>OLQV01002746.1_pt1 | contig 11182 bp, 10 predicted proteins | sample 1672371 | NCBI WGS metagenome assembly OLQV01 (sample SAMEA3136676, study PRJEB25190) | human gut metagenome
TTTTTATATTTAATCTGTCTACTTTAGAGGTATCATATCAGACAAGGGCGCTTTTTTTGATGAAAATCTTGAAGAAACGGACAAAAATGCAAAATATAATCTTGAAGAAATGCCAGGTTCATGTTATAACAAAGATATATTTGGGAGGTAATGATGTATTTTAAACGGAAAGCATATGACAGATTGTTAGAATGGAAAGCAAAATACTCAGATAAATATGCGGCTTTGCTAGAGGGGGCCAAACGAGTCGGTAAATCAACGATCGCGGAGTCTTTTGGGCAAAATGAATACAAGTCTTATCTTTTGATTGATTTCTCAAAGACAACGGACAATATACGCAGTTGTTTTGAGGATGTGGGAAATTTAAATATGTTCTTTTTGCGTCTTCAGGCCGAAACAGGAGTGACTTTATACGAACATGAATCATTGATCATATTTGATGAAGTACAGCTTTTTCCACAGGCAAGGCAGGCTATCAAGCATCTGGTGGCAGATGGCAGATATAGTTATCTGGAAACGGGATCTCTAATCTCGATTAAGAAAAATGTAAAAGACATTTTGATTCCGTCGGAGGAGATGAAGATACAGGTATATCCGATGGACTATGAAGAATTTTGTGATGCCACAGGAGGTAATTATGAGCTCTTGCGCCAGATTTATGGTACAGGATCTGCAATCGGACAGGCAACGAATCGAAAATTAATGCGAGATCTGCGTATTTATATGGCTGTTGGGGGAATGCCGCAGGCGGTAGAAGCATACACGGAAGGTAAGAATTTCTCGGAAATTGATATGGTCAAGAGACAGATCATATCATTGTATGAAGATGATTTTAAGAAAATTGATGCGTCTGGAAGAATTTCTGCATTGTATCATTCGATTCCGGCGCAGCTCGCCAAAGATTCAAAAAAATATCGGATTTCAACAGCAATCGGGAAGAAGAGTAAAGCAAAAACAGAGGAATTATTATATGAGTTGATTGATTCAAAAACAATTTTGCCGTGTTATAATTCAACCGATCCACGTGTGAGTTTAGCAGACACAAAGGATTTTGACAGTTACAAACTCTACCTCGCAGATACAGGATTGTTTGTTACATTGATGTTTATGGATCGCCCGGTGACAGAAAATGATGTGTACGCAAAGCTGCTTTCTGACAAATTACCGGCTAATCTCGGATTCTTATATGAAAATCTGGTTGCACAAATGATCGCGGCATCTGGCAGAGAGCTTTTCTATCACACATGGGAAAAGTCAGGCAGTACGCATTATTATGAAGTGGATTTCCTGATCTCGGAAGGAAGCAAAGTGAACGCTTTCGAAATTAAATCATCTGGATCTGGAAAACATGAGTCGATAAAGGTATTCGATAAAAAGTTTTCGAAAAATGTGCATGATATATATTTATTGTCGCAGAAGGATGTTGGAAAGGAAGAAAACTTGTTACTGAAACCATTTTATTTGATGCCTTTTCTAATTGAACAAAAGTAAATTTACTAGGAGTATGTAAGAAATGATAAGATTTAATAACGATTACAACCATGGAGCATTTGCATCCATATTGAAGGAACTTGGCGCAACGAACAGCACAAGCTACGCCGGATACGGGGAAGATGAGTGGTGCGATAAAGCGGAAACCATCATAAAGAAGCTGGTCGATAATGACGATGCATTGATCAAATTCATTCCGGGAGCCACGCAGGCGAATTACGTCGTGATCGCTGCTGCATTATCTTCGGTGCAAAGCGTGATCGCTGCAGATACCGGACATATCAACTGTCACGAGGCGGCGTCCATCGAGAACACCGGACACAAGATTCTGGAACTTCCGAATACAGATGGCAAGATTACCGCGCAGCAGATCGCCGCTTGCGCCAAGGCATATTACGATCAGGACGAGCCGGAGTATCTGACCGAACCGAAGATGGTATATCTGTCATTCCCGACAGAAAAAGGTACACTTTATTCGAAGAAGGAAATTAAGGAGATCCATGATGTGTGCACAAAATATGGGATGTATCTTTTCGTGGATGGCGCGCGCATGGGATATGGACTTGGATCGGAGAAAAATGATCTTACTTTGAAGGATTTTGCGGAATTGACGGATGTATTTTATATTGGCGGAACGAAGTGTGGCGCTTTGTTCGGCGAGGCGCTCATTATTACTGCGCAGGATCTGAAGTATCGCTTTAAGGCCTACATGAAGCAGAATGGTGCAGTACTTGCGAAAGGCTGGCTGATGGGACTGCAGTTTGCAACGATGCTGGAGAGCGGCGAGTATTTTGAGGCTGCGAAGCGCGCCGATGCGCTTGCGATGCAGATTAAGAAAGCGTTTGAGGACAAGGGTGTTCCGTTTGCGGTGGAGAGCTTTACCAACCAGCAGTTTGTTATTCTGACGGAGCAGCAGAAGCAGGAGCTTGCGCAAAAATATTATTTTGAAGACGAAGGTGATACGCAGCGTTTCTGTACGAGCTGGGCAACAACGGAGGACGAGGTTGATATGCTGGTTACGGACATCGAAAAGTTGTAGAAATATTGAAACATGTGGTGCCTGACACAATAAACAGTAAGAAAACATTATCAAGTACGCAGTTTTAACTGACCAGGTAAGTTTCATTTACTAAACCACGTGTGAGATTGTTGGACATAAACAGCGAATGCCTGATTTTAAGGAATTTATGAGGGTTCGCTGTTTGTGGTAAATACATTTTTGACGTTATTTGCCCATAACACAGAAGTGATAAAACTGCTGATTGTATGATTCTGGAATTAAAGATAGATCATACACCGGATGAGGCTATTGCACAAATAAAAGATAAAAAGTATGCACTCAGGTTTGCACCAAAGATTGCCGGGAACAGAGAGTATACAGGAAGAATATTGGCAGTTGGTATTTTTGTAGTATGAAAAAGGTACGGGAGTGTACTTGCGTTTCCAATCGTTTTCTGCTACAGTAGGCGTAAACAGAACAGGTGATTAGCAAAGGAGCTTTCTCGGATAAGAGGAAGCTCTTCTTTTATATAACGAAAAAAGAGTCGAAAAGGAGGCGAATCTATGGATGCAGAAATGATCATACTCTGCGACGGTGTGGTAATCCCACAGAGCAAAAAAGAAATTGACGGGGGTGTGGCAATTGCAGGAGGACATATCCTGCGGATCGGGGCGCGTGCGGAATTATCGGATTATCTGGGAGTGGATACGGAGGTGGTGGAATACCATAATTCCACGCTGTTTACATTTGACCGTACAAATACAGAGGGAGATGCCAATATTGCAGTTGTGGCAGGAAACATGAAACACCATGGACATGGAGATCTCAAAAAGACCGTGGGGCTTCGCTTCCTGATGTATCACGGAGATGTGGTAATTCAGAAGGAATTATGAAAAGTATAAACAATAAGTGAAATATCTGCCGGAAACCTTGACGCAGGGGCTTTCCCGACTTACTCTTGTAATTAAGAGATGTGTGGATACACATAGACAGGGAGGAAAAGACCGTGGGTAAGGTAATAGGAATTGATTTGGGAACGACAAACAGCTGTGTCGCTGTTTTGGAAAATGATCAGCCGGTTGTGATCACAAACGCGGAAGGCTCGCGGACCACACCATCGGTTGTGGCATTTACCAAAAACGGAGAGCGTCTGGTGGGAGATGCTGCCAGACGACAGGCAGCTGTCAATGTAGACCGGACATTTTTCTCCATTAAGCGTGAGATGGGAAGTGCGTTCCGGGCAAAAATAGATGGCAAACAGTATACGCCGCAGGAGATTTCCGCGATGATCCTGCGCAAACTCAAAAAAGATGCGGAGGAATATCTAGGGGAAACAGTTTCGGATGCGGTGATTACCGTACCGGCATATTTCAGTGATTCCCAGCGACAGGCGACAAAGGATGCCGGAAAGATTGCCGGATTAAATGTTCTTCGGATTATCAACGAGCCGACATCTGCGGCATTGGCATACGGACTGGATCACGGGGAGCCACAGAAAATTCTGGTGTATGATCTTGGTGGCGGCACATTTGACGTATCGGTTATTGAAATCGGGGACAACCTCATCGAAGTACTTGCCACCGCGGGAGACAATCACCTCGGTGGGGATGATTTCGATGCGCGCATCACGGAGTACCTGGTATCGGAATTCCAGCGCACGGAGCGTGTGGATCTGCGGAAAGATGCGACGGCCATGCAGCGCGTGCGCGAGGAGGCGGAAAAGGCCAAAAAGGTATTGTCCTCCTCTTCCACAACGGGCATCAACCTGCCGTTTATTGCGACCGTAAAGGGTGAGCCAAAGCACATGGAAATGACACTGACGCGTGCAAAATTTGAGGAACTGACGATGGATCTCATTGAGCGCACGGCAGGTCCGGTGCAGCAGGCACTTTCGGATGCGGGAATTACAGCAGCGGATCTGGGCATGGTACTTCTGGTAGGTGGTTCTACCCGTGTACCGGCGGTATTCGAGGAAGTGCGCAGACTGACAGGAAAAGAACCTTCACGCAATTTAAACCCGGATGAATGTGTGGCACTGGGAGCGGCTGTGCAGGGTGGAAAACTTGGCGGTGCGCTGATGGCAGGATCACAGGCGGCAGAGATTATCCTGATGGATGTCACACCACTTTCGCTTTCCATTGAGACGGTAGGAGGTGTTTCAACGAAGCTGATTGACCGGAATACCACGATTCCGACACGGTTCAGTAAAGTGTTTACAACTGCCGGAAATTTCCAGACATCTGTGGATATCAAAGTACTGCAGGGCGAGCGTCAGTTTGCAAGAGACAACAAGCTGCTTGGGCGGTTCCAGCTGCGGGGCATTAAACCGGCGCCGGCGGGTGTGCCGCAGATAGAGGTAACGTTTGATATTGATGCAAACGGTATTGTACAGGTTTCCGCAAAGGATCTGGGAACCGGACGGCATCAGGAGATCACAATCACGGCAAGTTCTAATTTGTCAGACGCAGAGATTGACCGCGCGATAAGAGAAGCCGCGGAATATGAAGCAACAGACGGGCAGAGAAAAGCTTATATTGATGCGCGAAGCGAGGCCGACACGTTGATCCGTCAGGTGGAAGTAGCTTATAAAGAGAAGAAAAAGACCATCGACAGTGGTGCGCGTCACCAGATCAAGAGCAGCCTTTCTTATGTAAAGAAACTGGTCAGCCGTACAAAGCCGGGAAATGTGTCCGAAGAGCAGGCGGCTGAGCTGCAGCGGGCAGCCGAGGAACTGCGCAGTGCTGCAGGAGTGCTTGGAATATAAAAGGTTTCAATCATAAAGAAAGCTGTTTTGATATAAAAAGGCACAGATACGTTTTCTGTCAAAAGGCAGAGAACCGTATCCGTGCCTTTTATTTATTTGCACTAACTTTTATTCTCTTTTGTTTTATACTTGCGTTTGCTTTTGAACTGTGCTATATTAAGGCTAACAGATAAAAACAAACGTAAATAAAAATGGAGGTATTTTATTATGAAGTTTTTCGTGGATACAGCAAATGTAGAGGATATTAAGAAAGCAAATGATATGGGTGTTATCTGTGGAGTTACCACAAACCCATCCCTGATCGCAAAAGAGGGAAGAGATTTTACAGAAGTCATCAAAGAAATTACATCCATCGTTGACGGACCGATCAGCGGCGAGGTAAAGGCAACAACGGTAGATGCAGAGGGCATGATCAAAGAGGGACGTGAGATTGCAGCCATCCATCCAAACATGGTTGTAAAGATCCCTATGACCGTAGAGGGACTTAAAGCCGTAAAGGTACTTTCTTCCGAGGGCATCAAGACAAACGTTACCCTGATTTTCAGCGCAAATCAGGCAATCCTTGCAGCAAACGCAGGAGCTACTTATGTATCCCCATTCCTTGGCAGATTAGATGACATCAGCCAGCCGGGTATCGAACTGATCCGTCAGATCGCAGAGATCTTTGATATTTACGGATATGACACAGAGATCATTGCAGCATCCATCCGTAACCCGATCCATGTAACAGACTGCGCACTTGCAGGTGCCGATATTGCGACCATCCCTTACAAGGTAATCGAGCAGATGACAAAGCATCCGCTTACCGATCAGGGAATCGAAAAATTCCAGGCAGACTATAAGGCAGTTCACGAAATGTAGCGTCAGCCCATTGCCGCAGGCAATTTTTCATGGGCTGATGTTCACGAAATGTAGCGTCAGCCCATTGCCGCAGGCAATTTTCATGGGCTGATGTTCACGCATACGGAGGAACGAACATGAACAAACAGGAGCTTCAGCTGAAGGCAAATGAAGTCCGCAAAGGCATTGTGACTGCCGTCCATGCAGCCAAAGCCGGACATCCGGGCGGATCGCTTTCCGCAGCAGATATTTTTACTTATTTATATTTTGAAGAATTAAATATCGATCCAAAAGATCCGAAGAAACCAGACAGAGACCGTTTTGTGCTGTCCAAAGGCCATACTGCACCGGGACTGTATTCCGCACTGGCACTGCGCGGCTATTTCCCGGTCGAGGATTTAAAGACACTGCGTCACCTCGGTTCGTATCTGCAGGGACATCCGGACATGAAGCACATTCCGGGTGTGGATATGTCGAGCGGTTCCTTAGGACAGGGAATTTCCGCAGCAGTCGGCATGGCATTGTCCGCCAAACTTTCCGGGGACAATTACCGTGTGTATACACTGCTCGGAGATGGAGAGATTCAGGAAGGACAGGTATGGGAAGCTGCCATGTTTGCCGGATTCCGCAAACTGGATAACCTCGTTGTGATCGTGGATAACAACGGACTGCAGATCGACGGACCGGTGGATCAGGTATGCTCTCCGTACCCGATCAACGAGAAATTCAAAGCATTCAATTTCCATGTGGTTGACCTTGCAGACGGCAATGACATGGATCAGATCGCCGCTGCATTTGCAGAGGCAAGAAACACCAAGGGACAGCCGACCGCAATCATTGCGCATACGGTCAAAGGAAAGGGTGTCTCTTTCATGGAAAATCAGGTAGGATGGCACGGAAAAGCGCCAAACGATGAAGAATATGCGATCGCAATGGAAGACCTGAAGAAAGAAGGTGAAGCATTATGTCAGAAGTAACAAAAATCGCAACCCGTGTCAGCTACGGAAACGCTCTCGTAGAGCTGGCAAAGGAGCATGATGATGTATATGTTTTAGACGCAGATCTTGCAGCGGCAACACAGACTGCAATCTTCAAAAAGGAATTTCCGGAGCGCCACATTGACTGTGGTATCGCAGAATGTAACATGATCGGCATTGCAGCAGGCCTTGCCGCAACTGGTAAAGTTCCGTTTGCAAGTTCGTTTGCCATGTTTGCAGCAGGACGTGCATTCGAGCAGGTGCGAAACTCGGTCGGTTATCCGCATCTGAATGTAAAGATCGGTGCAACCCATGCCGGAATTTCCGTCGGTGAAGACGGTGCAACGCACCAGTGTAATGAGGATATTGCGCTCATGCGCACCATCCCGGGCATGGTCATCTTAAATCCGAGTGATGATATCGAAGCAAAAGCTGCAGTAAAAGCCGCATATGAACACGAAGGCCCGGTTTACATGCGTTTTGGCCGTCTGGCAGTTCCGATCATCAATGACCGTCCGGATTACAAATTTGAAATCGGCAAAGGTGTGACCTTGCGGGAAGGCAAAGATGTGGCAATCATTGCGACCGGTTTATGTGTGTCCGAGTCGCTTGCAGCCGCAGAAAAACTTGCAGCAGACGGCATTGATGTAAAAGTGATCAACATCCATACGATCAAGCCGCTCGATGAGGATCTTGTCGTCGCCGCAGCAAAAGAATGCGGGAAAGTAGTAACCGTTGAGGAACACTCCGTCATCGGAGGCCTCGGTTCCGCTGTATGTGAGACACTTTCGAGAAAGGCACCGACACCGGTAAAGACCATCGGTGTACAGGACTGCTTCGGCGAATCCGGCCCGGCAGTGGCACTGCTTGAGAAGTATGGCCTGAATGCAGAAGGCATTTATGCTTCCGTAAAAGAGTTTGTTTAGAGAATGCGTTTTCCGTCTGCAAACTCCATTTTAACTTCGTTAGTCATTGTTTTCCACTGGAAACGGCCATTTTCCATAATCAGGTAGCCGTGCCAGCTTCCAGCTTTTGGAATAGCAACAGATCCGGGATTCATGCAGGTATAGGTGTCGTGTGGGACGCATGCCGGGACGTGGGTATGTCCGTGCAGCAGAATGTCCCCGCGATGCAGTGGAGGCAGGTTCTGTTCATTATACGTATGGCCGTGGGTGGCATAAATCAGCGTATCACCGTCTGCAATGGCGCAGTAATCTGCCATAATGGGAAATTGGAGTACCATCTGGTCGACTTCGGCATCGCAGTTGCCCCGGACACAGAGAATATGTTGTTTTTTGGCGTTGAGCAGTTCAATCACCTGTTTTGGATCATATTCTTCCGGCAGGTCATTGCGCGGACCGTGGTATAAAAGATCGCCAAGGAGCAGCAGACGGTCGGCCTGTTCCCGATTGTATGCATTTAACAGCTGTCTGCAGTAGTATGCTGAGCCGTGGATATCAGATGCTATCATCCATTTCATGTTTATCAATGTTCATCCCATCCAGTCAGACTGGATGGGATGTTTCCTTTCTCCCGGATACGGCCGGGGTATTCACCTTATTGTTTTATAATGGATTATAATGAACATTTTCTTCTGTCTCAATACCTTTTTGAAAAAGGTTTCTTAATTTTTTATAAATCCCTTAGTTCTGGCCGATGCCGTTTTCTAAAATTTTTTTCAGTTCTGCCTGTGCGCTTTCTTTCAGGTTCGACGGGTAACCGATGTGAATGCCATATAAAATCGTGTCTTCGGTCCGGTAAGCGTCTATGGAATCATTGAAATCATCACCCTGAGAGGTGGTCGTAATCAGTTGCCAGGTATCACCGGAAGCCGTGGTGTACAGTTCGTTGGTGGATACGGCATCCGGCGTTTCCTCATACGATGGATAGTCCATATCGATATAGGAACCGGTGTTGGACGATTCTGTATAGAGATCGGCGGCGGCCGTCACGTTGATCTGTCCGTCTGCACAACTGTATAGTTCGGAAAGCGAGATGTAGCAGATGTTTCCTTTTTTATCCGCGGTTGCGTTGACGGAAATGCTGTCTGCTTTCTGTGGGAGGGCAAATGACCGCAGATTTTTGTATCCGATATAAGCGAGTGCATCTTTTTCGGAAGAAAATGATTTGCTGATTGATCCCGGCGACCAGCTGTTGGTCGGCAGATAACTTTCATATTGCTTAATAATATTTTGTTTTTCGTTTTGAATCGTCCCGGTAATTTCCGCATCCGGAACATTGTTGAGCTGCTCCGTCAGGCGGTATCCCTGGTTTCCGGACAGTCTGGAAAAGACGGGATCGCTTAAGATGCCGGTTTTTGCAAGCAGTGTCTGAAACTCTGTGGCAGAACTGCGGAAGTAGTTACAGGTGCCAAGAAATTCATTTTCTCCCTGTTCTTTCGTATAAGTAAAATCTGTCGTTTTTCCATCCAATGTGTAGGAAAACGTTACACTTCCCAGATTTTTGGTGCAGGCGAGAATGACCATGGCATAGTTTTTCATGGTTTTTTCAACTGTGGTCTGTTGTTTTTTTGTAAATGCGTCATCCAGATATATGGTCCAGCCGTAAGGGGTTTCCGTGGTCTGCAGTTTGAAGTTTGCAATCGAAAATACATTGGAGATGCCAAGTGCCGCAAGTGTTTTTTCATTGGCAGACATATCACCGACGTATGGATGGATCGTGGCATAAATCTGTGCTGCTTTCGGCAGAATAGAGGTGCCGTCCTCCCATGCAATCTGATCGTTCACATATACTTTTTTTACGGCATGGGTTTCTGTCTTTTTATCGGAAAATGTATTGTGCCCGGCTGCCGATATGCGGTTGGTTTTGACATTGATTGTGACGGTTTCCGGGTGATCCGGATCACAGGAGTAGTCGATTCCGGCAACACCAAGTGTCTGATCGGTTAAAGATCCTTTAATCTGAATGGTTTTATTGTCTTTTACGGTAACCGCATAGTCGATCAGTGCGGTATTTTTCAGCGGTGCAGGGTAGAAATACGTCCGATATCCCCAGATGCTGCCGAGCAACAGTGTCACGATCAGGATGGCGGCAAGAATCCGGCGTTTGTTCCTTTTGTTGCTCTTTTTTAAAAAGTCGATAGTTGAAGCATCCGTTGCCGTTTCTGCCGGCACGGGTTCCGGAGTCTGCATATCGGAAAGTATCCGGCGACAGTCGGCACACTCCCGGATATGTGTTTCGATCGCCGTATTTGTGACGTCACTCGTCAGGTGATCGACATAGCTTGGCAGCAGATCCTGTACGACCTCACAGGTCAAATCATTTTTCATGTTTGTTCAGCTCCTTTCGCAGGCGCTCCTTGCCGCGATAAAACATCACGCGCGCCCAGTTTTCACTCTGTCCCATAATTTGTCCGATTTCCCGGAACGAGAGATTTCCAAATACCCGCAGATAGATCACTTCCCGGTAGGGTTCCTGAAACTGGTGCAGGCATTGCAGCAATTCCATTTTTCCGGCGGAGGAAAGCGCCTCCTGCTCTGCAGACGGTGTGTGCGGAAGTTCCGCTTCGGTGTCTGTCAGATCCTCGTGCAGTGGGTGCTTTCGCAGATAGGACAGATATTGATTTTTGGCAATGGCACAAAGCCATGTAGTGATCTTGCAGCTTCCGTCATAGCGGTGGATACTGCTGACAGCCTGGCAGAAAGTTTCCTGTGCCAGTTCTTCCGCAACATCCGGCTGGTGCGTCAGTGACATCAGGTACTGATACACCATGCGAAAATGCTGACGGTAGACTGCGTCCATATCCTGCATGTGCGACCTCCTTTTTTCTGGAATTTATATGGGTTACATTTATTGATGTAAAAATACGGTGTTTCGTTACAGCATTTTTTATTTTTTTCATATATTTATATAATGTAACATAAATGCAGCATATTTTACATGAAAATGAGCTTTGAAAACGATGGCTCTTTCTGCTAAAATAATATAATTTTCAGAATAATTTAGAAAATTCACAAAATCTTCACAAAAATTGTTAGCAGTCCTACTTGACGAGTGCTAAAAACGGTGGTATAACATATCATGAACAAAGGGAAAAGAGATTGAGAGAAATGAATAATCTCTTGAAACTTTGATAATAAAATAGATGAT
>OLQV01002747.1_pt1 | contig 11180 bp, 10 predicted proteins | sample 1672371 | NCBI WGS metagenome assembly OLQV01 (sample SAMEA3136676, study PRJEB25190) | human gut metagenome
TTGGCCTCGGAGAGCAGGCTGCTCTCCATATCGGTGTAGACCACGAAGATCTCCTTCAGCGTTCCCGTCAGGAAACCGTCCAGCAGCAGAGCGCTGATCTCCCGCGCCCGGTCCAGCGTGGGATTCTGGGCGGTGTAGAGAAAGCTGTGCTCAATGGGGATCTTGTGCTGGTCAAAGTACCGGCGGCCATACTCCCCCACTACATACAGCTTGGTGTCCGGGTGCTGGGCAAGGAGCTTTTCAGCCTCCTTGATGACGTTCTGGTTGTATGCGCCCGCGAGGCCCTTATCCGCCGTGATGACGAGGCAGGCGTACTCCCCTTCCAACTTCGGCGCACCCGCCGGCGGATAGAAGTAGCGGCTGTCCACGTCCGGAACGGTACGGAAGATGCGCTTGATTTCGCCTTTGAGCGCGTCGAAGTACGGGCGGGTACGGTTCAGCTCGTTCTTCGCCTTACGCAGCTTCGTCGAGGAAATCAGGTACATGGCGTTGGTGATTTTCTGCGTATCCTTGATGCTGGCGATTCGGCTTTTGATTTCCTTTGCGCTCGGCATGGATTACTCCTTCCTGAAGCGCTCAGCGTTCGCGGCGAGATATTCCTCCGCGATGCGCAGAATCTCCTGCTTCATATCGTCCGTCAGCACCTTTTCATCTTCCAGCGAACGGCAGAGGTCGGAATGTTCCTGCTCGAAGTGATCAAGCAGCGCATCGCGGAAGTCCGTCACGTCCTTCACTGCCACCTTCGACAGTACATGCCCCATCGCACACACCAGCACAATGACCTGCTGGTGCATACTCAGCGGATGATACTGCTTCTGGCGGAGGATGCGCATCAGGCCCTGCCCATAGTGCAGCTGTTCCTTCGTGCTGTCATCCAAATCGCTGGAGAACTGCGTAAATACTTCCATCTCGCGGTACTGCGCCAAGTCCAGGCGCAGGCTGCCGGTCGCTTTCTTCGTCGCCTTCGTCTGCGCCGCGCCGCCAACACGGGACACGGACAGACCGACATTGACTGCCGGGCGCTGACCCGCAAAGAACAGGTCGCTTTCGAGGAAAATCTGACCGTCGGTGATGGAAATGATGTTCGTCGGGATATACGCGGAAACGTCGCCCGCCTGCGTCTCGACAATCGGGAGCGCGGTCATGCTGCCGCCGCCGAGCTTGTCGCTCAGGTGCGCCGAGCGCTCCAGCAGACGGGAATGCAGGTAGAACACGTCGCCCGGATACGCCTCACGCCCCGGCGCGCGCTCCAGCAGCAGACTCATGGCACGGTAGGCAATGGCGTGCTTGGAGAGGTCGTCATAGACAATCAGCACGTCGCGGCCCTTGTGCATGTAATATTCCGCCATCGCGCAGCCCGCGTAAGGCGCAATGTACTGCATGGTGTCCGCTTCGCCCGCCGTTGCGCTGACGACGACGCAGTAGTCCATTGCGTCGCGTTTGCGCAGATTCTCCACCAGCTGGGCAACGCTCGACGCCTTCTGACCGATGGCAACGTACACGCAGATAACGTTCTTGCCCTTCTGATTCAGCATGGCGTCCAGCGCAATCGCCGTTTTGCCCGTCTGACGGTCGCCGATAATCAGTTCGCGCTGACCGCGGCCAATCGGGAACATGGCGTCGATGGACAGCAGACCTGTTTCCATCGGCGTATCAACACTTTGACGGTCGATGATGCCGGGCGCGGGTTCTTCCACCGGGCGATAGCCGTCCGCCGGAATCGCGTCTCCCCCGTCAATCGGGCGTCCGAGCGCGTCCACAACGCGACCAAGGAACGCGTCGCCCACGGGAACACCCGCGGTCTTGCCCGTGCGCGCGACCTTGCTGCCCGCGGAAATATCATCGGCATTGTCAAACAGGATGCAGCCCGTCTCGTTGCGGCGCAGATCCTGCACCATGCCTTTGATACCGTTGTCGAACATGAGGATTTCGCCATACGCGGCATGTTCCAGCCCCTCGACAACCGCAATGCCGTCGCCAATGGACTTGACCGTCCCGACTTCGCTGCTCTTGGCAAGCAGACGGAACTCGTCGATGCTGCTGCGCAGAAGCGGAATGATGTCCTTGCGCGTGTTCTTCGCCACAAGCTGCTCCACCTGCTGGCGGAACTGCTCCATGCGGCCCTTCGCGCTCCAGTCGTAGACCTCGCTCCCCACATGCAGCTGGAAGCCGCTCTTCAGCGACGAATCCTGCTGGATGGTCAGCGCAACATCTTCGCCATACTTTTTCTGGAGGAAGGCGCGGATGCCCTGCTCCTGATGCTCATCCGGCGGCGTGACGCAAAGCAGCGTGGCCGTCAGACGGCTCTGCTTCGTATCAGTCATGGTCATTCTCCTCCTGCGCAGCCTTCAGGAAGCTGTCATAGAGTGCCTTGTCGAACGCGGGGTCGTTTTCTTTGTCCATCAGCTTGCCCGTAGCGGACACAACCATCTGGGCAATGTCCTTCTTCGCGCCTTCGAGCATGGCGTTGCGCTCCTGCTCGGCGGCACCGCGGGCATTCTTGAGCAGCTTGTCCGCGTCTGCCTGTGCGCGCTGCATCCGCTCCTGGCGCTGACGGTCAGCTTCCTGCGCGGCAGCGGCGTTCTTCTGGCGGATTTCTTCATCCGCACCCGCCAGCTTCGCGTTATACTCCGCCAGCGTCGCTTCCGCCTGTGACTTCGCCTCCTGCGCCTGCTTCTCCAAATCAGCAAAGTGATCCTCGCGCTTCTTCATGAAGGCGACAACCGGCTTATACAGCAGCATGTACAGCCCGAACGCCAGAATCACGAAATTGAACATGTGCAGCAGAATCTGCTGGAAATTGATATTCAGCGGCATATCTTCACCTGACTGAACAGACGTTTATAGCCGTCTGTTCCCTTTCCTGCTCAAAGAAATTACAGAACGAAAACGACCAGAATCGCAACAATCAGAGCGTAAATGATAGCCGTTTCGATGAAGACCAGACCAATCATCAGGCTGCCGCGGATGCTGTCGGTCGCTTCGGGCTGACGGGAAATTGCCTCCGTCGCCTTACCAATGGAAATGCCCATTGCAATAGCGCCTGCGCCAGCAGCCGCCGCAATCGCAATCGCGGCCGCAATCGCCTTCGCGGGAATCGCACTGTCAGTCGCTGCCGCAGCCGCTTCTTCAGCCAGCGCGGGGGCAAACACGGAGAGCATCAGCACAGCCATCAGAGCCAGAACGAGAACGCTTGCAAACTTCTTCATAATCAAAATCCTCCTCAAATCAATTCACCGCCGGAACAGCACCGGCGGGCTTTTTTTCCTTCTTCGCCTTTTTCTTCGGCGGTTCGCTGACCTCGCCGTAATAGTTGGCTGTCAGCATGGTGAGAACGTAGGTCTGGATGAGCGCGTGCAGAATCGTGAACAGAACGCCCACAAGCACCGGCAGCACGAAGCTCAGAGAAATCGTGTAGTACACCAGTTCCGACACCAGCAGACCGCTCAGCAGCGCGCCGAAAAGTCGGAAGCTCATGGAGATGGGCAGGGAAAATTCTTTCAGCGTGAGCAGGATGCCGCGTCCGCCATTGCTGGCAATGCCGCCGGACATGATGACGCCGTAGGACATCAGCCCCATCGCAATCGCCGCGTTGATGTCAGACAGCGGCGCAGGCAGGGACATTGACATTCCCTCCGTCGTCACGCCCTGAATGCCCAGCAGTTCAAAGAGCGTACCAACCGCGATGTACATTCCCGCGCTGAATATGTACACGCCGAGGAACCCGTTGCGGTGCGGGCTGTACGACTTCGCCATATCCCAGAAGAACGAAACCAGCGCTTCCAGTGCGCTTTGCAGCTTGCCGGGAACGAGCTTGAAGTGCGGAATTGCGAAAATTCGCAGCAGTGCCGCCACAACCAGCAGCAGTCCCGTAACCACCCAGTCGGAAATGACCGACGGGTTCACCTGCATCCCCAGAAATGCCATCTGGTTGTCTTCATGCAGCACGGCATCCTTCATGCCTGAATGGACTCGGTTTTCTCTCCGCCGGGGTCAGTCAGAAAGATGGCTGCAAGCAAGGCCGCCAGCAGTACGATCATCACAAGGATGAGCCGTACACGGCTGTTTTTCTTCTCTTGCTTCATATTATACCTCGCTTCCGTGAGTTACTTTTGGGGAAACCATGCACATTATAGCACCGAGATTCGGAATTTGCAATACGGGAAAAACGATTCCTTAACATGGCCAGATTGGACAAATTCATCGCAGAAAAATCCGCCGCGGCAAAGCTGTTTGCGGCGGCGGATTTTCTATTTATATTATCGTTTGCGAACCGCGTTTTCCTTCAGTTCCTGATGTTCCTCTTTCAGCTCCTGCTTGAGCGTTCGGTCGATTTCTGCCGTTTCCTTGCGGATAGCGCTGATGTCCTTTTCGATGAGCGGATTCTGCTCCAGATCCTCGCGGATGAACATCAGTGCGAAGGCTGCCAGCAGCAGCAGGCACGAAATCCAGATGGCATGTGCGCCGATGCGCCCTGCACTGACGCTGCCGATGCCCGCGCCCAGCGCAAAGAGCAGGATAATGCCGAAATAACGCAGCATCCGATCTTTCGCGTGCGATTCGTGCGTTTTGCTCCAAATGCAGAACGCCTCAACGCCGCTGCGCAGGTCGCCAATGCACATCGTGCTGGCAAACGCATAGCCGTCCACCTTGCGGAACGCCTGCACCTGCATCGCGCAGGAGAACGACACGATGGCGTTCGCCAGCAGATTGCAGCTTTCGGGCAGGAAGCCGACAATCAGCAGTAGGAGCATTTCTCCCAGTACGACCAGCTGCCGCCAGTGCAGGCGCTGCATGGAGCGGAAGCGCTCGCGCATTCTCTCCGCCACCAGTACACCGAAGGCAAACGCGCACAGCGGGATGAAGTAGTGCAGTACCATCCCCCACTGCCCGTCCATAATATGCGCGCTGAGCAGGACGATGTTGCCCGTCTGCGCGTTGGCGAACACTTTGCCGCGAAACAGGTAGGTATACGCATCCTGCAAGCCGCCGGACAAGGACAAAAAGACGGCTGTCAGGAAAGATTCCGACATTTGACCGTGATGCGTTGTTTTCATACTGATTTCCTCTTTTCGGATGAAGGTGTGGCGCTTCATCACGCCTATTATAGCACCACTGTCAAGCGGCGGAACAAAAAAGCTGCCACAAAAGTACGGCAGTTTGTTGTTATTTGTTGCCTGATGTGACGGACGCAATCGCCTGCAGATACCCCTGCATGACCGCCCCAAACTCGAATTGCGGAATATACTGGCGGCAGTTCTGCGAATAGCGCCGCTGAATTTCCTCGCTGCCCAGAATACTGTCGATGGCTTCCGCCAGCGCGTCGGCATCCTCCGGGTCAACAATCAGCCCGTTTTCGCCCGGATGCACGGTGTCATACGCGCCGTCGGCATACTTCGACGCGACAATCGGCGTGCCGGAACAGAGCGCTTCCAGCAGCACCAGCCCGAAGCAGTCCTCGCGGGTCGGCAGAACAAACACGCTCGCCCGGCGATAGGCATCCGCCAGCGGCTCGCCAGACTGGAATCCCAGCCAGTGAATGTGCTGCGCAACGTGCGTTTCTTCCGCCATCGCCATCAATTTCGCCTTCTCCTCCGCCTCGCCGTCGCCGACAATCAGCAGTTCAAACGGCTGATGCAGCTTCGGCAGCGCGCGCAGGAGCAAATCCAGCCCTTTCAGGGGGATAATTCTGCCCACAAACAGCAGCGTATGCTGATTTTCGCGCTTTTCGGCATAGCGGAAGCGGGAAATATCCACCGTCAGCAGACTGATGAAGATTTTCCGCTCCGGCACGCCCCAGTGCAGCAGCTTTTCCTTCGCTTTGGTGCTGCTGGCAATGCACGCATCGGCATGATGGATGATGATATGCCGCATGAGCTTCTGCACGCGCCCGATGTTCCGCTCCGAATGCAGTGTGCCGTCCGTGAGGTGGATGAACTTTCTGCCGTGGCGCTTGCACCAGAGCAATGCTTTCAGCGCGGATGGGTTGTACTCCCACGCAATCACCACATCCGGGTTGATGCGCGTGATTTCCCTCGTCAGGTGCTGCGGAATATGCAGGTAGTGCACATCCCCTTCGCCCTTGCGCTTGATGATTTTGGATTCCAGAATCGTCGATTGCAGGAGTTTGCGCTCGTCAATCGTCCACTGGCGGTTGTCCTCATTGCGATTCGTGTAAATGACGAAAAACTCGTGCGTCTGCTGATGCGTCTGCATATAGTAGAACAAATCCACCCGATACGGCGCAGGGATATTCGTAATCAGAAGCAATTTACTCATCCGGCATCCTCCACCTCCAGTAGTTTTGGCATTGCTTCCGTTTCGAGAGACAGCATATACCAATTTATGCGTTCACCATCCAGAAGCCGCACTGCCTCGCCACCGCGTAGGGGCTGTACGGATGGAACGGCGTGGTTTCGCGCTGCAGAATCTCCTCCTGCTTGCAGCTTTTCGCCAGCTATCCTTGAAAATAAATACACTGCCATTATAAAGAAGTAGCTTTCAAAAAGCACAGGGGGATAGAAACCACTGTCAGTATAATCTTAGGTTTCATATCATTTGCAATGCTGCCGAATGACACCTTTCTTCAGCAGGATGTTTGCGTACTGCGCGCTTTCGCCTGTCGCGACAATGCAGTACGCTTTTTTCGCGCGCTCGTAGTAGGCAAAGCGGTCGATTGTCTGGATTTTCGCGTCCGGCTCATAAGCCGTCAGCGTCGCGCGGTATTCGTCCCAAATCACGGGTTCTATTGGGTCGCCCGGCACAACCGACATCAGCACAAAATTGCTTTCATCATATTGATCCAGCGGGAACAGCGGCAGAATCGCGCACAGCAGTTCCGCCGCGCCGATGCCATCCGCACGAACGACGCGCTGCCCCATGCTTTCTGCGGGGAAATTCGCGTCCGCCAGCACAATCTCGTCCCCATGCCCCATCTCGCACAGCACTTTCAGCAGTTCCGGCGAAATCAGCGGGGAAATACCCTTCAGCATAATAGTACCTCCTTAAACCAATGTGCAGTCCCACATGTTCCCGAATGCCGCCATTGAGCCGCCCAAGAACGTACCTTCCTTCGGATTGTCCGCCACGCCGTAAATCCGCGTCACAAAGCGCCCGTCCGCCAGCTTCAGGCTGTGCAGGACGACATTCGCCGGAATGTTCTTTCCGCTAACTGTAACATTCGAAAGCACCGTACCGCTGCCGACAATCGCGCCGCCCATCACATTGCAGCAGCTTAGGTGGGAGGGTTGCATTCCCTATACATCATTGTACAACGTGATGCTGCAAAAATCAAGGGGTATTTTGGAGAATGTTGGTGAATGCTGGAGAATGCTGGACGCAAAAAAACGGGAGACTGCGCAGGGCAATCTCCCAACAGGGTTTACTTCGCGTATACATAATGGTAATAATTCTTCTTGGCGTACGTTTCCGCATACGAACCGGGCGTGACCACCCACACCAGTTTGTCCTTCTTGCAGCCGTCAAACGCTGTCGAATCAATTTTCGTGACCGAAGCCGGAATCGTGATGCGCGTCAAGGAAGTGCAATCCCAGAAAGCACGGAAATCAATGGTGGTCACCGTATCCGGAATCACAATTTCTTTCAGCGAAATGCAGCCGTAGAAGAAGTAATTGCTGATAGATTTCACGTTCTCTGGGAATACAAATTCCACCATATAGTTGCAGAAGCTCACACCAGAGCCGGGCAGGTACGTGAGGTATTTCGGGAATACAATCCGCGTTGCGCTTCGGCATCCGCCAAACACATGATTGCCCATTTTTACCACAGAATCCGGCACAATGATTTCCTGCAGCGAGTCGCAGCCGCTAAACGCTTCTTCCTCGATGATCGTCACGCTGTCTGGAATCACAATTTCAGGCAGACCATAGCAATGCTTGAACGCCGCTGTGCCAATCGTCTCCATCGTATCCGGCAGGGTGACATTTGCAAGGGCTTTGCATTCCCTAAATACTTCGTTTGGCAGCCGCGTCAGATTGCCGATTTTGCCGACCGTCACCAGCGATCTGCATTCCTCAAACGCATTTTTGCCAAGGCTGGTGATGGATTCAAGGCTGACCACCGTTTCCAGCGTGCCGCAGTAGCTGAACGCCTTCTCCCCGATGCTGGTGACATTCGACAAATCAAGCGACTTCAGCGAAGTGCAGGCGATGAACGCTTCTCTTCCGATTTCTGCCGCAACACCATCCAAACCAAGCGTCTCCAGTTTGCGGCATTCTTCAAAGGCATTCGCGCCAATGTACGTCACTTTCGGTGCTGCGCCGAACGTGGTCAGTGAAGTTGCATTCCGGAACGCTGAGTCGCCGATATACTCCAAGCTGGGCAGGTCGCCCACCGTCACCAGCGACCGATTGGACAGACCGGATGCGCCAATCCTCCGCAAGCGCGGCAGATTTGCAACTTCCGGGATGTTCGCGCTGTCCAGTGCGCTCGCGCCGATTTCTTCCAGCGCCGGCAAATCACGCAATCCCGTCACTTTCGGGCAGCCGCCGAACGCGTAGCCGCCGATAATGCGCAGGTGCTGCAAGCCATCCAGCGAAAGTACCAACTTTTGGTCGAACATAAATGCGCCGCCGCCGATTTCCTCTATCGCGTCCAGCGTGCCGATATTCACCAGCTCATCGCAGTTTGAAAACGCGCAAGCGCCGATGCGTTTCATCCGCTCAAACGTGCCAATGTCCGTCAAATAGCCGCAGGAATAGAACGAGTACTCGCCGATTTCCGTCACTGTTTCCGGCAGCTTCACGGTTTCAATATAGTAGCAGGATTGGAACACGCGGTCGGGAATGCGCTTCACTTTCGCCTGCCAGTCCACTTTCTTGATGCCGTCGCAGTCGCAGAACGCACCCTCGCCGACATTCAGCAGCTTTTCGCCAATCGTCACTTCTGTCAGTTTCTTGCACTGGCGGAAGGCGTACTCGCCGATTTCCGTCAATGTGTCCGGCAGCAGCTCGGCGTTCCAGAGCGTACACTTGTCGAACGCGTAGCTGCCGACGCGCGTCAGGTTCGGCGGCAGGGGGCAGTTTTCCAGCTTCTTGCAGCCTGCAAAGGCAGAATCACCGATTTCCAGCAGCCCTTCCGGCACCGTGACCGTCACCAGTCCTTCGCAGTTCTCGAACATATGCGCCGAAATGCCCGTCAGCGACGCGGGCAGGGTGATTTCCGGCAGGCTGAGGCAGCGATAAAAAGCGCTCTCCCCCATTTCGGTGATGTTGTCGGACAGCTGCACCGTTTTCAAGCTCACGCAGCTGTCAAAGGCATGTGCGCCAATCTTGGTCACGCTCTCCGGAATCGTGATTTCCGTCAGATACCAGCAGTTTGCAAAAGCATAATCGCCGATTTCCGTCACGCCCTCCGGAATGCGGATTTCCCGCAGTTCCCCGTCGCCGTAAAACGCGTACTCCTCGATGCGGGAGACATTCGCCGGCAGGGTATACACCGTGCCTTCGGAGGATTGCACCGTCTCGGCAGCCGCCGCACCGCCGACCAGCACCAGCAGCGTCAGCGCACCCGCCATTAGCTTCGTCGTTCTCATGAATTTCCACCCCTTCCTTCCATGATTATACGCCTTTTCACGAAAAAGTCAATTCTTTGGCGCAATTATTTACAATTGGCAAAAGCGAAAGAAGTACAATTGTACTTATGGAGTGTATGCCTGTCAGTTTTCTTTCTATTCTATAACGGCGGATTCGTCATCCTGCCCACCCGCTGTTGAAAATCCCCCGTAATTTTGCTATAATCATTCTCGGTATTTCTGTTGATTCAGGAGGACGCGGCATTGAGGCACGGCGGCAATGTTTGGGAAGGTCAGCCAGCGGATTGGCTGGACTTTTCCGCGAATCTGCGACCAGAGGGAACGCCCGCGTGGGTGATGGACACCATGCGTGCGGCGCTTTCGCAGGCGTGCTATTATCCTGACCGCGCGATGCGGGCGGCGCGTGCGGGGCTGGCGCTGTATCTCGGCGTGGACGAAAACTGCGTGCTGCCGACAGCGGGCGGCGCGGCGGCGATTGACCTGACGCTCGGCGTTCGGCGCGGCGCGGTGCATGTGCAGCAGCCGACGTTCGGGGAATATGCGGAGCGGGCGAAGGCGCATGGGCGGCGGATGGCAGCAAATCAGGCGATTCAGGCGGATGACACGGTGGTTATATGCAATCCGAACAATCCGACAGGCACGCTGCTTTCGCCAAATGACATGCTGCGGATTCATCGCGACGTGCGGAACAGCGGCGGCGAGCTGATTGTGGACGAGGCGTTCATCGACTATTGCCCGGATGCGACGGTTCGCCACCATGTGCAGGATGGTTTGACGGTGGTTGGGTCGTTGACGAAGATTCTGTGCATTCCGGGCGTGCGGCTGGGGTACATCTGCGCTGCGCCGGAACAGATTGCACGCTTGCAGGAGCGGGCAGTCACATGGTCGCTGAACGTGCTGGCGTCGGCGGTTGCGGCGGAGCTGCCCCGTCATCAGGCGGAAATTGCGGCGGATGCACCGGTGGCTGCGCCGGGTGCGGCGGCTGCTGCCGCGGACGGCGGGATCTGGTGCTGTCCGGGTACGATCTGTACCGCATCGCCCGGCGGCTGGGATTGTCGCCCCGCATCGTGGCGGGAGCGTTCGGCAAAAGCTACCTGGCCCCGCAAACGCTGCTGCCCGCCCTGCGCCTGACCCCCGACCCCAGGACCGGAAACTGCCGCTTTTTTGAGGGCAGCGCCTGCGCCATCCATGCGGCGCGGCCGCTGGCCTGCGCGCTGTACCCGCTGGGGCAGAGCATCGACCCTGTGACGGCGAAAATCGAATATTACGTGCAGACGCCGCTTTGCGGGGCGCGGACAGACGGTGGCCGTGTGCTGAACGATTACCTGACCGATGCTGCCATTTTGGACCGTGCGGGCATCGACGCCCGCTGGGCCGTGGTGTGTACCCGCTTGTCCGAGCAGCTGCAGGCTGCCGCTGACCACCCACATTTTGCCGCTGCCGTAAAGCGTGTGGAGCGGGCGCTGTATTATGACTACGAACTGGGGGACGATTTTTACCCGCAGTTCCAACAGAATATTGAGATTTTGCAGTCGCTTTTGGAGAAGCTGCTGGCATAAAAAATACCCGGACCTTATAAAAAGGTTCGGGCTTTTTGTTTAGATGAACACTGAACGAAAATAGAGGT
>OLQV01002750.1_pt1 | contig 11156 bp, 8 predicted proteins | sample 1672371 | NCBI WGS metagenome assembly OLQV01 (sample SAMEA3136676, study PRJEB25190) | human gut metagenome
ACGGCGTTCATATCATCGGGGTTGATGATGGTCTGCATGGAAGCGCGGTTCAGGGTACCATCGGGATTGACGGCGACCTTACCGGAGGTATCGGGGACCTGCTTAACGGAAACGATGATCTTCATTGTTTTGTTACCTCCTCTTTCTTAGTTCACGCCGAGATACTTGGCGACGACCATACGCTGGACCTCGGAAGTACCCTCATAGATCTCGGTGATCTTCGCGTCACGCATCATGCGCTCAACGGGATACTCACGGGTGTAGCCGTAACCGCCGAAGAGCTGGACCGCGCGGCGGGTGACGTCGGAAGCGGTCTCCGCGGCGAAGAGCTTGGCCATGGCAGCGTCCATGGAGTAATCCTCATGGTTCTGCTTCTTGCAGGCAGCGGCGTAAACGAGGTACTGAGCAGCCTGGGTGCGGGTGTGCATATCGGCCAGCTGGAACTGGGTGTTCTGGAACTGGCTCAGGCGGCGGCCGAACTGGACGCGCTCCTTGGTGTACTTGACCGCCTCGTTGATGGCGCCCTCGGCAAGACCCAGAGCCTGGGAAGCAATGCCGATACGGCCGCCGTCGAGGGTCTTCATAGCGATCTTGAAGCCCTCGCCTTCCTTACCGAGCAGGTTCTCCTTGGGAACGACGCAATCCTCGAAAACGAGGTCGCAGGTGGAGCTGCCGCGGATACCCATCTTCTTCTCGTGCTTACCGGTGGAGAAGCCGGGGAAGGTGCTCTCGACGATGAAGGCGGAAATGCCGTGGTTGCCCTTGCTCTTGTCGGTCATGGCGAAGACGACGAAGGTGGAGGCAACGTTTCCGTTGGTGATGAAGCACTTGCTGCCGTTGAGGACGTAGTCGCCGTTCTCATTCTTGACAGCGATGGTCTGCTGGCCGGAAGCGTCCGTGCCGGCGCCGGGCTCGGTCAGACCGAACGCGCCGATCTTGCGGCCGGAGAGAAGGTCGGGCAGATACTTCATCTTCTGCTCCTCGGTGCCGTTCTCGAAGATCGGGGCGCAGCACAGGGAGGTATGAGCGGAAACGACGACCGCGGTGGTGCCGCAGACCTTCGCCAGCTCCTCAACGCACATGGCATAGCTCAGAACGTCGCCGCCCGCGCCGCCATACTGCTTGGGGAAGTAAATGCCCATCATGCCGAGCTTGGCCATCTTTTCGACGGTCTCCATGGGGAAGCGCTCTTCCTCATCGAGTTCTTCGGCTAAAGGCTTGACTTCGGTTTCTGCAAATTCGCGATACATTTTGCGAACCAGCAGATGCTCTTTGGACAGATGGAAATCCATAGTCTTTTTGCTCCTTCACTATAAATTATTTGGATTGTCTAATTTTTCACAAATCAGTCCCGTTCTTCTGTATTATAAGCTCTCGGCGCTCAATACGCAAGAAAAAGTCTCAAATCATTTCTCGATTTGAGACTTTCACCAAATATGCAGAAAAATTTTTGTCTCTTCTGCCCTTTTTATGAAGGAATCCTTTCATAATCGGAATTCTCTGCATTTTTCATTTTCATAGCAGGCGAAAAAAGCACCGCCGAAGCGGCGCTTCGGCGGTTCTTTTTTCTCATTTGGCGTATTCGATGACCTTTGTCTCACGCAGCACATGGACCTTGATCTGACCGGGATACTCGAGCTCGCTCTCGATGCGCTTGGCCAGCTCGCGGGCGAGGATGACCATATCGTCCTCGCTCACCTGCTCGGGCTTGACCATCACGCGGACCTCGCGGCCCGCCTGAATGGCGTAGGAGGTCTCGACGCCGGGGTAGGAGCCGGTGATCTCCTCGAGCTTTTCGAGGCGCTTGATGTAGTTCTCGATGTTCTCGCGGCGGGCGCCGGGACGGGCGGCGGAGATGGCGTCGGCGGCCTGCACGAGGCAGGCGACGACGGTCTGCGGCTCGACGTCGTTGTGGTGCGCCTGCACCGCGTGGATAACGTCCTCGCGCTCATGGTACTTGCGCAGGAACTCCACGCCGAGCGCGACGTGGGTGCCTTCGAGCTCGTGGTCGACGGCCTTGCCGATATCGTGCAGCAGGCCGGCGCGCTTCGCCGTGGCGACGTCCGCGCCGAGCTCGGCTGCCATCATGCCGGCAAGATGCGCGACCTCGATGGAGTGCTGGAGCACGTTCTGACCGTAGCTCGTACGGTAATGCAGGCGGCCGAGCAGCTTCACCAGCTCGGGGTGCAGGCCGCGCACGCCGGTCTCAAGCACCGCGCGCTCACCCTCGGACTTGATGACGGCGTCCACCTCGCGGCGGGCCTTGGCGACCATCTCCTCGATGTGGGTGGGATGGATGCGGCCGTCGGCGATCAGCTTTTCGAGCGCCAGACGCGCGACCTCGCGGCGCACCGGCTCGAAGCAGGAGACGGTGATGGCCTCGGGCGTATCGTCGATGATGAGGTCGACGCCCGTGAGCGTTTCAATGGTGCGGATGTTGCGGCCCTCGCGGCCGATGATGCGGCCCTTCATCTCGTCATTGGGCAGGGGAACCACACTGACGGTGATCTCGGCGACGTGATCGGCGGCGCAGCGCTGGATGGCGGACGCTACGATCTCGCGGGCATACTGGTCCGCTTCGTCCTTGGCGCGGGCCTCGATCTCCTTGATCTTGAGGGCGGTCTCGTGGGTGACCTCGGACTCGACCTGCTCGATCAGGTACTTCTTGGCCTCGTCAGCCGTAAAGCCGGAGATGCGCTCGAGCATCTCGGTCTGGCTGCGCTTGATGATCTTGATCTCTTCGTTCTCCTTGTCCAGAGCGGCGTGCTTCTGGGCAAGGGCCTCTTCCTTCTTCTCGATCGCGTCGGTCTTGCGGTCGATGTTTTCTTCCTTTTGCTGTAAGCGGCGTTCCTGCTTCTGCAGGTCGGCACGACGTTCCTTTTCTTCCTTCTCGTATTCCTTGCGGGAGCGGAGGATCTCCTCCTTCGCCTCCAGCGTGGCCTCGCGTTTTTTGCTCTCGGCGCTCTTGATGGCATCGTTGATGATGCGCAGCGCCTCCTCTTCGGCGTTGGCGATCTTTTCCTTATCGTCCTTCGCCTTCTTGTTGCGGTACAGAATACAAGCAAGAATACCAATGAAAAGTCCCGCCGCCAAGCCGATGACAAGGCTGGGTATATTCATTTGATTCCTCCTGTGTCCACTTTTGCTTCCATCGGAGCGGCCGGTCCGACCGTGTCCCGATGGTATATCAAAACGGGTTTTTGAATCAACAAACGGGAGAGCCCCTTCTCTCCCCTCCATAAATCCACCGAATATTGTAACCTTTTTGTAAACAAGTGTCAAGCAAAAACTATTTGTCGAAAAAGCGCGTGGGGTCAGCCGCGCGACGCACGGCTTTTGTCAAAGGGGTGATTCTCTTCCGAAGAGAACCACCCCTTTGGAACCCCAAGAGAACGCAAGGGGCAAGCCCCTTGACCCCCGGACCCCAAATCTCGACCGGATCTTCGGGAGCAGTGTGCTTGTTTTTCCGAAAACGATCCGGTCTGCTTCTATTTCCGCTCGGCCGCTCCTGCGGCGCGTTTCCGCACCGCCCCGTTAAAAAGCGGCATTCCCGGCTGCCCGTCAGCTCTCGATGTAGGCTTCGGCGGCATAGCCGACGCTGCCGTTGTAGTGGACCACGTTCCAACCCTGCCACGCGCCGTAGACCGTGACCGACGCGCCGTTCGGCATGAGCGCGATGGTCTGCCCCGCGGCACTCGGGTAGGCGCGCAGGCGCAGCGGCGAGCCGCTCGTGGAGACAGTCCCCTGCACGACCGGCTGCGGCTCGATGAACGGCAGGCCGAAATACTCCGTCAGCGAGCGCGCCAGCTCGCGCGCGATGGCGTCCATATTGTTCTCGACCCACGCGGCGTCGGCATAGTTGTCGTGGTAGCCCAGCTCGAGCAGATTGGCCGGATACTTCGGCTGACGCACCTCGCCGAGCGCGGTGGTGGGCACGGTGCGCACGAGGTCAGGCAGCGGATAAACGCGCTTGAGGTTCGCGGCGAACAGCTCCGCCGCGCGCTTGCCCTCCGCGCTCGTCGGATAGTAAAACACCAGCACGCCGCGCACGCTGCCGGAGCTTTCCGGCGCGGCGGCGTTGGAGTGGAGCGCGAGATAGAAGTCAAAGCCGCCGAGGCGGTTCGCCTGCGCGATGGAGGACGCGGCGGTCATGTCGGGCGTGTTGCGCACAAAGCGGATGCCGTTGGCATAAAGATACGGCTCCAGCGCGTCGGCGAGCCGGTTCATATTGTACTCCTCGCTGCCGCTTCCGGTGATGTAGGGATTGGACTCCTGCGTGGAGGGGCTGAGATAGATCTTCGGCATAACGACGCCTCCCTTTCCCTGCATTTTATGCGCCGCCGCGCCGTTTCATGTGCCGGCTTCCCGACCTTGAGGGGCGATCGGGCAAAAATAAAGAGACGCCGAAGCGTCTCTTTATTTCTCGTGTTTTCGGGAGATCAGACCGCAGCCTTCTTCTCCTTCTTGTTCTCAGCCCTCTGGATGAGCAGGATAACGATCAGAATGGCGAGGCCGGCGAGGTCGGTGACCGTACCGGGGATGACCATCAGCAGACCGCCGGCGATCAGCGCGATACGGGAGTACCACTTCAGGTCGTGGATCAGATAACCCATGAAGCCGGAGGCGATGGACGCCATGCCGAGCGTCGCGGAGATAACGATGGAGGCAACGCCGAAGAAGGTGACGTCGCCGACGAAGATCATCGCATTGTTATAAGCGAAGATGTAGGGGATGATGAATGCCGCGATCGCCAGACGGGTGGCGTTGAGCGCGGTCTTCATCGGGGGCGCCTTGGCGATGGCAGCACCGGCATAAGCCGCGAGCGCCACGGGAGGCGTGATGTCGGCGACGATGCCGAAGTAGAACACGAACATATTGGCAGCCAGAATGTGCATACCCATACCGTTGATAAGGATAGGCGCGCAGGTGGAGGCCATGATGATGTAGTTCGCCGTGGTGGGAACGCCCATGCCGAGGATGATGCAGCAGATCATCGTGAGGAACAGGGCGATGAACAGGTGGCCGTTGGAGAGCTTAACGACGTAGGTGATGAGCTTGCCGCCGAGACCGGTCATCGTGATGCACACGGAGATGATGCCGGCGATACCGCAGGCGATGCCGATGGACAGGCAGTTCTTACCGCCGTTTTCAAGACCGTTGACGAACTTGGTCGGGGTCATGCGGTCATCCTTGTTGATGATACCGACCACGATGGCAACGATGGTGCCGTAGATGGCGCTCTTGGCCATGGTCTGACCGGCAATGACCATCCAGGTCAGGATGATTAGGGGCAGGAGCAGATAGATTTTCGGCAGCAGGAGCTTCCACTTGGGCAGTTCCTCACGCTTGAGGCCGACGAGACCGAGCTTCTTGGCCTTGAAGTGGACGCCCAGGAAGATGCCGAGGAAGTACAGGAACGCGGGCAGGATCGCACGGACGATGATGTCGGAATACTCATAGCCGGTCATTTCCGCCATGATGAACGCCGCAGCGCCCATGATGGGGGGCATGATCTGGCCGCCGGTGGAGGACGCAGCCTCGACCGCGCCGGCAAACTCGGGGGGATAGCCGGTCTTCTTCATCATCGGGATGGTCACGGAACCGGTGGTAACGGTGTTGCCGACGGAGGAACCGGAGACCATGCCGCACAGGGCGGAGGAGACGACCGCGACCTTCGCGGGACCGCCGGACGCCCAGCCGACCAGCGCGTTCGCGCAGTCGATGAAGAAGTTGGCGACACCGGTCGCCTCAAGGAACGCGCCGAACAGCAGGAACAGCGCAATGTAGGTCGAGCAGACGGAGATCGGCGTACCGATGATGCCGTTGGTGGTATAGAAGATGTTGTAGACCACCAGGTCCATGCTCATGCCGCGGCCGATGAAGGCGTAGAGCACGAAGCAGCCCGCCACGATCAGAATGGGAAGGCCCACCGCGCGGCGGCAGCACTCCGCGAGCACCAACGTGCCGATGATGCCAAGGATAACCTCGGTCTGGCCGATGGCGATGCCCATCGCCACAATCCTCTTGAAGTTGGCAACATAGTAGAAATAGGGAATACAGCCCGCGACAGCGAGCAGGATATCATACCACGGCATGGAGTTGGGCTTTACATTGCCCTTCTTCACGGGGTAGATAAAGAATGTGAACAGGATCACAAAGCCGACGAACAGGCAGCGGCGGATCTGGCCGCTCCAGGTGGCCCACAGGTTCATGTAGACCATAAAGAGCATAAAGGCGGCCAGCACATAGCGCAGGATCTTCTTCGGCGTGCCCTCCCAGACACGGGTGTTGGACTCGCGGTCATACTTTTTCATGATCGCGTCAACGTCTTCCATCGTACCGACTTCAACGTCTACGCTTTCAACGACGACCTCTTCGTCCAAGACTTTCTTCTCAGCGTCAGTCATTGGTGTTTTTCTCCTCCTTTTTATTGGTGAACACTGTGACGTCAATAGAGGAAGAACTCATAATTGAGCGTCACCAGCGAATTTCTTCCACACAAATCACGCAGACTGATATCCGGACCGTCCTTTACCTTCAAAAAGAAGTCGTAAACGGTGGCCACGGCATAGCAGACTCCGGTTCTATCCTGATGTATGCCGGTGATGAGCATGGCTCCGTCGTCGGTATAGCTGAGCTCCTCTCCGGGATTCAGCTCCACCTGCACGCCGGCGCCGTAAGCATAGTACTTACACTCCTCGGCATAGATCTTTCCTTCACTGATCTCAAAGGTGTCCGTCAGCGGATATTGGTTGACGGAATGCTTAAAGGTAATGGAAAAGCGATCCCCCTCGTCCATGCGGTAGCGCGCATAGAGCTCGCCGCTGTCCTTATTGCGGAGCGTCAGGTAATAGCCGGCGCGGGGAATCAAGAGGGAGGCCGCTGCAATAATCAAGACTATTGCAGCGGCCATGCTTATGCGTTGTCGCAGTTGCACTTTCGCACTCTTTCAGGATCGGGTGTTCTTACAGAACGCCGATCTCCTTGTAGTACTTCTCGGCGCCGGGATGCAGGTCGAAGGAGCCGGCAACAGCACCCTCGGGGCTCAGGAAGCCGAACTTGGCCTGAGCGTTGGCCAGGTCAGCCTGATTGTCGAACATGGCCTTGGTGATCTCATAGACGACATCCTCGCTGAGGTCCTTGGAGGCGGTGAAGACGGCCTTGACGGCGACGCAGACGGTCTCGTCCGCAACGCAGGTGTAGGTGTTGGCGGGCAGGTTATCCTGGACCAGGAAGGGATAGTTGGTGGTCAGATAGGAAACAGCCTCATCGCTGAGGGAGGGCATATTGAAGTTGTAGGCGGTGGCGAGGTCGGTCAGAGCGGGGGTGGGGGCGCCGGAAACGGTGAAGGCCGCATCGCACTGGCCGTTCTTGAGGGCCTCAGCGCCGCCGGAGAAGGAGTCGTACATGACCTTGATATCGTCGAAGGTCATGTCGTAGGCCTCGAGGACCTGAGCCGCGTTCAGAGCGGTACCGGAGCCGACGTCGCCGACGCAGACGGTCTTGCCCTTGAGGTCTTCAATGCTGGTGATGGAGGGAGCGGTGACGAGCTGGACGGTCTCGTTGTAAACGCCCGCGACCCACAGGGAGTTCTTGTCGGCAGCGCCGTCGAACATGGTCTCACCGCCGGAGCCGTTGTGAGCATAGTTCAGAACGTCGGACTGCAGGATGGACATCTGGGCCTGGTTGGCGGTGACGAGCTGGACGTTCGCCTTGGAGGCGCCGGAGTCGACAGCGGTGAGCTTGGACAGGCTCAGCTTGTCGCCGATGGTGGTGACGAGCGCGTTGCCAACGGCATAGTAAGTACCGGTGGTGCCGCCGGTGGCGATGACGATGTCAACGGGAGCGGCGGGGGTATCGGTCTGCTGGGTGTCGCCGTCGGTGTTGGGGGTATCACCTTCCTTGCTGCCGCAGGCAACAAGAGCGAAGATCATAGCGACGGACAGGATGAGGGCTAAGAACTTTTTCATACGCAATCTCCTTTTTGTTTTACCGTTTCGGCAACGTTACCGCCGGTCGGGGACATTCTGCACAACGTTGTCCAATGTTGTGCATGAGCGTCGGCCGGCGCTTCTTCGTTTTGCAAAACGGCCAATGTACCTCTTTGAGGCATAGCCATTATAACTTATTGCAAGTTTTATTGCAAGATACTTTTGCACTTTTGGCTATTCGCACAAAATTAAGGCGGAATCCATTTTTCTTAGCCCTTTCTTTTTCCGCTCGTTCCGTTATTTCACACAAATTTTTTGGTGACGACAAATTTTTACTTTTTCTTCATATGTAAATTTTTCATGCACCTTATTCGAATTTATGCAAGTTTTCCTTCACCGTCCGTCATTTTGGCTAAATCCAAGGCAAAAAAACAGTCACTCTGGCGAGTGACTGTTTTTTCAAAAAGATCGGTTTACTTCTGCTCCTTGTTGTCCACAACGCGCTTGAGCAGGGCGGAGAACTCGTCCACGCTCATCGCGCCGAGATCGCCGTCCGCGCGGTGGCGCGGGGAGACGGTACCGTTCTCCATGTCGCGGTCGCCGACGATGACCATGTAGGGCACCTTCTCGGTCTGCGCGTCGCGGATCTTGCGGCCGATCTTCTCGTTGCGGTAATCGACCTCGGTGCGGAAGCCCTGCTCCTCGAGCTGCGCGGCGACCTTCTCGCAGTATTCGTTTGCGCGGTCGGTGACGGGCAGGAAGCGCACCTGCTCGGGCGCCATCCACGTCGGCAGCGCGCCGGCATACTCCTCGATGAGGTAGGCGAGCGTGCGCTCGTAGCAGCCGAGAGAAGTGCGGTGGATGATGTACGGCAGCTTCTTCTCGCCGTTTTCGTCGATGTAGTACATGCCGAAGCGCTCGGCGAGCAACATGTCGATCTGGATGGTGACGAGGGTGTCTTCCTTGCCGTAGACGTTCTTATACTGGATGTCGAGCTTCGGGCCGTAGAATGCGGCCTCGTCGATGCCGATGGTGTAGTCGACGTCGAGGTCCTTGAGGATGCGCTCCATCACGCTCTGGGCGTGATCCCACTGCTCCTTCGTGCCCTCGTACTTGTTGTTCGGGTTCGCGGGATCCCACTGGGAGAAGCGGAACGTGCACTTGTCAAGAAGGCCGACGGTGCCGAGGCAGTACTTGGCAAGGTCGAGGCAGCCCTTGAACTCCTCTTCGAGCTGGTCGGGACGCAGGACGAGGTGGCCTTCGGAGATCGTGAACTGACGCACGCGGATGAGGCCGTGCATCTCGCCGGAATCCTCGTTGCGGAACAGCGTCGAGGTCTCGCCCAGGCGCATCGGCAGGTCGCGGTAGGAGCGCTGGCGGTTCAGGTAGACCTGATACTGGAACGGGCAGGTCATCGGGCGCAGGGCGAAGCACTCCTTCGTCTCGTCATACGGGTCGCCGAGGATGAACATGCCGTCGAGATAGTGATCCCAGTGGCCGGAGATCTTGTAAAGGTCGCGCTTGGCCATCAGCGGGGTCTTGGTGAGAAGATAGCCGCGCTTCTGCTCGGTATCCTCGACCCAGCGCTGGAGCACCTGCACGACGCGCGCGCCCTTGGGCAGCAGCACCGGAAGGCCCTGACCGATGCAGTCGACGGTGGTGAAATATTCGAGCTCGCGGCCGAGCTTGTTGTGGTCGCGCTTCTTGGCCTCTTCGACCTGGGCGAGGTAGGCGTCCAGCTCTTCCTTCTTCGGGAAAGCGACGCCGTAGATGCGCTGGAGCGTTTCACGCTTGCTGTCGCCGCGCCAGTAGGCGGCGTTGCAGGCGGTCAGCTTGATGGCGTTGCCCTTGATGCGGCCGGTGGAATCGAGGTGCGGGCCGGCGCAGAGGTCGGTGAACTCGCCCTGCTTATAGAAGCTGATGTGCGCGTCGGCGGGTAGATCGTTGATGAGCTCGACCTTGAACGGCTCGTCCTTCTCCTCCATGAACTTGATGGCTTCCTCGCGCGGCAGCTCAAAGCGCTCGAGCTTGAGCTTTTCCTTGCAGATCTTGCGCATCTCCGCCTCGATCTGCTCCAGATGCTCCGGCGTAAAGGCGAAGGGAGCGAGCAGATCGTAGTAGAAGCCGGTCTCGATGCTGGGGCCGATGGCGAGCTTCACCTCGGGCCACAGGCGCTTGACCGCCTGCGCCAGCACATGGGAGCAGGTGTGCCAATAGGTCTTGCGGTACTCGGGATTTTCAAAGCTGCACTGGTTTTCTTCGTTGATCTTGACTTCTTCGGACATTTCAGTTACCTCCATTTGACTCTGAGGGTGCAAAAAAGCTCCACCCCCGACGGTATCAGGGGTGAAGCATTGCTATACTCCACGGTTCCACCCTGCTTGCGCGTTTGCGCCGCTTGTGTCCGCTGTAACGGGCGAACCCGTCCCGCTCGTCGCGGGCTGCTCGGGAGTGGTACGGCCGCCGCTCACGCAGGACGCTTGCACCGAAATGCGTCCCTCTCTGTGCGGTGCTCTGCGGTTTCTTCTCCGTCGATGCCAGTTTGATGGATAGCAGTATACGCCGTCACTGCGGATTTGTCAAGGGGCAGGCTCAGAACTCGGGCGGCTGATTTTTGCGCGGCTTATCGTCGTCCCTGCCGCCGAAAAGGCCTGAGAAAAATCCGCCGCGCGGCGTACTCTCCTGCTCACGCTCCGTCTCCTTCGCGCGGCGGCGCTGCTCCGCCGCCTTCCATTCGGCGCGGGAGTCCAGCACCTCGCGCGCCGCGTCCCGCAGCAGCGCGGGCGCATCCGGCGATTCCAGCAGCACGCTGAGCTCCTCGTCGTCCCTGCCGCCGCACTCGGCGCGGTAGCGGTCCTTCCGGTCCTTCTCCCGCATAAAGAACGCGATCCGACCGCACCATGGGCAGGCCCACAGCTCCACGTCCATATAATCCTTCAGGAGACTTTCGCCGTGCAGCTCCAGCACCTGGTAACCTCGGCTTTCCATCTCGTGTCCGCAAACGCATTGCTTTTCGCTCATGGTGTTCCTCCCCTTTCCGGTGTTGAGAAAAAGAGCCGGTCGAAACCGGCTCTTTTTCTGTTATATTTTGTCGAAAAATTACTTACTGTAATCATAGAAGCCCTTGCCGGACTTCTTGCCGAGCTGGCCGCCGCGGACCATCTTCTTGAGCAGCAGAGCGGGACGATACTTCGGATCGCCGGTCTCGCTGTAGAGGACGTTCAT
>OLQV01002753.1_pt1 | contig 11150 bp, 6 predicted proteins | sample 1672371 | NCBI WGS metagenome assembly OLQV01 (sample SAMEA3136676, study PRJEB25190) | human gut metagenome
AAGAACAAGCATATCTTAAAATACTTTGTGATGAAATTTTTGGTCGTTCAAACTTTGTAAACATGATTTCTGTAAATATGAAGAATGTTGCGGGTGCGTCCGGTGGAGGTGAGGATAAGAGACTTAAAAAAAATTGTGAATACATTTTAGTGTATGCGAAGAATTATGATTTACTCCCTTTGTTTAATGGGCCTTATAAGTATACAGAAATGTCTGAATTGATTCAGCATTATATAGATGAGGGTAAAAGTTGGAAATACACAAGCGTATTAGTTAACGCCGGTGAGAAGCAATATATTGGTTCAACGGTAGATGGTGATGGTAATGAAATAAAGATTTATAAAAGAGTCGGGGTAGAAACTATGTCTGTTAATCAAGTCGCAAACAGGGATGGAATTACTCCTAAAGAAGCGTATAAAAAATATGGAATAAATGTATTTAGAACAACGAATGCACAGACCTCAATAAGAACTCGAATTATGGATTTTAGAAAAGAAAATAATATAGAAGATGAGTATTTATCTATTGAGTATATTCCTAGAACAGGAAAAAACCGCGGCACTGTTTATGAACAGTTTTATAAGGGTGATGTATGTAACTTATTTGTATGGCTACGAGATACATCTGAGATTATAGATGGAGAGTTATACAAAAAGGATTTACAAGGAACATATTGGGATATGAATGCCTGGATGAAAAATCTTACGAAAGAAGGAAATGTTACTTTTCCGAATGGAAAAAAGCCAGAAAAACTAATTAAACAAATAATAGAGATGTGTACATCCGAGGGCGATTATGTTTTGGATAGTTTTCTAGGATCTGGAACAACTGCCGCCACAGCCCATAAATTAGGTCGAAGATGGATAGGAATAGAAATGGGAAATCAAGCATTTTCTCACTGTAAATTACGCTTAGATAATGTTATTGATGGTGAGCAAGGAGGGATTTCCAAAGAAGTAGATTGGCAGGGAGGCGGAGGATATAAATTTTACGAATTGGCTGAACCGCTATTAATAAAAAACGATAGATTGCCAATATATCAGATAAACCCATCGTACACATGGGATATGGTTTGTGAAGCCATTTGTAAGATAGAAGGATTTACATATGCTCCATCCGGAGAATTTCAGGGATATTCATCAGAAAATAGATTTATCCATATCACAGAAGAATTTGTAAATGTCAAATATGTGATGTCAGTAATGATGAATTTGGGTGACAATCAGAGCTTGATTATATACTGCAAAAAGAATCAAGCAGATATGAATCTGCCAGAAAATGTCGAGGTTAAGAAAATACCAAAGGATCTACTAGAAAAATGTAATTTTGACTATAAGAATGAGGAGGCAGCAGAATGAGTTCAGTAGATAAAATCAAGTGGGCGATGAGTCTGCGTGATCCTCAATATGAGGCTCTTAAGTGTTTTGATAATATCAGTTCAAGGATTGAATATAAAACAGCTTCAAAATCAGAAGCTGAGAAAGCTGCATCAGAAAATTGCCAGGAGCCTCACAAGATTGTTGTAGACAAGGAATTTGACTTTCCATCTTTTTGTTTTGATATGACAACCGGAATTGGTAAAACGAGACTAATGGGTGCATGCATCTATTATCTTTATAAAACCAAGGGATATAAGCATTTTTTTATCCTATGTCCAGGCAATACAATCTATGACAAGATGAGAAGAGAAACAGTTCCCGGGCATCCTAAATATATGTTTAAGGGCCTGGAAGCCGAGATGGGTAGACCCAAGGTATATGACGGTGAGAATTATTTGTCATATCCTGTTCGTTATATGCAAAGTGAACTTCAAATCGAAAAGACCTCAGAGATCCAACTCTTCATCTTTAATATATCGAAGATTTTTACCCGTGGAGACCTTGAATTTAAGTTTCATAAATTCAATGAAAATCTGGGTGGCTCCTTTGCGGATGTTCTGAGATCCTTTGATGATTTAGTGTTTTGTATGGATGAGGCTCATAGATATTATGCCCCTGCATCAAAGACAGCAATCAATTACTTAAATCCCGTGCTTGGACTGGAATTTACAGCGACACCTAAAAATACAAACAAAAATATTATATTCCATTATGGACTTGAAGAAGGTGCCGGTAAGTTTCTAAAAATACCGGTTGTTATGGGAAGAACTAATACCGCAGGATATTCCGATGATGATATTGAAGAAATGAAGCTAAAGGATGGTATCAAGCTTCACGAGAGAAGAAAAGCAATTGTATATAAATATTGTATAGACAATGGGCTAGAGCAAGTAAAACCAATTGTCTTAGTAGCATGCAAAGATACAACACATGCTAAAAAAATAAAAGAAAAGATAGATTCAGATGCTTTCTTTGGTGGCAGATACGTTGGAAAAGTAATTGAAATCGATTCAAGTACAAGAGGCGAGGAAACGGAAGAGAACATCCAGAAGTTGCTCACAATCGAGCAAAATACGAATCCAGTAGAAATAGTACTTCATGTTTATAAATTGAAGGAAGGATGGGACGTAAATAATCTATTTACAATTATTCCTCTTAATGCGGCTAAGAGTGACATCTTGGCCTTACAGACAATCGGGCGTGGTCTGCGCCTTCCATTTGGGGAAATAACACATATAGAAGAAATAGATACTCTGGATATTGTTGCCCACGATCATTATCGAGAAATTATTGATGATATTAAAGACAATCCAGTATTTAAGAAAAGAAATCTCGATGATGAAGATATACCGGAGACGGAGGCTGTAAGAGTTGAAGCTGTTGTACAAGATCAGCAGATTTCTATATTTGACGATGTGTTTAAGGATACGAATGTCAAATCATTCCAGAACATAGATACTAACAAGGATATTGATAATCTGTATGAAGCCTACCAGAAGGCATATGTGAAAAAGGCAGCTTCTAAGAAAAAAGATTCCAAGCCAGATGGCCAGATTACAATTTTTGATCTTTTCAGCGACACTGCTGATACTAGCAGTGTCGATACAAGAAGTAAGGAAGAACAGGCACCTACGGATACAACCGTTAGCCAAGATAATTTAGATATAACGATAGAGATCGCTGGACCAAGCAAATCGAATGTTCCGGAATTATATGTAAAAGCGCTTTTCAAACAGAAGGTAGAAGAATTTAAAAGAGTTGCGATTTCAGTACCTAAAATTAGTATTAGCTATAGTTCATCAATTGAGTTTAAGCCTTTTACTGTAAAAAGAAATGTGATGGATTTTGATGTAGCTGCTTCTAAGATTGAAAGATACGATGCGGTAAATAACAGATTGCTTCAGACTTTAGATGCGGATCCTTTGATGGTCGATGATCCAGAGAATACTCTTGCATGTTCGCTGTTGGAGACCATCCCAGAGTTCAGCTATGACGATGCGGATTTGATTTTGGATGTAGTTGAACAATACCTGCGGTTGATAGATGGGGATGAAGAAACAAAGAGAAAGATTATCAGAAGATATGCAACAGTCATTGTGGAGGATTTGAGACAGCAGATTTACGCCTCAAAGGAGGAACATACTGAATTTATCTATAATGTACAGCAGGATTTGATTGTTTTCGGATCTTTTGCAAAGACAAAGCTGAAGCATGTTGATGGTAAGCTGGGATATAAGAAAGAGATTGCAGATAAGAAGAATATCAAGAACTATCTGTTTGAAGGATATAGAAAATCCTATTATCCAGTTAATTCCTTTGATAGCGATGAAGAAAGAAGATTTGCGGCCGTGCTAGAAGATGATGAGGGAGTAGTTCGATTTATCAAGCCACCACTTAATCAATTGGGATTATTCTACAGAGCAGGAAAACAGTATAATCCTGATTTCTTGGTAGAAACAAAAGACTGTAAGTATATGGTTGAAGTTAAGGCGGCCAACCAGGTCAACAATGAAGATGTACAGGAAAAGGCACGAGCAGGCGTAAAGTGGTGTGAATGTGCATCAAAGGTAGATGCTGATGACAAAAAGTGGAAATATCGATTGGTATCCGGTGAGGATATCATCATTGGCAATACGCTGAAGTACATTCTCGGATTAGCGGTAGAGGTAAAAAATATTGATGAATAAGTAACAGGGGGGGAACTATGGCAGAACGTAGCGATTATTTATATGCCCAAGTAAGAAAGAAGATGCTTGATGCTGTGCGTATGGATCTCATTGGTCCAACTGCAGCAGAAGAAGCGTTGACTGAGTTACCAACGAATAGTTATATCACAGGCATGCTATATCCAGCGGACTCAGATATCACAGAAGATGAAAATTACAATGATGTTGAGTTTACAGAAGGAAGATTGGATGTTGATGGTAATGGATCAGACTCGGTTGTGCTAGAAGACGACGAACCTGATGAAAGCACGAAGGGTGGGTTTAAGAAGCCATCCTCTATTGGAGTATCTTTCTATCTGTCAGAAGAAACCAACAAAATAAATGTCGATGTATATTGGGGGACATATTATTCTGACAAGGTGGATGGCGGAGAGGTCGTTGATGAATCGCTAGAAGAAGACCACGAAAATAAGAAAAAGAAAAAGCGTCAAGTTTATGTAAGAGAACAGATGGCTGAGACAGTGGAATTAAATCTTGATGACCTCGGCCGTGCAAAAACAATACCGCTACGTTCTAATGCTCGTATATTTGTCTATGTTATACAGATGCGTTTGGATAATGGATATAAGATGCTATCAGTATATCTGCATAACAATAATAAAGGTGGCGATGAGAAGGAATATGAGCGTGTTATGTTCCAAGTTGAATTACATGTTTCAACGAAAGATAAAACTGCGGTATTCATACCGGAATATATTTGCCGCAAGCAAGAATTAGAGGATGAATACTATTATAAAGGCCGTCCTATTTTTGGTAGAGGACGGGGATGCGCAGCAACATGGAATAAAAGAGAAGATGAAGAAAATGCATATTCAATTGATTCCACATTTATTCCGAATCACGAAATTCCAGGTGTAAGTGCGCAGGTAAAAGATGTACCTGAAAAGGCGTTTTCTATGCTGCAGTTAGGATCTCCAAAGAAAAAAGAGGTAAGTATTGCTAATTTAAGACTGCTAACTGCTTTGTATGGGGACTGGATTAAAAATGAATTAAAAGAAAATCCGCAGATGCAGGAACCATCATTCCAGGCGACAGGAAAAGGCATTATTGAAAAATGTTTAGATTCTTTGAGAAGGATGAACGAAGGAATTGATTTGATTGAAAAGGATGAGAATGCATTTAAGGCCTTCACGTTCATGAATCAATCTATGTATTTACAGAGAAGTATTACGGCCTACTCCAAGGATTGTGGAAGAGGAATTCCTTGTAGTCTCAGTGATTATATGAAAGACAACAAGGAAAAGGGAATTGAGCAGGATCATAGCGAGTGGAGACCGTTCCAGATAGCATTCATTCTTCTTAATATAAAGGGATTGATAGATCCTGAATCTGATGAGCGAAATATTGTGGATCTTCTATATTTCCCTACCGGTGGAGGTAAGACAGAAGCATATTTAGGCTTAATTGCGTTTATAATTGCATACAGAAGATTAACGTCAGATACAGATTCTGATTATGAAAAAGATGGTGGCGTTACGGTGTTTCTTAGATACACATTGCGTTTGTTGACCACTCAGCAAAGAGATAGATTGCTGAAATTAATTGTCGCAATGGAAGATTTAAGAGAACGTAGCGAAAAGAATGGAAAAGCAGAGTTTGGAACTACGCCAATTTCTATTGGATATTGGGTTGGTGGTGGAGTTACTCCCAATAAGTTCGATGAATACGAGAAAGACGAGTACTCTAGGAAAGAGTTTATTCGTAAGGTAACAAAACAGATTATTAGATGTCCATACTGTGGAAAATTAATCGGAAGAGAAAATTATGATATCAATACGAAGACTAACTCGTTGAAGATTACTTGCTCCTATGATAAATGCAAATTTTCAAAAAGCAGCGGGAAGTCTATTCCTGTGTATCTGGTGGATGAGGAAATATATGCAAAGTGCCCTACGGTTGTTATCTCCACGGTTGACAAATTTGCAAAACTTCCTTGGTCTGAGCAGACGGGGCTGTTATTCGGTAGAACAGATAGATGCTGTCCTCGACATGGATATCAGGCCATCGGTTATGAGAAGGAACTGGTGGGCAAAAGACATAATAAAGATGCAAAAAATGGATTGGATGCATGTGTAATAGAAGCATGCAAGCCTTTTTATCCGCCACAGTTGATTATTCAAGATGAGTTGCATCTGATATCAGGCCCATTAGGTACAATCTATGGCGGTTATGAAACCATTATTGAGGATATGTGTTGTCTTGAGAAAAATGGAAAGAAAATACATCCGAAATATGTAGTTTCTACGGCAACTATAAAGAATGCGAGAGAACAGATTAAATGCCTGTATGCAAGGGAAAACTATGCCCAATTTCCACCTAGTGGATTCGACATTAGAGATTCCTATTTTATCCGTGAGATTCCTCTTGTATCTAAAGACTTAGAAGACTTGACGGAGTATGATATTACAGAACTACTGGAGAAGGGTGAGAAGCCTTTCAGACTGTATGCGGGTATCTGCGCAAGTGGACAATCTGTTAAGACTACTTTAATCAGGCTATATTCGGTTCTTTTACAAGAGGCTTTTATTTTGTCGGAAGATCCTAAGTACCAGGATTATGTTGATCCTTATTATACCCTGGTTGGATACTTTAACTCAATTCGCGAGCTTGGTGGTGCGGTACGTTTGCTGGACGACGATATTAACAGCAGACTTAAAGTATTAAGAAAAAAATATAAGAATGCAAGGCAGAGATTTTTAGGATATGACGGTAAGAAAGAAATTACTTCTAGAATTCCATCGTATCAAATTGCTGAAATATTGGAAAAGCTGGCGGAACCATTTGATCCATCCAAAGAAAGACAGAGCTGCTATGACGTGGTTATTGCTACAAATATGATTGCAGTAGGTATGGACGTAGATAGATTGGGATTAATGGCTGTCGTAGGTCAGCCAAAGCAGAACTCGGAATATATTCAAGCAACAAGCCGAGTGGGAAGAAAATATCCTGGAATTATTTTTACAGTGTATAACCCATATAGGCCAAGAGATTTGTCTAACTATGAAAATTTTGTTGGATTTCATTCTCAAATGTATCGATACGTCGAAGGTACAACAGCTACGCCGTTTGCTGCAAGAGCTAGGGATAGGGTTCTTCATGCTTTAGTAGTAGCGATGTTAAGACTTCAAACGGAAACAATGGCTGGAAACAAAGGAGCTTCTAATATTCTGTCAATATCTGATGAAGAGTTGAGAAAGATTAAAGATCAGATTTTAGAGAGAGTTTCAATCGTTGCTCCGATGGCATACGAATCTGCCAGTGATGATATCGATGCATTTATAAGTACATGGAAGGAAATCGCGAAAGACAAAAATCTTTATTACTTCGTTGCAAATACAGAAAATAATAAAAGATTGCTGAACTTCTACGGTCAACCGGTAACCGGGAAGGAAAAACCTACATTAAATTCTATGAGAGATGTTGAACAATCCTCAACAGTATATCTATATGAGGAAGGAGGAGCACTGTAATGTTTGAGAAGAAACTAGGAGAAATCAGGCCTAATCAGCTTATTACTACATATGGTCCTGGATCTATTATGGATGCGGTACATGACTCTCTGACTGTATTAGATATTGAGTACTGGAATGCGAATAATATTGGCCTAGAAATACGAGACTCTAGACTGGCCTCGTTTATGAATGTACGGCATTTTTATATGCCAAGTACAAAGGGGAAAGAGAATATTCCAGTGGCATCCTTTCCCTATACTCATGTGTGCACTAACGATAGATGCAAGCGATTGTTTGATATTAGAGAGGAGCTGAAAAATCCTAACTATTTAGAGAATTATAAGCAGCATCAGGGAAGTGCATCATGCCCAGATTGTCATTATTCTGCTTATCCAGCAAGATTTATTTCTATTTGCGAGGATGGTCATATGGACGATTTTCCTTGGAGATGGTGGTGCCATAACGGAAAGACCGATTGCAAAGAGAAATTGAGACTGAAATCCTTTGGAACAACGTCATCTCTTGCAGAACTGGAAGTAGAGTGTGACTGCGGTGCGAAACGACGGATGAGCGGATCAATGCAAAAGGAAAACTTTGATGGATGTAACTGTACAGGAAACCATCCGCAAAGACCCAATGCTATAAAAAAGATCTGTAAGAAAAAGATTGTTCCTAGCCAGCGTGGAGCATCGAATGTTTATTTTCCAGTAACAAGAACAGCCATATCTATTCCACCTTGGACAAATCCAATCAATGATCTTATGGCAGAACATAGGAGAGATATTGACCTTTTGATTGAAGTGCTTGGAAGAGACGATGGCTTGAATAAGAGCTATGAGAAGTATTTTGAAGGTAAATTCACTAGAGATGAGTTCAATGAGGCATATAACCGATTAGAGCAGAATATCAAAGACTATGTTGAACTGAAGGAAATGGAATATAATGCGATAACTCATCACCAGCAAGTGGAGTTTCAGCATGACGTCAGATATTTCAAGGCTGAAGAGGTAGCCATTAAGGATAGTCTGAAGAAGTATTTTTCCAGAGTGATAAAGCTTCATAGACTAAGAGAAGTTAAGGTTCTTCTAGGATATTCGAGGTTAGAGATGCCCGAACCAGAGGTTGATGATCAGAAACAGGTAGTCAAATTGAAATCATCCGGACCTGAAAAATGGCTACCGGCAGTAGAAATCAATGGAGAAGGCATTTTCATAGAATTTAATAGAGTAACCATGAATGAGTGGCTTACTAACAGCAGAGTGGCAGAACGTTCTAAAAAATATGAAAGCTGCTATGAGGAATACTGTAAGCAAAAGGGATGGGAAAACTTCAAATCAAGAAATGGTGAATATGTATTGATTCATACGCTATCTCACATGTTGATTAAAGAGATGGCTATTCAGTCAGGTTACTCTTCATCTGCTTTACATGAAAGAATCTATAGTAGTGACAAAATGTGCGGGCTTCTGATTTATACCGGAGCCGCAGATAAAGAAGGATCATTAGGCGGACTGGTAGAACTTGGTTCTATGGAAAAATTGATTCCATTATTAAAGGGAGCCTTGGAAAATGGTCTTACATGCACGACGGATCCAGAATGTTTTATGAAAAATCCAACCACGGATAGGATAAATGGAGCTGCTTGTCATTCTTGTACGATGATTTCCGAAACAGCCTGTGAAAATGGAAATAGGCTTTTAGATAGAGCCTTAGTTGTTCCATTGCCAGAACACGAAGAAATGGGATATTTTAAAGAGCTGGTGAATGTATTATGTGGAATTCAAGTATAAAGGCTGAGTATTTAGCTTCTACAATGGTACAGGCGATTGAGGCATATTCAATTCGTGGAACGGAGACTGTGCTGGTTGACTCGATTAACGAACTTAGAAAACAGTTTCCGAACTGCACGGATGCAGAGATAAATGACATTTTATCGTTGTGTTTTGAAATGTATAACATGAAGCATAGCGATTCCATAGAGTTAGTAATTACAGCCCCTGAAACATTTAGGATTAAGACAAAGAAAACGAGAGATGTTGTTGAGAATTTGATAAAGAATGCCGAGAAGAGCGTAGTAATGACGGGATATTCGATTTCAGATTATTTTACTGGAATGTTGGACACAATTATTGCTAAAAGTCAGCAGGGCGTTTATGTGAGATTCTACGTCAATGATATTGAGAAAAGCAGAGCCTCGTTGGTCAAAATGCTGGCATATCGGAGTAAATATCTGCAGTTCTTTGAGTATGAGAAAAATAGCGATGATAAGATGGCAGCATCCCATGCGAAGATATTAACCATTGATTCTGATAAGTCCTTAGTATCATCTGCCAATCTGTCTTATCATGGTCTATCAGGCAATATAGAGATGGGATTTTTAGTCCGCTCTGCAGATAAGGCAAAGCAGATAGAGGAGCTACTAAAAGAACTGGTTCGGATGCATGTATATAAAAAAATATCCTAAGAAGAGCAAGGGAAGAGCATATGAAGATACATTAGAAAGACTTGTTGATGAAATAAAAGCAGTTGTGGAAATAGAATAAATGGAGATAAATTATGGGGAAAATGACTCAGGAATTAATTGAAGATTTATATATCAGAGGAAAGGCGGTGCACAAAGAGGAAATCTCTCTTAAACGTGCAACTGAAGAAATATTGAATATGTATCCTGATAATATTCATGAGTCATCTGCACAGTTTTATCTGTCATTGTATTCTGATTTGATAAAAGGAAGAGGTTCTACATGGAATCAGAATAGTGATCTTTTAATATACTATGTTCGTCATATCATTGAAGAAAATGGAAAATCAGATGGAACTAAGGCATATGAAGGAGCTTTAAAATTTGCAAAAGCAAAATCCAGAAAGTCTTTGATAGCAAGCCTCGAAAAGCTGGCCGCAGAATTTGAGTTGAGTTTAAATGGTCGGCTATCATTTGAGGCGTGGCTGAACATGCTTCCTGAAAAAAATATTCGGAAAGTACAATTTATAGATATGTTCGTGCTTTGGAAAAGGCCGAAGAGTGGTTGGGAGTACAATTTACTAAACCTATTTTAGATGTTACAGGGATTGAAGAATTTTCAGATATAGATAACCATATTAAAACTCTTCCAAACTATGAGGAAGTTAATCAGCAGCATGGTCATGGGGATCTGTCTGCAGCATTATCTTTATATAAGAAATTTGTGGAATTTTTAAATCAGGAAGAAGAGGCTTGGTGGCCGTCTTTGGATGAGTATAATCCAGAAATCAGCAAAGAGAAGTGGCTGGAATTACTTAAGGACGGAAAAACCTTTACGGATAATGCATATTTTGCCATTGCAGCTATGTACGATTTTGGAGGAACAGCAACCTGCAGGCAGCTGGAAGAAAAATATGGAAGAACCTCTGATTTTTACAGAGCATCTTTAGGCGTTCAGCTGGCAAGCAAAATAAAAAAGCACGCACCCAGCAACGGAGCCCAAGGCCCAAGTTGGGGGCGTGTTTTGCTTTGTTGAAGCGGAAGCAGCTTACTTCCAGTAACCAACGTGGCTGGCAAGCGCTTCCTGGCGCAGCGCAGGAATGGGGCCCTGTACGACAATCGCTTTCTGGCC
>OLQV01002754.1_pt1 | contig 11143 bp, 9 predicted proteins | sample 1672371 | NCBI WGS metagenome assembly OLQV01 (sample SAMEA3136676, study PRJEB25190) | human gut metagenome
ACTTGCGGAACTCGATGGTCTTGCCGCCGTTCTGGGGCACCGGGTAGTAATCCGCGAACTGGTCATGCACCAGACGCGGCTCTGCCTGGTCGATGAGACGCTTCTCGTAGAAGGTCTTCATCTCCTTGGACATGGTGGCCGTGGTGTTCTGCAGGTTGTCGGCAAACAGCTGGATGTTGAAGTTCATCATACGTTTTTCCTTTCTCTTGTCGGGTTTACAGTTCGATCTGAGCACCGTGCAGCACACGGCGCTCCAAGGCTTCGCGCTGGGCGCGGGTCATGCTGGCCACATCCGGGTGCACCGTGGCCGCACCACCGGGGCGGATGCCGTTTTCTGCGGGGCGGGCGGCCCGCTGCTGGATGCGCTGCACCACGCCCTGCTCCACGGCCTGTGCCGCACGGTGCAGGCTCTCGTCGTAGTGGGCCAGACGGTAGGCGTCCTGCATCCGCATGCCGGGCAGCTGCATCAGGCGGCGCATCTCCGGGTTCTTCAGCTCCTCCTGCAGGCGGAACTCCGGCTGGCTGCGGCGCAGGTCGGCTTCCTCAGCCGCCCAGCGGGCATGCAGCTCCCGCACCGCGTTTCGGGCCTGCAGCGGCAGGGGCGGCACCGCCGGGCGGGGCAGCTCCGGCTGGGGCGTCTCCGGTTCGGTCGGCTCCGGATCCGGTTTTGCTTCCGGCACCGGCTGCGCAGTTTTCTCCCCCGATTCCATCGTCCCGGAGGCAACGGCCTGCCGGGCCTGTGCCGGGCTCAGGGCCGGGGCCGCAGGCGCTGCCTCTTCTGCAAACATCTGCAGGTCCATCATGCTCTGTTCGCCCCGGCGGCTCACATCCGCAAAGCGGATATTGTCCGGGTAGCGCTCGGCCAGCAGGGTGAACCCCGCCTTGGCCAGCTCAAAGGCACCCTGCACCCATGCGGCACAGGGTGCGTCGGCCTGCACGGCCAGACGCGGCCCGTCCGGTTCCTCCCAGGCGTCGGCATGGGCATTTTCTTCCCCGGCCAGCAGGTACACCAGTGCCTGCATCAGGGTGCTTGCCCCGGCGCACACGATGTCCTGCCCGGCAGGGGCAAAGCCTGCATGTCCGGCAGCCTCCAGTCGGCAGCTCAGGCCCTCGGGGCCATCCAGCTCGCTGTAACATACTTTCATCATTCTTGTTTCACCTCCTTACAGTTTCACGTTCATGGCGCGGGCCGCAGCGGCCACCGGCAGACTGCCGGGCAGCACCGCACCACCGGTGCCGGTCTGCGGCGGGACCGCCTGCTGCAGCTGTGCCAGCTTCTGGGCCAGTGTGCCGTTCTGCCGCACCCGCTGGCGCACTTTCTCGATGCCCTCAAAGTCCATCATTTCCAGCGCCGCCAAGGCCGCGTCGGCATTGGCGGGGTCGAAAAAGCCCATCTGATAGCACTCCTTTGCCGTCTCGTTCTGGCTCAGGCGGCTGAAGGTGCTCTTCTTGGCCGCGCTGACCACGATGTCAAAAATGGGCTCCCGGCTGCCCAGCTCCACGCCGCCCACCTCGCGCACCGGCTGCGGGCGCAGGGCTGCCGCCGAGAAGGGCAAAAACTGGTTCTCACCGCTGGGTCCCACGATGCGGAAGATGCGCTGTTCATCATAGAACTGCCGCATCAGCTCGATCATCAGGTAGCACTGGCGGGAGAAGGCCCGGTAGGCGCTCTTGAGCATATCACGGCTCAGTTTGCTTCCGGCTTCCTGCAGGGCCGCAATGGCACTGGCTGCCGTCACACCGCCAGTGGTGCCGCCCTGGGTCATGTCGCGGTTGCCGCTGATCTCCTTCAGCTCCTCGATGCGGCTCTGACGGTAGCTCAGACTGCTGCCCTGCAGACCGGCCGTCTGCAGCGGGCGGAAGCTGTCGTCGTTCAGACGGCCCACCACATGCACGATGTCCCGGCTCAGGTCGGCCAGCTCTTCTTCGTTGACCCCGGCGGTGTCGCTGAGCACATAGCGCTGCCGGGCCGACAGCAGCACGTTCTCGTCCATGGCATGGTTCATCTGGTCGATGGCGGTCTGGCAATCCTTCATCACGTCGATGTAGCCAAAACCCGCCGGGCTGTCCTCTTCCATGAACAGCGGATCGAATACGAAGGGGTACTGCCCGTGGTCGTACAGGCCCCGCTGTGCCAGTGCCGGGTCGTTCTGGCTGGCGTACAGCACCACCCCGTTGCAGAACTTGCAGTAGTGCAGCACCATGCGGCCGCTTTCGTCCGGGCGCTTATAGTACCAGTCCACCACCACACTGCGGGAAGCGGTGTCCGCGCCGTCCTCGTGGATGTAGCGGGGCACATCCAGCACCCCGGCGGTGTGGCCTGCCAGCTGTGGGTAGCGGGCCGTGAGCTGTGCGGTGTCCTCCAGGCTCAGGCTGAAAAAATCCGGTGAGTCCTGGATATCCGCTACGCCCGGCTCCCAGTAGAGCATCAGCAAGTTCATGGCCCGCACCGCAATATCCCCCACGCCGCCCCGGGCTGCCGGGTCCCAGAACACACCGGTGACCCCGGTGCCCTGCTTGAGCTTGCGCCACCAGCAGTCGCTGTACACCTGCTCGTAATCTGCCTGTTCCAGCACCACCGGCAGCACGCTGGAAAGTGCCCGCGCGGTTGCCTCATCGTCCGCTGCACGGGGCAGCACATTGGGTTCCGGGTAGTTGTCCATGGCATCGGCGTGCTTGTTGGCGATGCTGTTGAACAGCCATCCACTGCTGGGCTGCGCCTTGCCGGGCATCATGGGGTTCTGGTAGTTCTTCCAGTGTCCCATGCGGAACCACAGTTCGTTGTCCACCAGGCGCCTGTCCAGTGCCGCTTTGCCGGCCTTGTAACGCTGCAGGGTCTGTGTGGCCGCAGCCACCTCCGCCGCACCCACCGGCATCGCTTCGTTCTGATAATCGTCCATCGTTCTTCTCCTTCAGATCCTGTAAAATCTTGCCTGCCGGTGCAGGTCCAGCGGGTCATCCGGCGGCGGCAGGGCCGTGCGCCGGGCCGGCGGGCTGATGGGGTTCTCCATCAGCACATACCGGCACTCATCATAAATGTGGTCCTCCTGCCGGGTGTCGATATCCTCCACGTTGCTCTCGTCGTACACGAGGTTCGGCAGCGTGCGGATGAAGTGTTTGCAGGTATTGAACACCTGCAGCATCGGGCGGCCGTCGGCGTCAAAGTTGAGCCGGTAGTGGAACTGCATCTTTCCCGCAAGGCGGGTGTGGTCGCCGGGCTTCCAGTGCAGGAAGTTGGGGCTCCGCTCCATCATGGCCGCGATGCTCTCGCCCCGGCTCTCATCAAAGATGGCCGGGTCGGCAACGCCATGGATCACCCGCCCCCGCAGCACGGGGTCGTTCTGCTCCGCCTCCCGGATGCGCCGGGCCTGTTCCACCGGGTCAATGCGCAGGCCCTCGTTGGGGCGGCCGGTGCAGCCGTACAGCTCCTTGATGCGGTAGAGCCGCCCCTCTTCATCGGCCGCATACCACCCCACCGAGAACGGCTTGGAAAACCCGAAATCGAACCCCCGGTAGATCTGCCAGTGCTTCGGGATGGCAAACGGGGCAATGACGTGGGTCCAGCGCTGATCCTGATAGTGGGCCGGGTCGTTGCGCCACTCGGTGAACACCTGGCCGGAAAAGCTGTCCCAGCTGCCATAGAGCAGCGCCTGCTTTTCCGCTTCCGGCATGGCAGCCAGGCTGGCCAGATAACCGGGATCGTTCTGCAGCAGAGCCGGGTTGTCGAAAATGCTGGAAGGGATGAACACCCTTGCCCGCTGCAGCTTCTGTTCGGTGCCGTCCGGCCGCCGCACCGTGTATTCCTCCACGATGGGCGTGCCGGGTGGGGCCGGGGTGATGAACCGCGCCTTCACCCACCCGTGGCCGATGCCGCCGGGGTTGGTGGTGGCCCGCATGTACACCCGGGTGCCCGGCCCGGTGGGGCGGTTGCGGCTCATCATGTAGCTGTACTCTTCCCATTCAAAATGGGTCAGCTCATCAAAGCCGATGAAGTCGTAGGCCTTGCCCTGGTAATTGGTGCGGTCCTTGGTATACTGCATGGAGCCAAAGTAGATCTTGGCCCCGCTGGGGAAGTTCCACACATGGGCCGTGGCGTTGTACTGCGCCTGCGGAAAGGCCCGGCGGTAGTACATCTGGCTTTTGTCCACCAGATCCGACAACTGCGGGTATGTTTTGCGCAGGATCAACGCTCTGTAATGTGGAATATCTACCTGACGCAGTGCCTCGATGACCAATGCATCGCTTTTTCCGCCGCCGGCCGCGCCGCCGTACAGTGCTTCCGGCTCCGGCCTTCGCATGAACTCGGCCTGCCGGGGCTGGGGCCGCCACACCACCGGGGTCCGGTGTTCCTCTGTGTTCATGGTTCTTCCTCCTCCACCCGCGGCAGCAGCACCACACCGCTCTCCGTTCCTTCCGCCTGCACGCCCTGGTCGTTCAGCGACCGCGCCACCGCAGCCAGATCCTTCAGCACCGCCGTGGCCTCCTTCAGGCCCTTCATCGTCCCGGGGTCCTCTGCCCCGCTGCGGCGGTTCTCCCGCTGCCGAGCATTCAGTTCCCGCACCTGCTGTGCCAGAAGCGTGCTCAGGATGTCGGTGGCCCGGCTCAGGCTGTCCAGCCCCCTGGACGTTTTCCTCTGCCCCATGGTTCGTGTTGGTTCCTCCTTTCTGCCCGGCGGCTCCGGGCTATGGCAACAGCTTACCACGCCTCGTGCTGCCGCAACAGTGTGTGCTTTTTCAGGGCCATTTCGTATTTTTAAACACGATTTTTTCAAATCGTATAATTTTGAGTCTTAAAAAACTCCGTTCTATCGCATCTTTCAGAAAAAGCTGTTTTTTCTTCCAGAAATCCGTTTGCAGTAATTCCGTCCGGAGCGCAAAAAAAACTGCGGGGCGCGCTGCCCGGCAGCGGTTTGCCGGAAAGACCCCACAGTTGAAAAGTTTTTTCAGTTCTCCCGGTAATTTCCGGGAGCTGCACGGTTTCTGTCCGGAAGGGTCGAACCGTGTCATGCAACATTTTGTAATCTTTTTGAAAGAAATCCGACCCTGCTCCGACCGATTTATCCAGAAGTTGCACGTTTATGAAAAATTGTGCTTGTTACGGAAATTATTTTGTCCTTTGAAAATTCCTTTTGTTGAAACAGCACAAAAGAAATCTCAGATTCTTGTGGACTTGTTCTCTTGCAGACCTCTTCGCAGGCGGTTATAATACAAACAGGAAATCCAGGTGCGTGCAATAAATGCGCCTGTGAAATTGCTATGATACGAATGAAGGAGAACACAATTATGAAAATGATTTCTCGTCGTGACTTCCTGAAGGCTTCTGCTGTCGTGGGCGCAACCGCTGCCATGACCGCATGTGGCGGTTCCGCCAGCTCTACTGCTGCTTCCACTGCTTCTTCCGCTGCTGCTTCCAGCACCGCTGCTTCTGCTGCCGGCTCTGCCAACATCGGTGTCTGCATCTATCAGTTCGCTGATAACTTCATGACCCTGTACCGCACCGATCTGGAAGAGTACCTGAAGGACATGGGCTACGCCGTCACCATCATGGACGGCAAGAACGACCAGAACACCCAGACCGAGCAGATCAACACCTTCCTGCAGCAGGGTGTCGATGTCCTGATCATCAACCCCGTGCAGACCACTTCCGCACAGACCATCGTGGACACCGTTTCTCCTTCCGGCACTCCCATCGTGTTCATCAACCGTGAGCCCGACAAGAGCGTTCTGGATTCTTACGCAGACAAGTGCTGCTACGTCGGTGCTGACGCACGTCAGTCCGGTACTTACCAGGGCGAGCTGATCCTGGAGACCGAGACCCAGGGCGATATCAACGGCGACGGCAAGATCACTTACATCATGTGCAAGGGCGACCCCGAGAACATCGACGCTCAGTACCGCACCGAGTACTCCATCAAGGCTCTGACCGATGCCGGCAAGGAAGTCGAGTGCCTGTACGAGTACCTGGACAACTGGGATCAGACCACCGCTCAGCAGGACGTTGCAAACGCTCTGTCTCAGTACGGCGATAAGATCGAAGTCGTGTTCTGCAACAACGACGCAATGGCACTGGGCGCTCTGCAGTCCATCCAGCAGGCCGGCCGCACCGTCGGCAAGGACATCTATCTGGTCGGCGTCGATGCACTGGCCGAGGCTGTTCAGGACGTTCTGGACGGCAACATGACCGGTACCGTGCTGAACGATGACGTGGGCCAGGCCACCGCAGCTGCCGAGGCTACCAAGCTGTACGTCGAAGGCTCCGCTGTCGAGCAGTACTACTGGGTCGACTATGTCAAGGTCACCAAGGACAACGCATCTCAGTATGTGAAGTAAGACCAAAGTTCCCCGATTGCAAATGCAAGGTGCGCAGTGGACCTTGACGGCTTGACAAAAGCTATAAAGCGCGTGCGTGCGAGAAATTTCTCCGCGCACGCGCCTTGTTTTGAAAAAAGGTTTTTCTGCGGCCTGAAAAAAGAAAAGGAGGCTTCTGCGGAATGTCAGAATACCGTCTGGTAATGAAAGGCGTGGTCAAGACCTTCCCCGGCGTCAAAGCGCTGGATCACGCACAGCTGGAGCTTCGCCCGGGCAAGGTCATGGCGCTGATGGGTGAAAACGGCGCCGGTAAGTCCACATTGATGAAATGCATGTTCGGCATTTACAAGATGGACGAGGGCGAGATCGAATACGAAGGCGAAAAAGTCACCATCCCCACCCCGTTGGATGCACTGAACCGCGGCATTGCCATGGTGCATCAGGAGCTGCAGCCCATCCCGGCCCGTACCGTGGCCGAGAACATCTGGCTGGGGCGCTACCCCACCAAGAGCTATGGCCCCATCACCGTGGTGGATCACCCCAAAATGTACAAGGACACCGAGGAGCTGCTCAAGAAGCTGAAGCTGGATATCAACCCCCATGCAAAGCTCGGCTCCCTGAGCATCGCTCAGATGCAGATGGTGGAAATCGCCAAGGCCGTTTCCGCAAACTGCAAGGTGCTGATCCTGGACGAGCCCACTTCCTCCCTGACCGCAAACGAAGTGGAATCCCTGTTCCGCATCATGCGGGAGCTGAAGGCTCTGGGCGTCGCACTGGTCTACATCAGCCATAAGATGGACGAGATCAAGGTCATCGCCGACGAAGTCACCATCATGCGCGATGGCCAGTACATCGGCAAGTGGGAAGTGGCGAACATGACCAAGGAGCAGATCATCGCCAAGATGGTCGGCCGTGAGCTGTCCAACCTGTTCCCCCCGCTGGAGAATCATCCCTCCGACGAAGTGATGATGAAGGTGGAGGACTTCACCTCCATCCATCCCCGCTCCTTCCGCCACTGCAGCTTTGAGCTGAAAAAGGGCGAGATCCTGGGCGTGGCCGGTCTGGTGGGTGCCCAGCGTACCGAACTGATGGAAGGCATCTTCGGCCTGCGTGCCCACACCTCCGGCAAGGTGTGGATCAAGGGCGAAGAGGTCACCATCAAGCAGCCCCGCGACGCCATCCGCAAGAGCGTGGCTCTGCTGACCGAGGACCGCCGCGCCACCGGCATCATGGGTGTGCTGAGCGTGGCCGACAACATCTCCATCGCTTCGCTGGACGCCCTGCGCAAGGGCCCCATCATGCTGGACAACAAGAAGATCCTGGATCTGGTGGCCACCAACAAAGAGAAGATGGCCATCAAGGTGCCCAGCCCCAAGACCCAGATCAAGAGCCTGTCCGGCGGCAACCAGCAGAAGGTCCTGATCGCCCGCTGGCTGGCCAACAACCCCGATGTGCTGATCCTGGACGAGCCCACCCGCGGCATCGACGTCGGTGCCAAGTACGAGATCTACTGCATCATTGCCGAGCTGGCCAAGCAGGGCAAGAGCATCATCATGATCTCCTCCGAAATGAGCGAGATCATTGGTATGTCCAACCGTGTCATGGTCATGTGCGACGGCCGCATCACCGGCTTCATCGACGGCAAGGACGCCACCCAGGAAAACATCATGGCTCTGGCCACTCAGTTCGAGACCGCACCCACCGCTGCGGCGAATCAGTAAATAAGGAGGCTGTCTATCGTGGAAGCTACCAAAAAATTGAATGGCAAGGCTGTGGCCAAATGGTTCAGCAACAACGCCATTATCGTGATGATGCTGGCCGTGTCCCTGATCGTCGGCATCATGCATCCCAATTTCTTCTCGGGCACGAACATGATCAATCTGTTCAAGAACGTGTCCATCCGCTACATCATCGCACTGGGTATTTCCGGCTGCCTGATCACCACCGGCAACGACCTGTCGGCCGGTCGTCTGGCTGGTTTTGCCGCCTGCCTGGCCTGCATCTTTGCGCAGACCGAGGGCGCAGCCGGTAAGTTCTACCCCAACATGCACACCCTGCCCACCCCGGTGGTGTTCATCCTGGTCATCGCCATCTGCGCCATCGTCGGTCTGTGCAACGGTCTGGTGGTCAGCTACCTGAAGGTGCAGCCCTTCATCGCAACCCTGGGCATGCAGCAGGTGGTCTACGGTATCTGCCTGGTGTACACCGGCGGTACCCCCATTGGCTCCCTGAACAAGAACTTCACCTCCCTGGCCTCCAACACCATCATCGGCATCCCCGTGCTGATCTGGATCGCTCTGGTCGTGGCCGCGTGCTTCTGGTTCCTGTACAACAAGACCCGTCACGGCAAGTACATGTACGCCATCGGCGGCAACGAAGCTGCTGCTGAGGTGGCCGGTGTCAACGTGCATGCTACCAAGATCCGCATCTACATCCTGGCTTCCTGCATGTTCGGTCTGGCAGGCTGCCTACTGGCTGCAAAGTCCGGCGGCGCATCCGTCAACACCGCAATGGGCTATGAGCTGGACGCCATCGCAGCCTGCACCATCGGCGGTGTTTCCACCACCGGCGGCGTCGGCACCGTGCCCGGCGTTCTGGTCGGCGTTCTGGTCTTTGAGCTGATGAAGGTCGCTCTGCAGTTCATGAACGTCAACTCCTCTTACACCTACATCGTCCAGGGTCTGGTCATCATCGTGGCTGTGGCCATTGATATCCGCAAGTACCTGGCAAAGAAGTAAGCCCTCTCTTCTGTGGGCCGTCTGCCTTTTGGGCGGGCGGCCCCTTTTTTTGTTCATGTTTGTGTGCTATCATAAAAGCAACAACCATCAGGAGGTGCAGTATGGCACAAAAAGACCTCACCCCTGCCGAGCGCGAGGCAGAGCTTGCCCGGCGCGAAGCCGTTCTGGCTGCCCGCGAAGCACAGCTGGCACAAGAGCAGGCCGAGCTTGCCGATCAGCGGGCCGACTTTGAACAAGGCAAAAAGTCCCTGCTTGACAACGGCGACAAGAACTTTGTCAATCCCAAGGAAAAGCTCTACGATCATTTTCCCCTCACCGTCCATCAGATGGACATCATCATCGGGGTGCTGTTTGCGCTCATCGCCCTGTTTCTGATCCTGGGCGTGACCCACACCAGCTTCTTTGGCCTGTTCGGCGGCTGAATCTGTCCGGCTCCTCCGGAAACGGAGGAGCCTTTTTTGATGCCCTGCCCAACGCTTCTTCGCTGCATACTTTTGCAAAAGTGATTGCATTTCATCCGCAATATGACTATACTTTATAGCAAGCCAACTTTTTAATGCAACAGCAACAACGTTGGTTTGCATATCGCAGATATGCTGCTACTGTTGCGCTAATTTCCAGCCTTGTGATAATAAGAAGCTGCCGGGTTTGCGGCAGCGGAAAAAGGGGTGTATAAAAGTATGAAACGCAAATGGATCGCGGCACTGCTGGCCGGTTGTATGTTGGCCGCACTGTTGCTCACCGGCTGCTCTGCCGCCGAGACGGTCAAGCGTCTGCGCTTTGGCGTTGCCGGCGAGGGTGGTGTCTACCACAATTTTGGTGAGCAGTTTGCCGCGCTGGAAAACGAGACTTCCAACGGCACCATCGAGCTCCGGACCACCGCCGGTTCGGCCGCCAACCTGCGCCTGCTCACCGGCGAATACCTGCAGCTGGCCATTGCGCAGGCCGACCTCGCACAGGACGCCTGCAACCAGACCGGCATTTTTGCAGAGGAGGAGGACATCCGCGGCTTCGGCGCGGTAGCAGCCCTGTACACCGAGGCCTGTCAGGTCATCGTGCGGGCCGACTCGGACATCCAGTCCATCGAGGACCTGCAGGGCAAAACCGTGAGCATCGGCGCGGAGGAATCCGGCTCCGAGCAGAATGCCCTTCAGATCCTGTCTGCCTACGGCCTGAACGACCGCCTGGTGGACACCATCAACCTGAACTATACCGACGCTGCCGACCAGCTCAAGGCCGGTAAGATCGACGCCATCGTCATCACAGTCGGCACCCCCAGCCCGGTGGTCACCGAGCTGGCAGGCGAATGCGGCATCCGCCTGCTGAATGTGGACGGCACCGCGGCGCAGCGCCTGCTGAGCAGCTACAACGCCTACCGTGAGGTCACCATCCCGGCCGGCACTTATCCCGGCCAGGACGCCGACGTGCAGACCGTGGGCGTCAAAGCTGTTCTGCTGGCCAGCGATTCTCTGCCCGCAAAGCAGGTGCAGCAGCTCACCGAACTGCTGTTCTCCAGCCGGGAAGCGCTGGAAGAGCAGCTTGGCCTTGCACTGGATCCGGAGACCAACGCAGTAGAGGGCGTTGGCATCCCCTTCCACGCAGGCGCAGCGGCCTGGTATAAGCAGGCCGGAATTACGGTGGACTGAGTCTGCCGGGAAATCGAGGGAAAGCAATGAAGATCGAATTGGATATGTATCAGACCCTGGCCCTTGCGGTGCTGGTGCTGATGCTGGGCAAGTTTCTGCGGGAACGGGTACGCCTGCTGGATAAATTCTGCATTCCCGCGCCGGTCATCGGCGGCGTGCTGTTTGCCATTTTCACCTGCATCTGCTATGTGACCGGCGTGGCAGAGTTCGCCTTTGACGACACCCTCAAAGAGGTGTGCATGGTCATGTTCTTCACCTCGGTGGGCTTTCAGGCCAACCTCAAGGTGTTGAAAAGCGGCGGCAAGGCCATGATCGTGTTCCTGGGCGTCGTCATCGTGCTGATCGTCAGCCAGAACTTCCTGGCCGTTGGGCTGGCCAACCTGCTGGATGTGGACCCGCTGGTGGGCCTTTGCACCGGCTCCATCCCCATGGTGGGCGGCCACGGCACCGC
>OLQV01002759.1_pt1 | contig 11134 bp, 10 predicted proteins | sample 1672371 | NCBI WGS metagenome assembly OLQV01 (sample SAMEA3136676, study PRJEB25190) | human gut metagenome
CGAAACGCGCGTGCGCGCCGCCAATATGATCTCCGCCCGTCCGCTCTCCAAGCGCGAGCTGACGCGCCGCCTCGTGCAAAAGGGCTTCGAGGCAGATGACGCCGGCGCGGCGGCGGAGTATCTCGAGGAGATCGGCGCGCTGGACGACGCGGCCTATGCCGCCATGCTCGTGCGCCATTACAGCGCACAGGGCTGCGGTCCCGCCCGCATCCGCGACGAGCTTTACCGCCGCGGCGTGCCGCGCGAGCTGTGGGACGAGGCGCTGGAAACAGCCCCCGACGCGCAGGAGACGCTCGCGCGCGTCATCGTGTCGAAAACGCGGGGGAAGCCCCTGAACGAAAAGGACTATAAACGCTTGTCGGACGCTCTGCTGCGCCGCGGCTTTTCGTGGGGCGAGGTCAAGACTGCCCTGCGGACGGCGGGCGCGGCGTTGACGGACGCGGACGACGGGCTGTGACCGAAAACGATTTTTGCCGCCGGTGCGCGGCGGACGGGAAGAGGACTATGGCATACAAACTTCACTTTATTTCGCTCGGCTGCGCGAAAAATATGGTCAACTGCGAGCAGATGATGGCCCTGTGCCGCGATGCCGGCATGGAGCTTTGCCCGTCGCCCGAGGGCTGCGATGCTGCGGTGGTCAACACCTGCGGCTTCCTCTCGAGCGCGAATGAGGAGGCCATCGAGAACATTCTCGCCATGGCGGAGCTGAAAAAGGCCGGCAAGCTCAAGAAAATTTTGGTCACCGGCTGCATGACGCAGCGCTATCAGGGTGAGGTGACAAAGGAGCTTCCCGAGGTGGACGGCATTCTCGGCACCGGCAGCTACAAGGACATTGTGGACGCGGTCGAGACCGTCATGGCGGGCGGCACCGTCAGCCGCTTCGACGACATCAACGCGCCGGTCGACGAGTTCGGCCGCGTGCTCACCACGCCGGGCCACTACGCCTTCCTGCGCATCGCGGAGGGCTGCGACAACTGGTGTGCCTTCTGCATCATCCCCAAGCTGCGCGGCAAATACCGCTCCCGCACGATGGAGCATGTTCTCGCCGAGGCAAGGCAGCTCGCCGATTCCGGCGTCAAGGAGCTCATCGTCATCGCGCAGGACATCACGCGCTACGGCATGGACTGGGACGGCAAGCCCCATCTGGCCGACCTTTTAGAGGAGCTTTGCAAGCTCGACTTCCATTGGATCCGCCTGCACTACCTCTATCCCGAGTGGATCGACGACCGCCTGATCGACGTGATCGCCCGCGAGGGCAAAATTCTGAAATACCTCGACATTCCGCTCCAGCACTGCAACGATAAGATCCTCAAGAAGATGAACCGCCGCGGCGACAAGAAATACCTCTGCGCCCTGCTCGATAAGCTCCGCGAGCGCATCCCCGGCCTCGTGCTGCGCACGTCCATCATCGCGGGCCTGCCCGGCGAGGGCGAGGAGGAGTTCGACGAGCTGTGCGATTTCCTGCGCGAGCAGAAGCTGCTGCGCGCGGGCGTGTTCCCCTATTCCCCCGAGGAGGGGACGCGCGCGGCGAAGATGGAGCGCGTCGACTCCGACGAGGCGGCCCGCCGTGCCGAGCGGATCGTGGATATCCAGAGCGAGATCATCGACGCGTGGAACGACGAACGGCAGGGCGACGTGATGGAGGTCCTCTGCGAGGGGTTCGACGGGCAATCCATGCTCTTTGTCGGCCGCAGCTATGCAGAGTCGCCGGACATCGACGGGCGCATCTACTTCTCCGCCCCGCGCGACGTCGCGGCGGGCGAGTTTGTGCCCGTGCGCATCACCGGCGCGATGGACGGCGAGCTGACCGGCGAGCTGGCCGAGGAATAAGACGCCGCGCGGACGCGGCAAAATAGCAAACCGGCGCGCGAGCGCCCTGAAAGGACTGTTCACAAATGACGACTGCCAATAAGCTCACCCTTGCGCGGGTGGCGCTCATCCCCGTATTTCTTGTGATCCTGTATCTGGATTTCCCCTATGCGCGCTGCGCCGCCTTCGGCGTGTTCGTGGTCGCGTGCCTCACGGATTTCGTGGACGGCTACATCGCCCGCCACTACAACCAGGTCACGAATTTCGGCAAATTCATGGACCCGCTGGCGGACAAGGTGCTCGTCATGGCGGCCATGTGCTACCTCGTCGAGATCGGGCAGATGCCCGGCTGGTGTCTGGCCATCGTGCTGCTGCGCGAGTTCGCGGTCTCCGGAATGCGGCTCGTCGCCGTCGAGCAGGGCCGCGTGATCGCCGCGGCGTGGTCCGGCAAGGTCAAAACGGCCTCGACCATGGTCTGCCTCTGCGCGATGCTGCTCAACGTTTTCGGCGCGTACGCGTGGTTCGATCCCCTGTGCAATGCCGTCATCGTGCTGACCACCGCCTATTCCGGCATTGAGTATTTCATCAAAAATGCCGACGTGTTCCGCGAGCCGGACTGAAGCCAAGTTAATTTTGCTCTGAAAAGGAGTTTCTGTATGTACCTCTATAATTCCGCCACCCACAAAAAGGAAGAGCTCAAGACCCATACCCCGAACCACGTCGAGATGTACACCTGCGGCCCGACCGTCTATCACTTTGCCCACATCGGCAATCTGCGCAGCTACATCATGGAGGATGTGCTGGAGAAGTACCTCCGCTTCGCAGGCTACAGCGTCAACCGCGTCATGAACATCACCGACGTCGGCCACCTTACGAGCGACGCCGACGAGGGCGAGGACAAGATGCTCAAGGGCGCCAAGCGCGAGCACAAGTCCGTCATGGAGATCGCGCAGTTCTATACCGACGCCTTCTTTGCCGACTGCCAAAAGCTCCACATCAAGCGTCCCGACGTCGTGCAGCCCGCCACCGGCCTCATCGACGACTATATCAAGATCATCACCAGGCTGCTTGACACCGGCTACGCCTACCTCGCCGGCGGCAACGTCTACTTCGACACGAGCAAGCTGGACCGCTACTATATCTTCAACGACCACAACGAGGAGGACCTCGCCGTGGGCGTCCGCGAGGGCGTGGAGGAGGACACGAACAAGAAGAATAAGAACGACTTCGTCCTCTGGTTCACCAAGTCCAAGTTCGAGGATCAGGCGCTCAAATGGGATTCGCCCTGGGGCGTCGGCTATCCCGGCTGGCACATCGAGTGCTCCGGCATCTCCATGAAGTACAACGGCGAATACCTCGACCTGCACTGCGGCGGCGTGGATAATGCCTTCCCGCACCACACGAACGAGATCGCCCAGTCCGAAAGCTACCTCGGACATCCTTGGTGCCCCCACTGGTGCCATGTTGCCCACCTCAATACAACGGACGGCAAAATGAGCAAGTCCAAGGGCGAATTTCTGACCGTTTCCCTGCTTGAGCAGAAGGGCTACGACCCGCTGGCCTACCGCTTCTTCTGCCTGCAGAGCCACTACCGCAAGAGCCTCGTGTTCACCTGGGAGAATCTGGATAACGCCGTGCTCGCCTACAACAAGCTCCTTGCGAAGATCGCCAACCTCAAGGACGAGGGCGGCGTGGACGAGGCCGTGCGCGCCGAGTACCGCGCGAAATTCTCCAAGGAGATGGATAACGACCTCAACACCGCCATGGGCGTCACCGTGCTCTACGATGTGCTCAAGGCCAAGACGAGCGGCGCGACCAAGCTCGCGATCATCGCCGACCTCGACGAGGTCCTGAGCCTTGACCTCATCGCCAAGGCCGCCGCGCTGCGCGAGAAGAACGCCGCGGCCGCCGCGCAGAGCGCGGGCGCGTTCACCGTCATCGCCGAGGACGGCACGCCGGATGAGGCCGTCGAGGCGCTGATCCGTCAGCGTGCCGACGCAAAAAAGGCGAAGAACTTCGCCGAGGCCGACCGCATCCGCGACGAGCTGAAGGCACGGGGCATCGAGGTGACCGATGTACCGAACGGCGCGAAGTGGAAGCGCATCTGAAAAAACAGGAGGGCATTGCCATGCGTAAGATTCTCGTCGTCATTGATATGCAGAACGACTTCATCGACGGCTCGCTCGGTACGAAGGAGGCGCAGCAGATCGTTCCGCGCGTTGTGGAGAAGATGAAGGAGTACGACCCGTGGAACATCTATCTCACGCGCGACACGCATTACGAAAACTATCTCGACACGCAGGAGGGCCGCAATCTGCCCGTCGAGCACTGCATCGAGGGCACCCACGGCTGGCAGCTCAACGATGCGGTCGCCAAGGCCGCGGAGAAGGCGACCGTTATCGACAAGCCCACCTTCGGCTCCAACCGGCTCGCCGGTATTCTGATGACCGAGCGCGCGCAGGAGGCGCTGGAGATCGAGCTGGTCGGCCTCTGCACTGATATCTGCGTGGTGTCCAACGCGCTGCTGTTCAAGGCGGCGATGCCCGAAGCGCCCATCACCGTGGACGCGAGCTGCTGCGCCGGCGTTACGCCGGAGAGCCACCGCCACGCGCTCGAGACGATGAAGATGTGCCAGATCAAGGTCGTCAACGACTGAGAAAAGAGAAAAAAGGGAAGCGTCCCGCCTGCGGGACGCTTCCCTTTTTCAGCTCTCCATGTGCCTGCCGAGGAAGGAGGCGATGGTCTGCGCGAGCTTGTACTCCGTCTCGCCGACGTGGTTCTCACCCTCGTTCTCCACAAACAGCACCAGCCCCAGCGCGTCGCCCTCGGAAATGATGGGCGCGGCGATGGCGGCACAGCAGCGGTCAAGCGTGTCGGTGACGTAGACGCTGCGCTCGCTGCCCTGCGCGCGGTAGATGGCGCGGTCCTCCATGATCTGCTCCAGCTCGGTGCTGATGCGCTTGCCAATCAGGTCGCGCCGCGCGCTGCCCGCCGCGGCCACCACGCTGTCGCGGTCCGTCACGGCGACGGTCAGGCCGGTGGTTTTGTTGAGTGTTTCACAGATCTGCGCGGCAAACTCGTCCACACCGCCCATGAGCGAGTATTTCTTGAAGATGACCTCGCCCTCCTTGCTCGTGTAGATCTCCAACGGGTCGCCGCTGTTGACAACATTGACAGTAAAGACCTTGCTCGGCCGGCGTATTGCCGATTGAACGATTTTTGCGGGCAGATTTGTGTTGTCTCTACTGTCTTGCGGAAAATTTGAGGATTCCTCCCACACTCCGGCGGCCAGCAATCCATCGATATCCGGTTTTAGCTGAATGTCAATGTGGCCCTCATAAACGGTGATGCGATCCACGATCAGGGAGATGTCCCGCTTGTCCAGCTTTGGCTTTGTCAGAATGTCATCAAACACTTCGATGACCGTTTTGGCAGCCCGGTTGGCTTGCAGAAGGTGATTGCGAGAATCAATGTTGACATCAATCTGGCTCTCCAGACCGGCAATGCGGTGGGTCAGATCCTTTTCCAATTCCGTGTATGCTTCGTCGATAATGGCAGCTTCGTCAGGGGCCTTTCCCATGGTGTCGATCAGCTTACGCTTGTACATGGCCTTGAGTTGCTCCTTGCTTTCGGCGAGCTGACGCTCCAGAGAGTCAATGGCATTTCCAATCTCCTGTTCCCGTTCCGGCTGCTGCTTGATGGCATCCTGAAGGCGTTCCAGGATAGCTGTGGAATTGTCCCGGACGATCTGGATATAGCTTTTGAGCAGCTCGTCCAGCTTGTCCACGCGGATATGGTGGCTGGTGCAGCCTTTGCGCCCCCTGCGGTGGTATGTGCCGCAGGTATAGGCAGGCTTCAAATCAGGACGTGACATGGAGAACATAGGCGCTCCGCAGTCTCCGCAATACAGAAAGCCGGAGTAATCGGCAGCATACTTTTTCTCGCCGCGGTAGTTGCTTCTGGAACGAAGCTTGAGCTGCTCCTGCGTATAGGCGAAGGTACGGGCGTCGATGATCGGGGTGTGTGCGTTCTCAATGACGATATGCTCATCCTCGTCCAATCGCTTATCCTTGCCATTGATATTGGCTCGGGTATACTTTTTTTGCCGCAGCGTCCCTACATAAAAATCATTGCTGAGAATGCTTGAAACGGAGATAATGGACCATTCGGCCTTGGACTTGAGTCTGGTTTGCCGTCCCTGGGCTTCTTTCCATGCAATCTCATTGGCTCGTGGCGTTGGGATGCCCTTATCTGTTAGGTGATTGGCGATCCGCTTATATCCCCAACCGCTGTTATATAAAGCGAAAATTTCACGGACAACCTCTGCGGCGGGTGGGTCCACCTCGTAAACCATCTCCTTGGTGTTGATCATCCGGTAGCCGTAGGGTACGGCGCAGATCCATTCTCCATTCTTCTGGCGGTGCTGAATGATTGCCTTGATCTTTTTACTGGTGTCCGTGACCGGCATCTCGTTCATAAGAAACTTAAATTGAATCAGCATCCAGTCGTCCTTGGTGGGGTAGTCAATGCCGTCGTTGATAGAGATAATCCGCACGCCCGCGTCGCGCAGGGTCTCCAACTCCAGCAGACCAAGGCTATTCCGCCGGGAAAAACGGGAAAAGTCCTTGATTATCAGGATTTGTGATTCGCCGGAGAACAGCTTGGGCCGCATTTGCTGATAGCCCTCGCGCTGCTCAAAGGTATATCCGGAGCGATCACGGTCCTCGTACAAGGTGAGCTTTGCTTGGGGAAAATAAGTTGCAACATAGTCCGATATGATGGCCTTTTGGTTTTCAATGGATGTATTGTCGCGGTCCTGCTCAATATCCACAGAAATTCGGGTGTATCCAGATATGTTCATACCAAAACTCCAATGTTATAATTTTTATTGAATAGAATTATAGTAACATTGTAAGCCAAAGAGCATGAAAAATCAAGCGTGTATCCATAAACAAAATTTTCTGCAGTTGACTCTTTCCCTTAAAATGGATATACTACAGATACTATCTCTTTGATTTGTTTCTTTTTCTGCTGCATACAGGCAGCCATGTTTCTTTTGTTTTATGTGTCTTAGGAGAAGTATGCCGTTTTTCGAGTGCGGCTATCATACGGTTTCGGAGAGGCGTGTCAGATGGCACGCTTTTTTGCATATCTTTTACAAAGGAGAATAGTTTGGAAAAGTTTGGCAATACTCGTCTTGGAGGTTGCCGTTGTGATTTATCAAAAGAAGAATTCCTCTCTGAATGTCGTAGAACTGTGGGTAACGAAGGAAACAGACGAAAGCGAGGTGCAATCTGCACTTCGTAAGTATCAGCAGCAAGGCATATTTGTTTGCATTTTTCGCTCAGGCACAAAAGATTGCGTAGAACTAACTCAGGAGCTTTTAAGAATAAACCTGACATAATAGACATAATATTAGAAACAGCCAAGCTTGAATCCGCTTTATACAACCGAAATGAGATGAGATACCCACCAATGGCTCCACTGGTGGGTTTTATGTATGCAGATATTATCTTGGTGAAGTGAATCTCCCGATAGCTTTCCTGTGTCTCATTTACTGAATCAATAACGCTCAGACTGTCGACCGTCTTTTCAAGGCCAGCTGACTCTCGCTGGAGTTCAGAGAGCATCCGTTCCAAACGACTGTCATCGATGCAATAACCAATAAGCTGTTACCTTGATTTAACTCTTTTCATAAATCTTGTTCTTTTTTTTGTTGAAAACAGCGGAATTGAGGAAGACTATTGACTTTCTTCTGTAGCAACAATATAATAACCGCAGATATGTCGGACATAGAACAAATGACAAAGTTTGAACAATGTTGGAGGAAACGGCGTATGAAACACGGAAAAGCGGTCGTTGCCGCGCTGTTGGGGACGATGCTGATGGTTACCGGCCTATCCGGCTGCGGCAGCAGGGAAGTATCCGATACAAATGACGGAGAATACCAAAAAATCAACCTTTCCATGGCGGTCAACGGGACTGACACACAAATTGATTCTCTGGTGGCGCATCATTTTGCCGATCTTGTCGCGGAGCGTTCGGATGGGAACATCGTCATTGATGTGTTCCCCAACGACACGCTGGCCGGCGGCAACAGCACCAAGGGCGTGGAATACATTGCGGTCGGCGGCTCTGACCTTGGCGCCTACGCCAGCTGTGTGCTGGCAAATCTGGAACCGAAGCTGTCGGTCGCGACCCTGCCATGGTCGTTTACCTCTTATCAGCAGGCCCGTGAGGTGATCGACTCAACCGGCGGCGAATACTACGCGGAGCTTCTTGAGGCCAAGGGCATCACTTATCTCGGTTCATTCCATAATGGCTTCCGTCAGCTCACCAACAGCAAGCATCCGGTCACCAAACCGGAGGATCTGAAGGATCTCAAGATCCGTGTTCCCGGTTCGGCGGTGTATATGGGTGTATTCAACGCGCTGGGGGCCAGCCCGGTCGCCATGAGCTGGAGCGAGGTGTTTACCGCAATCCAGCAGAGAACCATTGACGGACAGGAGAATGGCTGCTCCGTGACAAAGTCCGCCAAGATGGATGAGATCCAGAAGTACATGACCATCTGGAACTATAGCTATGAGAACGACCTCTTCGTAGCCAACACGAGAGTATGGGAAAGCCTGGAGGAAAACACCCGCCTGCTGCTTCAGGAGTGTGCTACGGAAGCCTGTGAGTGGGGCCGTGACCGTCTGGAGGCAGAGGAGGATTCCCTGATCCAGGGCTTTATTGATGAAGGAATACAGGTAGATATTCTGACCGAGGAACAGCTTCAGGCATTCAAGGACGCGGTGGCAGAGCTTACGGCGGAGTTAAAGGCTGATTACGGCGAGGATGCCTGCGCCGCTTTCGGGATCAACTAAGGAGGGACGAGTATGTTTGAGAAAATTGAGAAATTCGTTTCCTGCGTCTGCGTTTTCGTTATGGCAATATTGGTTTTTGCCAATGTAGTCTCCCGTTTTGCGTTTAAGCACTCTATGGCAGTCTCGGATGAGATGTCCACCTATCTGTTCGTTCTGATGAGCTTTATGGGCACGGCCATTGCCGCCCGCCGCAAGGCGCATCTGGGCCTGTCTATTGTCACCGACCACGTCAGCCCTCGTGCGCGGCTCATCATCGGGCTGCTGATGTATGCGGTCTCCGCGCTGTTTTGCCTGCTGATCGTCATTTTCGGCATTCAGATGGTCGTCAGCCAATACCGGCTCGGGCAAGAGACCGCTACGATGCAGTGGCCCGAGTGGATCTACGGCTCGTTCGTTCCCGTTGGTGCAGCATTTGCCATGATTGCTTTTTTGCAGACGATGGTGCAGATGTATAAGGACTATCAGGCAGAGGAGGACAACTAAAATGGTCGGTATCGTTTTACTTGGTATCTTTGTACTGCTGCTTGCATTCGGCGCGCCGATCGCCGTATGCCTCGGTATGTCCAGCGTAGGCGCTATTTTGGTGCAGGGCGCCGGTAAGCCGCTTGACGCCATCATGAGCGTGTTGCCCCGCCTGTGCTCCTCGGCGAGCAGCAAATTTGTCCTGCTGGCAATTCCGTTCTTTATTCTCTCCGGAAACGTGATGGAAAAGGCCGGCATTTCCGGCCGGCTTATCAATCTGGCTGAAAAATGCCTCGGTCACATCCGCGGCGGCATGGCGATGGTCTGCGTGGTCGTCTCCTGCTTCTTTGCGGCTATCTCCGGCTCCGGCCCGGCAACGGTCGCGGCACTGGGCCTGATCATGATCCCCGCGCTGGTGAAGGCGGGCTATCCGGCATCGTTTTCCTGTGCGCTGATGGCTGCGGGCGGCGCGATCGGTGTCGTGATCCCGCCGTCTATCACCTTCGTGGTGTACGGCTCCATTGCGGATGCGTCGATCACGGATCTCTTTATCTCGGGTGTGATCCCGGGCCTGATGATGGGCGCCGGTCTGATCGTGGCGGCCTTGATCCTCGGCCGCAGGATGGATCTCAAGGTGATGCCTAGGGCATCCGCGCAGGAACGGTTCAAGGCGTTCAAGGATGCCTTCTGGGGCCTGCTGATGCCGGTCATCATTCTCGGCGGCATCTACGGCAGCATCTTTACACCGACGGAGGCTGCTGCTGTCTCCGTATTCTACGGACTGATCGTCGGTGTGTTCATCTACCATGAGATCGACCTGAAAAAGATGAAGGATATCCTCATCGACTCCTGCAGCACCACCGCTACCGTCATGTTCATCACCATGGGCGCAACGCTGTTCGGCTATGTGCTCACTCGCGCAAGACTCGACCTTGCGATCGAGAGCTTTATGATGAACGTTACCGGCGGCAGCACGGTCGTCTTCTTTATGATCGTCAACATCGTGCTGCTGATCGCGGGCTGCTTCCTCGATTCCACCTCCGCGCTTTATATCTTCACGCCGCTGTTTGCCCCCGTCGCCCTCCAACTCGGTATTGATCCGGTCCATCTGGGTACCGTGATGATCGTCAATCTTGCCATCGGCCTCTTTACACCGCCGGTCGGCGTCAACCTGTATGTTGCCTGCGGCATCGGCGATATCAAGATCGAGCAGATCACCAAGGGGATCGTTCCCTGTCTGATCGCCGAGCTGATCGTTCTTCTTCTGGTCACCTATATTCCCGACCTTTCCACCATGCTGGTGGGATAAGCGCCGCAAACAAAACAATGCATCGCACGACCTGCACTTAACGTATATCCGCAACGGCGTTACAGATACACTGACACTGACCAGCGACTCCTTATACAATATAGGAGTATACCCAACCATGCAAACATCCAAATTGCTGCCTATCGTGAAAGAAGAATACAGCTTCTTCGCTTCTATCCCTGCCGGAATATCCCTGGGAGTAAGCACGCTGAAAGGTTACGTCAGCCAGATGAAGTATCTTTTCTCCAAAGAGGGCGTTAAGCAACTCGGCGGTTTCGGAACAATCGGCAGTATCTTCCCTGCAACGTGGGACTGGCATCAGTTCTGGTACATGACGGCATTCCTTTCCATTATCCTTGCTTTCATGAATATCCTGCCCATTCCGGCATTGGACGGCGGACATGTTTTATTCCTGATCTACGAGATTGTGGCACGCCGTAAACCCAGCGACAAGTTTATGGAACGTGCGCAAATGGTAGGTATGTTCCTGCTGTTTGGTCTACTTATTTGGGCAAACTTCAACGATATTCTCCGGTTCTTCTTCTGATGAGATAGGATATAAAAAAACACATCATCTGTTCCGGCAGAACAGATGATGTGTTTAAGGCAAACAGATGATTCATTTCGGTACCGGCGGCTGGAGAGCCGTCATTGCGGACGAATTCACCAAGGCGAACATCCGCCTGCT
>OLQV01002760.1_pt1 | contig 11133 bp, 12 predicted proteins | sample 1672371 | NCBI WGS metagenome assembly OLQV01 (sample SAMEA3136676, study PRJEB25190) | human gut metagenome
TAATTCCCTGTATCCGTATTTTCAAAGGGAGCCTTTATGATTTCTCATGTGTCGGTCTGCTTGCTGGCACATGAAGAAAAAGGCTTGATTTCAAACACTTTCTGTCACGCAAAACGGGAGTACAGCTTTTCGGTTCGTCCGATCGGCTGTACTCCCGCTTTTTTCTTTTTGCAAAATGAAGATATTTGTAAATTGGAAAAATAACTGCTATAATTATAAAATATAAGGATATGGTTGTTTGCGTCAGGATTAGAGAAAAATGTTTGCTATGAGAGGAATCGCTTTATGGAAAAAGCAGATAATGAGATGTATGCCTTGGTAGACGAGGAATTTCTGGCGAAATTCTCCAATCAACATTTGAACTATATGAAGAAACTTTACTACTCATTCTATGCTGGCTATTGCAAAAGAATCAAACGAAAGCCATTAACTTCTGAGGATTTTTTTAAGAATATGCACCTCAGAAGATTTCAACTATACCAACTTTGTTGCCCTTATTGTGGGACAGTTTCCTTATGCATTCACGATAAGAAAGAATCTAAGACTGCTGGATATAATTTTTGCCATTCTTGTGGCCGAACATCTACGCTAAAAAATTTACAAAAGCATCTGGCTCGCTTTGTTCGTATTAAACGAATGAATCGTATTAGTATTCAGGCAGTTGCGGAACATCGACCTGAAACAGAGAAGTGGCTATTGGCGTATGACTGCTATCAAATCGAAATAATTGAACTGGCATCTATTATCGAGGTTCTATTTAGGGATTATTTTGAGGCCTTACTCTTCATAAGTTCTGAATCTAAAAAAGATAGCTTCTTGGAAAAAATTGTTCGCAAGTATACTGGGAATGACTTTATGAATATTGAAAAAACAAATGATATACTTACCCAAAATGAGCACTGGAATCGTATGAAAGATGATTTTTCTTCTTTATTTGACTTCATTCATCAGTTCCTTGCCCCTGAAGATACGACTTCTGCCACAATCGAACCTTTGGATCTGATCAATCTGATCAGTGAACTCCGTTCTTCCTGGTCTTACTATCTTCATAAAGAACGAATCCGTTTTTTTATCCAGGCTGATCCTGGAACTGCATTTTATGTGTATGGCGCAAAAAGTAAGCTGTTCCAGCTGTTTCATAATTTAATCTCCAATGCTGTTAAGGCAATTCAGCAAAAAGAGGAGATCAACCGATCTCCTCATATTACTGTACACCTGAGTAAAGAGCAGGGACATATCGTATTAAATTTGTCTGATACTGGAATCGGAATGACTCCCGAACAACAGTCTCGTGCATTTTACCGAGGTGTTTCCTTCCAGCCTGGTGGAAATGGAATTGGACTTTCTATTGTTCGTAAGATCGCGCATGAACTTCATATCAAGATTCATATTGATTCTGCTCCTAATCAGGGAACAACTTTTACTCTTATCTTCCCTGCCTATGAGCAGAAATTAAACTACTTGACACATACAGAAGCATTGACAAAATAAATCCGGCAATACATCCTCCAATATGGGCCGCATTATCGGTTGTTCCACTTTCAAATCCATGGTACAGACTTCCTGCGATCATAAGAAATATTCCAAATCCATCAAATTTTTTTCTCTGATCTTTGCAGAACAAAAATATTGCAGCTAGTGCACCGATCAATCCAAAAATTGCTCCAGATGCTCCTGCTGACAAAACATCCTGTCCCATTACACTATAATATATTGTGGAAACAATACTTCCGATAATGCCAGACCCCGTATATAAAACTGCATACCGAATACTTCCTGTCACTTTCTCCAAAGATGTTCCAAGAATCAAAAACACAACCATGTTATTAAAAAAATGTTCCCATCCAAAATGCAGATAATTTGATGTTAATAACCTATAATATTCATGTAGATTTCTTACACAATATGCATTACAGGCATATAAGTTGTAAATCTTATTTCCATAAATCTCAGTTAAAACAAATCCTGCAAGATTCAGCAGAAATATTACGAGTGTTGCTTTATAATTCCATACAAATCTTTTTATCTCATTGATATTCTCAAAACCATTTGTCACATCTTCCCTTTGTTCTGCTTGATTTTGCGAAAGAATCATTGTTAATGGTCTAAACAGATCTTTAAACTGGTCATCCGGATCAATAAACATAGGATCATCTTCTTCTGATAGCACCAACAATAATATGGCACAGTCTGCACCAAAATTTTGCTTTGCACAATCTTCCATCTGATATAGATCTTCTTCTAATATCGCACTTCCATCTGGATTTTTATCAAACATCACATAAACACATTTGTTTCTTTTCTTTGTGCTTTTTACATAGCAAGGGCCTTTTTCTGTATCCTGGCTCAGATATCCATGAATTCTTAACAACTCTATGATTTTCTGATACATAATCTCCTCCATATCCGTTTTATGTATCATTTATTATATCATACTGTCATTCTTCTTTAAAAAGGAACTCTTCTAAACCTATTTTAATCCTATCACCTTCATGTAACACACATTTACTGATCTTTCTCCCATTTATTTTAACTCCATTTGTGGAATTAAGATCCTCACAACAGATATTTTTTCCTTCTTTATAAAATCTAAGATGCCTTCTGCTGATTCCTGTACCTTCAATCTGATAGTCTGTACCTTCCATACAACTTCCTATAATAAATCCATTATCATTGATCACTATTTCTGTTAATTCATCATTCTTTGGAATAAGTCTTCCTATCGGCTGCTCCAGCAGTAAAACAGTTTTCTCATCATCTGCTAATAATGTTGTTTGATCATCCAATAATGTCGTATGCTCTTGTGCTTCATCATAAGAATCCACATTTCGAATGTTATTTTGATCATTTTTCCACAATTTATAAAAACCATACACACCAAGGCACATCACACTAATTGAACAAAGAAGTCCTGCCAAAAACAAATAATAAAATCCATATTTAAAAATCTGAATTATGCAGTAGATCATTGTACTAAAACCACCTGCACATATCACTCCATAAAAAGTTTTCCATAATCTTTTTCTTACGATTTTTTCTTTGCTCTCATAATTATAATTCTTTTCATGATCTTCATTAATTTCCAATTCTCTATTCTGTTCTTTTTCTGTTATTTCTAACATATTTTCTTTCTTCGACTGTTTTTCTCCCACTTTTTCTTTCGGCCGAATTTCCAAATAAGATTTCATCTGTTCTATATTTGGTTTTTCTTTCACAAGAAAACTATGAAACTCATAATAAAATCTCACTTTCCTCTTATCTTGTGTGGAAATGATTCCTATGCATTCCTCCAGAAAATTTCGAAGCTGTTCTAAAATATTTTTTTCATATTCTGGAAGATAGCAAAGAACTGGATGATCTTCTTTATCAAGAAACAACAGTTCCAATTCCAATTTCAAATGATCCAGATTCAAAAGATATGATTCTGTTTCTTCAAATGATTCTATCAGATAAGCAAAGAATAACTTTGGATCAAGCATATTGATTCTTTCTCTTAAAGTTGTGTAAATTCCCGTCTCGTAATAATAATATTCCTTACCATCCTGCATCCTAAATTCACATGGTAGAAGACATCTAAGTGTATGGCAGCGCAGAATATTTTTCTCATATGTAAGTTTTTGTCCTTTATCCACAACATAATAACTTGAAAAACCTTCCCTAATCCATTGCTCCTTCAATTGTATTCCACCCCCTAATCTGCTCCATCTCAAAATCTCCCAATGCGGCCAAACTTCCTTCATATTCAAATAATTGAATTCCAAACCCCTTTAGAAATTGAAATGATATCACATTTGACTGCATCTTTACTTTCACTGATGTTTTTAATGATGTTCTAGAAACGTTCACTGAGCCAGCTTTAGCCATAAACAAATGCTGCCTAATCTTTTCCTTGATTTCTTTTTGTGCCATTGTATCGCCATTTTTATTGGAAGAAATGATATTACCTATGATCAGGTTCTGATTTAACTTGGCATAAGATATTTTCCCTGTATCATAATCAGCCCCTGTAATTCTTATATCCGCTGCCTTCTGCAATGCTTCTTCCATAATGCCCTGTGTAATTCCACAGTTCATAAAATAAAACAGATAACTAAAAAACAACCATAACACCATAAAAACAATGGGAATCAATGCACTTACTTCCACTGTCATGTATCCCCCCGTTTTCCGCATCTTTGACATGGCTTCATCCCCTTTAAAGTACTTAAATCCACTTGTTTCACGGTTCGTTTTAAACCACTGCATGACAAGTCTGTATGATATGATTCACCTTCTTTTGCAATATATACACACGAGACATTACTGCTTTGATGACGAGTACATTTGCTGCATGCCTTATAATGTGTCTGCCCATTCTGATACTTTAAAACATCTTCATCTACTGAAATATCAAGTGCCAGATGCGTACAGGACAGATCTTTGTGATAAACAGCTTCGTGTGGCGTAATATAAACAAACCCTTCTTTTAATTCATCTCCCTTCGGTACATAACCCGTCATAGCTTTCTGCCTGATTTTTTGTTCAAATGTTACTGAATATGTTGATAAAAATGGCAGTTTTTTTCGAATATGATATTTGACTGCCACAATATATTCACCCTTTGATGTCAATGTCAACTTACAAGCTGCTGCCGCTGCAGCACTTCCACCAATCAATGCTGAACGATCTAAAAATCTACGATTCACCGATGTCAGAAATGTCTCTTTTGCACTTAAAACAGTTAAATTTCCCCCAGTATTTCTTTTCTGCCGAATCTGGTATTCATTAACCGCAGCTCTTTTTGCAGCTTCACAGACTCCATGTGCAATCTGCTGATGGATCATAAAAATCTCACCTGCACTTGCCAGCATAATAAGTACGATCAAAAAAATTGGTACGATCAAAGTCGCCTCCAATGTCATTGCTCCTTCTTCTGACCTAAATAATTTCAACATGAAAAACTTTGAGGCAGAGAAAGATGCTCTCTTGGATTTTTTTGTATCTGTTATATTATTAATTTTTTTATCATTTTGAACCAACTTATTTTTTGAGAAATGTTTTTGACAAGAGAACATCTTTCTCTGCCCCCTTTCTTTTTATTTTAATAGGTTGTAAAACGTGATAACTTTAAATCTGTATAAGGTGCAAATGGCAAAGTCATGCCTCCAAAGCCCAATTTTTTAAGCTTTAGATTCTGTGTTATTTTATAAGATGAAATACACTGATCCATCTTAAAATCTGGAACTTTTCTTTTTATATTTTGTTCCATCATATCCATCATACGAAAATATTTTTGTCGTTTATCTTTCTGCATGATCAACAGCAATAAAAGATAATCTTCATATTTCATTCCCTGCTTTGCTGGTTTCTGTTTGCAATTTAATGTTGCCAGTCCTGAAAATGACAATTGCCAGTCTGAAACAGTTTTTACGATCGGCACCTTTTTACCTTCTGCAAGATTCCTCACATCAATTACAGATTCTCCATAAGCTAATGCAATAAGCAGAAGATTCTTGGCAACTGCAACAACTGGTGGAAATCCAGTAATGCCAAGAACAGAAGCTGCAAGCAGTGTAGCTTCTTTCTCCTTTACAGGGTCTTGATACACACAAGCTACATTCGTTAAAAATCTAAGTGCGATCATCTTCCAGAACACTGCCCCAAGATTTTCTTTTTCTGAATCTTTTCCAGCGATCAGATATTCTATCTCATATTTTGTCCCTTCTTTTTTTGATGTATCTGTTAGACAATGAAAATATTTTTGTGCATAAAATATAACCGGTAATTCGCTTGTAAATGAATCCGCTGACGATGTTTTTTTTAACTTGTCCATCTCTTTTTCCATCGTTTTTCGGTTCATAAAATCCCATATTTTCTGCTTTGTTGTATCCTTTTTGCCATAAACAATATCAATTGGAAGATCTGATACTTTTTTCTTTCCCATAACTAATGAGACGGATCCTTCTTTTAATAATTTCATAAAACCTTTTCTTGGATCTTTTTTTGCAGATGGCTTTATTTGTTCATTGTCTTTTTTATCTGATTTCTTGGTATTTTCTCTGTCCTCCTGCTGCTTTTGTGCTTCTTTTTCATCCTTACTGATCTGTCCTTTGATATCTGTGATTTGCTTTTGAAGATCCGTGCTTGTCCTTATATTATTTGTCCACGTCTTCAAAAGATCACTTCCTATCTCATACTTCATCTGCTGCCTGATCTGGTACTTTAAAACTTCCCCCTTTTGTGCTGTCAGATTCACTTCATCGGATAATTTTGTATTTCCTGTCTGAAACAAAAATGAATCTTCGGAATTATCAAGACTTTCTTTCATCCGATCAGCAAAATCAGTTTCTAATTTCTTTTTGTATCTTGGATCCATAGCATAAATATGATACATATCTGCAAGTTCCTTCTGGTAATTTCCCTTTGTATGAGAAAATCCAGACATATAAACAGCCATTGCTTTTCCCTTCGCTGTATATATATAAATACCCTCTGCACACACACTGATCAAAAGCAGAAATATAAGAAACAACATTGCCAAAAATGCACTCATACTGCCACGTTCATCCCTGATCATTTTATTTTTCCTGTTTTGGAGGTGATCGTCTTGAAAATATTATTTACTACCTTTGTGATCTGTGTCTGAAAGATGATAACCAAACCGATCAAAACTACAATGATCAAAATCACTTCCACAACACCCATTCCTGATTCATCTTTTGCAAAATGCCTAAAAAAATTTCTCATATGTACCGCCTCCCTCATATTTTATGAAAATTGTGACAACGCTGGAAACATCAGTAATATTAATATGACCACCAACATGATCATCATCGGAGCAAGAAGTTTTGTACTCGCTTCTTCGCCTTTTCTTTTTGCCTGTTCCTTTCTTTGAAAAAATGCTTCTTCTTCCTCTTCTTTTAATCTGAAAAACAGATCTGTGGATCCTCTTGTAATACTTTGTACAAGAAGAACAGAAAGCTTCTGATAAGAAGGGACCCCAATCTTTTGTCCCATATCGGCAAACGCTTTCGTCTGAGGAACTCCAAATGAAATCTCCCTGCATGTTTTTTTCATCTGTTCATATACAAAAATCTTTCCTTTATTCCCTCTCATTTGTTCTTTCTCATACTCCGCAGTCACAGCTTCAAGTGCAGATGTCACACTCATTCCTGTTCCAAGAAACAACATCAATTGTGTAATGATCTGAGGATACTCCTGTACAGACTGATCTCTGGTCTGAAGCTTTTGTTCCTTATACTTTTCATTCTCGTGGTACCAAAGAAACACAATTACTGCAATTCCAAGAAATAATATTGCAGGAATCTGACTTTCATTATCCGCAGGCAAAAGCCTTCCCTGCCGGATCACATCTGGAAGATAAAACTGCTCCTTTGTAATATATTTTTCTTCCAATTTCTTAAGATCTGCAATAATCTTTTGTTTCTCTGATACTCTCTTTCCTGAATTTCCAGGAACCACACACACTGGTATCTTCAAGATTCGTACCTCTCCCTGACATTCCATTCTGGCATTAAGATTTACAATATAATCTTTTTTTACATTTTTCGAAAATACATTACCTTCTTCATCGATAACTGCCGGATCATCACTCTGCCATTGCACCGTGATGTTTTCACCCTGTATCTTCGATGGCATTTCCAGATGTTTTGATACTTCATTAATTGATTTATTTTTTGCCACAAGGTGTTCTTTTAAGTATTTTTCACCTCTGTCTAATGCATCTGTGATCTGGCTTTTTGTATAACCTTTCGGTCGGATTGTCAATGAGTAAATATCATCGTCCTTTTTTGTTTTGATACGAATCTGTTTCTCTGTAGTTTCCCCTCCCGTCTCATCTCTTGTGATCAGAATTCTCCTGTCCTGACTCAAATACATTACTATTGTCAGAAGGAGTATCATAAGAAAAATTGCTGTCGCTACCACAACGATCTTTACCTGTTCATACAGACTTTCCATTACTTTTTCTTCTAATTGTTTCTTTGTCCCTGTAAAATACGCTTCAATCTCTGTTTTTCTTCTTTCTCTTATTTCTTTTGGAAGTCTTTCCGCTATATATCTGATCCATCTAAACTTCAATTTCAATCACCCTCTCTGCCCATGAATCTGCAATCCACAGACAAATCAAAGAAATCGTTACAACGATCATTCCTGCAAAGCTTTTATACAGTATGTCAAAATATCCAGGATTTGCTGTCCTTACATAGAAGAGAATAAAGTAAGGCATCATCGTCATGATCCTTTTTTCCATTTGCTTTGCCGCTGTCATTGTTTCAATTTCTTCTTTTATCTGAATTGTCTGGCTTAAATGTTCTATCGTATTCGTTGTAATCTCAATCAGGTTTCCACCACTTCTTTTGGCAATCGATACAATCTGTGCAAACTGATATAATTCTTCTAAATCTACTCGTTCTGCCATATCAAGAAACAACTTGTCCACAGGTTCATTTATTTTTAAATGATTTATCAACAAATGCAGTTCTTTTGCCAACATACTGTTCTCCTGATACATTAAAAGATCATTCTTTGCTGTCTTTAATGAATTCTCAATCGAATACCCTGCAGATAAACTGTTTCCAATCGACAACATCATTTCTCGAAATTCTTTCCGCAAAATTTCTTTCTTTTTATATTCTCGCCTTGTTCTCTGCCGCCTCATCCATAAAAACAGAAATGGACTTAAGAAAATCATACATACGATACGGTTATAAAACAGCCATGTGATCATTCCAATATAAAGGATTCCCGTGATCAGATCTTTTTTTTCATTCTTCCATAGGCTGATCTCTTGCTTTAAAATACTCCATAAGTTTCTGATATGTTTCATATTGGCCATACTCCTTTAATTTTCTTCTATTGACCAGTTCTCCCTTCATCTGCATCTGATCTTCATCATCAAGTTCAAACAATTGATGAACCGCTATCTGTCCTGTTGTCATTCCCGTAATTTCTGAAATCTCCAGTAATCTTCGACTTCCATCATAGCTTCTTCCAAGATGAATGATCACATCAATTGCTGAGGCCATCTGCCCCCTGATCGCTTCAACTGGCATATCAACTCCCATTAAAACCATCGTTTCGATTCTCTTCAACATATCTTTACTGCTGTTTGCATGCCCTGTTGAAATACTTCCATCATGTCCTGTATTCATAGCATTTAACATCGACAATGCTTCTTCTGCACGAACTTCTCCAACAATGATCCGATCAGGTCTTGAACGCAAAGCCGCTTTTATCAGCTCATTCATATCAACTTTATTCTCACCTGCTGCATTGGCATTTCTCATCTCAAGGCGTACCAGATTTTCAATACCATTGAGTTTTAATTCTGCAGAATCCTCAATGGTTATGATTCGTTCCCCTTTGGGTATACAGTTAGACATTCCATTTAATAATGTTGTCTTCCCACTTCCTGTCCCTCCCGATATAAAAATGTTGTATCTCGCCTTCACAAGTATTTTCAAAAATTGTGCAATTTCTTCTGAAAATGCTTCTCTCTCACATAGCCATTCAAGTGTCATCGGTTCTTTGGCAAACTTTCGGATTGTCATCGTGGCACCGTCAATAGAGATCGGTGGTAAAATAATATTTACCCTTGAACCATCTTCTAATCTCGCATCAACAATCGGATTTTTCTCATTTACCATACGATTTGCTCCTGATGCCACCTGCTGGATCACCTGATACAGCTTCTCTGCATCTGAAAAATGTCCCGGATACCGATGCAGTTTTCCATACTGCTCAATAAAAATATTTTCAGATCCATTAATCATAATCTCTGTAATCGTATCATCTTCCAAAAGATCCTGTAGAATATCAAGTTTGCGAAGTGCATAAAAAACTTCCTGCTTCAGACGGATCTTATCAGATAAAAGCATCGGATAATCTTTTGAAACTTTCACAATCTCCTGCTGTATCACTTCTTTCAAATAACCATCTGAAATTTCTTGCGAAAAATTAAGTCTTTCCATCACTCTTTGCTTCAGTAATTCTTTCAAGGCCACTGCTCCCTTCTCCACTTATTCTGCCAACTTTCAAGCATTGCTTCTTCCCAGCTCGTCTGTGTCCATATTCCATGTTTTCTCATTTGCTTTTTAAATCGTTGATATTCAAATGAATTCAGATCTTCTCTTATTAATGGAAGAAATATCCTGTCAAACAATCCAAAAAATCTCAGTTCTGGAGGTGATGCAATTCCAATATCAAAGATAAGCTTTATCCCTGCTTGTCTTAATTTCTCAAAGAACCATTCATAATCCTGCATTGTTAATTCCCTGTAATCCAGATAACATGCAGCTCCCGCAAATCCCATACAGCCGCCAAGATCCTTCTGATGATTCAAGAAATATTCAATAATATCTTCCTTATGTTCTTTGATATAAAATAACAAAAGCTCTCCACTCTCATCTTCTTCAAAATGTCCATATGGCTGCATTCCAAAATAAATCCACCCATTCGTAGCTGACATCTCTCTCGCAAATGTTGATACTTCTGGTCTTGGAACAGGCGAATAAACACCAAAAATCTTTTCATCCTCCAGTTGTGGACTAACATTTAAACAGTGATAGATCCCTGCCGCTATTTCTTTCCCGCTCTGACAGTACATTCCACCCATAGAATCATTAACTCCGATCCTGCACACTGGTGAGCTTCCATGATAATCTGTCTCTTCTGCCAAAACCAGACATTCAAAATCTCCTTCTTCTTCCTGTCTGAAAAAAGCATCTTCATCTGATATAAAAGATGCTGTCATTGGAAAATCCTTCTGGTGATTTAAATATTCCATCAATCGTTTCCCATACTGATAGTCTTTATGATAGATACCAATTGAAATATCTCTCATACCACACCTCCTGACAGATATATGATATACGCTGCCAAAATTCCAAATGAAAAATGTATGATTCCCCCTTGCATGGAATCTTGTTCACCTGTCTCATATACCAATAATCTTTTGTTCTTTATACATCGTGTTATATATTGAAATAATCGAATAAATCGTAGATGGAAGTTCTTCCTCTTCCACAAGAAACCTACGGCATAAATACCGTTACATATAAATGATAAAATTAGAAACTGGGGCATTCCCCACCCTATAGAAATTCCGCATACCATAAGCAGTTTCACGTCTCC
>OLQV01002766.1_pt1 | contig 11125 bp, 10 predicted proteins | sample 1672371 | NCBI WGS metagenome assembly OLQV01 (sample SAMEA3136676, study PRJEB25190) | human gut metagenome
AAAATCCTGGCCGACTGAGAAAGTGGTGTCATCTCAGTAAATTCGGATTTACCGAAAATCTGAAATCCTTTGGAACAGCATCTGAAATAATTAACAGCGAAGTAAAAAAACATCCCGAGTCCTGTGCACAGCCCGAAATTGAACTGCACCCCATCTGTCAGACAGTATGACATACTGTCTGACAGATGGGGTGCTTTATTATGTTAAGAGAAAAACCGTAACTTACTCTCCAATCTCGCTCTCAACTCTTTACGCTTTGCACAGTCAGTCGATAATCTTAATGCTCTCAATAACCGGCTGATTTTCCGTCTTAACCGTACCGTTATCGTCCTCGACCGGCGTATTATCGCAGATTTCATCCACAACATCCATGCCCTTGGTCACATAGCCGAAGCAGGCGTACTGACCGTCGAGATAGGTGCTGTCCTGCTGAACGATGAAGAACTGCGAGGATGCGCTGTCCGGGTCGCTTGAGCGTGCCATCGAAACCGCACCGCGCGTGTGCGACAGCTTGTTCTCCACGCCGTTATCCGAAAACTCACCCTTGATGGTGTTCTCTGAGCCGCCGGTGCCGTTGCCCAGCGGGTCGCCGCCCTGCATCATAAAGCCGGTAATAATGCGGTGAAAGGTCAGTCCGTCGTAAAAACCGTCGTTTGTCAGGTCCATAAAGTTCTGAACCGAGATAGGCGCTGCATCGCCGTCCAGCTCGATGTCGATCGTGCCGTGGTCCTTGATGGTGATCTGTGCATGGTGCTGACCGATGGGCTGTGCGGTCTCCTCAACGGTCGTCTGCTGCGAGTTATCGCTCGTGTCGGTGGCATCATCCGTCGAGGTCTGCGCGCCTGATTTGCCGCCGCAGGCGGTCAGAACCAGCATCGCCAGCAGGCCAAAAAGCAAAAATGTACGTTTTTTCATGTGAAATTCTCCTTTTTAGGCAATACCGCATAATTGAACAAGAGCGATTTGCGAGTAAATTTTGCGTTTTAATTAAGCGCGGGTTTGCAGCAATACTTTGTGTATTGCAAAAATCCGCAACGACATCAGAGCGTAAAATTTCCGCAAAGCGCTGCAGCTTTAATTGCGCGGTGTTGCCTTATATCCTGAACGGGTGGAATATGAAAATGTTCCCGCGGTACTCCCCTATTATACGGTACTGAGAACGCGAAAACCAGTGTTTTTTCGGTGTCTGCAAAAAAATGCACCGCAGAATTGCGGTGCATTTTCTATCAAATAATACTGTATAGAGCCGATTCCTGCACAAACCGTGTAGTTCCGCGACAGGTCATAGCTTACTTCATAATGTCCTTGTCGTGGGCCGCCTTGGCAACCAGACCGGACAGCGCCAGCAGCGCGATCAGGTTCGGGAATACCATCAGGCCGTTGAACAGGTCGGACAGGTTCCATACCAGATCAACATGCAGTGCGGAGCCGATCACGATGCAGATCACAACGATAGCGGCGTAAACCTTAACAGCCTTGTGGCCGAACAGTGCCTTTACGTTCTGCTCACCGAAGAAATACCAGCCGATGATGGTAGAGAACGCGAAAAACAGCATGCAGATCGCAACGAACGCCATGCCTGCCGAGCCAAGCGAAGCCTTGAATGCCGCCTGTGCCAGCTCGGTGCCCTGCAGACCGTCCGGTGCACCCGGATTGAGCATGCCCGAGGTCAGGATGACCATAGCGGTCAGCGTCAGTACGATAAAGGTGTCGATAAATACGGAAACGATAGCAATTTCGCCCTGATCCTGCGGACGCTTTACCTTTGCGAGCGCATGTGCGTGCGGCGTAGAGCCCATGCCGGCCTCGTTCGAGAACAGACCGCGTGCAACGCCGTAGCGCATTGCCTGACGAACCGTGATGCCTGCAGCGCCGCCGAGGATAGCCTGCGGGTCAAATGCTGCAACAAAGATGGACTTGAATGCCGGAATGATCGCTGCATGATTGATGCACAGGATAACAATGCAGCCAGCCATGTAGAACAGCGCCATGATCGGAACGACCTTCTCGGTAACGGATGCGATACGGCCTACGCCGCCGAGGAAGATGAACGCTGCAATGATCGCGCAGATGATGCCGACAACGATCATCGGTGCGCCGAACGCGGTGTTGAACGCGACGCTGATCGAGTTTGCCTGTACCATGTTGCCGGTAAAGCCCAGTGCAAAAATAATCGCAACCGAGAAGAAGCCGGCGAGGAACTTGCCGAATTTACCGGTAAAGCGTGCGCGGATGTAGTAGATCGGACCGCCGGTAACGTGACCCTTGTCGTCCGTGGTCTTGTACTTCTGCGCGAGAACCGCCTCGCCGTAGATGGTGGACATGCCGAAGAATGCACTCAGCCACATCCAGAAAATCGCGCCCGGGCCGCCGGAATACAGTGCGGTAGCCGCGCCTGCGATGTTGCCGGTGCCGACCTGCGCCGCGATCGCGGTGGTCAGCGCCTGGAACGGACTCATGCCGTCCTTGCCAGCCTTCTCACCGTTGAGCGAGAAATGGCCGAACAGATGCTTCCAGCCTGCGCCGAACTTACGCACCTGAATGAAGCGCGTGCGGATGGTAAACACGATGCCGGTGCCGACCAGAAGGTACAGCAGCAGGCCGTTCCACACGACGTTGCTGATTCGGCTTACCCAGTCTGCTAATACTTCCATTGTCATTTTACATACCCCTTCTTTGTTTTGCGGCAAACAAAAAGCCGAACCCAATCAGCATCGGGTTACGGCTCCAAAGAAACGGAAAGACAGCAAACAGACGGTACATCCTGCACCGTGAGAAAACATTTGCTGTGGTTCCGCGGAACTTATTTTTATATCCTAACGTCTATAAAAACAGGTTCATCTCTGTCCTTTTGCCTGAGAGATTGGCACGCAAACCCCTTTTGCGCGCGTTGCACCTTCGGCAGTCCCCTTGAGGAACGTTCTCCAGAGCCACATCCATTTACAGTCCTCATCCGGAAATCCGGACGCCTGAGAGTTTTGCTCCTTCGGCAAGTCTTTGACTTTTTCCTGCAAACTTCGTTTGTCGCGTATGTAGTTTATGAATTCAGTGTAACACTGTGACAACATTCTGTCAATGTCAATCAAGATATTCGTGAAAGTTTGTGAAAAACGGCGAATTTCTTGACAACCTATGCTATAATAGATAGGCTATACTGGTAATATTATTGGTAAATCCAAGTAATCAACAACATCCCTCGAAAGGAGGAACTTTACATGAATGATGCTTTGCAGCAGCTTCTCGACAGGCTGACGGCTCTGCTGGCGGAAAAACCGCTCATCGGGGCGTGGTACACAACCGTTGTGCGCTTCGTGTTCCCGCTGCTGGCGCTGATGATCCTTGTCGGTGCGATCCGCTCGCTGTGGAAGGTCAAGCACCCGGATGAGGTCTGGGGCTATCTGGTGCTGCGCAACGGCGTGCGCCTGCCCATCACCCACTGGGAGAACATCATCGGACGCGCCCCCAGCTGCGATGTGCAACTGGAATATCCGTCGGTATCGCGTCAGCACGCCGCGCTCATCCGCGAGGATGACGGCAGCTGGACGATATACGACCTCGGTTCCAAGGGCGGCATCAAGGTAAACGACCTGCCGGTGGACGAGTATGCGCTCGTCGAGGACGGCGACACAGTCACCTTTGCGGGCATTCCCGCTATCATGGAGCCCATTACCGCTGAGGAAAAGCGTGCACAGATGGTCGAGCGCCGCATTGAGGGCAAGCCGGCCGGCATGTGGGGTTCGCTCGTACTGCTGACGCTGTTCCAGATCCTCACCGGTCTGCAGCTCATTATCGCGCAGGGCGACAAGGCGACCACCACCATTCCGCTCACCTTTTTTGTCTTTACGGTAATCTGCTGGGCGTATTTCATCGTCATGCGCCTGTTCCGCCGCATTGGCTTTGAAATGGAGACGATAGCGTTCTTCCTATGTACGCTGTCACTCGCCGTCACCGGCTCGACCGTGCCGGACGAGCTGCCCAAGCAGCTGATTGCGATTTTGATGGGTCTTGCCATCTTTATCGTGCTCGGCTTCTTCCTGCGTGACCTGACCCGGGCGCAGAAGGTGCGCTGGTTTATGAGCGCAACGGCAGTCGGACTGCTGGCTATTACACTGCTGATCGGCTCGTCGCAGGGCGGCGCGAAGGCATGGCTGCGTCTCGGCCCTCTGTCTCTGCAGACCTCGGAAATTGCGAAAATCTGCTATATTTTTGCCGGCGCAGCAACGCTCGACCGCCTGTTCAACAAGCGTAACCTGTGGATGTTCATCGGCCTGACCGCTATCTGCGGCGGCTGTCTCGCGCTGCAGAACGACTTCGGCACCGCACTTGTGTTCTTCGTGACGTTCCTTGTCATCGCCTACCTGCGTTCGGGCGATTTTGCCACCATCGGCCTTGTGTGCGCCGGCTGCTTCGGCGCGGGCATGGTCATGCTGACCATCAAGCCGCACGTTGCCGCACGATTTGCCTCCTGGGGACATATCTGGGAGGACGTATACGACAAGGGCTTCCAGCAGACGCATACGCTGACCGCAGCCGCCTCCGGCGGCATGATCGGCGTAGGCGCAGGCAAGGGCTGGCTCTCGAATCTCCCTGCCGCGGATACCGACATCGTGTTCGGCATGCTTTGTGAGGAATGGGGTCTCGTCATTGCCGTGCTGACCATCCTGTGCATCATTACGTTGGCCGTGTTCGCTGTCCGCGCCTGCCGCGCCGGACGCTCCAGCTTTTACACCATCGCCGCATGCGCGGCCACCAGTCTGCTGGTGTTCCAGACCTGTCTAAACGTATTCGGTGCGGTCGATATTCTGCCGTTCACCGGCGTTACGCTGCCGTTCGTATCCAACGGCGGTTCGTCCATGCTGTCGGCATGGGGCATGCTCGCCTTTTTGAAGGCGACCGACACCCGACAGAATGCATCGTTCGCGGTTCGTCTGCCCAGCCGCCGCGAGCTTAGAGGGGAGGAGTAACCATGCGGAAAATCGAAAAACGCAGTATTTTCTGTCTGATCCTTGCCGCACTGCTCGGTCTGGGTCTGGCGTTCTTTTGCTTCCAGTTTGTCGTGGACGGCGGTGACTGGGCCTCCTACCCGTACAACCGTCATCTCTATAACAACGCCGGTCAGCTGAAAGGCGGCACCATCCTCGATCGGGACGGCGATATGCTGTCCACGCTCGACGAGGACGGCAACCGCATCTACAACGATGACGCAACCGTCCGGCGTGCCACACTGCACGCCGTAGGCGACAAAAACGGCAACATCGGCGCGGGTGCGCTCACCTCGTTCGCGGATAAGCTGTCCGGCTACAATCTGCTCACCGGCGTATATTCTCCGCTCGGCACCGGCAACAGCCTGTATCTGACGATTGATGCCTATTTGAACAATGTCGCCTATCAGGCTCTGAACGGAATGAACGGAACGGTTGGCATTTATAACTATAAAACCGGTGAAATTTTGTGCATGGTGTCCACACCGACGTTCGATCCGGCCAATCCGCCGGACATTGCGGCGGACGATCCCGCGTGGGACGGCGTTTACGTCAACCGCCTGCTGTCCGCGAACTCGATTCCGGGCTCTATCTTCAAGGTTGTGACCATCAACGCCGCTATCGAGAACATCCCCGACCTGTTCCAGCGCAAGTGGACGTGCACCGGCTCGGTCAACATCGGCGGCGAGGAAGTCACCTGCCCGCACGCTCACGGCGAACAGGATATCGAGGAAGCGCTCGCCAACTCGTGCAACGGTGTGTTCGGTCAGCTGGCCGTCGAACTCGGCGGCGAAACCATGCAGAAATACGCGGATGCGGCAGGACTGACCAAGTCCATCAAGGTGGACGGCATCCAGTCCTCGGTCGGCAAGTTTGATTTCTCGGGCAATGACAATCAGCTGGCATGGTCGGGTGTCGGTCAGGGTCAGGATACCCTGTGTCCAATCAACATGCTCCAGTATATGGGCGCGATCGCCAACGGCGGCAAGGCTGCCGTGCCGCGTCTGATCGAAAAATCCACCACAGATTACGGCCTGCCGACCGGCATTTACTATCCGCATAAGTCGGCGCAGCTGATCGACGAAAAGACCGCGGGTACCATCGCGGATATGATGCACAACAACGTCATCGAGACCTACGGTCAGGATCGTTTCCCGGGCATGGATATCTGTGCCAAGTCGGGCACCGCCGAGGTCGGCGCGGATAAGTCACCGAACGCATGGTTCACCGGCTTCCTGCGCGACGAGGCCACGCCGTATGCTTTCATCGTTCTCGTCGAGAACGGCGGCGGCGGCTCGTCGGTTGCCGGTACGGTGGCTTCGCAGGTGCTGCAGGCTGCGGTAGAAAAGGGGTATTAAGGAGAGAGAAATCATGGCGCAAAGCACTGAAATACTCCCTAACGGACTGCAATTATTACAGGACGACCGGTTTTTTAAGCTCGGACAGGACAGCGTGCTGCTCAGCGCGTTCGCCAAGCCGAGACGCAATGCCAAACTGCTCGACCTCGGCTGCGGCACAGGCGCTCTGGCGCTGCTCGTATGGCGGCCCGACCTCAAGATCACCGGACTGGAACTGCAGGACGGCCCGCTCGACCTGTTCCGGCAGTCCATCGCGGCAAACGAGCTGGAAAACGTAACCGCTCTGCAGGGCGACCTCCGGCAGATGCGTACGCTGCTGCCGCACAGCAGTATGGATTACGTCATCTGCAACCCGCCGTATTTCGACCGCAACGCAGGCGCGAATGCGCCGACCGCCGAAAAGCGCACCGCAAGGCAGGACACGACCTGTTCGGTCGAGGAACTGGCGGTTGCTGCCTCGTTCGTGCTGCATACCGGCGGCAAAGCCGCGTTCGTATTCCGGCCGGAACGGCTGTGGGTGCTGCTTGAAGCGCTCTCGCGCGTGCGGCTCGTGCCGAAAAGAATGCGGTTCGTGCACCAGAGCGTGCAGGCATCGCCAAGCGTCGTCATGGTCGAGTGCCGAAAAGGCGGCAGTGCGGAAGGACTTGTTGTTGAGCCGCCGCTGATCGTTGAGAGTGATGAATATTTCCGTATTTACGGAATTGAGCATTGAAAATGGAGAATCAACGCTATCCTTGCGTGAGTTGCCCCCGCGCTGCGCGGAGACGCGCAATGCGCGATGATTTAATTCGGCACCATGTGCCGCACCTTCATTTTCCATTATCCATTCTCCATTTAAGAAATTCCGGAGGGATTGAATTGTCTACATTATACTTAGTCGCAACGCCGATCGGCAACCTGAGTGATTTATCGCCGCGGGCACGCGAGGTGCTCAGCACGGTGGATTTCATCGCGGCAGAGGACACCCGCGTGACGCAAAAGCTGCTTAACGCCTGCGAATTACCCAAAAAGCCGATGATCTCGTACTACGAACACAATCGCCGCGCACGCGGTGAAGCAGTTTTGGAGAAGCTGCTCGCCGGTGAGACCTGTGCGCTCGTAACCGATGCGGGCACGCCTGCGGTTTCCGATCCGGGTGAGGATCTGGTCGCGCTGTGCGCCGAGCACGATGTACCCGTTATCCCGATTCCGGGCTGCTGTGCGGCGGTCTGCGCGCTGGCGGCATCCGGTCTGCCGACCGGACGCTGGTGCTTTGAAGGCTTCCTGTCGGTCAACAAAAAGGCCCGCAGAGAGCACTTGGACACTCTGCAGGGCGAAAAGCGCACGATGATCTTCTACGAAGCACCGCACAAGCTGTGTGCAACGCTGCGCGACTTGCGCGACGCCTTCGGCGGCGACCGCCGGCTGTCACTCTCGCGCGAGCTGACCAAGCTGCATGAGCAGACGCTCCGCACGACGCTCGACGAGGCGGTTGCCTACTTTGACGCCAACGCGCCGCGCGGCGAGTTCGTGCTCATCCTCGAAGGTGCGCCGGACGAGCCGGAGACCGAGCAGGACGAGGCCGAACGTCTTGCCTCTGCCGCTGAGGCAGTCCGCCGCCGTGTGGAACAGGGCCAGACCCAGAAGGACGCGGTCAAGGCAGTTTCCGCCGAAACCGGCGTAAAGAAAAACGCACTGTACCGCTATGTGCTCGATCACGAAGAATAACGAAAAAACCGTTGCCAAAGCAACGGTTTTTCGTTTTCTGCACTTATTTTTGATGTTTCGGGCAACCGCTGCGGCAACAATGTCCGCGTCCGGGGCACTGCGCATGACGTTCGCACAGCGCAACATCGCCGCCCTCGATCACCAGCCGTTTGCCGTTTACAAGGCAATCCGCCAGCTTGCGGCGGGCGTTGTTGTAGATCAGCTGCACCGTTGTGCGGGCCACGCCCATCTGCGCGGCAGCCTGCTCCTGCTGCAGATTTTCCAGATCCATCAGACGGATGGCTTCATATTCATCCAGCGTCATTTGCACGCACTCTGTCGTACTTTCCTGCGGGGAAAACTCGCTGAACGTCGGCAGACCGCAGATTCTGCGGCACTTTCTCGGTCTCGGCATGAATTATTCGTGACAGTGACCGCCGCAGCCGTGGCTGCCGCAGGAATGGCCTTCGCCGTGGTCATGGTGCGTGCAGTGCACATTGGGATCAAACGCCAGCGTACCGTTCAGGAACGCCTGCACTGCCTCATCGGCATTGCCCTGCACGCCGCCAATCAGACGGATATTGGCCTCCGCAAGCGCTGCCTGTGCGCCGCCGCCAATGCCGCCGCAGATCAGCGTATCCACACCGAGCTGTGCCAGCAGGCCGGCCAGCGCACCGTGACCGCTGCCGTTCGTATCCACCACCTGCGCATGCAGCAGCTTGCCGCCGGATACCTCGTACAGCTTAAACTGCTCCGTGTGGCCAAAATGCTGGAAAACCTCTCCGTTTTCATAGGTAACTGCGATCTTCATAACCATTTCCTCCGAGTCATTTCTGGCATATGCCAATAACATTACTTATAGTCTATCACGTTTTCGGCATATGTCAATAATAAGTTTTGGCATACCGCTATCTCATTATATAGGAAGCAGATGCCGATATCCGGATAAAGCAAAAACCCTTCCGAAAATCGGAAGGGTTTTGCCTTGTGTTGACAGAAAAGACGCGTTCAAAGCGCTAAAGGTGAAAAATCTGCTGTTTTTCAAATTAAGTATTGGCACTCATATCCTCTCACACACCTCAATTAAACTTTTCGCATAGTCAAACGCCTTTATTATAACCGTTTGCTTGTTGACGAATAGTACAAAGGTCACAGCGTATAGAGTGATCTCTGCCAACAAAAACGCAGTTGTGATGGACTGCATCCTCATACAGTGATCCGCTGTTCATAAACTGACGGATCACCTGTGCGGCGATGCCGCGTTTGCGAAGGTAAGCGAATACGCGGCGGTCATCTACATTGCGCGGTGGCAATGCAAACTCTTTTGGCGGCTCGTCCTGCTTGGTGACTGGTTTTGTTTTGACAGGAGCGTCTCTGGCCTTGCCTTGAAAGGTCAGCAGGTACTCTACTGCCTCCGGAAAAGTTTTATCGCAGAACTGCTGCAGGAATGTGATCGCATCGCCGCCGATGCCTTGAGAGTAGCGGAACCAGGTGCGCCGGTCCTTGATCTGCAGACTGTCCATCTTCGCGGTAGTATGGAAGCGTCCCACGCACTTGACCTGATAGCCGAGGTGGGAGAACAGCTCCGGCAGGTCCGTTTCTCTGGCGATCTGCATTTCTGTGTCTGTAAAGCGATTTCTGATCTCGCTTGCCATAATGTGTGATTTGTTTTTTTACTTCGGCGTTTGCGGACTTACACGACGCTTTCTGCTCAGAGGGTGTCCGTATCCGCAGTGTCTGCTTTATCGACCACACAGGGCGCGACAAGGGGCTACGTGGGGGCATAAAAGGAAGCAGGAAGTCTGTTTCCGAAGAAGCAGGCTTCCTGCCCTATGTGCTGCTTATGACGCGCTGTCCAACGGATTTGGGCGGTATCCATCCATAAGTTCATCATTTTCCATGATGAAGGAACGTGTCGTATCCTGTCCCCATGCAGTATCGTATTTTTCCATCAGATAATCGCTCAGTTCGGTTCTGTTCTGAATCTTTACCAGGCGGTACGGCTCCTGAAAGGCGACCTTTTCAATGAAGTACAGACTTCCGTCCTCTGCCGGCAGTAATACGCCCACGTGCCCGATAAACAGCGTATTGTCCGTATCCGAAAATCGGTCATGGAGGACAACGGAGATCAGACGGGCGGAACTGTCCTCAAAGGAAATACCGCGCTCCGACCAACCCGTCTGAAGCGCTTTGACCTGATCCGCCGCCTCCGTGGTATCTGCGGCAGTTACCGGTGCAAACAATGCGCAGAACTTGGACGTGCTGTCTCCGCAGAGAACGGCGGGATCTGCGGCCAGCGTTTCAAGATCCATAAAGAGGGAGTCCTCGCCCTGCGTTTCCGGCTGATCTACTCCGGCGGTGACGAACTCACCGAACAGACTGAAGGCCGTGATCCGGCAGTTATAGCCGGGGAAGCTGCCGTTCTTCTCCGTCCACAGATCTTGCATCTCATAGGGGTCATATCTGGTCTCGGTGGTAGCGGCGCTCTCAAACCCGCCTGTCAGCCATTCGCTCTTGACGCTGGCATTGAACTGATCCACGCGGTCCAGCAGCAGCTTCGTTCGGGTCTCATCCACATTGGCATCTGCAAGCGCTTCGGTGAGCAGCTTGCGCGAGTCCGCGTCCGTCAGATTGGAGTACGTTACGGTTTCCAGCGGCGGCTGCGCTGAATCCGGCTCGGCTTGCTGCCCACAGCCTGAGAGTGCCATGAGGAGGAAGCTGACCACCAGAAGCGTGGTCAGGGAATTTCTTTTCAGTTTCATAATTGATTTTGCCTTTCCTTTCATCGATCCTTGCGGGACAAAGCTGAACCTGCCGCACGGAACACTTAATATGGTAACCGACTCAGCAGGAAAAGTCCATATCAAGTATAACGTTTTCTTTTCAATTAGGTTATAGAGCCCACTTTAGATTATGTGTCCGACTCCCATCTGATAGGAAAAGCCGCTGCCTCACACGCCAGAAGAGGGGCGGGTGATACAGCGGCTGCTGGTTTTCTTTGTTTTTAAGCCTTGGTGTCCGAACCACACCAATCCATAAATTCGGCAGGGCGCATCTTAAAAATGTCGCCTCTCGCTGGGCAAAACTGAAATTTTGAAA
>OLQV01002768.1_pt1 | contig 11122 bp, 9 predicted proteins | sample 1672371 | NCBI WGS metagenome assembly OLQV01 (sample SAMEA3136676, study PRJEB25190) | human gut metagenome
GGATTTGATGATGCTTTTCTTGCACCACATTCCAGACATACAGAGGTTCCAATCGAAGATATCCGTGCATGTAAAGATATCACGATTCTTGCAGAATCTGAGGAGGCGGGGCTTTTTCTTGCAATGGCGCAGGGGGGACGTAAGATTTTTGTCATGGGACATCCGGAATATGACCGTGTGACACTGGATGGAGAATATAAGAGAGATGTAGGAAAGGGACTTCAAATCGATCTTCCGAAGAATTATTACAAAGATAATGATCCGGAAAACAGACCGCTGCTTCTCTGGAGAGCTCATGCCAATAATCTGTATACAAACTGGCTGAATTATTACGTATACCAGAGTACTCCGTTCGACCTGATGGGAACACCGGATTTTGGCAGTATTTCGTTTGAGTAAAAAGGCCGAGTAGTTTGATGGATTAAAGAATATTATAAAGAAAGTGCGAAACCTGGAGAATATTTCCACCGGGCTTCTCACTTTTTTGGTGTACAGGACAAATATGGTAGTGTATAATAGATTTAAAGCATTGAAAATATAATATGCAGGGGGAAAATGAAATGGATGGTTCGATGTTTATCGGAACATGGTGGTCACTGGTACCGCCATTGCTGGCAATCGTGCTGGCATTAGTAACCAAGGAAGTGTACAGTTCGCTTTTTATCGGGGTGGCAGCAGGGGCACTGCTGTATACCGGCTTTCATCCGTGGAATGCATTTGTGGCATTCTTTGATATCATGAAGAACAGTATGAATCTGAATATTTTGATCTTTGATGTACTGCTTGGAATGATCATCGTCCTGATGTCAAAATCAGGCGGATCGGCAGCTTATGGCAAATGGGCGGGAAGTAAGATCAAGACTAAGAAAAGTGCAATGCTGGCAACGACAGGTCTTGGCGTACTGATCTTTGTGGATGATTATTTTAATTGCCTGACAGTTGGTTCTGTTATGAGACCTGTCACAGACCGTTACAAGGTATCCAGAGCCAAACTGGCATATATTATTGATGCAACAGCTGCACCGGTATGTATTATCGCACCGATTTCCAGCTGGGCGGCAGCTGTCAATTCTTATGTGCCGGATGATGCTGGTATTACAGGATTTCAGCTGTTCCTGTCAACGATTCCGTATAATCTGTATGCGATCCTGACACTTGTGATGGTAGTTTTCATCATCATGACCGGACTGGATTTTGGTCTGATGAAGATACATGAACGCAATGCGGCCAGAGGAGATCTTTTTACTTCAGGTGGAGAGGAATTTGATCAGGTTAAAGACGAAGAAATCTCAGCAAATGGAAAAGTCATCGATCTTGTGCTGCCGGTACTGGTACTTATCGTATCTGCAATCGGGGCAATGATCTATACAGGATTCCTTGGTGGAGCAACAGATATCGTGACTGCTTTTTCTGGTTGCGATGCAGAGACCAGCTTGATCTTTGCTACGATGATCACGGTATTTTTTATGCTGATTCTTTATCTTCCACGCAAAGTGGTTACCTTTAAGGGATTTATGGACAGCTTTGTAGAGGGATTCAAGATGATGATTCCTGCAATTGCAATTCTGATCTTTGCATGGTCACTGAAAGGCATGGGCGATGCACTGGAAATCAGTACTTTTGTCAAAAATATCGTTGGAAGTAATACATCTGCAAGTGTGATCCTTCCGGCAATCTTGTTTGTAGTTGCTGTGTTCCTTTCTTTTTCAACAGGAACAAGCTGGGGAACTTTTGCAATCCTGGTTCCGATCGCGATCGCAATGTTCCCGGGTTCTGAAAATCTTCAGATGATGATCATTTCTGTATCAGCAGTTCTGGCAGGAGCAGTCTGTGGTGACCATGTTTCTCCGATTTCTGATACTACAGTTATGTCTTCAGCAGGGGCACAGTCAAATCATATCAATCACGTAACTACGCAGATGCAGTATGCAGCAGTAGTTGCAGTGATCTCCTTTATCGGGTATATCATTGCCGGATTTGTACATATCTGGTGGGTGGTTCTTGGAATCAGCCTGATCCTGCTTCTGCTTACGCTTACAGTGATCAAAAAAATCACATCTTCCAAAGAAGAGGAGACAAAAGCAGGTGCGTAAGATTCAGGTACCATATATTGACCAGAGCATAAAATATCCAACCGGATGCGAGAGCGTTTCGGCAGTTATGTTATTGAAGTATCTTGGCTATGAGATTACGGTAGATGAGTTTATTCAGAACTGTCTTGAGTGCCGGGAGATGGAAATACGGGATGGTGTTCTGTATGGTCCGGATCCGAATAAATTTTTCTGTGGAAATCCTTATGATGAAGAATCTTATGGGATTTATGCGAGAGGACTTCAGAAAGCGCTTGTAAAAGCCGCAGGGGATCATTATGAATTTCTGGATGAGACGGGAACATCGACAGAGACACTTCTGAAAAAGTATATCGATCAGGATATGCCGGTGGTATTCTGGGCATGTATCAACATGCGTAAGGAAATTCCGGGACCGGAGTGGAAACTTCTGGATACAGGAGAACGATTTTGCTGGACCTCGAACGAACATTGTATGCTACTGGTGGGATATGATGAAGAAAAGTATTATTTTAATGATCCGTATGATAACAACGGAGTAGTTGGATATCCAAGAACACTGGTTGAAAAAAGACATGCTGCGCAGCACAGTATGGCGCTTGGTGTCTTGAAAAGATGATTTTGTACCAAAAAGTGTCAGGATTTTATAAAAACTTTATTTGAATTAAAAAAGTAAATCTGCTATAGTAGATATGGTTACGGTAAACTGTTTTTTATCAGAGAAAGAAGTGTTTATTGTGCGTAAGAAATCACACATATTATTGGCAAGGTATCTGGCAGATCAGATGCCGGCTAATGAAAGTTTACAGTCACATAGAAAAGCATTTTGTCTTGGCAATATCCTGCCGGACATCCAGCCTTCATTTGTAACCAAGAGACATGAGTATTTCGGTACTTTTGATGAGGTTCAGGGTAAGATACGACGACTGGTTCAGTCAGGGGCCGGGTATAATGACAGGGTATTCTGGCGGAGATCCGGAGAGGTCATGCATTATATAGCAGATTATTTTACTTTTCCACATAATAAGACGTTTGATGGTACACTTTATCAGCACAACACCTATGAAAAGCATCTGAAGAACGAGCTGAAAGCATTTGTTCTGGAAGGTAAGGCTGATGTGTATACGGAGAAGGAAATCCATTTTGAGACGCTGAATCAGCTTCTACAGTACATTAAGGAACATCACAGGAGATATCTGAACTGTAAGAGAAATATAGATGATGATATTCATTATATCCTCACTGTGTGCTATCAGGTATTTCAGGGACTGTTTCAGTTATGCCGGAAGAATGGCATAGCAGATTATGCTTATGCAGTTATGTAAATATGAAAAGAATGTGAATTTTATCCAGAAACCGTCGGGGGATTTATCCCGGCGGTTGATTTTTATGGAAATTTATGCTAAACTAACCACAGTTATTGTGTAAGTGAGTTAGCAGTGAGAAACATACCTTTATAAGGGGAATAAAGATATGTTCTTGACAGAAGGGAGCAATTTTACCAGAATGAAGAACAAATATCTGACCAGAAGTTTATGTGTAACAATTTTATCTGCAATGGTTTTATCCAGTCCGATGTCAGTCATGGCTGCGGATGAGCATATAGAAACTGCAAGCGATTTGGGCGATGGAAGTGGTGAGGTAATCTCTGATGGAAGTGATACACCGGCACCGGAACCGAACACACCGGCACCAGAACCGGATACACCGGCACCGGAGCCAGATACGCCGACGCCAGAACCGGAACCAGATACGCCGACACCGGAGCCGACTGTGACGCCATCGGATCCAACTGCAACACCGGAACCGACTGTGACGCCATCGAATCCAACTGCAACACCGGAGCCGACTGTGACACCGTCGGATCCAACTGCAACACCGAGTCCGGCACCGACAAATGTAACAGAATCTGAAGCTGCAAAGAATCTGGTAGCAAAGATTAATGCACTTGCGAAGGAGACACTTACAGTAAATCATGCGGCAAGGGTAAAAGAACTCAGAGCAGAATATGACAGCCTGCCGGAAGACCAGAAGAAGTTTGTTACAAATTACGATCTTCTTGTTGGTTTTGAAAGCAAGATTGCAGAATTGCAGAAGAATCAGAAGGATGCGGGGAATGCAACAGATATTTCTGATGGAAGTGGAAATGTTACAGGCAAGACAGGAACACCGGTTTATTATGTGTCGAACCTTCATGCAGGCAAAGAATTTTATCTGGACAGTCTGAAAAATAATTATCAGCTTTCTTTTTCTGATGATTTTTCTTCTGTGATGGATGAAATTGAAAAAGAATATAAAGAAAAAAACAAACTGACAGACGCTAGCGACAGCAGGGCTGACGGCCTGACGACTTCAGCAGATTCTCTGCTCGTGCGTAACTGGCAGGATATCCTGGCAATCTATGTTTATGAGCAGAGCCAGGAAGGAAACACGGAGTTCACTCTTGATTCATCAGCGAAGGATGAACTGGCAAAGATCTTTGCTGAGATGAATCCGGTTGTCCGTGATAAAGAAAGCATTACACATGTTTCTTATGGTAACTATCACATTAACCATTATATTAAACAGAATAATATTTCACAGGAAAACAGGACAGTACTTAAGAAATATGTAGAAACAGATTGCAAGCTGCTCTGTGCGATTGTTACAGATGCGAAAGGATTTGTACGTCAGAGTGTCGGGGATGATGTTTCTGAAGAACGTGTAAATGTCATTACTGCAGCATATTCACTGGTAGGTGAAGTTGGATATTTCTGGGGCGGCAAATCAACGCAGATCGGTAAAGACTCCAGTTGGGGTTCTGCCGAAAAAGTATCTGCAGCAGGCAGTGCCAGCAGTGGAACTGTCCGTGCATATGGTCTTGACTGCAGTGGATTTGTTACATGGTCAGTGATCAATGGATATCTGAATCAGGGTATGCAGAGCAGTGTGGGAGACGGTACTTCTGAACAGTGGGAGAATGCCAATGTTGTCAGTGAACAGGATGCGCAGCCGGGTGACCTTGTATTCCAGAATGGACCGGAAGCGGGCAGTAATAACCATGTAGGTATTATCTGTGGCAAGACAGATGCAGGCGACTGGATCGCAGTACACTGTTCTTCCAGTAAGAATGGAGTAACAGTTGGAGAAGCTTATGGTGCAAGTTTCCGTTATATCCGTCAGCCTTCCTTCTATCCTACACAGACGGAAGTTGCAGAGATGGAAAACCAGGGTGCAAGTGCAGACAATGCAGAAACAGATCTGATAACGGATAATATAACAACGTCAGCAACACTTGTGGCAGAAACAACAAACTCTCTCAGTGATGGATTGAATGTGAAGGATACAGCAACACATGATACAGCGGAAACAATTACAGCACCTGCTGATGCGGCTGAGGATGTTGAGATAACATTTGAGGATATGAGTGATGAATCCGAAAATCAGACGACTTTCAATTATGCGACGGGTAGTGTGGAAGTGACAGATACGCTGGATGAAATCCTGAATCAGAATGTTTCGGTTTCCGGAAGTTCTGCGGAAATTCTTCCGCAAAAACCGGATAACAGTGATATTCAGGTTACTTTTGAAGATTGATGATAAACAAGGCCGGACGATTCGAAAGAGTCGTTCGGTTTTTTACAGCAAGCTCTTTTATTGATGGCGGAAGTCTGATAATATAAGACTGTACAGGAGATAAGGGAGTGACAGATGAAGAAAAAAAGAAGATTTGGACGTAGAGTTTTCTGCGTTTTGATTGTCCTGTTTATGGGTGTCATCTGGCAGAGTGATCTTCTTTCTCAGGAACCTGCTGAAGTCAGGTTATTAAGAAAACAGGAGATTCTGCAGACCGATGACAATTACAGGGAATATTATTTTGGATTGCTGACAGAAGATGAGAAGAAAATATATCGTGAAATGCTGAGTGGAATACAGGAGAGACAAGATGAGTTTTATCTGACATCTTCGAATGAACAGCTGATCAGCAAAGTTTACCATGCATTGCTGAAGGATCATCCGGAACTTTTCTGGGTGCACAATCGTGAGGAAGTATATACGACTGCGTATAAAGGAACTGATTATTGCAGATTTTCACCTGGATATACGTATACAGATCAGGAAATTCAGGAAATTATGGCATTCATGGAACATGCGCTGGAAGAAGTGAAAGAGCAGATTACACAGGATATGTCTGCCTATGATAAGGTCAAAACAGTGTATACGTATCTGATAGATCATGCAGAGTATGAAGCATCGGAGGATGACCAGAATATTGCAGGCATTTTCTGGAAAAAGAAAGCTGTGTGTGCCGGATATGCGAGGGCGGTACAGTATCTTTTGGAACAGCTTGGAGTTCCGTGTATTTATGTAGAGGGAAATGCGAGGGACGGTGATGAAGGACATGCCTGGAATATCGTAGAAATTAACGGTGAGCAATATTATGTAGATGCTACAAACGGGGATCAGCCGGCATTTCTGGAAGGCGGTGCGGTTTCTCTGGAAGAACATAAGACAACAATTTATGATTATCTGTGTCCTTTTCCACAGGAATATGAGCAATTATATACAGCATCCGATGAATTTCCGGTTCCGGAGTGTACTGCGACGGATCTTAATTTTTATGTGCTGAATCAGGCATGTTTTGATACATATGATGAACAGCAGATTTATGATTTCTGCTGTATGCGTCTTGAGAACGGAGCTGCGGTAGTACGTTTCAAATTTACTTCGCAGGAAGCTTTTGACGAAGCATGTCAGCAGTGGATACAGGAAGGATATGTTCAGAAAGTTGCTGAATACTATCTGAAAATGTATGGGATCAGTACAGTAGAGTATCATTATGGTATTCTGGATAATCTGAAAACGATATATTTTATGTTTTAGAGGAGATATTTTTATGAATGATATTTTGCAGCAGATTATGAATATGATTGAGAATACGCGGACAGTACCGTCTATATCCAGTTTTTCGATGATCGGTTTTACAGTACTGCTGATTTTTGGAGTGATCAACTGTATTCTGGGATATCGGCTTCTGCGTTTCTGGATGATGCTCTGTGGTTTTGTCGTTGGAGCTGGAATTGGATTTGGTGCAGCGTATACCGGTGGTGTGACAGAGAAATATATGTATGCGGTTTTTATGGTTGGAGCGGGTGTACTACTGGCCGTGATCGCATTTGTGAGCTATAAGATTGGAATTTTTATTCTGGGAGCAGGCATTGGAATTGGACTTGGTATTTATGTTTTTCATCCAACTACTTCGTTGGTATTCTTTTTCTGTCTCCTTCTGGGAGTGGGCCTTGGTGTGCTGGCTATGAAGCAGGCGAGAGAAGTTCTGATCATTGGGACAAGCCTTCTGGGAGGTGCGATGGCAGGTTTTTCTGCTGCAAAATTAGGCGGACTGGCGGATATTCCGTATGGTCTGGGACTGAGTGCAGGATTTGCACTTCTTGGAATGCTGATTCAGTTTGCGACAAACAGGCGCAAAGATGACGACGAGGAAGAAGAGTACGAAGAGGATGCGTATAACGATGGACAGGACAGTTCTGATTATGTGGATTTCAGGGATTATATGCCACAGAAATCAGAAAGAAAGGCGCAGAAAGAAGTCAGAAGAACATCGGCACAGAGACAAAATGTGAAGCATACGCCGGGAAGAGCGCAGAACAGTTCTCATAAAGCATCTCGGAGTGCGCAGCAGGTAGATTTCAGACTTGAAAAAAATAAAGGAAGAAAACATAAAAAGGATGCGGTGGCACCTGAATCAGAAAAAACAATTCCATACCGACCGAGAAAGAGCAGACAGAAAGAAATTGATCTTCCGCTGGGATCTTTTGATACAGAAGATTCCTATCATCCAATGAATGATGACTATGAAGAACCGGTTGTAATTGATGAGGATGAACTGGATGAGGAAGTGCTGAGAGAAATGATGGACGAAGACGACCGGGAGGGAGAAGAACTCTGGAAAAAGATATCCAGACGTGATGATACACATAAAAAAAGAAAGTAACAGTAAAGATGCCGGGTAGAAGGCAGGAAAGAAGGACAACATGGCAAAAGAAGCTAAGACAAATGCGATGAGAATGCTGGATCGTCAGAAAGTGAAATATGAAGCATTTCCATATGAATGTGATGAGTTTATTGATGGACTTCACAGTGCAGATCTGATTGGGGCACCATATGAACAGTCTTTTAAAACACTGGTTATGGAAGGGAAAAGCGGCGGATACTATGTATTTGTAGTACCGATCGAAAAAGAAGTGGATCGTAAGGCGGCTGCGAAAGCAGTTGGAGAGAAGGCTGTGGATATGATCCATGTTAAAGATATTCTGAAAATTACAGGCTATGTAAGAGGCGGCTGCAGTCCGCTTGGAATGAAAAAACCATATCCGGTCGTGTTTGATGCATCCGCGGGTGGGTTTGAAGAAATATATGTAAGTGGAGGCCGCGTCGGACTGACGCTGAAAGTTCCGCTTGCTGCACTTTTGAAAGTGACAAATGGAAAACTGGCGGATATCACAATGAAATAAAAAATACTGTAAACAGTAAGCTGCAAAAGCTCCCGATCATTAAAAACGGGAGCTTTTGTCATGCAGTAAAACTGCAGTATGAAATTCTAGTTATCGGCAGCATCTTCTTCGTTAACCTGGAAGACGTGACGTTTCTTCGCCATTTCGTCGCTTGCCAGATATTCGTCATAGGTGGTGATCTTGTCAATCAGCTTACCGTCAGGAAGGATTTCCATGATACGGTTGGCGGTTGTCTGCACGAACTGATGGTCATGGGAAGTAAAAAGGATAACTCCCGGGAATTTGATCAGTCCATTGTTCAATGCAGTAATAGATTCCATGTCCAGATGGTTGGTAGGTTCATCAAGAATCAGGATATTAGCACCGGAAATCATCATTTTGGACAACAGGCAGCGGACTTTTTCACCACCGGAAAGAACACGTACTTTTTTTACGCCGTCTTCACCAGGAAAGAGCATTCTGCCAAGGAAACCGCGGACATAAGTAGCATCTTTGATTTCAGAATACTGTGTCAGCCAGTCTGTGATCGTGAGATCATTGTCAAATTCCTGTGTATTGTCTTTTGGAAAATATGCCTGAGAAGTGGTGACACCCCATTTGTAACCTCCTTCGTCTGGCTCCAGTTCACCGACAAGGATACGGAAAAAAGTAGTAATGGCCTGTTCATTGGCACCAACAAATGCAACTTTATCGTCATGACCGAGAGTAAAGCTGATATTGTCCAGAACTTTTACGCCATCAATAGTCTTGGAGAGGTTTTCGACCATAAGCACTTCATTGCCGATCTCGCGGTTTGGACGGAAGTCGATGTATGGATACTTACGACTGGAAGGACGCATATCATCCAGCTGGATTTTTTCAAGTGCACGCTTACGGGAGGTTGCCTGTTTGGATTTGGAAGCGTTGGCACTGAATCGGGAAATAAATTCCTGCAGCTCTTTGATTTTTTCCTCTTTCTTTTTGTTGGCTTCTTTCATCTGTTTGATAAGAAGCTGGCTGGATTCAAACCAGAAATCATAGTTTCCGGCATACAGCTGGATCTTGCCATAGTCAATATCGGCAGTATGTGTGCAGACCTTATTAAGAAAATAACGGTCATGGGATACAACGATGACAGTATTGTCAAAGTTGATCAGAAATTCTTCGAGCCATTCGATTGCCGGAAGATCCAGATGGTTGGTAGGCTCATCGAGAAGAAGAATGTCCGGATTGCCGAACAGAGCCTGTGCAAGAAGAACTTTGACTTTCTGGCTGCCGGTCAGGTCAGCCATCTGTGTATAGTGGAGCTCGGATTCGATGCCAAGTCCGTTCAGAAGAGTAGCAGCATCAGACTCTGCCTCCCATCCGTTCATCTCTGCGAATTCACCCTCAAGTTCGCTGGCACGGATACCGTCTTCATCTGTAAAATCTTCCTTTGCATAGATCGCCTCTTTTTCCTTCATGATTTCATAAAGTCTGGCATTTCCCATGATAACGGTATCCAGTACGTTGAAGGAATCATATTTGAAGTGGTCCTGCTGCAGGAAGGAGAGTCGCTGGCCAGGAGTGATCACAATATCTCCATTGGTCGGTTCGAGCTGTCCGGAAAGGATTTTAAGGAAAGTAGATTTACCGGCACCGTTTGCTCCGATCAGACCGTAGCAGTTGCCTTCGGTAAATTTGATGTTGACATCCTCAAAGAGGGCTTTTTTGCCAACACGTAAAGTGATATTATTTGCTGAAATCATAAGGTACCTCTTTTCTTCATTATGGTTTCGAATTAAGTTTTCGATCATTGAACAGTAACTGGCCTGTTTTTGGCCATTCATTCCTATTTTACAGTAAAGTGGAGATTTTGCAAGCCTTAAATCATAAAAACATTGAATTTACACAGAGGAATTGCTATAATTTAAGAAAGTTTGTTGGAGAGTTACGGGTAATGGAAAGAGGAAACAGAGTATGTTGATAACCAGAGAATGCGATTATGCTGTGCGGGTGCTCCGCGCAATGGCAGAGGAAAAGAGAGTCAGCGTAAATGAAATCTGTGAAAAAGAACTGATCACAGCACCTTTTGCATACAAAATCCTGAAAAAACTGCAGAAATCAGGAATGGTCAGAGGGTATCGTGGTGTTCATGGGGGATATTCTCTGAACTGTGATCTTGATCAGATAACACTTTATGATGTTTATACAACGATCGATCCGGGAATGTTTATCATTGACTGCCTGGAACCTGGCTATGACTGTGCCAGGAACAGCGCAGACGGACAGAACTGTTCTGTTCACTGTGAACTCGCGGAAATTCAGGAAGAACTGTGCAGGATGCTGAAGCGAAAATCCCTGAAAAAACTTATAAATGGCTAACTTTTTTGTATGTAAATAGATACAGAAAATGCGTAATCCCGATTGGACAATCGCAATAGTGTATGCTATAATAACCAGTGGACTTTTAGACCGTTTCAGTGGTCTGAAATAAATAAAAATTTTCATCATACCTTTAAGGAGGAAAACAAACTATGGCAAGAAAGATGAAAACCATGGATGGTAACCATGCAGCCGCTC
>OLQV01002769.1_pt1 | contig 11119 bp, 13 predicted proteins | sample 1672371 | NCBI WGS metagenome assembly OLQV01 (sample SAMEA3136676, study PRJEB25190) | human gut metagenome
CCCGTGGAACGCCGCGAGGCTTCTTTGGAAAAACCGGAAACGCTGCGCGCCGACTACGCCCTGCCCGAGACCGTGGCGGACATGGAGGGCTTCACGGGCTATGGCGAGGCGGAGCTGGACGCCTTCCGCCTCTCCTCCTACGCCTCCGCCGCAGGGGTCTCCAAGGCCACCGGCACCCTTGCCACCGGGGAGGCGGCAGTGGCGGCCATTCGTGCGGCAGTGACCAAGATGGACGAGGACGAGGTGCCCGCAAACGAGCGCTATCTGTACATCACGCCGCTGCTGCTCGGCTATGTGCAGGATATGGACACTACCAAGAGCCGCGAGGTCATGCAGAATTTCGCCAAGGTGGTCAAGGTGCCGCAGAGCCGCTTCTACACTGCCATTGAGCAGAAGTCCGGCAAGACCGGCGAGGAGGCAGGCGGCTACGCCAAGGCCGAAGGCGGCAAGGACATCAACTTCATGATTCTGCACAAGCCTGCGCTGATCCAGTTCTCCAAGCACATCGCGCCCAAGATCATCGAGCCGGGTGCCAACCAGGACGGCGATGCGTATAAGTTCGGCTACCGTCAGGTGGCTATCGCGGACGTGTACAAGAACAAGGTCGCAGGCATCTACCTGCACCACAAGGCAACGTAAGGAGGCCATTATGGGTAAGATCGTAGGTCTGGTGTTCGAGGATGAGCCGGTCTACACCTGTCCGCACTGCGGCAAGGTATACAAGACCGAGGAATCCCTCGAGAAGCACCTGAAGGACAAACACACCGAGCCGGACGGCACTCCGGCACCGTAAGAGAGGAGGCGGGCGCTGTGCTGACAGCGGACTACAAATTCTATACCGAAACCTATCACGGGAAGATGGAACAGGCGGAGTTTGACCGTATGGCTGTGCTGTCGTCCGCCTATCTGGACGAGCTGACCATGGGCCGGACGTCCGGTACGCTGACCGCTGACGTCGAGGAACGCGCAAAGCTGGCGTTCTGTGCCGTGGCGGATGCCTACCTGCTGAATGAGCAGGGCGGAGGTATTGCTTCGGAAACCAACGACGGCGTTTCCGTCACCTATGTGGCGGGCATCAGCAACTCAAAGTCCGAAGGCCGCAGGCTGTACGAAGCAGCGGCGCTGTTCCTCGGTCCGACCGGCCTGCTGTACAGAGGGGTGAGGTAATGCTCTACTGCAACGATGTTATCACGCTCATCAAGTACGACGGCGAGGGCTACACCGTGAGCACGCTTTCCGGTGTGAGCTGGTACGACCGCACCCAGGTCAAGACCGAGAACGCCGGTCTGGTATATGCGAACAGCGTGAAAGTCCGGATTCCGGCGGTTGTGCTGAAAGACGGCGCACCGCTGCCCGAGGTGGGTGACCACATCGTACACGGTGCACTGCCGGACGGTACAGCGCTCGAACGTCCTGCCGATCTGGCACGGCTGCACGCCCGCAAGGTGATGGCTGTGGCAGACAACCGCCGCGGCGGCATCCCTCATGTGGCGGTGGTGGGACAATGAAACTGAGCATCAGGACCGACATCAAGCCGGAAACCATTCTGCGGGCACGCGGCCTCGGCAGCGACAACGCCGCCCAGAAAATGCTCGCGCAGACCGTTGTGCGGCTGTGCGACCCGTATGTGCCGATGAGCAGCGGCTCCGGCGGCCATCTGAAAACTGCGTATACCATCGCGCCAGACGGCTCGAGCATCACCTACCGAGGACCGTACGCGCACTTCCAGTACGTCGGTGAGGTCATGGTAGGCACACGTTCCGGCTCACCGTGGGCGAAGTCCGGCGAGAAGAAGGTCGGCGCAGGGCGTGCGCTCAGCTACAACGGCGCACCGATGCGCGGCAGGGACTGGGACAAGCGCATGATGGCCGACAGAGGCGACGAGGTCGTGAAAGCCGTCGCAAGCTATGTAGGAGGCAAAGCCAAATGAGCATCATCGAAGCGGTACGCAAGTACCTGCAAACCTGTCCGCTGCTGAAAGGCGGCACGCTGAACGTGGACTTCCTGCCGCCGGAGGCCGCCACCTACTCGGTGGACGTTGTGCCGGTAAAGCCGGTCCTCAAGGCGTACATGGACGGATCCAGCCAGCGGCAGTTCCTGTTTGTGCTGGCGACTCGCACTTATTACGGCGAGTTTGTCCGCCAGCAGCTCGACAACCTGTGCTTTTTCGAGGAGTTTGCCGAGTGGCTGGACAAGCAGAACCGAACCCGTTCGTTCCCCGATCTCGGGGACGGACGAAATGCGCGAAAACTGGAGGTCACGACCTCTGGCTATGTTTTCGCACCCGATACGGACACGGCACGGTATCAGATCCAGTGCCGCCTGTCCTATTTCCAGAAAGGAGAACGATAAATGAAACTTTCCGAACTGATGAAGAATCACACGCCGAGCACGAGCTTTGAGGGCTTCGTGACAAACGATGACTTTGTCCTTGCGGTGGACTGCTCCGCCGACGGCAACGCTGCGAGCGCGGCAGACTACGCCGTGGTGCAGATCGGTGTATCCGGCCTGGATGCACAGCTCAACCCGGTAACGCAGGACAAGCAGTACATCCGCGCAGGCCAGTCCACCACCAAGACCGGCACGCAGCGCAGCTTTGCCGTTTCCGGTGACCGCTATGTGGGCGATGATTTTCAGGACTTTGCACTGTCGCACGCCGTTAAGTACGGCACCGGCAACAGCGTTGTCCGCGACTACGTTTATTTCTGCCTGCTGAACGGTCAGGGCGAGAAGGGCAAGTGCTCCATCATCGTCAACTCGGACGGCGCAGGCGATGCCGGCGAGAGCAGCGAGATCGACATCGAGCTGAAGAAGTCCGGCGATGCACCGGCAAGCTACACCTATTCCGCAGCAGGTTAAGGAGGAGTAAAACATGGTTTTCCGCAATATTGAGGTCGATTTTGACATCTACGATGCAGACACCGCCGAGGTGTACGAGGGTGCGGTGCAGACCGTGCTCGAGAGTGCTGTACCCAAGGAGGGCGAATCGCTTGCCGACGGTATCCGCCGTCAGTGCAATACCGTGTTCGCGTTCTTCGACACGCTGTTCGGTGACGGCTTTCACAAGGAGCTGTTCGGTCAGCGTACCAACATGATGGAGTGCCTGCAGGCATTCAAGGAGTTCCTCGAACTCGTTTCCAAGCAGCGTGAGCAGCTGACCGCCCTCACGGCGGAGATCCAGTCCGCGCACACGGCTGCACCCAACCGTGCTGCCCGCCGTGCTGCACCGCGCCGCCTGCCGTCGTGAATATTCTGACCGAGGAGCTGCCGGTATGTGTGGAGGTGGGCGGCAGGCGCTGTCCCATCCACACCGCGTTCCATGTGTGGGTGCGGTTTGAACTTGCCATGCAGGACGCTGATCTGTCGGACACGGACAAGGTACGGACAGCGCTCGAGCTGTGCTACCCGACCGTTCCGGCCGATCTCGGCGCGGCGCTGGATGCGCTGCTGTGGTTCTATCGCTGCGGCGAGGACAGCCCGAAAGAGGGCAAGGGAAGCGGCGGCGCACATCACAGGAAAGCGTACTGCTTTGAGCAGGATGCAGACTACATTTACGCCGCGTTCCTATCCTGCTACGGCATCGACCTGACAGACAGCAATATGCACTGGTGGAAATTCCGTGCGCTGTTCCGTGCCTTGCCGCAGGAGTGTGAGCTGGTCAAGATCATGGGCTACCGCACGGCGGACCTCAAGGGAATGCCCAAGGCGCAGAAGAAGTTCTACGAGAAGATGCGGAAACTCTATGCCCTCACGAACAGTCGCAGCGTAGAAAGCGCAATGAGCCTTGCCGAGCGCGACCGGCAGATGCAGGAATACGTTGCACGCCGGTTTAGGGAAGCGGGTGATACCCATTGAGAAAGTAAAAGTAAAATGTCCTTTTTGCGGCTATTCTATGCCGATCCAGTACGAGCCTAAGACCGCCCAGTGCTCCGGTATCTGGGTACGGTGCAAGGGCCGGAAGTGCAAAAAGGAATTTGAAGTGATTATCAACACCAAGTAGCGCCAGAGTGCCGATGGTGTCCCGTAAAAGAGGTGACACTATGGCCGATGGCTCGGTTATTATTGACATTAAGGGCGATTCCAGTGCGTTTCAAAAGACATTAGGCGGACTGAGTTCGCTGGCAGGCGGCGCCCTCAAGGGTGTCGGCACGGCAGTGGGTGCCGCAACGGCTGCTGTCGGCGGTCTGGCTGCGGCGGCCATCAAGGTCGGCAGCGGCTTTGAGAGCAGTATGTCGCAGGTGGCAGCCACCATGGGCATCACGACCGACGAGATCGCAAACGGCAGCGCAGACTTCGAGCTGCTCAGTCAGGCGGCCAAGGATGCCGGTGCGACGACCGCGTTCTCCGCTTCGCAGGCTGCTGAGGCACTTAACTACCTCGCCCTCGCCGGTTACGACGCTCAGACGGCGGCGGACGCTCTGCCCGCTGTCCTAAACCTTGCAGCGGCGGGCGGTATGGATTTAGCATACGCCTCTGACCTGGCAACCGACGCCATGGCGGCGCTCGGCATTGAGGCGTCCAACGAAAACCTGACCAAGTTCGGTGACCAGATGGCGAAAACCGCCAGCAAGGCCAACACCTCGGTCGCACAGCTCGGTGAGGCCATCCTCACCGTCGGCGGCACGGCAAAGAGCCTTGCTGGCGGTACGGTCGAGCTGAACGCTGCACTCGGCGTGCTCGCCAACCGCGGCATCAAGGGCGCAGAGGGCGGTACGGCGCTGCGAAACGTCATCCTGTCGCTGTCCGCGCCGACCGACAAGGCCGCCGATGCGATGAACTCGCTCGGTCTGAACGTCTACGATGCGGCAGGCAATATGCGCCCGCTCAACGAGGTGTTCAAGGACCTCAACAAGTCCATGGCGAACATGACCGAGGGCGAAAAGACCAAGGTGCTCAGCGAGATCTTCAACAAGGTTGACCTCAAATCCGCGCAGGCGCTGCTTGCGGGCTGCGGTGATGAGTTCGACAACCTTGCGGATGCCATCGCAAACAGCGGCGGCGCCATGCAGGACATGGCAGACACCCAGCTGGACAACCTGCAGGGCGACATCACCATTCTGCAGTCCGGCCTTGAGGGTCTGGGCATTGCCGCCTACGAGAGCATGAACGGACCGCTGCGCGAGAGCGTGCAGCTTGCCACCAGCATGGTCGGTGAAATCTCGGATGCGTTCAGTCAGGGCGGTATCACTGCCGCTGTGGGCGCGGTCGGTGATGCGCTGGCACAGATGGTGTCCTACATCGCCGGTCTGGCACCGCAGATGATAAACGCAGGCGTGCAGCTGCTCACCTCGCTTGTCACGGGCATTCAGTCCGCACTTCCGGCGCTGGTGACGAGCGCACTGGGCATTGTGAACGCTCTGGTGAACGGCATTGCGACCGTCCTGCCGCTGCTGGCGACAACAGCAGTGCAGATCATCACCGCGCTGGCGAACGGTCTGGGTACGGCTCTGCCGACGCTGCTGCCCATCGCGGCACAGGCCATCAACGAACTGGTGCAGGGACTTGTTGCAAACATTCCCACGCTGGTGGCATCGGCGGGCACGCTGCTGAACGGCTTTATCGAGGGCGTTTTAGCGGTGCTGCCGACACTGGTCGAAGCAGCCATCACGCTCATCGAGGGACTGGCGGAGGGCCTTATCTCGGCAATCCCTGTGCTGGTGGCCGCTGTGCCGACCATCATTGACGGTCTGGTATCCGTCCTGGTCAGCGCCGTGCCGCAGATCGTGCAGACCGGCATTACACTGCTGACTGCACTCGTGCAGGCGCTGCCGACCATCATCTCGACGATTACAGCCGCACTGCCGCAGATCATCAACAGTATCGTGACAACACTCGTCAGCAACGTGCCGCAGATCGTGCAGGCCGGTATCACACTGCTGGTAGCACTCATTCAGGCATTGCCGACGATTATTTCGACCATCACGGCAGCCTTGCCGCAGATTATCACGGCTGTTGTCAGCACGCTGGTTTCCAACGCGCCGCAGATTGCAAGCGCCGGTGTGCAGCTGCTTGTGGCGCTCGTCCGCAACCTGCCGACCATTATCAGCACCATCGTTGCCGCTGTGCCGCAAATTGTTTCTGCGATCGTCAGCGCGTTCCGGGGTCTGATGGGTTCGATCACGTCCATCGGCGTACAGATTGCACAGGGTGTCTGGCAGGGTATTTCCTCGATGGCAGGCTGGCTCAAGAGCAAGGTCAGCAGTTTCTTCTCCGGCATCGTGAACAGCGTTAAGGGTCTGCTGAAGATTCACAGCCCGTCCAAGGTGTTCGCCGAGATCGGCAAGTTTACCATGCTCGGCTTTGCCGCCGGTATGGAGAAAACGCAGGACACTGTGCTCAAAACCGCCGAACGGTTGAACAACGCGCTTGTCAAGCAGGAGGAGGATCTTCAGCAGCAGCTCACCGATATGGAAGTTGCCGCGACTAAGCGCAAGGAGACCGAGAGCGAAAAGGCGTATCAGGATTCTCTGAACGAGAAGTACGCCAAGCTGAAAAAGGCATCCAAGGAAAACGAACAGCAGATTCTCAACGAGATTGCCGAGCTCAAGGAAAAGCACGCCAAGGAACAGTTGGAAAAGGACGAGGCGAACCAGAAAACGGCACTCCAGACCCAGCTGAAAGCCGTGCAGAAGTACCGCGATGAGTACGAGAAAGCGCTCGATGAGATCGAGAAGCGGCAGGACAAGTTTGCTGAGAAACTGGCCGACTACGGCGACCTGTTCGAGAAGACGAGCGGCAAGTTGGGCAACAGCTTCAAGATTCGCGATCTGCAGGACGACATCGACCAGATCAACGCCTTTGGCGATGCACTGCAGGCGCTCAAGGAACGCGACATTCCGGAGGAGCTGCTCTCCGGCATTGCGGACATGAGCCTCGACGACGGTCTGGCGTACAGCCAGAAGCTGCTGCAAATGACTGAGGAGCAGTACAACGCCTACATCGTCAAGTGGCAGGAAAAGCAGGCTGCTGCGCAGAGAGTTGCCGCGCAGTTCTATCAGGACCAGCGCACGACACTCCAGAACGATTTTATCGATCGGCTGCCCGAGGATTTAGGCGTGCTGACCGATCAGCTGGAGGATGTCGGCGTTGATGCAATGATGGGCTTTAACGAGGGCCTGGCGGAGGCGGGCAAGACCGCGATCGCAACCGCGCGTTCCATCGCCAACGCCATCATCCGCGAGATGCAGCGTGCCATGGACATCCACAGCCCGTCCCGCAAGATGCGCGATCTGGTCGGCGTACCGACCGCACAGGGCTTTACCGTCGGTTTCGAGGACGAGATGGACGGCTGGGGGCGCAAGATGCAGAACGCCGTTGCCGCAGAAACCGGCAAAATCAGCGTAGCCGCAGCCGCCCAGAGCGAGGGCAGAGCCGCCGCTGGCGGTGTCACCCGTGAGGTGCACAACAGCACGAAAACGGTCGAGAAGGTCGCCCGCATCGAGGGGGACGGCGTGACCGGTGAGCTGGTCCGTATGCTCGGCCTGCGGCTCAAGGAAGAAGATAACCGCGTAGGCGATACACTGGAGGATTGAGCATGAATATCAAACTGAACGGCACCGTCTACGCGGTTGGTGTGGCTTCGGTGTCGCGCACGCTGCGCCGCACGGAGAAATACCGTGTGACAACCGAGGACGGCCGCACCCATCGAGAGGTGCAGGCCACCTACATGGATTTCGCGCTGAACCTCGGCAGCTTCGGCAGTGCGGAGTACGACCGGCTGATGTCGCTGCTACGCTCGACGACCGACGATATTGCCGTAGAGCTGCCGAGCAGCCACACCGGCACGGAAACCTATGTCGGCGCATTCGACAACGTTTCCGACGAGATCATCACCGAGGACGAGGACGGCGTTCTGTGGGACAACCTCACGCTGTCCTTTACCGGCACCGAGCCGCTGGAGGTGTAGCCGATGAAGACGACCTGTGAGTTCCGGTTCGGTTTCTGGGACGTAACGGCGAGAGGGGACGCGCACTTTGCCGTGTCGCAGAATCAGGACTATGCCCGTATCGAGGACATCAACGCGGAGGACCCGATCGTGTTCCCGAATGTCGCCACACTCGAGCCGGATTTCGGCTTTCCGCTGGACGGCTCGAAGGAGTGGCTGCCGGACAACGCCCGCCTGACACAGTGGGGATGGTGGAGCACCGACCTGTCCGGCGGCGACCTGACCTTTTCCAACCCGCCCACGCTGACCGTCACGTTCTACGACGAGGACGGCACGCCGACACCGCACAGCAGCGCCGGTATTACGTTCACATTCGTTGCCACGCTGCCTAAGACCGTGAACATCAAATGGTACGGCTATGACGGCGGCCTGCTGGCTGACAAGGACTTCACGCCTGACCGATTCGACTATTTCTGCGACTGGCAGGTTGAGGACTACTACAAGGTGGTCGTGACAGTGAAATCCATGAAGTACGCGCACCGGTTTTTCCGTGCCTCGAGTATCCTGTTCGGCGTGCTCGAGATTCTGGACGATGCGCGTGTTACCTCGGCAAATCTCACCGAGGAGATCAGTCCGGTAGCACTCACGCTGCCGATCAACAAGGCGGAGGTGTCGTTCTATACGCCGAACAGCCGCTTTGCTCTGCTTGACCCGGCAGGCGCGTATCGCCTGTTTCAGTGGAAGCAGGAGCTGACCGCCTACAAGACCGTGGACAGCACGCGCACCATGCTCGGCAAGTATTATCTGCAGGAAGCAACCGGCACAGTGGATGCGGTGACCGCACTCTCGTGCGTGGATATGATCGGAGTGCTGGATACCGTCGAGTACAAGGGCGGCATCTACGAGAAAACGCCGGTCAGCGATCTGATTGCCGACATACTGGAAGATGAGAACGTGGAGTTCGAGATTGACGAGGCGCTTGCCGATGCAACGCTCACCGGATACCTTGCCATCGGCTCCAAGCGGACGGCGCTGCAGCAGATTGCGTTTGCTATCGGTGCGGTGGTCGATACGGCACGGACGGAAATCGTGCGGTTCTATCCGGCGCCGAGCGAGATTACCAAGACCATCACACCGGAACGGAAGATCGTCGGGCACAAAATTACGATGGAGGCGCTTGTCACGCAGGTGGACATCACCGCGCACCAGTACACGCTCATCACGGACGAGGTGAAGGAGCTGAACAAGGCGACCTTTGAGGTCGGGGAGCATACTGTCACGTTTTCCTCGCCGGTTTCGGTGACCAGCGTATCCGGTGCGGCTATCGTGGAGAAGCACCCGAACTACTGCATTGTGAACGTCACCAAGGCCGGAGAGGTCATTCTGTCCGGTTACGGGTACGAGGACACGAAGACGGTTTACACGGTCAAGACCGAACCGCTGCCTGCCGGTGCCAAGGCCAGTGCAAAGAGCGTCACGAGCGCCACACTGGTTGACCCGGGCAAAGCGCAGGACGTCGCCCGGCGGCTGTACGACTATTATCAGCTGCGCTATACCGACGAGGGACAGATCCTGCCCGGACAGGAGCAGGCCGCAGAGCGGGCAGAGGTGTCCAGTCTGGGCGGGCGCACGTTGACCGGCTATATCCAGCGCGTTGTGACCGACTTGTCCGGCGGCGGTCTGGAAACCATTACGCTGAGAGGACGGTAACGCATGAGTATTATAGACACGCTTATCACGGACCGCACCCGGGGCGATTACTACAACATTACCGACCTCAACCGTGTTGGGCAGGCCATGCGGTACATTGCCGCACGGCTGCGTGCCTGCGGCTTTGATGTGGTAGTCACGCCGCGGACGGACTGGGTGTGGACGGACAGAGCCACACCGGCAGCCGCCAAGCGGTACCTGAACAACCTGCGGAAGATCCGCAAGGCACTTGTGCTGTTCGTGAACACGCCGAACGTACCGAGCGGCAAGCGGCCGTTCACGGCTGATGAGGCCAATGACATTGAGAAAATCCTGATCGACGCAGAGGACATGGTGCAGCGCACGATGCAGTGCTGGTACTTCTGCGGCGATCTGTACGCCGGGGAGGTGTGAAATGAGAGCAAGACAAGCCCTGAATCCGGGCCGTATCAAGCTGACGTTTGAGGACGGCTCGACCAAATACGCCGTCATGGAGCGTGCGGACAATCCTGTTGTCGAGGGTGATCCGCTCAATCCGTACACGCTGCTGAAAGATGAAACGTGTACCATGCTCGGCGGCAATCCCGAAACCATGGTGCCGGACGATGCGTTTCAGATGCTCGCGGCGCTTGCGGCCAGCGGCGGCGGTAACGGTGATGCTGGCGATCTGGAGGATACCGCCCTTGAGGTTGGCACGATCACGAATGCGGGGGCAGGCTGGAACACGTTCAAGTTTAGGGAGGCGTTCGACGCTGCACCGCAGGTCGTCTGCCAGGCCGAGGACTTTGACGGCATCGTGCAGGTGAAAAGCATCACGGCGGACGGGTTTCTGTACTGTCTGCGGACGCTTTCCACCGGCAGTTACTACACCGGCGGCTCGTCCGGATCGACGCCGTCGCATAGCGCGAACACGCTCGTCAACGGAAGTACAACCACAGCCACAGCGGTGAAAATCCGCTACATGGCTATTGAATACGGAGGTGAACGGTAATGTTAGGCGTGAATCAGCTTGACTTTATCAACTATTGCAATGCCCTGAAAGGTAACTACCGCAAGGGCGTACACAAGATGGAAACGCTGCTCGAAAATCCGACTCACGCGAAAGAGTTTGCGAAGAATCTCGGCGGTGTGTCCGTCGTACTGGGTACGCCGGTAGGCAAGGAAGACCGCAACAGTGAAACGCTGCGCTCCATGCTGCTGGCCAGCGACGTGGCGAACGATGCCGTCTACACATGGATGGGTCAGTATTACGAGTTCGACAGCTGGGATGAGCTGCTCGGCGATGAGGACCGCTGCAAGGCGATGATGGCGAACGAACTGATGTGGCGTGCGCTGTCCGCCAGCGGCGTGGCGATGGGCAAGACCGTGGCAACGCTCGCGGGCCTGTCCTGCAGCGCGTATGACGATATGAGCGCGGTCGCTGCATCTTCGACCGCTATGGCGGCCGTTGCATCGTCTTCGACCGCTATGGCGGCCGTTGCATCGTCCCAGACCGCTATGGCGGCGATCATCGCAAACAGTACAGCGCTCAAAGCTGTGGTATCG
>OLQV01002770.1_pt1 | contig 11119 bp, 5 predicted proteins | sample 1672371 | NCBI WGS metagenome assembly OLQV01 (sample SAMEA3136676, study PRJEB25190) | human gut metagenome
TGATGAATATGAAAGCTTTTTAAAAAGTTATGAAGCACCGCGTACTTACGGGCTTCGTGTAAATACCGCCAAAATCAGCTGTGACGAATTCGAACGGATCGTCCCGTTCCCGGTCACTCCGATTCCGTGGATCTCCAATGGATATTTTTATCCGGAAGATGTCCGTCCATCTTTCTGTCCTCTGTATCAGGCAGGACTTTATTATCTGCAGGAACCAAGTGCCATGACACCGGCATCCTGTCTTCCAGTCACTCCAGGTGAAAACGTTCTGGACCTTTGTGCTGCACCTGGCGGCAAAGCTACTGCCCTTGGTGCAATGCTGAATGGAAGCGGACTCCTGGTCGCCAACGACATCAGTGCTTCCAGAGCCAGGGCACTCCTTCGCAACATTGAATTATTCGGTATCACCAATGCATTTGTTACAAATGAAACTCCGGCACATCTCGGCAAACATTTTCCTGAATTTTTCCATAAGATTCTGCTTGATGCACCTTGCTCCGGAGAAGGCATGTTTCGCAAAGAAGAAGCGCTTGCACGTGACTGGACTCCTGAAAAGTCTCATGAACTTTCCAGTCTGCAAAAAGAATTGATTCTGCAGGCAGCCGATATGCTTCGTCCAGGCGGACTGCTTCTGTACTCCACATGTACCTTTGCGCCGGAAGAAGACGAAGAAGTTGTTTCTCATCTTCTTGAAAACCGACCGGATATGGAACTCCTTGAGCTTCCGGAATATGAAGGTTTCACTTCAGGTGTCCCGGAATGGGGAAACGGAGATCCGTCACTTATACGCAGCGTACATCTCTTTCCCCATAAGATGCAGGGAGAGGGACACTTTCTTGCACTGTTTCGTAAAGAGGGCAGAACTGATCTGATCGGTACAATGTCTTCTGCAAAACCAAATGCCGAAACCCGCAAATGGCTGGAACTTTTCCTGAAGGAGATCGGACTGAAAACACTTGGTGGACAGCCCTTTGACTGGAATCGCGTTGAAACACGAAAAGACAAAGTCTACTATCTGCCACCGATAGGCGGTGATTTCCGTGGACTTACATTCCTTCGAAATGGGCTGTATCTCGGGGACCTTAAGAAAAACCGTTTCGAACCTTCCCAGCCATTTGCACTTTCCCTTCGAAAAGGTGATGCAGAAGCCGTAATCTCACTTCCGGTCTCCGATCAGCGTCTGACACGCTATCTCAAGGGTGAGACTCTCAATATTGAACCGGAAGAGGCTGCTCACGCAAAAGGATGGCATCTGCTCTGCGTTGAAGGTTATCCAATCGGATTCGGTAAACTCGTCGGCCAGACTCTCAAAAACAAATATCCCGCAGGATGGAGAGTGTAACCTCTCTGTCCTACGCGATATTTTCATGATAACGGTATCATCTTTCTCAGTGTAAATGAATAAATATATGTTTCCTTTACTTTTTTCTGCAGCATTCGTTCCAATGCCGCTGCGTAATCCTCCAACTGTATATGATACAGATCGATCAGATCCTGTTCTCCCCCCGGTGATACCTTATCAGTCTTATAATCCACCAGTACGATCTCATCGTCCTCAATAAAATAGGCATCTATGATTCCCTGCACCAGTACTGTCTCTTCACCGTTCCAGGCTGCCTCGATCTGATTCATCTTCTGTGCAATGACAAATGGCTGTTCGCGATAAAGTGCGTTTTGTTCTGCTGCTGTTTTCATACGCTGTCCAAGTTTTGAATCCACAAACGCAAGAATATCTGCAATTCGGATACATTGTGCTTCCTCCGGTGACATTTTCCTGCTGTCTGTGAGCATCCGAATCTGTTTCTGGATCTGATGTACATCTTCTGCATGTGTATAATCCAGGCATTCCATCAGACGGTGATAGGCCGTTCCTCTTGCAGCTCCACGATATTCTTCTTTTTCCCCTGAAACAAATGTCGGAATGATCTCCTGAATATCCGGTTCATAAAACAGGGATTCTTCTTTTTCTTCCTCCCCCCGCCAGCTGCGTTTCTTAAGTTCCGATACACTGACTTTCACCGGCAGATCTTTAAGATATTCAAATGGATAGCGAAAAGCAAATCTTTCTGTCAGAATCTCATGGATCTCCTCATCATAAATTTTTCTGCTGTCCCATTCTTTGAGAAGTTTTTCCTGCATCTGGCTGTCCGTCTGTCCAAGAATCTCACCCTGTACCAGCTCCGCTGCCGTAATTTTCTGCACTTTAAATTCCGCATGTTCCATCTCACAGACCTGGATCTGCCGGTCTGCAATCCCATATTCCCTGAAAAGTGGCAGCATAGCTTCATGGCGAGCCAGAGCCGGAAGGATAAATGACCAGTAGTTTCTTGCTTCTCCCCTTGTTCCAATTGGAAGCAATGTCTCTCTGCGTCCCATCTGCCAGGAAACTGCCTGCAGTACATCCGCAAGCTTTGCAATTGTCCCTGTAATGATCAGTTTTTCCTTTGCCCTGGTCAGCGCCACATAAAGAACTCTCAATTCTTCCCCAAGGCTTTCCCTTTTGAGCTGTCTCCGTATGATCTGTTTGTGTACTGTTGACAGAATCAGACGCTTTTCCGGAAGGATGACATCCACTCCGAAGCCCATATCAGGATGAATCAGAAAACGACTGTTGATATCCTGAAAATTGAACTGTTTTCCCATTCCTGCTGCAAACACGATTGGAAATTCCAGTCCTTTACTTTTGTGTATTGTCATGATCTGCACTGCACCGTTTCCGGCATCAGCCAGATTTACTTCTCCAAAATCCACTTCATATTTCTGCAGTTTTTCTATATAACGAACGAAGTTAAACAGTCCACGATAGCTTGTTTTTTCGTATTCCATTGCTTTTTCCACAAGCATATGAAGGTTTGCGCCTCTCTGTGCACCACCCGGAATTGCTCTTACATAATCCCCATATCCTGTTTTTCTGAGAATATACTGGATCAACTCATGAACCGGTGTGTACACTGCAAGGTCACGCATTTCTTCCAGCAGCTCTATAAAATGACTGATCTTCTCTCTTAATACAAGTTCTTCTTCATCCCTGTCATCTGTCTTTCTGTCTCTGAATGCAAGCAGACTTTCATACAACATACCATCCGGACATTTGCTTCGGATTATCGCAAGTTCCTGTGTATTGCAACCTCCGATTGCAGAATGCAGTACACCTGTCAGCGGAATATCCTGCATTGGATTATCGCATATGCGGAGATAATTCAGAAGCGTCACCACTTCCTGTGCTGCAAAATATCCTGTTCGAGATGCTGTATAGACCGGGATTCCCTTTGATGCAAGTACCTGGCTGAATGGCTCCGCCCATCCCGCAGAAGTTCGCAGAAGGATGACAATATCACCATATCCTGCCTTACGATAAGTTCCGCTATCCTTATCCAGCACCTCTTCAATACCGACAAGCTTCTGGATCCGCTGTGCGATCGCAAGTGCCTCCAGTTCCTGTACTGTCTGATTTCCCTGCTCCTCCAGTTCCTCACCGTCCTTTTCGATCAGGAGTACTTCTGTCTCCGGCTCTTTACCATCTGCTCTCTCTGGAAATGACGCCCCTGTATAAAGTGCATTTTCATCCTCATAAGTGATCCCGCCAAGATCCTCACCCATAATCTGGCGAAACAGATAGTTGACAGATGATAATACCGTTCCACGGCTTCGGAAGTTTTTGTGCAGATCGATTCTCTGTTCCTCGCTGTCTTCCAGTGAATACCTGTGGTATTTTTCCATAAAAAGCTCCGGTCGTGCCAGACGGAAGCGATATATACTCTGCTTGACATCTCCAACCATAAAAATATTTTTCCGTTTGTCTGCCCATCCGGCTACCAGATTCGTGATCATCTCCTGTACCAGATTACTGTCCTGATACTCATCTACCATTACTTCATCATAACGTGCAGATAATTCCCATGCAGCTGCACTCGGTGTGATCGTATCGCCTTCTTTGTGCATCAGTATGTCCAATGCCAAATGTTCCATATCCGTAAAATCCAGAATATTCTGTTCTCTTTTTCGGTCAGCAAAAGCGTCCTTATACTGCAGTGTGACTTCAGCCAGTCCTTCCATTGGTCTACGGCAATACTGCAGATACTCAAGAATCAGTTCTTCTGTCTGGTTAAAATATTTTTCTGTCAGTTCATTCCAGAGTCCCTTGGCACTGTCACGGAGATCTTTCACCTGTATTTTCTTTTCCTCGTCTACCGACAGATCTTTTTTCGTTGAAAGCCGGGCATATTTGTGATTTTTAAGAAGTTCTGAAAATCCATTGTAATCACGCTCTTTGACCGCAGTCTCCGCTGCTCTGAGTAACAGAATATCATCATCCAGCGCAGCCTCATAAAAATAAGGTCCTGACTCTTCCCGATTGCAGCTGCCCTGGAAAGAAGCTCTCGTACCTGCACGATGCTCTCATCTGCGGCATCCCAGATCAGCTTCATCCACGGTGTATCGTGAAGATCTTCCAGTGAATCCACCTGATACACTTCAAGACACTCCTCGATCCATTCTTCCGGAAACGGATGACTCATAGACGCATCGTACAGTTTATAGATCATATCGCGTATCTCATCATCTGTCTTTCCCGTCGCATAACACTCCACAAGACTTAAAAACTTCTCGCCTTTCCTTGCATAGGCAGCCTCCAGAACCTCCTTCATGACATCTTCCCTGAGAAGTTTCAGTTCTCCTTCCTCTGCCGTCCGATAGCCAGGATCCAGATCGATCATATGAAAATAATTTCGAATGATGTAAGCACAGAATCCATCAATTGTTGTAATCTGTGCATTGTGAATCAACGATGCTTGTCTTTGCAGGTGTTCATTGTCCGGATTATCGTACAACATCTGATCGATTGCAGCTGAAATTCTCTCCTTCATCTCCCCTGCCGCAGCACGCGTAAATGTCATGATCAACAGACGGTCAATGTCCACTGGTCTTTCTGTATCCATGATCTTGCTTAATATCCTCTGTACAAGCACAGCCGTTTTTCCGGAGCCAGCTGCAGCACTGACCAGAATATTCCGATCCCGAAGTGAAATGACTTTCTGCTGTTCTTCTGTCCAGGTTACTCCCATCAGTCTTCCACCTCCTTTGCAAATGCTTTCCAGATCTCCTCATCTGCAAACTGTTTCAGTCTGCGGAATTCATAACCTGGAATCTTCCGGTCAAAACCGCAGGTCCCCTGATATGGACAGTATGTGCAGGCATTACGGTTTCCCATCTCATATGGAGCAGCTTCCGCATTGCCGTTCAATATCGATTCCCGGATATCAGTGATTTTTTTCTTTACATAAGCATCCAGAAGTTCAAATTCTGTCTCACTTGCCACAGAAGAACCTTTTCGAAGTGTTCCCTTTGTCGTATAAGACAATGGCAATGAGATCGTAGTCCTGTCCAGATTCTCGATCACATCCCTGTCGTCCATGACAAGGCCATTCATTTTCAGCTTTTTGAAAATCTCCGGATCCAGTTCATCCAGATCTTCTTCCATTTCTTTCTGAAGCATCGGATCTTTGACATTGTAATAAAAGATTCCTGCCGGTCTTACCTGACAGTCCGGATGTTTTCTCTGTTCTGCCTGCATGGCGGCATCCATATACACGACCAGCTGCATCTGAAGTCCATAATAAATACTTACCAGATCAAATGAGGTATTTCCGGTCTTGTAATCTATGATCTTTACATAAACCCTGTCTTCTTCCTGCATCACATCCAGGCGGTCAATTCGGCCTCCGCCAATAGCCACCTCGAAACCTTCCGGCTCAAATCTGCCGTTTTTTAACTGTTCCTGTAATGCCCATACGGTTCTTCGGAGAATTCGTCTCGTCCGTTCTATCATGTAGTGATTTCTTGCACTGCTCTGCAGAATCGTATTTCCATAATCAGCAGCAATTTTATCCAGACAGTTATCTGCGATCGTATCTCGTTCTTCATCAGAGAGTTCTCGCCAGTTCAGCTGTTTTTGCCGCAGCTCTACTGCAAACTCCTCCAGGGCCTGATGAATAATGTTTCCCATATCCATTGCCCGAAACTCATATTCTGCCCGTTCCGTAAGTTCAAGTCCATATTTCAGAAAATGTGCAAATGCACATGCAGAAAAACGCTCCAGCCTCGTTGCACCATTTGGTGAGATTTCCCCATACAACGCTTTTGCGACACTTTTGCTGATCTGATCCACCGGTTTTCTGAGGAAAGCTGCCTCGGTCAGTTTTTTTGTCATTGTACAATAATCGGGACTATTCAGATACCAGCTGTAGAGTTCTGCAAACAGCTGATTTTCTTTTCGTTTCTCTTCATCTGTCAGATTTTCCAGAAGATATCCTACCGATGTATTTGGCGTTTCCAACAGATCCAGTTCCTTTTCCGGTTTCTCTGCACGCTCTATATGAATTTCAGGAAAAAGTGTCTGTATTGTACGAATCAGAAATGCCGGTCCTACTGCTTCTCCTTTTCCATTTGATCTGCTGTAAGAAAGGCAGAGACTTTCACTCGGTTTTGTCAGATTCAGATACAGATAAAAGCGCTGCATGTTCATCAATTCTTTTGGTCCCGGTGCCAGCTCAATCCCCTGATTTCCCAGGAAGTCTCTGTCCATCTCTGTCAGTATTCCACCGGACTCCGTATTTTTCGGAATGCATCCTTCATTAACCCCGACAAAAAACAATGCCCGAATATCTTTCAGTCGTGTTCTCTCCATATCTCCGATCAGAACCTGATCGATTCCCGGAGGAATCAACGCAACTTTCGCCTGCGTCATACCGGTCTCCAGAAGCTGTCTGAACTCTTCAGGAGAAACTACTTCTCCACCAAGGATACTGACCATCTTGTCCAGAAGATCCATGATAATCCCATAGATCTGTGCATATTCTTTCTCCCTGGCACGATCTCCCTGCTGTTTAAAATGCAGTTCCTGCACTTTCAGTTTTTCCTGGATCTGTCTCTTTACAATAAAATCATACAGATATCTGCTGTATTCTCCGACCGTTTTCTTTTTTCCGGAAAATCCTTCTGCCAGTTCACGTACTTCCTCTGTAAAATGTTCACGAATTTCATTCAAATCCATGATAACCGCCGGATCCATGCCACGGTAGATCCTTACCCATGTCTCATTCCATTTGCGAAATCCACGGATTCCAAGTGCAATCACATAATTTTCCAGGATATCCACTTCTCTTCTTGAAAGATCCGACATTCCACATCGCAGATAACGAAAAACACTTTCATAACTGAATCCCTGTACTGTCATTTCCAAGGCAGCACGCAGATACTCCACAAATGGATTCATCAATACCGAATGTTTTTCATCCACAAAAAAAGGAATTTCCGCTGCATCAAACACATGTCTGGCAATGCTTCCATATTCCTCCAAATTTCCCGTGATCACAGCGATCTGGCCGTATCTGTATCCGTGTTCACGCACCAGCCGGCTGATTCGCCTTGCCGTTTCTTCCATTTCACGTTCCGGATTTCCTGCCTGAAAAATCTGCACCTCCTTCTGTTCTTCGTTATAGGCTCCTCTGTGATAACGAAACAGATTCTGTTCCAGAAAATTCAATGCAGGTGCTTTTGCAAATCGGGATTCAGCTCCGGCCTTTACCCAGATTGGTTCTTCCATATCCCTGGTAAATTCCGAAAGGGATCGAATCATTTTGTGGCTCATATAAAACAACTCATGTGGTTTTCCTTTCGCAAGCAACTGTTCTCTGACATCCATTGTTACTGTCACTGTTACATGTTCACAGACCTGAAGGAGTTCCCGGATAACGGTATGCTGCACTGGCGTGAAACCGGTATATCCATCCAGCACAACTGTACTTCCTTTCAATTTTTCTGAAAAAGGAATTTCTTTTGCCAGCACTTCCAATACCTCTTCTGCCGTCATAAAATGATCGGACAGGTATTCCCGAAAAGCCTCATACAAAACTGCCACATCTTTCAGTTTCATCTGAAGAAGTGGTTTGTCTGACGCATCCTGGATCATCTTATCAAGTTCTTCTTTGCGAACCTCATACTGCATAAATTCAGAAATCAGTGATTTTACTTCATCCAGATATCCTGGTTTTTTCATCTGGTTTTTCAGATAGACCAGTTTCTTCTGGCTGACCTGCACCAGTTTCTGAAGAATCATATTTTTGCCGGTTTCCTCCAATACTTTACGGGTATCTCCACCTACTTCTTCAAAAATCCGATAGGCCAGTCGTTCAAAACTCAGCACATCAATATTCAGGATTCCTTTCTGCGGATGCATCTCTACAAGTGTTTTCTGTGTCTGCATCGTGAACTGCTCCGGAACGATCACATAATACATTTTTTCCGGATGAGCAGCGGCTTCACGAATCACCCTCTGGTAAGCCCTGAAGGATTTTCCTGCACCTGAATTTCCTATAATAAACTGAAGTGACATAAAAGTCCTCCTCAAAATAATTCTTTCTATTAATTTAACATAAATCTACTCAAATTGTAATAAGATATACAGAATCAGAGTTAGATCAGATCTGCAACAAACCATATTTCCGAAATCAGGAGGCTTATCCATGAGTTCCAAGACCAAAATTGTAGTTCTACATATGAAAGAAGTGATCTATACAGGAATCTTTCTGCTGCTCCTCGTGATTTTAGGTGTGGTGATGTTCCTTATGTTTGGTTCCGGCAAATCAAAAACGGCATCTTCCGATGCCGTTTCAAAATATACGCCCGGAATCTACCGCACTTCTATCCGATTGAACAACAACACGTTCGATGTAGAAGTAACGGTAGACCAGGATCAGATACAATCCATTCATCTTGCCAACTTAAGCGAAAGCACTTCTGCCATGTTTCCACTGGTTGAACCTGTACTGGACTCTCTGTCCAGCCAGATCTACTCCGGCCAGTCCCTGGATGATCTGGAATACTCCAGTGATCAGAAATACACTGCTCTGATGCTGATTCATGCGATCGATGAAGCAGTCACCAAAGCCGAAGCAGATTGACGTCTTCCCGTGACCACACCAGCACTTGTGTCTGTCAGATACGAATCTGTTCCAGTTCTTTCATCCACAATGCAGCGCTCGCATCACTTGGCATGCGAAGGTCTCCTCGCGGTGACACTGCAACGCTTCCGACTTTCGGACCATCCGGCAGACAGGAACGCTTGAACTGCTGCATGAAGAATCTTCGATAAAATGTTTTAAGCCATTTCAGGATCGTTTCATCATCATATTCTCCTGCAAATGCATTCTTAGCCAGACGGAAGATCTTTTTCGGTGGAAATGTCCAGCGAAGCATATAATACAGGAAGAAATCATGCAATTCATATGGTCCGACCAGATCTTCTGTTTTCTGAGAGATCACACCATCTTTCGGTGGCAGAAGTTCCGGGCTGACCGGCGTATCCAGAATGTCCAGCAAAATCTCTGCAAGCTTCTGATCCTCACAGGTATCTGCATAATATCTTACCAGATGGCGGACAAGCGTCTTTGGTACGGATGCATTGACCGCATACATGGACATGTGATCTCCATTGTAAGTTGCCCATCCCAGTGCAAGCTCTGAAAGATCTCCGGTTCCGATCACAATACCACCGGACTGATTTGCAATATCCATCAAAATCTGCGTACGTTCGCGTGCCTGTCCATTTTCATAGGTTACATCATGCACTTCCGGATCATGTCCGATATCACGGAAATGCAGATTAACAGCCTCACGGATATTTACTTCTTTAAGTGTTGCTCCAAGGCATTTACTTAAACTGCATGCATTGTTATAGGTTCTGTCAGTCGTTCCAAAACATGGCATCGTCACTGCCGTAATCTTGCCCCGGTCCATGCCAAGCATGTCAAATGCCCGCACGGTCACAAGAAGTGCCAGTGTAGAATCCAGTCCACCAGAAAGACCGATCACTGCGTTCTGACAGTGGATATGTGCCAGACGTTTTTTAAGTCCCATTGCCTGAATATTCAAGATCTCATCACAACGGCGTTCTCTTTCTTCTTTTACGCCCGGTACAAATGGTCTGGAATCAAATTTGCGGGTAAGTTTTGTTTCTTCTCTTTCAAGAGTAAACAAAGCTTCATTATAACTGATATCCTGTCCTTCCGGAGCAAGATCCGGTGCAAACTGACAGGTTGTCATTCTCCTTCTCTCATTATCCAGACGATGAATATCAAGATCCGCATAGATGATGCCATTCACAAACCTTCTGCTCTCAGCGAGAATCGTCCCATTCTCGGCAATCAGATTCTGTCCACCGTAAACCACATCCTGCGTGGACTCGCCCTCCCCTGCCGTCGCATAAATATATCCACAGAGAAGTCTCGCAGACTGAGCACTCACAAGACTCCTCCGGTAAGAATCTTTGCCAACAACTTCATCGCTTGCAGACAGATTGACGATCAGATTCGCACCATGATATGCATGTGCAACACTCGGTGGATTCGGTACCCAGAGATCCTCACAGATTTCGGCTGCAATCTGAAGCTTCGGCATCTCCTCACAGGTAAAGATCATATTCGGAGAAATCCAGATATCTTCCTCATACAGTTCTTCATCCTCTTCCTCATCATTTTCGTCTATATAATCCGGCTCTTCATCCTCTTCAAGTTCTTCAAGTTCTTCAAAGCCATCAAATTCAGCCATCTCAATCTCAAATTCCACATCATCGGATTCTGTATCTGATTCATAACGAGCTCTGTACACATCCCGATCAATATGCACGGTTCCGTCAAGGTTTTCTCCTGAAGTAAAATATCTTGCTTCATAAAACTCATTGTAATTAGGCAGATTGATCTTCGGCACAAATCCAAGAATTTCGCCATGATTCAGTCCTGCAGCAACATTATAGAGTTTTCCTTTATATTCCAGTGGCAGCCCTACAAAAATAAGCGCGTCCACATCAGCAGTTTCTTCTGCAATACGTACCAGCTGCACCTTTGCCTCTTCCAGAAGATTTTCCTGCCAGAACAGATCTCCACAGGTATAAGCAGTAATACAGAGTTCCGGAAAAACCATGACCTTGGCTCCCTGCTCTTCCATTTCATGTACCATGCGAATGATCTCTGTTGCATTAAATTCACAGTCTGCTACGCGAACATCCGGTGTTCCGGCAGCAGCCTTGATAAAACCATCCTTCACAGCTTCTTCCTCCTATTTG
>OLQV01002771.1_pt1 | contig 11117 bp, 8 predicted proteins | sample 1672371 | NCBI WGS metagenome assembly OLQV01 (sample SAMEA3136676, study PRJEB25190) | human gut metagenome
GGCGGCGAACAGGCGCAGCCGTTCGTTCACTGGCAGGGTCGGGTCAATGCGCGCCTCGCGGATGTCGGGGAGCGGGCAGTTCGGATTGTTTTTAGGCATGAGTATTCCTCCTTTAACTTGGCTAGATGTATGGATAAGGCGCTGTATAGTATTTCCAATTGTATAATATATATACGGGCGTCATGATTACACGGATTTTTGACGGCAGCGACAGCATTTTTCGCATTTTTTCTGCGGTTTTTCACCGAAGTACTTCTCGATGACACGCCACAGGCATTTCTTGGAGTCGACCAGACCGTGCAGTGCGTGCAGCCGCTTGAGTCTGCGCGCTACCGCCTTGCGGCCGCCGGACCGCGACAGAATGCGCCTGTTGCGATCAAAGTCGGGCTTGGCGTAAAATAGCACGCATCGAGACTTCTTGCCGTCACGACCGGCGCGGCCAATCTCCTGAACATAACCATCCATCGAAAGCGGTAGACCGGCATGGATAACCAGACGCACATCTGGCTTGTCAATGCCGAGACCGAACGCGTTCGTTGCGACCATAATCGGCTTTTTGCCGCTCATAAAGGCCGCCTGCGCCGCTTTGCGCTTAGCATGCTTCATCTTGCCGTGGTACTTCCCGACCGGGTAGTCGCGCGCCTTCAGCCACTTGCACAGTCGCTTGACGAGTTTCACTGTCGGGCAGTAGATGATGACGGTGCCATCCTTGTCCCACTTGCTCAGCTCGCGCTCGACCGACTGGAACAGCGTGTGTTCAATCGACTGGCTGCACTTGCCATTGCGCGTCTTGCCGCTGCTGTCGATGCGTTTGATGTACAGGTGCAGGTTGTCGCGGCGCATGGGCGTGCGGAACAGCGAAGCATTGTCGATGTTCAGCGACTTGCGGATACGGGCGACGTCTTTGCGGGTGGCGGTAGCCGTCAGCGCAATGACCTGCGGGTGAAGGGAGAGCGAGTTGATGAAGCTGCCGATCTTGCCGTAGGCCTTGCGGAAGTTATCCTTGGCCTGCGGCAGGATGTGCGCCTCATCTACGGCAATACGAGTGAGATTGGCGGTACGCAAAGCATCAGCAACAGCCATGTTCTGGAGCTGCTCGGGCGCAAGGTAGAGCAGGCCGCCGTGCTCGGTCATGTCCTCCAGCACGTCGCGGTGCTCGGCTGCGGACAGGTCGCTGTTCAGTACAGCGGCACGGATGCCCTTGCTGCGGAGCGACTCCACCTGGTCGAGCTGGAGCGCCTTGAGCGGCGAGATGACGAGCGTCAGGCTGTCGGGCTCCATCACCGCCGGGAGCTGATAGAGCAGCGACTTGCCGCCGGACGTCGGCATCAGTATGATGACATCCTCGTTGTTCAGAATCGCCTCCATCGGGGCCTCCTGCTGGGGACGCAGGTTTGCGATCCCCAGCTTTTTCAGTGCCTCGGTAAGGTGTTCATTAATTGTAATAGACATACAGACTTCCTCCTGTAAATGTGTAAAAACCAGAAAACCAACGAACTTCAGAACTTTTCATCGCCAATCCAGAAACCACTAAAATTGGTGTCTCCAATCTTCACTGGCCAGGATTTCTTCGATAGCAAGCCCATCGCTACCGCGCGTTTTTTGAACGCATCGAACAGCAGTTCGTCCATGTTGACTCGCTTGAGCAGTCGAAACAGAGAGGCGTTAGAAAAAATGATGAAGTGCTTGCCGCACTCGGGACCTTTCGTGGGTGTGTGCCGGAATGCAACGGCTGTTTGCTCCTCATCGAGCAGCCGGGTGGCCTCATCGGCGGTCGCTGGCTTCGGGATGATTTCGTCCTCATATCGGCTTTGATCACCGAGCAGTTCGAGTGCCCTGCGCAGGGTTTCCTCGCGTTCCTCGTCGGCGCGAAGCTGAGAGGCCTGTGCGGTTTCGAGGCCGTCATAGGCAGCGGTGAAAGCCATGCCGTGCGAGGGGAGGTTGGCTTCCAGGAAAACCCGCACTACAGCATCTCGCCACACTTCGAAAGGATCGAGCTGATAGCGTGCGAGGCTGGTCATAGGACCGTACCAGCGGCGGTACACCTCGGCGGCGTTTGCCTTTGTGAGAGTATGGGCTGCGGCGATACGCAGAAGGTCGAGGTCGTAGTTGGTCAGTGAATTGATAGATGACGGAAGCTCGATATCGACCGTGTCACTGCGGTCAAATATGGTTCGGCTGCGGACAATCGGCACCGTCGACAGTCGCCGCGGCAGTACACCGCCGAAGCGCGTCTGCCGTTCGCATTCATCAAGTGCATCGAATAAAGGCTTGAGCGGCGCTCCGGTCGAGGTTCGTAGAAGTACCAAACGGTCGCGGCAGCCAGACCAGTCCGCGAGATCACCGCTGTCAAGCACGGTGATTTGGGGTGGAGCGGAATTGCAGGCTGCGCCTTCGGTCGTAAGGTTCAGTGCTGTGAATGCGCGAGTAATTGCTTGCTCTGCTTGCAAATTCGGCTTTTTTATCGTAAAATTGTATGCAAAGATTGGCACCTCTGCACACGGAGCGAAGCTGCGGAGCTGCACGTCTAGTGCGGCGGTAATGACGGGAAACAGCCAGTCAGCATGCTGCTGAAGCAGTTGACCAAGGGCCTCGAAGTTCAACTCCTCGCCGCGCCATTCTCCGCGATTAGACTTAACAGCGTCCTTCGCCGGGCGAGGGCACTGAACGGTGTACTCGGCAGGTGCCGGAGTGATTGAGTTGGCGATGCGGAGGTACGAATCAAGCTCACCGGCGGTCAGCTCAATGTCGGGCAGCTTGAACGTGCCTTCGAGTTTAGGTACAGGGATCGCGTACGCGCAGCAACCGTCAGGGCGAACAAGCGCCAGAATGCGGTGACGGTGCGTAAACCCGGCCATCTGGGTGGCCTGTACGCCCGCCCAAAATGCGAAGCCCGGAACGGTACAGCCGTTCGAGATGATCGTGTTCTCGCCATCCCAGGTCAGATACTCATCGGCGTTGAGGATCTTGTGAAATCGGCGAGCAGAGCGATCATTCAGTTCGCCGGGACCGAGGGAAACGACTGCGTCGGTTTGGCCAGCGGCAAGGGATTTCGTGAGGGAAGGTGCGAAAATAGTTCTTGTAAGGTGGATTTTCATGACGTTTTCTCCTTTCAATGCTTTTATTATGACAGAGCAAGGAGAAAAAATATAACGGAGAAAAATGAGGAAAAATCAGAAAAGTTGAGGAGGGAGAGCGGATGTTCGAGCCAGCCCCGGATTTTAACGCCGATGATAAAGGCTGTGCTATCGCGGCAAAACAGTTTTACGAGCGGGTGCTTCATTATGCGTATCAATATAACGTTTTCAGTGAGCATCGTATCGGTGTGATTAATAATTGCTGCAGCTATTTGGAGAACCTGCATCGAGATAACAAACAGAAAATATGGCCGAAAGGCAGTCGGGAGCCCGTGGAGGAGTTCCAGAATGTGTTCCAGCTGCTGATCTACGCCATCTGCGATCACGGGTTTCTATTTGATGATATAGGATACTTCAGAGGCAGTGCTAATGTGGAAACACCGGAAAAAGAATGGTTTCGGTCGCCGTGGCAGGAGTCCGTCTACCAGTACCGCAAATTTGCATTGGCTATGCGGCGGCGCAATTATGCACATCTGGAATTGAAGGCTCTGCGTTCTCATTTAGATGAGCACGCCAATCAAGATCGAAATTACGGCAATAGCGATTGGATAGCGGAAGAGAAGGTATCTTCTGCGGATGAAAAAGATCTAATAAAAGATCTAATAAATAAGCCGTATCGATGTAAGATAGAGGCCAACGCTTTAGCAAAAAACTTCTGGATGAAATCTGATGAGGTTAAGAAACTGTCGCGGCTGCTAAAGGCCATACATAAAGATCGGCTGCTAAAGAAAATAGAGCCGTTTATTGTTTTCATGGTTCTGTCCGGAAAGGTGTCCTGTGATGACGTAACAGATACGGCTTCGGTCAAGGCGATGCTGAAGCCCAATAAGAAGCTGTTTGGTACGGATAAGGCAGCAGAGGATTGCGCGTTATTTGCGGCAATCATCAAGGTTTTTCATGGGCAGGGCGCACAGCCAACCGAAATAAATTACTTGTTCGATCCATATAGTTTGATAGGGAGTCTGCAGTATACTTATGAAATCGAGTTGTCAGATGCGGATTTTGTCAGTCTGGCACATTTATGTGAAAAATGTTTTGTAGAGCCGAGAAGAAAAAAGGAGCTGAAGAAATATAATCAGCCGCTGCATGATACTACACTTGGAGAGGCGTTGATTGCGCTGTTTGTTGTATTTGAGGCGCAGAAATATGTCAGCAGTGATGAAAAAAAGCCTTACGGCTGGAATAAGGCTGTTCAAATGCTGAAAGCAGCGCAAATACTGGATACGGGCGTGGGTGAAAACGCCTCAGAAATTATGCAAAGTCTGAGTGAGCGCTATGCAGTCGAGCAATATAGCTTTGTGTGGGAAGTATTTTGGTTGATTACAGGCTATATGCCGCCCCCGTTGTTTGATTGGAAAACTAATTTCGGAGGAAAAAGTTTGCTGAAAGAACCGTTCGAGTTATATGCTGTGTGCGACGATAACTTGAATCATACACTCAACGGAGTATATGCTCACTTTATTAAGAAATGGGATAGCCCCAGAATTTCACCTGAGCTGCGGTTGGATATTGCGAAGGTGCGTCGGACTTTTGCTGATGTCAAAAAGACAGAGGACTTTCGTCATGAGTTATTGGGAAAAATCAATTTCTGGGCGCTGAACACGGAAAACGTGAAGTTAGAATGCAAAATTGCGGAATACTGTTTGCAGCAATACCGGAAGTTAAGTTCTGACAAGGAGTCAAAACTCAAGAATTTGCAGAAATACCCTAAAATTATGTCTTATGCGATGGCTGAGGAGGCTGTAAAGCAGTTGTGCGCGGATAGTTATGCGTGTGTATTCCGGATGCTGGCTTCTTTGAACCAGTATTTGTGGCCAGTTACATGAATTTTCGACTTTTCAGATACACTATGGTTGACGTATTGGAATGTTTGGCGCTTCGCATGAACTGAAATAAGATACTTATAACGGGCATTCATTCAATTTCCTCTGAGAAATGAATGAATGCCCGTTTCTAGTTGCAAAAAGCGAATATTTGGAAGCGGCGGTTATATGAGGTGTACGGATTTTTTAGACATTTTTCACCTGTTCTGTCCAAAATTCCTTGACATTTTCATAGTAAACGAGTATGCTTAAAAAGCATTTGTATTAAAATTCGAAGGAGCGGTAAAATATCCATCTTTGAATGATAAAGACAGGTGCAGAAATCCTATATTTACCACGAAAGAGGGAGTACACATGAAGAAGAGAGCGGCCAGCCTCGCGCTGGTGCTTTCCATGATCCTGTCGTTCACCTGTCAGGCGGGCGCTGTTGATGCAAACAGCGGCGATGACGGACAGCAGGTATCGACCTATGCGGCGCTCGAAGCTTCGGCACAGAGCGGCGGCTTGACCAAGCTGAATGCGGTCAAGTACATTCTGCTGGATTGCGGCATGAAGGAAACGCAGTTCCCGAGCGGCGACAGCGACTACATCGCTATGGCGAAGAGCGTAGGCATCGCAGATGACAAGTTCGACGGTTCCGCAGCCTGCTCGCTGGAAGAGCTGCACACGATGGCAAACAGCACGGCAGCTGTTAACCTGCGCAATGCAGTAAAGAACGGCACTCCGCTGTTCGTAGGCGGTGTGGCACAGCCGATTTTTCCGTACACAAGCGGTGTTCCGACCGAGGACGGCTACAGCAACAAGAACAGCGACATCATCCGCTACTCGGTTTACGTCGAGACCAACTACGACACCGACGGCGATGGCAAGCTCGATCTCGTAAAGGCTCTGGTGCAGCTTCCCCGTGCTGCCGCAGAGGGCAAGTACAAGGCTGCGGCCATCTATGATGCACGTCCGTACATCACCGGCTGCACGGATAACGGCGATGACCGCAAGTTCACCTATAAGGAGGGTGATCTGGGCTACGACTTGAATAGCCTGTACGGTTCGGCAAAGTATCAGCGCGTTTCCAATAGAGAAATGAGCACGATGGACGCGGCCAAGAAAGCAAAGGCAGAAGAGTGGTACTATGTCAGCCCGTATGAGAGCGGCTCCTGGGGTGACTTCTACGACTATGAGGACCTCGACTGGTACGACTACTTCCTCGTTCGAGGCTACGCGGTTGTTGAGGTAGGCGGTCTGGGCACTCGCGGCTCTGAGGGCCTCGAGACTTGCGGCGCTGATGTAGAGACTGACGCATTCAAGTGCGTCGTTGAATGGCTGGCACAGAACAGCAGACGTGTTGCATATACCGATAAGGAGAACAACATTCAGATTAAGGCTGACTGGTCGAACGGCAACGTTGCTATGACCGGTCGTTCCTACGGCGGCACGACCGACTTTGCAGTTGCGTCTACCGGTGTAGCAAATCTCAAGACCATCGTTCCGGTTGCGGGTATCGCAAGCTGGTATGAGTACACCAACTCGCAGGGTATCTCTACTGGCAGTAATCCGGCATATTCGGATAACCTCGGTTTCTACTGCGCTGGCCGTTATATTGATGAAGACGACTGGAACAGCATGAAGGATGTTTACCAGAGGTACCTCAACCGTATTTATAATGATCAGAAGACGCTGAACGGTGACTACGGTACGCACTGGGCAACCCGTGACTATACCGCAGGCAATGACGGCAAAAGGGTAGATGCAGCTAAGAATATTCAGTATAGCAAGTTTAGCTGCCCGGCTCTTATCGTTCACGGTCTGAACGACGATAACGTTCGTACCAAGCAGTTCCAGCTGATGTATGATGCGTTTAAGAATGCAAATCAGGATGTCAAGCTGCTGCTGCATCAGGGCGCACATATCACCCCGGACTATGACTCTCATAAGACCTCTCTGCTGATTGGCGATGAGACCTACAACGGTATTCTGAACAAGTGGTTCAGCCATTATCTGTATGACCAGAACAACGGTGCAGAGAAGATGGCAACCGTTACCGTACAGAGCAACATTGTTGACGGCGGCTGGTTTACTTCGAAGACCTGGCCGACCTCGGATGAAGCATCGGCATATGCCAATACGCTGACTCTGACCAACAATGCTAAGGGTACGACCACCATCAACAGCAACATGACCGGTATTTCCAGCTGGCGTGATGCGTTCACGACTGCGTCCACCTCTGCAAGCGCAATGTACACCTATGATGTCGAGGCCGATACCGTTATCAAGGGTACGGTCAAGGTAAACATCTCGGCGGCTCCGATTCAGCATCCGGATAAGCAGGCTGTCGAAGCAGCTGATTTCGAAGCAGTCGAAGCTGCTCCGCGCGGCGTGGATCATGAAGAGATCATGAATCCAGACAATCAGGTTGCGGACGAAGAAGAATATGACGCTGAAGATGAGTATGGCATTGCAGTCATGAGAGCAGGCAGCAACAGCCGTGATGCGCTGATGATGAGCGCAATGCTGGTTGACGTATCTGACGAGGCATTCCAGAGCTACACCACCAGCGTCACCGAGAACAAGACCGGTGCGGTCAACTGGGTCGGCAGCGGTGCTGAGGATTACGATGTAATCAAGTTCAAGCCGACTACCTCCAAGTACAAGATTATTGCACGCGGCTGGATCGATCTTGCAAACCCGGACGCAGGTTTCAGCTCTGCTTCCGCAGCGGACGAGATCGAACTTGAGGATGGCACGTACAACAACTACACCGTATATCTCCAGCCGAACTACTACACCGTAAAGGCAGGTCACAAGCTGGCTCTGGTTGTTTACACCTACGAGCCGGGCAAGGCAAGCTACTCTGAGAACTACGGTATCACCATTGACAATGCTGCACTGTCTGCCGTTATTCCGGTAGAAAACGGCACATGTGAGGCGAAGATGTCTGCTGTTGCTGAACAGTGCTATGTAAGTGCTGAGGCAGCAGAAGACGACGATTATGAGACCCACGGTAAGGTCACCGGCCTGGAGCGCAGCATGGTTGCAGCAGGCACGGAAGTCACCCTCACCGCGACCGCAGACAGCGGCTATGACTTCAGCGGCTGGACGGTAAACGGTGAGGCAGTTGAGGGCGGCGCTACGAAGACCTTTACCATCAACGGCAACACCACCATTACCGCAAACTTTACCGTGCATCATTCGAGCAGCGGCGGCGGCTCGTCCTCCAGCTCGAGCACCACGGTTTCTGCTTCCAAGTCGGATAACGGTTCGGTTTCGATCGACAAGACCTCGGCTTCCAAGGGCAGCACGGTTACTGTTACCGTAAAGGCAAAGGACGGCTACAAGCTCGACAAGCTGACGATCACCGACGCAAAGGGCAAAACCGTCGAAGTGACCGACAAGGGCAACGGCAAGTTCTCCTTCGTTATGCCGGAGGGCAAGGTAACGGTTACCCCGACCTTCGTTGCAGACAACGGCGGTCAGACCGAGAGCAAGTCTTTCTCTGACGTCAAGACCGGCGACTGGTACGCTGATGCGGTTCAGTATGTCACCGACAAGGGTCTGATGAACGGCACCGACGATAACCAGTTCTCCCCGAATGCGTCCACCACCCGCGGTATGCTGATGACGGTTCTCGCACGCTACGCAGGCGAGGACACTACCGGCGGCGCTACCTGGTACGAGAAGAGTATGGAGTGGGCAAAGGCTAAGGGCGTGTCCGACGGCACCAACCCGAATGCCAACATCACCCGTGAGCAGCTCGTTACCATGCTGTACCGCTACGCTGGTTCTCCGAAGGCAGACGGTAAGCTCGACAGCTTCTCTGATGCAGCTTCCGTCAGCACCTATGCAGCAGATGCAATGCAGTGGGCAGTTGCCAACGGCATTGTCAATGGCTCCAACGGCAAGCTGAACCCGCAGGATAACGCAACCCGCGCAGAGGTTGCCGCAATCCTCATGCGCTTCTGCGAGATGAGCAAGTAAAAACTGAAAAAGTAAATCAGTAACATGCAGCCGCCGGGTTCCCCGTATTTGGGAGACCCGGCGGTATTTTATCCTGAGATTCGAGATAACAGCTATTGCATCATAGCACTATTAGAGTATAATATAATTATGATATTACTATATGGAGGTGCTTTTATGAATATCAAGCCGAGTGCAAGTATTCGTCAGAATTACAATGATATTGCCGAGCTGTGCAGATCCACCGGAGAGCCGGTTTATCTGACCAAGAACGGCGAAGGTGATCTCGTTGTAATGGATATCAATTCATTTACAAAACGCGAAAAAATGCTAAAGCTACGCGAGGAACTGCTTGCTGTTGAGGAAGACCGTTTACACGGTGCACCGGACTACTCGGTGGATGAAGTCGCTTCCATGATGGATCAGGCAATTCGGGAGACCTGCCATGCCGGAGCTTGAAAACAAATTCCAGGTTATCGTATCCAAGCGAGCAGCGCAGCAGCTGGTTGAGTATGCGGTATTCATGGCACGGTTAGAAGAACGGTTGGCACGCCAATTGGCAGCTGACTTCTGGAAAGCGGCAGATTCTCTGCAAAGCTTTCCATATCGGAACCCAATCTTGCGTTCGAGTGTTTTCGTAACAGAAAAGTATCGCAAAATGGTGTTTGGTAAATGGTATCTACTCATTTATCAAATTAAAGGCGAACGAGTTTTTGTTGAATACGTGATTGATGGACGGCAGGATTATCAATGGCTGATTCAGTAAAATTCCAATACAACATCTGACGAGCGCAGGCAGAAATGTCTGCGCTCGTTCTATAGCGCTTACTCGTATTCGCATTATATGGATTTGATGCGTTTAAGCGCAAGAGAAGTCTGGGAGCACCTGCGGTAAAAAGTATTTGGCTTGAGTCCAGTCTGCCGCATGGCCTCAGCCGCGGTAATCTCTCCTGCACGCCATCGCGCAACGACCCGCTCGAAGTTGTCCGGCAAGGGCTGTGGCCTTCGGCCAGTGTATTTACCTTGCTCCTTGGCGATAGCAATACCCTCGCGCTGGCGCTGCAAGATGTACTCACGTTCGAGTTCAGCGACCGCCGCAAACACGGTCAGCATAAACTTGCCGGTGGGTGTAGTCGTGTCGATTGCCTCCTTGCGGCTGACAAATTCTACTTGTTTCTCGGTCAACCGTTCCACGAGGTCAAGCAGGTCGCGTGTGTTTCTCGCGAAACGGCTGATTGACTCAACAATCACGGTATCGCCGCGCCGGACGTAGTTCATCATGCGGGTAAGCTCCGGGCGGTCGGCGTTCTTGCCGCTCGCCTTGTCGATGAAAACCTCGTCAACACCGAGTTCGCGCAGCAGGACTTCTTGTCGAGCTGTGTTCTGTTCCTCGGTACTAACGCGGATATATCCAATCTTCATGGTGTATCTCTCCTTTAAGTATGGTATAATGAAAATAATAAGGACGGTGACGCTAATGGATAAGACAATCGAACAGGTAAAACAGTTAGCACACCGTTATGGAGTGCCGAAACTGGTATTATTCGGTTCGCGTGCCCGCGGCGATCATCACGCCCGCAGCGACTACAATTTAGCGCTATGGGGATGCACGCCGCAGCAGCGTGCGCAATTCAGCGATGCTGTTGAAAACGATTTGGACTCGCTGTATTCGGTTGATCTGGTGTTTGTCAGCGAACACACCGATGCAGCATTGCTTCAAAATATAGAGAAGGACGGGATTTGCTTGCTGGACCGTTACAATACGAAATTCGAAAATCTCACCAATGCTGTAGAACGCTTGCGCGAAGGCGTGCAGGCGTATCAAGAGAATCCTGCCAAAATCATTCGCGATGGTGTAATCCAGCGTTTTGAGTTCACCTGCGAACTGGCGTGGAAAACCACTCGTGAGTTCTTACTTGACCAAGGTTTTACAGAGTTAAACAGTCCGAAAGCGACTATGCGCAAGGCGTTCTCATATGGCCTGATCGACGATGAACAGGCGTGGATTGCATTGCTGAATGCTCGCGACCAGACCTCGCACCTTTATGATGATACAACCGCACAGGAAATTTACTCGCAGATTGAGAGTGAGTTTGTATCGCTGTTTGATAAACTTATTGAGCAGTTGAAATGCGGTTAATGGCAATAGGGTCACCGCACGTTTTGACATATTTCAAAATTTCGAAAACAACCCTATTGACATAGT
>OLQV01002782.1_pt1 | contig 11081 bp, 9 predicted proteins | sample 1672371 | NCBI WGS metagenome assembly OLQV01 (sample SAMEA3136676, study PRJEB25190) | human gut metagenome
CGTAGGTGGCCACCATCTCCTTGTTGGAGGTGCACACGCTGCGGCCGCTCTCCAGGCAGGCCTTAACGTATGGGTAGGCAAAACGGGTGCCGCCGATGGTCTCCACCACCACCCGGACCTCCGGGTCCTGCAGGATGGTGTCGATGCTCTTGACGAACAGGTTTGCAGCCGGGTGACCCGAAAAATCCTTCGGGTCCAGGATGTACTTGACCTCCACCGGCTCCCCGGCGCGGCGCGACACGCCCGCAGCGTTGCGGCACAGCACCTCGTACACGCCGCTGCCCACCGTGCCAAAGCCCAGAATTGCAATTTTAGCCATTTGCGTTCCCTCTCCCTCTGTTACAGATTGTATCCGCAGTGCACGCCCACCACCATGCGCTGGCGGGAGAGCTTTTCAGTCAGCTCCTCCGGCGTCATCTGCATGGTATCGGTGCGGATGGTCACCGCCACAAGGGCAGCCCCGTTTTCCGGCGTGGACTGGTTGATGGTCACGATGCTGGCCCCGGCGGCACTGATGCCGGCCAGCAGGCTCTGCAGTGCACCGGTCTCATCCCGCAGGGTGGCCATCACGGTGACCACCTCGCGGCCGTTCTCGGAATCAAAGATACAATCTTTATACTTATAAAAAGCGCTGCGCGACAGGTCCACGGCGCGGGTCGCAGCCGAAATGCTGCGCGCTTCCCCGCTGGCCAGAAGCTCCTTGGCACGGACCACCTTGAGAAATACCTCCGGCAGGACCTGTGCGTCCACCAGATAAAAGCGGCGTTCCAACTTGTTCACCTCACAAACACAAGTGTTCTTGCAGAGAATATAATAACATCCGACCCCCTGCAATGCAAGAGGCCGGATGTGATTTTGGCAGATTATCCAGTTTTGACTCGTGAAGTACCGTTTTTCCTTGCCGGTATTGCGGCTCCGGGGGCGTAATAGTGCGACTTTTGTTGTTCTTCGTCCACGCCCGGCGCACAGATCAGTCGGTATCGAGGTTGCTTGTATCTGTGGGGATGACAGTCTGCTGGGGAGCTTCCTCTGCCGGGGCCGCCGGATCCGCTGCCTGCGTGGAAGCACCGTGCGAGTAGGTGCAGGTGTCGGGCAGGTCGTCGGCACGGTAGTAGCCCACTGCCGTGCTGGGGCAGGAGCTGCCGGCCAGCAGGCCGCTCTGGGTGCAGTAGCGGCGCTCCACCACCCCGGACGAGGCCGGGAAGGCCTTGTACGGCAGATCTGCCTGAGCCTGTTCCATCAGGGCCTTCCAGGCCATGACGCAGGTGCTGGTCTTAGCCTGCTGCTTGGTCAGGGTCTTGGTCATGTCATAGGGCGCATCGTAGCCCCACCACACGGCCGTGACGTAGTAGGGGGTGCCGCCCACGAACCACAGATCCTTTTCGTCACTGGCCGTACCGGTCTTGCCAAAGGCTTCCATGCCGTTGGATTTGGGGTAGCGGCCGCTGGCGGTGCCCACGCTGGAGTACAGCACGTTCTTCAGCAGGCGGTTCATGACATACGCAGTGTCGCTGGTCAGGGCCTGATAGCTGGTGGCGTTGTTTTCCAGGTAGATGTTGCCGTCCCGGTCCAGCACACGGGTGTACAGGTGCGGGGTGGTATACTCACCGTCGTAGAAGATCTGGAAGGCCGACGCCAGTGCCATGGGGGTCACGCCCTTGGTCTGGCTGCCCATGACCATCTGGGCCAGACCCACGTCATTGGCGGGGTCCAGCGTGGTCAGCTGCAGGGTGTTGTACAGGAAGTTGAAGATGTTGCTTGCGCCCACAAGGTCGCCCACACGCACCGCAATGGTGTTCAGGGAGCGGGCCAGGCCGTTCCACAGCGGCACATCGCTGTTGTCGCCGTAGTTGCCGCCGTAGTTGCGGGGCCAGCTGCGCCAGGCGTTGGGGTAGGCACGGAGCTGCTTGTCGGAAAGGCCCATCAGGCCGTTCTTGCGGCAGTAGTCCTCATCCCGGATGACCATGTCCTGCTTCTGGTACAGGGGCGAATTGTTGAGCATGGTGGACCAGTTCACCAGCCCGTACTCCACGCCCAGTGCATAGGCGCCGATGGGCTTGATGGTGGAGCCGGTCTGCCGCTCCACGCTGTAGGCACGGTTCAGCGAGAGGCTCTTGGTCTTTTCGCCCAGACCGCCCGCGATGGCCAGCACGTTGCCGTCGTAGTCCAGCGTGACCATGGCCGCCTGGGTGCGCACGTTGCGGTAATAATACACGGTGCCGTCCTCGGCAACGCGGGTCTTGGGGGTGCCGTCCTCGTTCATCACCTGCACGTCGTCGTCCGAAATGGAGGTCACCTCTTCCTCATGCCAGCCGGCCGGGAAGTAAGCGTCGTTGGTGTTCAGCATCAGGTTTTCCATCTGGGACTGCAGCTTGGTGTTCACCGTAGCCTCGATGGTAAAGCCGCCGGTGTACAGCATCTTCTGGGCGTCCGCCTCCGAGATGCCCTCCTTGGCCATGATGTCCTCCACCACTTCCTGGAACAATGCATCGGTGAAGTAGGAGGTCACGGAGGTGTTCTTCTTGTCGCTGTCGTCCTCCGCCAGCGTCAGGGGCTGGGCGGCGGCGTTGCGGTAGTCCTCCTCGCTGATCACACCCTGCTGCCACATGTTGTACATGATGAAGTTTCGGCGGTTGATCAGGTTCTCAGGGTTGGTGTAGGGGTTGTAGTTGGTGGGGTTCTTGGTGATGGAAGCGATGGTGGCACACTCCCACAGGGTCAGCTCGCTGACGTCCTTGTTGAAGTACTCGTTGGCCGCCGTCTGAACGCCCTGGATGGTGCCGGTGAAGCTGATGGTGTTCAGGTACGCCTCCAGGATGGTCTCCTTGGAGTAGCTGCGGCTCAGGCAGAGCGCACGGTAGATCTCACGCAGCTTACGCAGAGCGCCCTCGATGCCGCTGGCGCTGTTGTCATCAGTCAGGTTCTTGATGAGCTGCTGCTCCAGCGTGGAAGCACCCTGCTTGGAGCTGTAGATGGGCAGCAGATACTCATTGACCATGGCACCAATGGTGCGTTTGAAGTTGACGCCCGGCTCGTTGTAGAAATCCTTGTCCTCGGTGCAGATGAATGCATACTGCAGGTTGGTGGGGATCTGCTCCAGGTCGGCCCACACGCGGTGGCTGTTGGAGGAGCGCAGGGTGGCATACTCCACCTGTGCACCGGTGTCCGGATCGTTGGCCATGACCACGCTGGACTGGCTCAGCTGGATGTTGTCCAGGTCCAGCAGGTCGCCGTCGTTGGCCGTGGCCTGCACCACATAGTACACCATGCCCACGGCCAGCAGGCTGCCGGCCATGATGCCCAGGCACAGCAGGGTGGCAATGGTGCGGCCGATGAACCGCAGGATCGGGTGCTTTGCCTTTTCCTTCGGTTCCTTCGGAGCCTTTCCGGGCTTCCCGGGTTCCCCGACCGGCTGCTCCCGGCGGCTCTGGCTCACATTTACCTTACGTCCCGCCGCAGACTGCGAAGAACTGCCTTCGCCGCCCCGGTGGATCTTTCTCATCTCATTGCTGGAGATAGGGATCGCCTCCTGACCCATACTGGTAAACTGCAGCGCACGCGGCGCTGTGATCTTCCTTTCAAAAACCGCTGGTCACCCAGCATACGATACCATATTATAGCACGCCGGCCGGACGCGGGCAAGGACCAATCTTCTGCCGCGGGGCCGATGTCCCATTCAATCATGGTCAGTATACCACATCCGGCCCGGCAAAGTACAGCATTCCACCGCAAAAAATGATTTTCCGGCGCACTTCCGGGCCATACTTCCGGTAAAACCACGAAAGGGGTGTTCCCTGCCCATGCGCAAATTCGGTCTGTGCCTGTTCTACGGGCTCTGTGTGTTCACCATCGCGTTCAGTCTGTTCTGGATGGCGCTGCCCCGCCTCCCTCTGCCGGAGGCCCCGGCGGACGAAACTCCGCCCATTTCCGGCAGCGTCAGTTCCCTCGTGCAGGCGGCAGCTCCCACGGCGGCGGGCTACTACCTGTGCGACACCGGCGGCCGGGTGGCCGTGTATGCCTGCAATGCCGACGGCACCCCCGGTGCCCTGCAGCAGCTCACCGGCATCTATGTGAACCTTCTGCCCGAAAACGACGTGCTACGCATCCGGCGCGGCATCCGGGTGCACAGCCTGCCGGAGCTGCAGGCCCTGCTGGAGGACCTGGGCGGGTGATTTTTCTCAGTTTCTTCCAATTTTTATTGACATTGATGCATTAGAATTATATAATCAGAGTATCGAAGCAAAGATTCTTAGTTCCGGGCTTCCGGAGGGAAGGAGTGCATCCAAATGTCTGAACCGGTCAGCATCAGTTACAAGTGCAAGTTCTGCGGCAATCAGCAGAACAAGAGCCTGCGCTCCGGCCCGCCCAACCCCGGCGTCTGCCTCAAGGCACCGGAGGACGGCAAGGGCTGGCATGGCCCGCACAAGTGGGTAGCCGTGCCGCACTGAGCCCGCACCTCATTTCCGGCATCCATCTGCGCAAAACAGCCCCGGACCGAATGGTCCGGGGCTGTTGTTTTTTTTTTTGGGGGGGTCAGGCTTCCATCTGCTCCAGCGGCACAAGGTACTCCTTGCGGCACTGCTCGTACTCCAGCATGTAGTCCTTGGTGGGGTTGTGGTGCATGATGCTCTTGAGGGTGTGGGAGTCGTAATCCTCGCCGCCCTCCATGCCGATCATACGCACGGCCACATTGGAGCAGTGGTCGGAGATGCGCTCCACGTTGTTCAGCACGTCCAGGAACACCACGCCGGTGTCGATGGAGCACACGCCGTCCTTCAGGCGGCGGATGTGCTGGTCGCGCAGGCGCTCCACCATCACGTCGATCACCTCTTCCAGCGGCTCCACCTGCATGGCCTTCTGGGTGTCGTCGCCCTCAAAGGCCTCGCCGGTCACGGTCAGGATGCGCTCCACGGCCTTTTCCAGCAGGATGAGTTCCTTCTGGGCGCTCTCGGAGAAGGAGGCCTCCTTCTCGTTCAGCTCCTCGGCCTTTTCCATGATGTTCACGGCATAGTCGCCGATGCGCTCGAACTCGGTGACAAAGTTCAGCAGCTCGGTCACGGCATGGCTCTCGTCATCGCCCAGCTCCTGATCGGTCATCTTAATAAGGTAATTGGAGATGGCCACCTCCATGCGGTCGATGAGGTTCTCCCGCACCTTGATGGCGCTCACGGTGTCCTCGTCCATCTTCAGCAGCAGCGGCGCAGCCAGATTGACGTTGCGGGCGGCACGGCGGGACATTTTGACCACCGCGTTCTTGGCTTGCTGCAGGGCCACGGCCGGGCTCTTGAACAGACGCTCGTCCAGCACCGGCATGCTCAGTTCCTGCGCTTCCTCAGCGTTGTCCGGCACCGTGAGCATGGCCAGCTTGGACAGCACCCCGCTGCAGGGCAGGAACAGCAGCATGGCACACACACTGGACAGGGTGTGGATGTTTGCGATGGAGCTCTTGTTCATCACGTCATGCCACATGGGGATGCCGAAGGTGAACTGCACCGCATAGATCAGGGCCAGCAGTACGATGCTGCCGATCACGTTGAAGTACAGGTGGATGAGGGCGGCGCGCTTGCCGTCCTTGGAGGAACCGCCGATGGTGAGCAGCGGGGTGAAGGCTGTGCCGATGTGGGCACCCAGAATGATGGGGATGGCCGAACTGAAGGTGACCAGCCCCGTACTGGACAGTGCCTGCAGGATGCCCACCGACGCCGAAGAGGACTGGATGAGCACCGTGACCACCAGACCCACCAGCACGCCCAGGATGGGGTTGGTCATGGTGACGAACAGGTTCTGGAACGCGGCGCTTTCCCGCAGGGGGGACACGCCGGTGTCCATCAGGCTCATGCCGGTGAACAGGATGCCGAAGCCCAGCATGATCTGGCCGATGTTCTTCTTTTTGGCGTTGCGCAGGAACACATAAAAAATGCAGCCGATAAACGCCACCACGGGCGCAAACGTCTTGGGCTGCATGAGGGTCAGCCACAGGCTGTCGCCTGAGATATCCGCCATGCGGATCAGCTGACCGGTCACCGTCGTACCAATGTTTGCACCCATGATCACGCCCACCGACTGCGTCAGCGTCATGATACCGGAGTTGACCAGGCCCACACAGATCACCACCGTGCCAGCCGACGACTGGATCACGCCCGTGATCAGGGTGCCAAAAATGACACCTTTGATGGTGGAGGAGGTCAGTTTTTGCAGCACCCCCTGCATTTTGCCGCCGGCCAGCTTTTCCAGGCCCGCGCCCATGATCGACATGCCATACAAAAACAACGCAATGCCGCCCAGCAGAGAGGTAATGTGTGTGATATCCATAGCGATACTCCTAAATACGATCTTCCTGTTTCTTCCAATAACAGCACACAGCCGCCGGGCCCTGCCCCGCCTTTGGCGGGACCCGTACCCCGGCAGCCGTTTTTCCTTTGTCATGCAGCGCCCCCATGCGTCCACGCGCACGGCACCGTTTCAGCGCTCACACTGTGTTTATTATACCATCAATCCCCCTGCCACAACAAGGTTTATTTTACAAGAAAATCACTTTTTCCACACATTTTGCTGGTTTTCAATCGTTTCGTCACGGTTCCTTTTCAAACATTTTACGCAGATTTTACATTAGTTATTTCAAACCATGTCACTCGGCCAGCTCCTCCATCGCCTCACGCACGGTATCGGCCGAAAAGAGGAACACCCCGCTGCCGGTGTACACCTCCACATGGCTGCCCACATAACGCATCTCAAAATCCTTCATCGTGTTCCCCTCCTGTTTTGTTCTGTCGGGAGCCTGCCTGCACCGGGCGGTTCCCGCTGCCGGTGGCTCCCTGTGACTGTATTATCGCACATACGGCATCCCATAAATCGGACTTTCAAGGCTTTTCCGGGGATTTTTGCACAAAAAATGCTCCACCCTCCCAAAAATGGGAAGGTGGAGCATTGCAGGTCCGGTTGTTTTCCGGCGCTCAGTGGGCGGCGGCGTATTCCGGCACCACACGGCCGGGCTGCGGCGCTTTCTCCTCGCGGGACTTTTCGTAGCAGTAGCGGATGATGGCCTGCCGGCGCACGATGCCAATGAAGATGCCCCGGTCATCCACCACGGGCACAAAGTTCTGGTTCATGGCGGCTTCGATCAGCTGGTCCATACTGGTGGTCACGGTCACCGCCTTGTAATCCCGCTTGTGGGGAAAAGCCGAGATGGGCACGTCCTCTGCGGCTTCCAGATCCAGCCCGTGGTATTTTTTCAGTCCCCAGAGGATGTCCCCCTCGGTCAGGGTGCCCACATACTCGCCCCGGCGGTTGAGCACCGGGATGGAGGCGTAGCGGTTGTTCTCCCATTTTTCCAGCGTCTGCCGGAGGGTAAAATCGTCGTAAACGTACATCAGATCCTGCTTGGGGGAGAGGAAAAACAGAATGTTCATGCCAACAACTCCTAAATCGGTATTTTATGCACGGCGTGTGCGGCCGGATGGATGATTTGGGTCTGCTCGTTTTACAGGGGACACACACCGCCCGGTGCGCATCCCCTCTCTCTGCTTTCATTTTAGCACTTTTTCATAGAGGGATAAAGCATCCGGAGGGAGTTTTTATAATTTTTTTACAGATTGTTTGCAGGCATCCGTCATACTTCTGCCGCAGCGCGGCCGCTGTGCACCGGACAGCATATCACACCCGGACGGTCATGCCCTGTCGAACGAACGCACTGTTCAGCCCAGCCGTACAGTTTTGCCCGCAAATTTGTGGGCAAAGGACGCAAAACAGCCAAAAAATCCCCGCTGCCAGCAATTTGAACTGTACAACCGCGCATCGAAGTTGTATAATAGAGTGGGTGTTTCTCGGTGCAGTCTGCGGTTTTGGCCCGCCTGCACGGCCCCAGACCCTGAATGTGTTTTCTGAAAAATAACATAAAGGAGCAGAGCGATTATGATCACTTCCCGTTTCCCGCTGGGAGATGTCAGCTTTACCGCCGGGTATTTTTCGACCCTCGTGGGTGAGGCGACCAAACACTGCTACGGCGTTGCCGCAATGGCACCCCGTGATATGACCGACGCTGTGCGCAGCCTGGTCCATGGTTCCGATTATTCCGAAAAGGGTGTCCGCGTCACGCAGGAGAATGGACGTCTCGTGATCGAGCTGCACATCGCTGTCAGCTATGGGCTGAACATTTCCACCGCTGCCCGCAGCATCTCGCACCGCGTCAAGGACGAAGTCGAGCAGGCCACCGGCCTGAAGGTCGCCCGCGTGGTGGTCTCGGTGGACGATGTGATCGCCTGATGTCCGTCTGTATCCCCGGCTGCCGGAATTTTTCCGGCCTGATAAGGAGTTTAAAACAATGATTTCTGGTAAGATCCTGCGCGACGCCATCATTTCCGGCGCCAACAACATCAACAATCAGCGCTCCCGCGTGGATGAGCTGAACGTCTTCCCCGTCCCGGACGGCGACACCGGCACCAACATGGGCATGACCGTGGGTGCTTCCGTGCGCGAGCTGGAAGCCCTGGATGACAGCTGCACCGTGGCGGAAGCCGCCAAGACCGCTGCTTCCGCCATGCTGCGCGGTGCCCGCGGCAACTCCGGCGTCATCACCAGCCTGCTGTTCCGCGGCTTCTCCAAGGCGCTGGAAGGCAAGAAGGAAGCCGACGTGGCCGACATCGTGGCTGCCTTGCAGAAGGGCGTCGAGGGTGCCTACAAGGCCGTGATGAAGCCCACCGAGGGCACCATTCTCACCGTGGCCCGCGTGGCCAGCGAAAAGGCTGCCGCCAGCGATGCCGCCGACGTGCCCGCCCTGTGGGACGTTGTGATGGCTGCCGGTCAGGAAGCCCTGGACGACACCCCCAACCTGCTGCCTGTTCTGAAGAAAGCCGGCGTCGTGGACGCAGGCGGTCAGGGCATCCTGATCATCTTTGAGGGCATGGGCAAGGTGTTCCACGGCGAGCCCATCGTGGCTGGCGGTGAGGCTACCCCCAACAAGGCAAAGCTCTCCACCGAGAACGCCGGCAAGGGCGTGTTCACCGATGACCTGATGAAGGTGGAGGACATCAAGAACGGCTACTGCACCCAGTTCCTCATCAATAAGGACGAGGGCGTGAGCGCCGCCAAGATCCGTGCCTTTGCCGAGGCAAATGGTGACAGTGTGGTGTGCATCGAGGACGATGATGTGATCAACCTGCATGTCCACACCGCCGACCCCGGCAAGATCCTGAGCGAGGCCATCAAGTACGGCTACCTGACCAACTTCAAGATCGAGAACATGCACGAGCAGTTCCTGGCCCGCCAGAAGCAGGGCAAGAGCCTGGAGAAGCAGGCCTCTGCCGAGAAGGCTCCCTCTCAGGCCAGCGAGTTCGTCTACGCTGCTGTGGACCCCAGCCGTGACTACGGCTTTGTGGCCGTGGCTGCCGGTGAGGGCCTGAAGTCCGTGTTCACCGACCTGGCTGCGGACGCCGTGGTCTCCGGCGGCCAGACCATGAACCCCTCCACCGAGGACATTCTGGCAGCCATCCAGAGCGTACCGGCCAAGACCGTGTTCGTTCTGCCCAACAACAAGAACATCATCATGGCCGCCGAGCAGGCCGAGAAACTGGCCGACCGTCAGGTCGTGGTTCTGCCCACCCGCACCGTGCCCATGGGCATCACCGCCATGCTGAACTTCGACCCCTCCGTGAACGCCGAGACCAACACCATCAACATGATGGCTGCTGCCGACAAGGTGTCCACCGGTCTGATCACCTACGCCGCCCGCGACAGCGAGTACGACGGCAAGCGCATCAAGAAGGGCGAGATCATGGCACTGGAGAACGGCAAGATCGTTTCCACCTCCACCGACATCACCAAGGCCACCTACCGTCTGGCCCGGGGTATGTGCAAAAAGGACTCCAGCTTCGTCACCATCATCTCCGGCTGCGACGTGAGCGACGAGGACGCCGAGAAGGTCACCGAGATGGTCAAGGCCAAGTGCCCGAACCATGTGGAGGTCAGCCACATCCGCGGCGGCCAGCCCGTGTATTATTATATGATCAGCGTGGAGTAAGCAATTCCTCCGGCTGACCTGTTCCCTGAAAAACAGCAACTCCCCCTGCCGTGAGCAAATGCCCACCGCAGGGGGAGTTTTTGTTGTGTTCAGAAGAAGCTCACCTGGCTGCTCTCCGGCAGGTCGCCCAGGGCGCCCACCTGACGCAGACGGTCCAGGATGCCCTGACCGACGCCGGAGGCCTGCTGCAGCTCCTCCACCGAGATATATTCCTCTCCGTGGATGGTCACCCGCTCCAGCGCGTCGGCAGCAGCACCGCCCAGACCCTTCAGAGAACTGAAGGGCAGACGCACCTTGCCGTCCTCCACCACATATTTGGAGCCGCGGCTCTTGCCCAGCTCGATGGGCAAAAACTCGTACCCGCGCACCAGCATTTCGTTCACCAGCTGCAGGCTCACCAGAACGTCCTCGTCCTTGGCGTTCTTTTCCTCCTTCAGGCGGCGCTTGACCTCTTCCATGTGAGCACGGGCCACAGCAGCCCCGCCGATGGCGGCCTCATAGTCGATGTCGTCGCCGCGCACGGTGAAGTACACCGCATAGAAAGCCTGCGGCTTGTAAATTTTGAACCACATCAGACGGATGGCACTCATCAGGTAGGCCACCGCGTGGGCCTTGGGGAACATATATTTGATCTTGCGGCAGCTCTCGATGTACCAGTCCGGCACATCATGCTCCCGCATGGCTTCCTCCCAGCCGTCCTTGAAACCGCCCTTGGCCACCTTGCCCTTACGCACGGCCTCCATGATGTCAAAGGCCATCTTGGGTTCCAGCCCCTTGCGCAGCAGGTACAGCATGATGCTGTCACGGCAGCCGATGACCTCTGCGATGGTGCAGGTGCCGCTGCGGATCAGCTCATCCGCGTTGCCGGTCCACACGTCGGTGCCGTGGGACAGGCCCGAGATCTGGATCAGCTCCGAGAAGTTCTTGGGCCGGGCCTCCACCAGCATGCCGCGCACGAAGTTGGTGCCCATTTCCGGGATGCCGAAGGTGCCGGTCTGGCTGTCGATCTGCTCCGGGGTCACGCCCAGCGCTTCCGGGCTGGTGAGCAGGCTGTACACCTTGGGGT
>OLQV01002791.1_pt1 | contig 11060 bp, 5 predicted proteins | sample 1672371 | NCBI WGS metagenome assembly OLQV01 (sample SAMEA3136676, study PRJEB25190) | human gut metagenome
TTTCCGGCCACTGTAATTATACAGCTCCATCCGGTACTGCTCATCACCATCGTCATTCAAGAACAAAAATCCGATGCGCTCCGCATCATGGAAGCTGCTGATGATCTCTTTTTCAAACTGTACGCTTGTACTCTCTTCCGGCGCATTGCTCCCGGAAAACACATGATATCCGCTGTCCGAGACCGCCACCGCATGTGCGTCATCCGTAAAATAAATCTGCGGAATCACTTCATCGGTGTACTCCGTGCGACTGACGATATTGTCCGTCTTGTCCTTTCCGGCCGCACCAAAATGGTAAAATACGACCTCGTCGGTCATAACGCCCTCCGCCAGCTTCAGATAGGACACCGCCATCTTTTGCCCGTTCGGAGAAAGCGCGACATCGAGTGGATAGCCACTCTCACCGACCGTCGTCTTGTCCGTCGCCACAGACGTCCCATCCGCCTGGTACAGATTCACCCAGGTCACCGTATCGTCCTGCAGCACAAGCGCTACCACACCCTGCCTGGAAACGCGTGCCTTCAGGATCGGAATCTGCGTCTCAAAATTACCGAGCAGCCCCTCCCGGTTGACGATATAGACCTGTGTCCCCTGCTGCTCCGCGATTACCATTGTACCGTCACAGATATCCGCAATCGGTGCCTGCATGCTGTAGGTCACACTCCACTCCGTATCTCCGGTACGGGAAATACAGGAAACTCCGTCTGAATTGTAGCGATACAGCTTTTTCCCGACGGACAGGTACTTCGTTCCGGAGACTGCCTCAACAGACTTCGAAGCTGTAATCACATAATCCCGGAATACATGCAGCTGATTGTACAGAAAAAAGCTGCCTGCTATGATCACAATGAGCGATGCCAAAAAGATACGCCAGTGTCTGGTCTGACGGCGGCTGCGCTCCAGCCGCTGCTTCGGATCACCTTCCGGCAGCTCCCGTCCCGGCGCAAACGCGCGCTCCTCAATCTCCAGCTCTTCCTCCTCGTCCTCATCCATATCTAATTTTAAAAAGCTCAGCTTCTCGCCGAGCCATGCGAGGGTATCCTTCCAATTTTTTTTCTTCATGTCCTACCTCGATTTTCTTTCGGGTTTCCTTTCGGAACTGGATATTACTATAGCAGAATCCGGCGGGAAACGCAACCGCCACAAAAGCTCCCCTGCGGCGTCCGCCTGCCACAGGGGAACACCGGGAATCCGCCTGTATATCGCCGTCCGTTTTACGGCAGGACGATTCTCTGCCCCGGCATAATCAGATTTGCATCTGAAATATGATTTACCTGACAAAGCAGTTCCAGTTTATCCAGACTTCCATAATATTGATTACAGATATCCGCAAGGGTATCTCCCATCCGAATTGTGTAGGAAGCGTGGATTCCCTGTGCGGCTGCCGACGCAGCCATCGTTAACCTGGCATCTTCCCCGGTGGTGGCCGAAGCCGAGTCCGAGGCGCCAGTATTTGAAGCAGCATCTGTAGCCGAATTTGCTGTGCCTCCGTCTGCGACGGCCTGACCTGGCTCAGATGCTACGGCAGCCCCTGCGAGTAAATTTGTATCCGCTGCAGCACTGTCTATCTGCGCGTTCCCTGTCCCGGACACAGACGATGCGGCTACCTGCTCGCCATTTGCTGCAGACTGTGCAAAAGCCTCCTCGCTATTATCTATCCCGGACGATACAGGCTGCGCCGAGGCTCCTGTACCCTCATCCGTCCCGGCTGATACAGGCTGCGCCGAGGCTTCTGTACCCTCATCCGTCCCGGCTGACACAGACGGTGTGCCAGCTTCGTTTCCATCTACAGCCGCACTTCCTCCGGCCGCTTCCGGAACTGCGGATCCATCTTCTGATCCCGTTCCAACAGCTGCCTCCTTCGCCGCAAATCCATCCGATGCGGTCCGGTTGCCGCCCTGGACGACCGCCGTGCTGTCCGCATTTGTATAGATCCGGTCGGCCTCATTTTCTTCCGTGTTCATCTGGTAACTGCCAGCCTGATTTTTCCGGATATCATCCATGCGTGTCACTGCAATTGCTCCGATCACAAGCGCAGCAACAACAAAAAAAGAACTTGCCAGCTTCAGCATGCTGCCCGTTCTTTTCTCCCCTTTGATCCGTACTTTTTCGCGAAAGCTTTTGATCGCTTTATCCGGAATGCTCTCTTTTTCAACCCTGTCTTCCTTAAATTCGTCTGCCAGATACTGCTGCATCCTGCGATTCTGCTCATAAAACACAAAATAACCGCGCAGCTTTTTATAGCAGCCCTCCACCGTCCAGTAAAGATTTTCCTCCTGTTCCTGCAGATGATAGATCAGCTGCATAGACATGGGATTCAGCTTCTCCGCCAGCTTCATGCGTTCAGTCGGATACTGGCCGATCACACAGCAGCCCTGAACGTCCCAGTCCGGAAAATATTTTTCCTTCTGCTCCTCCAGCTCCTTTTTAACCGCTTCCTCCTCACCGTCCGGAATTTCCAGAATCCCGCGGAGAAACAGATATATCCCGTCTTCCTCCTTCCGCTGTTCTCCATAGAAAATTCCGAGATAGCCATCCTTTTCCTGCGGTTCCTTCTTATGAATGCAGGTCATCACATAATCCTCGATGCAGATTTTTTCCGCTCCCCGTATTTCTCCGATCTGACGTATGTTTTTCGGCAGGGCCGTTTCCTTCTCCTTTCCCATACTCCACTCACTCCTTTTTTAGGCTTGCCTATACTCTACCATACACTCTATGCGGAATTTAGCAATTCATGGACAAAATCCAGAAAAATTTTTCTGCTGGCTGCCACTGCATAGACGAGAAAAAATCTGGATAGAATAGATCAGCATGACTTGTACCCTTTGCTTTTTGTGTACGTAGTTTTCCTATATGCAATATCAGCTATACAATGGAGGAACTATTATGCCCCAACATTTTCATCTTTCCGACACTGACACCGCTCTTCCCCTGCAGGAGGCCTGTCTCTCCCAGCTGCTTGACAGCTTCCGCCCCCAATCCTCCGGCTCCATACTCCGTAAGCTGACCTCCCGCGCATTTGGCGAGCCGTCTGATACCATTGTACTTCCGCCGGTCATTCTCTGCATCGGCACGGATCGTCTGATCGGCGACAGTCTTGGCCCGCTCACCGGTTCTCTGCTGCATCGCGCCCACTGCCCACTGCCTGTTTACGGCACCTTAGCGCAGCCCGTTCACGCTCTGAATCTTGCAGACTTCCTCGCAGAAATCCGTCGTACGCATCCAAACAGTCCGGTCATCGCCATCGACGCCTCTCTTGGCCCAGACAGCCGCATCGGCTGTCTCACGCTGCGCCCGCATGGCCTTCAGCCCGGCGCCGGTGTCCATAAACGCCTTGCCCCCGCCGGTGACATCTCCATCACCGGCATTACCGGACCCAACAGCCGTCAGCCCTACCTTTCCCTGCAGACCGCAAGGCTGGCGACGGTAATGGAGATGGCAGAGGAAATCTGTGCGTGTATTTTGCAGGTGGGGAAAACAGATACCACCACGTCTTAAATACGGCAAAGCGGGCCAGTCATATACTCGATATGCCTGACCCGTTTTGTCACTACTGCTTTATTTTTATAATTTTATTTGATTACTTTAACTGTGCACTTTGTAGAAACAGAGCCAGAAGTTATCGTAATCACTGCTGTTCCCTTCTTAAGCCCTTTGATCTTTCCTTTTGTGGTCACAGTCGCAACCTTTTTATTCGAAGACTTAAAGGTAAGCTTTTCATCGCTTTTAGCCGGAGCAGTCTTTGCTTTCAGGGTATATGTCTTTCCCTTCTTCAGCGTAATCTCTGATTTCACACCATTGATTGCCGTCGTCTTCGTCTTCGGAACGGTAACCGTAACGGTGTATTTCTTCTTTCCGGCCTTTACCGTGATCTTAGCCTTTCCAGCCTTCTTCGCGGTAATGACACCCTTCGATGTGACGGTCGCTACCTTCTTATTGGAGGAACTGAAGGTCAGCTTATCCTGAGAAGTAATCGGAGTCAGCTTCGGCATCAGCGTTGCCTTCTGTCCCTTCTTGAGCGTCATCGTCTTGGTGAGACCACTGATCTTGGAAGTCGTTACCTTCTTCTTCTGAACCGTAATTTGTACCTTCTTCTGAAGGCCGCTCTTCAGTGTAATCGTCACGGTCGCCTTGCCGGCCTTCTTGCCTGCGGTCAGCTTTCCGTTTGCGTTTACTTTCACAATGCTCGTATTGCTGGACTTCCAGGATGCTACCGAATCGCCCTTGGCAAGATCCGTTACTTTCAGCTTCGAGGTAGACTGTTTTACCTTCATCGGAAGCTTCGTCGCATTGACCTTCATCGTCGGTGTCAGTGCTGCTCCAACGCTTCTCTGCTCCTTCTCCCCGCATGCACAACTATATTCTCTTACCTCCGCTGCAAATACGGTTGCCTCCGATACGACGCGGAACTCTGTGAAAGCATGCTTATGGTTTGCCTTCTCATAGTATGCATTGATCTTTTCCTGTACTTTCAACGCCTGCTCATAATCCTTCAGATATTTCTGATCTTCCTCGGTAACGCCTTCCTTCAGTGCCTGAATCTCCTTCAAAGCTGCCTGCAGCTCGCTTGCATTCCTATCGTCTACATTCACGCCTGCATTCAGTCCATATTTCTGAATGATTGCATTGATCAGCTCTGCCTTTGCCGGGCTGACATAATACTGATAGCTCTCAAGAGAAAATACATCTTCCTTTGCAAGTCCTTCTGCTGCCTTATCAACTGCATCAATCAGGCTCTTATTTTTCAGTGTAATCGTCACGCCGTCCAATGTCGATTTGATCAGGTCATTGAGTGCTTCGCGCTGTGCAATCACTGCATCCACTTTGGTCTTCGCTGCCTGGAGCTTTGCAAGGTTCGTGATCGCTGAGGTATCCTCCCCAAGTGCCTCCACTCTTGAGAGCAAACTGTCGATCTGCGCCTGAGAGCTGCTCGTAATCTGTGACTCTTCCGGGAGCTTATTGATGTCTGCTACGATCGCATCTGCAATCACCTTCTGCTCCAGATCCGCAATCTTTTCATAAGCCATCTCCAGTTTTTCCGGATTTATGATCAGCAGTCTCTTCTCATCATCCAGTCCCAGATAGCCCTGGTACAGGTTCTCAATCATATCACGGGAGTCCAGTGTCATCTCATCCAACGCCGGCAGTGCCATGATACCACTGTTGATCCGCTCGATCTCGTCCTGCTTGGAAACTTCCAAAATATCAAGCAGCTTCTGGATATTTGTGACCTTTGCCTGCTCTTCTTCACTCAGACTGTCATAACGCGCTTTGATCCGTTTTACTTCTGTACGATTGTACCATTTGTAAGAATTTACTTCTGGCAGATTCCGGATCTGACGTTCTACATCTGTCGCTGTAATCATACGCTTTGTGAGGTCGTCCAAACCATATGCATAGAGATAGTTAGAATCATTGTAGTAATAAATCAATCCATTATCGCCAACTGTCATGCTCTGTGAACAAAACTGTCCCACGCCAATATTATCTACCTTTTCATAAATTGGCTCGGTCTGTCCGATACTATCCTGAATAATATACATAGCAGATGTACGATTCGGATATTGTCCATCTGGTCTATAAGGAACAACATACAGATATACTTTGTAATTGTTCTCAGCCGTCGCATATGCGGTCGACAATACTGGCGTTCCTTTAGAGCCCAGATCAGGAATCTGGTAAATTTCTGTCATCGTATTCGCATCAATGACGCGGAACGGCTCGTTACTTCCACCGTGTCCGCCACCACCGCACACATAAATCCTGCCATTGTAGATCACCGGACTGGACTTGATGCCGCCGCCATTCTTGTCCGACTTGAACCACTTCATCGAATCGCGATTAAAAGTTCCATCCTTGTTCACTTTCACTGAAAGGATCGCGCCTCCCTTGCCGCTTCCGGATGCAAGCGTGAGATACAGTCTACGGTTCTTTTCGTAATAGTTCGGTGTCGACTGAACCTGATAATCTGTTAAGTTAAGCTTGTCTACCACCTCACCGGTCGTCTTGTTTACCGCAAAGAATGTACCGGCCGTATCTCCAAAGTATGCATAATTTCCTACGAATTCTGCTCCACCCCAGAGAAAGCCCTGCTGAGAGCCTTTCGTCGCCTCCACATCCCACTCTGGACTGATATCATAGCTCTTCTTCTCATCCGTAGCAATAAATGCATAGTAGGAACCTGCGGATCCATAGGAGGCCAAGTAGAAATATCCGTCATGATACATAATCGGTGTTTCGATTTGCGTATTGGCATTTAAAGCGATTGTCTGATACAGAAATTCCAAGTCAGAAGAGCGGTATACCTTAACGACTACCTTACCGTCGTCATTCTTTGCCATTGCAAAGACCTTGCCATCTGCGCAGGTTACCTGTGGAAGCAGCATCATGCAGCCCTTCGCCTCATTTTGTGCAAGGATTTCTCCATCCTCCGGATCCAGCTTGTATATCTTATCATCCATAGTCACGTATACAGCCTTATTGTAATAAGCCGGTGCACTTACATGTGCAAACATGGTACTACCAGTCTCTGCCTTCAGCTTCCACTTCTCCACCAGATCCTCGCCGGTCTGCGGGGTCTTGGAATCGGACACGCCCTTCTGTTCTTCATTTCCAAGAAACTGACTCCAGTTTAATGCACTGTCTGTATTCTGTAGGCCAGCCTTTTCGAGCAGCTGATTATAATAATGCTCTGCCTCTGTTAGCACATCGTAGTTGTAAACCAGAAGCTTGTCCTCTTCCGGAAGCTCGTTGTATGCTGCTCTTGCCGCATCGATCTTTTCTTTGCTCCGGTTGGATGCATTCAGACTGACACCACCGATGTTCTCAATGCGGTTGATGACATTGTCGACATCCGTATAGCCGGCAGCCCGCACAAGCGTTACCGGGATCTCAGAGAGCTGGTTTGCAAATACGGAGATATTCTCTGTCACACTCTCGTATCCGGATGCCTCTGCGATATAGGTATAACGGATTCCTGCTGTCAGGACATAGGAGCCATCCTTCTGCGGATTCACGGTCTTTCCGTCCGGATCGGTGACGGTGATCGCCGCATAATCCGGTGTCAGGGCAAATTTCAGGGTATAGGTCTTTGCCATATGCACCGTATACACTGCAGCGGCATTCTTTTCTTCGGTTCCATCCGTCAGCGTCATAACGATATCGTACTGATCGCTCTTCTTCGGAATCGCTACCGTTGCCGTCGCCAGAGAATCCACAACGGTGCACGTCGTCTCCTCCTGAAGCACGGCCTGCGTCTTTGTATCTACTACCTTCAGGCGAATCTGCTGATGCTCTGTATCCAGGTCAGCCGCAGACATCACAATGTTCAGGGATTCCTCGCTGGATGACAGGATTGCCTGATATTCCTTTGTGTTTTTATTAAACCTAGGTGACAGAGTCATCATATTTCCACTGCCATCGTACAACTGCAGGTTCTTCAAATATGGTGCCTTTTCCAGATTAAGTACAATTGGCCCATCTGCGTTCATGTCTACCTTGCCGGATATACGGATATATCCGTCTGCCTCTGCCGTATAGGTATATTCCGTTCCTTCCGTCAGTTCATATTTTCCTTCTACCGGGCTGACTGTATTTCCTTCTGCATCCTGTACAGTCAGCTTTGCATTCTGTGGCGTTACCTGAAAGCCGATCTGTTTTACTGCCGCAAGTGTACTATATTCTGCCACCTGTTCCGTCTCAGTTTCCGCAAAATCGGCCTCTGTTTCCGTTTCTGTACCATTCAGATACAGCTCTGTTTCCGTTTTGATCTCTGTAGACGTTTCTGTCCATAACTCCGTCTCCGATTCTATCTCTGTGGATACTTCTGTCCACAGCTCTGTCTCCGCGCTCTGTCCTACCTCCTCGCAGCCGACAATCTGCAGTCCGTTTCCCGACTCATCTTCGCCGACCCCCGCCAGCAAGGACTCGGAGACAACTGCACTTTCCTCTCCCTCATCCAGAATCAACTCCTCTGCCAGCACGCTGGTCGGAAGTCCGCCGACAGTCATAGTCAGCGCAAGAAATCCGGAAAGCATCTGTTTCATCCTTTTTTTCATATCCTGTTCTCCTTTTCTTTCTGAAGACCCACGGAGTGCCCCGCCTTCAGAGTTTCCTCTGAAGCTTCCAGAGCCGGATCCATTCAGATTTTGGCAGGTCTCCTGGCTTGAGTTCTTCCTACTTTCCCATCCTTCCCAGTTTCCCAGTGGTTCATGAGGAGTTCGTCCCTTTTACAGTAGCGGGGGCTGCTGCGGATTTTCACCGTATTCCCTTTTAATGCCTGTGCAGCCGTATCTGATATGTCCCTAGTTCTTCATCATATTCATATAATCACAGGTATCCCCTGTGCTGGAAGCATTTTTACTCTTACGCCTCTTTTACTGCGATATAAATATCCATGCAGCAGGCCTCTTTATCGGTACATCGTATATCATAATACTCAAAGTCATATCCTTTCTCATCCGGCACATATCTGCTTCTGGAAAACCAGACTCGGTAAATATATTTCCACGTATCACGGATCCGAAGTGCAAATGCCTGATGCTGAGAAGTGAGTGTCATATTGAGTGGTTCTGTCGTAAATACAGCATACTTACCCGCCGGAATTTCCACCACCTGCATTCCTTCTGCCAGCTCCGGCTTCTCTGCGGTCTTACTTCCAAAGAAATACTTCAGATTCCCTTCTTCATCCGTCTCTTTGAGCCAGAGTCCGATCTTCACATCATCCTTTTGCATATGCCCGTGATGATGTCCATGCCCGTGACCGTGTCCATGTCCTACCCGGTCCTCCTTTTCCTGATACCAGTAGGCTGCGGTATCCTCCCCCTGCTTTTTCACCTCGGAGCCCCGCTCATGTCCAAGTACAAAAAATGGCTGGAGCTCTACGATTTTTGGTTCTGTCATAAAATGGCCCTCCCCGTCTTTGTAGGATCGAAAATATTCCGTAGGCGTACATCCGTATTTCTTTTTAAATGCCTTCGAAAATCCTGCCGGTGTCTCAAATCCCACATCCAGAGCAGCCTCCAGCATCCCGGCCCCTCCATAGATGCGGTCGATCGCCGCTTCCATCCTCCTGCAGCGAATATACTCCGCCACAGAAATATCCTTGATCACCTGAAAAATTCTGCAGAAATGATAATAGGAATAATGGTATTTCTCCGCCAGCTCTATCGCTGAGAGCTCCTTCTGAAAATTCCGGTCAATATACCGACAGCATTCTGCGATTGTCTCTGCGTATCCCATGTCGCCTTCTCCTTTTTACTATACATGACAGCTTCTGTTTTTTCTTATCCTGTTTAGCTCTTTATGCTCACTCCCAGAAGTTGCCGCCGATGTCCCGTCCCAGATCGCAGGTGTAAATCCACTGGATCACATCCTTATCCTGCAGCACATATTTGCTGCAGCCGTAATTCGGGAACCAGCCATTTACCGTATACATCCAGCCACTCCCGGATCCGCAGTCGAACTCGTCCAAATGATTGATGCCCACGATATAGCCTGCCCCGTGCACGCTGTCATTGCGGAACTCCAGCTTCAGTCCTGCCATACGGGTCACACGCTTCAGTACCTCAAATACGGTCTCTCCGTCATAGAGCTCTACCGTCGTCTTTTTCAGGATCACTCCATTCGACGGCACGTAGCCTGCCAGTCCTTCCCTCAGATCCCCCATATTCCGAAGGATTGTTTCACAGCGAATCGTAATCGTACAGGTCTTTTTCGGTGCTTCCGTCTCTTTTTTCGGCGGTTCGGTCGCCGGCGTGCTCTCTGACTGCTCCGGCTTCTTCTCGGTCTCCTGCTTTTTCTCTGTCTCCTGTTTTTTTTCGGTCTCGGAGGTCGTCCCGCTGCCTTTTCCGGTCAGATCCAGCTCCCCGTCCGCCTTGATCTTTTTCTTTTCCGTCTCTTTCTGGCTTTTCTTTGTCCCGCCTCCGGTGCCATAGGACACGCCGCCGCTGATACTTCCGGAATCTGTGGACATATCCGGAACAGTCGCTTTGTCCCCATCGTCCAGTGTCTCTGCTTTTCCGGCCCCGGCATCTGCCTGCACTCCTTCGGCAACCGTATTCTTTTCTTCCGATCCGGTGCTCTTCTGCGCCTTACCGGTCGTCTTTTCCGACTGCTTTTTTTCTGTCTCTTCCTCAGTAAGCGCTGTCTCGCCAGCCGTTTCCGCTTCCATGCCATCGGATCCCGGCTCCGGCTCTGTCTCCACCACAGCCTCTGTCGTCCCCTCCGCGGCCTTCAGCGCCTTACGCGCTTCTTTTAGCTCCTGCAGGGCTTCTTCCGCCTGTTCGTCCGTCGCATTCAAGTCGCTTTGGACCTCCGCCGCGGCCTCTACCACCGCCGCAAACGTCTCTACCGCCGAGTCCGACCAGCTGCCATCTGCCTCGCCACTGCGAATCTCCGCGATCAGCTCTCTGGCGCTGTACACCTCATTTGCAAGTTGGCTCTTTACATCCACTCCACTGATCCGTATATGCGTCAGCACACCGCCTGCAATCAGCAAAAATAAAATCGCCAGCACGATCTTACGCCCTTTTCTTTCCCGCATGCTCCATCATCCTTTCTCCTTTTACCGGTATATCCCATACTTGATCTTTACCCGTTCTACTTTGCGAATCACTTTTTCTCCAAACACATACAGGAAAAATGCACTGCCACAGGCATGTGTCGCATCATACGGTACCCCTGAAATATACAGAATTTTCAGAGAATCCCAGCTGATCGTCAGGCCGATACATAGCTGTTAAACACCAGCGCTGCGACGTTCATAATCCCTCCGTAGATGATAAAGGTTGTCAGAAAGCCGTATACCGCCAGCGTGATATCATCCACCGGAAGCCGCTTTCGCTGGATCAGAAAGCCGCCCAGCATCCCGGCCGCCCCAAACAGGTACAGCCGCCAGCCAAAGAACCCGCCGCCACGTATCCTGGCATCGATCCAGGCCGCGGCTGCAGCCAGCAGCACGCCGGTGACCGGTCCTGCCATCACCCGGAAATGGTCTGATTTTTTCCGGTCCAGATCATTTTTGTTGAAGACAAGCCCCGCAAAGAATCCAAGAATCCCCC
>OLQV01002793.1_pt1 | contig 11057 bp, 4 predicted proteins | sample 1672371 | NCBI WGS metagenome assembly OLQV01 (sample SAMEA3136676, study PRJEB25190) | human gut metagenome
CGTAGAAACCAGAATTTCCACCATGGATTCGCCCCGGCGGTCGCGCAGCACGCGAATCATTCTATTCATCGGCTGCACCTCCGGTTGTCCGGGCTGCCGGCTTGTGAATGGGTTCGTATCGGCTGTACGTCGGATTGTTGATATCATAGGTATAGCTGATCTCCACATGCTCCGTGCGGGCATCCTTGCCCTCGCCAATGACCTTGGGTTCTACCGGATCCTCGCCGTTGGCACTTCGGCAAAAGCGGCCGTTTACCCAGTAGACCGTGAACTGTCCGCTGACACCGTCTTCCCCTTTCCATGTGTAGATTGGCTGAAAACTGTCCTTTCGGCGGTATTCTGTGGTGTACATGTAGCTGTCCGCTCCCTTTTCCGCCTTGACGCCTACCCAAACCTGATGTCTGTTAAAGGTTGTCTGCTCTGCCTTTTCGGTGCCTTCGTTCCGAGCATCGTATTCAAAGGTATCGCCTGTGATCGGATCCTGCACATCGGTAACATCACGGAGCAGAATCGTAATCCTGCCGTAGTTATCCTCGGTCGAACCCGCATTATAGCAGGCAGTGGTTTCATCCGAACGGTCCGGATCGTAAATACCCAATCCCGTATCTTCCGCTAAAATGTTGTTCACTTCACGGTAGAAACAGCCTTCCGGCGCAAAATTGGTATCCAATTTCGGCTTTATTGTTTTGTATTCCTGCAGTTCGCTGTCCAGCACCTGTGCAAAGGACTGCGCCAGCTGATAACAGCGTTCCCTGCCGATCTTGCGGTTGGCCCGCGAGAGCAGCATGGATGAGGAATACACGATACTGAGCGAAAGCCCGATCAGGACGGCGACAGCACAAAGTGCTACGATCAGCGAAACACCGCTTCGCCTGCTGCGCCGCAGGGTGTTCCATCCCTGACGTATCCGCTTCATGTCTGCCGCCTCCCTTCGTAACTAAAATCTGCGCTCAGCAGGATCGGATTCCGTATAACGGTCGCTCTTGCTGTCCGCAATGACAGTTACCCTGCTGATCTGTATACCATTCGTCAGCTGCAGGGTCTGATTCTCGTGCGTTACCACGGAGAAAATGTTAGGCAGCTTCAAGGTAAATGTGCCGTCCTTCACCTGCAGCATGGTATCCGGCTGATAGCTGTAATAACGAATGCTGCCATTGGTAAGGCTGTATCTGCCGTTGACCGCACTGCCCTGTTTTACAGTATACCAGTCATCCCCTGCAACTGCAAACGCATTTTGACCATTTATGATAATCTCCGGCAGGTTCCCGCTCATATCGACGGTAACAGTCGTGGATTTATCGTCCTTATCGGTCAATTCAATCCGATACCGGTCAGCGTCTGCCACCTCGTCCCACGAGAGCGCGGTAAGCTGTGCAGCCCACTCTGCCGTGTTGATAAGACGATTCATCGGGCCATAGCTGACCGCAAGCGCCTCATTCACGTTTGCCAGCGACGCGCTCGGTGCTTCCAGCTTCACACGCGGGAATACCACATCGCCGCTCGATACCCAGACCGAGCTTACCTGTCCCGCCGACTGCGAAATACGAGCCTCAAACCGTACAGAACAGCCTGCGTATTTCGTATCCAGATCGGTCAGGCTGCAGACGTAGCTGCCGCCGCTTTCGCTCATTGCGGAAACGGGGTAAGTCACCGTTGTGCCGTCCGTCCCGGTGATTTTTGCCCGCAGCAGATAGGTGCTGCCGCCGGGCGGTACGCTGGCCTCATTCTCCGGCGTAACGGTGACCTGCAGGCCTCCGCTTCGGAAGCCGGCCGCCGGAATCGGGTTGTTTGCTGTCGCATTCCAGTTGTACGACCACTTGACGCTCGGCGTATTCAGACGCATCGGCACGGTCATCGTGTACACGATACCGTTCGGGCTGTCCGCGTAGCCGGAATCATCAGTAGCCACCGCCACCAGATAGAGGTCGATGGTCTTGCCGGCGTAATCCTCAAGACTGCGGCTTACCGAGCAGGTGCCGCCCCTGACGGGCACAAGCGCACCCAGGGCAGCGGCCGTTTCGCCCTCCGGCTGCACATAAATCTGATAGCCTGCACAGCCGTTTTCGCTGCCGATGGCACTCCAGCCAATGGTGTATTCCAGCTCGTTGGTATCCGGGTTGATTACCAATGGCTGTCCCGGACGCTCGAGGCGCTGCTTGACAGCGTACTTCTTCGTCGTACTCAGGCCAACCTCGCCGTATTCCTGTCCCAGACGGGTAACGGTCAGCTCAACCTCGGCGTACTGCCAGTCGTCCGCGCTGATGGTGAACGATTGGGAAGTATTCGGATTCTCCTGCGTACCGTAAACCTCGTTGACCGGAATGCCGATTCTTGCGCCTGCCGCAGTGATGCCGGTCAGCTTGACGCTGTAGTGCGGCGCTGCAGTCCCCTGCCCGGACTGCGTCCACGAGAACCGGTAGCTGATACTGCCGTTATCTTCCGGTATCAGTACCGGGTCGTTCAGCTCCGGTGCCGTCAGCGGCTTGATGTTCAGCGCCGCGGCTTTAATGTAGTTTGCAAAGTCATTCGCATGGCCAAGAACATGACTGTAAATGGTCTTGTCCTGCTGCTGAACGCCCTCCGCGCTGTAAGTCCGCAGCGTAACGGGTGCATCGCCGGTCTGCCGGGTATCGCCATAGGTGTAAACCGGTCCCAGACCGGAGGCGGCGTACCATGCACGCACCCGACGATTTGTGACATTCTCCGCGAAATACTCCTTCGGCAGGTCGCGGAAGTTTGCCGTAACCGTGTTGCCCGCCGAGGTCAGCACATCCTCATACGCAAACACATACTCATTTGTGCCAACCGTGCCGAGCACCTCGATACGGTAAATCGGCGGTGTTTCCATCTGCGGCTCGTTGACCGTCAGTGCAGCCGTGACCGTGCAATCATCCACTGTACTGCCCGAGTACGATACCGACAGCTGGTTAATACTGCCGTCCGGCTTGTACTTCGGCGTGTCGGTCGGGATGGTATCCGTCACGGAGGCCGGCTGAATGCCGTTCGTAATGCCTGCCGCTGCCGTGACGATCAGCTCCTTCAAATCGTCGCCGCTGATCTCGGCGGTATGGTTGTTCTGATCAATGGTCACGGTCTGCGAGCCAAGCCTGAAGGTGACCTTCCAGTTGCTGAAGACCGCATAATCCGCAAGGTTTTTCAGCGAGATCTGGTATTTAGCGCCATTGTTCCAATGGCTCACCAGTCGGATATTGACATCCGGTGTCGGCAGCACCGACACATTCTGCGTCGCCGCAGTTTTCCATGCAGAAGGCGCGGTATCCTCAAACAGACTGACAGCACGAACAGACAATGTAATGGTCTTGCCTGCTGTGTCTGCCGCAAGGCTTGCCGGCAGCTGGAACATACCGCTGGTCATACCGGAGCCGTACGCCTGTGTGCCGTTCAGCTTCGGGTCCCACTGTCCCTGTCCCTTTTGGTTCGGGATAAAGCGCAGATTGGACATTACTTCCTTGCCATCAACGAGCACTGTACCCTCGTAGTACAGGGGACGGTCCGTATCCTCGATGGATACATCGAAACTGCCGTCTGTCTGCTGTTTCAAGTCAACCGTGAACGAGGTATCCAGCTTTTTGCTGTTTTGGCCGTGCTCCATGGTGCGGTATGCCTCACGAACATAATCGTCCATGATCTTTCCGCCTGACAGGTTGTTCAGTTTGCCGGTTTTCTGGCTAATGGCAAGCATCAGGTTGTTTGCATGCCATGTGCGTACCTCATCATAAGAATAATCCAGCGGCATTTCAAACAGGATTCGTCCGGTAATTTTTTCCGTACCATCATTGAATTTGCTGATCAGGATACCATTTTCAACCCTTGTATTAGAATCTGTCATGTTGGAATAAATGCCGCATTTTGTCCGGGCATCCTCATTTTGTGTCAAGTTCAAAGTCGGATCCAGACGCGGACCAACAATCGCCGCATAGAATTTTCTGTTAAACTCACCATATGCAGCCATGCGCGCATAACCACGCCGCGATTCACCTGCACCGTTGTTGCGCGCTTCGTCCGTTTTATAAGTAATGCCAGCTGTATTCCCGCGCTCTGTCAGCCCCCATGTATCAAAGAAATAATAGTTATTGCCCACCCGGTTTACATCCAGCGGCGTAGAACGGCCAGTCTGGAACGAAATAATGCCGTTATCCGACCTGATCGGCACAGAATAGCAATTCTGGATATAAGTATTCTGTGTCGCAGCCGAACCGTAGCGGTCACCGAAGATACCGGCGCGGAAGTTAGTACCCACCAGATCGTCCGTGTACGCATAGTTGCGGCAGCGGTCGATATTCAGCACGATATTCGCCGTCGATGCCGTGATGGAAGCACCGTTGTTCGATGTTGCGTTATCGACCGAGAAGAAGCCCACGATACCGGAAGCCATCGAGCCCGAATAAATTTTAACACCCGGTGCATTGAGGCAGTCCACTACATTGATATTGAACTGCTGTCCCATGGCGGCCGAACTTGCCGTATACGCCGTAATATTACCCAGAATGCCGGCACTGTCATTTGCACTTTGGCTCGTGTTGGTACCCCAGCGGCCATATATACTGCCATGGTTCTGGCAGCTCAGAATATTGAAATCCTGACCGGAGGCCGCATGATACAGCTGTGCCACGATACCGCCGGATGCACCGACCCAGTTGGCTGCATAAGTGGTCTGCAAATTGCCGTAATTGTAGCAATCCTCAACCGTGCCGCCGTTATTCGTCCACTGGCCGACAATGCCGCCCGAATAGTGCGACAGATAGCCGTAAACCGTGCCATAATTGATGCAGTTCTCAATCGTCCAGTCGCTTGTGGTCTTGTTGGACTGCGTGCCGATGATACCGCCCGCAAAGCGGCTGGTATTCTGCTTTTTCAGCTGGCGGCCGACAAACGCGTGGTTGAGCAGGAACGACAGATCCTTTTCGCTCTCGTTCATGCCGACGATGCCGCCCGTGCCGACACTGATGCTGTCCGACTTATTGACCAGCAGCCAGCTGCCGCTGACACAGCGGCTCAATTCGCCGGTGGGCGCGTTGTAGCCCGCCACGCCGCCGAGGTTGCCGTTGCTCGATACGATGATCTGCATGGTTCGGCCGTTCTTCAGCGCCTTGCCGCCGTTGAACTTCATGTCCTCGACCTGCGCGCCATTCTGCCATTCCACCCATGTGGTGTCCGCAGACAGCTTCTGTGCCTCGGCATTGGACAGCAGGTCGCTCACCTTGCTGACATTTTTCATCAAGGCTTCGGTGCTCTTATCGCCGGACATGGTGATTGTGCCCTTGTTATAGCCGGTCACACCGCCGACCATGCCGTTTTTGACCGTGATCGTGCCGGTTCCGGTATTGTCTATGTAGCACTGCTCGATGATGCCGGTCGTATCATTCTTGCCTGCAATGCCGCCGATATGCGAGGACAGGCGTTCCTTCTCTGCCGCCGAGCTGGTGGAGGTTGCGGTGTACACACCGTCCGCCGTCAGCGTCAGTCCGGAAACGGTGCTGCCTTGCAGCAGACCGCCGTTCAGTCCGGCAATGCCGCCGTAGCAGTTGCCGACCGCGCTCTTTCCTTCGTCGATCGTGCCGGAGTAAGTGCATTCGGTTACCTTGCCGCTTGCATTATTCTGCCCGACTACACCGCCGAGATAGGTATACTTAGTGAATTTCTCGAAATTCGAGGTGACCTTCACCTTGCTGACCGTACCGCCCGCTCGATTGATGCCGACTGCACCGCCGACCTGCAGCGTGCTTGCGGAAACGCTGTATGTCGGCTGCTGCGAAACCTCGGTTTCAGTAACCATACCGCTGTTGTCTCCGACAACAGCACCCAGAATGAATGCACTGCCGAAAATCGTGATATGATCGCCGAGTACCGCTCCCTGAACTGTGCCACCCTTGTAGTTTACCGCACAGATCGCGCCTGCCGCAGTCTTGTTGCGGGTGATGAGCGTTACCCTGTTATCCGTGCCGACGCTGCAGCTCCTGATCGTACCGTAGTTTTCGCTGGCAACGCCGCCTGCATAGCCGTCGTTACTGGTGACGCTGCCGTTGCCGATGCAGTTCTCGACCGTGCTGCTCGCGCTGTTCATGCCGACAATGCCGCCTGCCGCACCGACATTTGCGGTCACCTGACCGAGATTCTTCGCGTACCGCAGAACAGCCTTTGCGCCCTCCTGCGCGCCGACAACGCCGCCTGCACTGCCCGCCGCTGCGCGGACCTCTGCCGCCTGATTGGTCAGGCAGTTGATGCTCGTGCCGCCGAGTGTGCCGCGGTTGATGCCGGCAATACCACCGACCATACTGCTGCCGCGCACGGTCAGCCTGTTATCCGCGGCAATGACATCGCCCTGTGCGCTGCCGCTTGCCGGACTGAGCGTGCCGGTTGCAGTATTCACGCCGATCACGCCGCCAACACCGCTGCCGCTGCCGTTGACACGGCGCTTTCCTGCCGGTGTGCTCGAAAGCGTGATCGCACCGCCGTTTTCGCCCGCAATACCGCCGACACGGCCTGCACCGCTGACATTGGCGCTGCTGGTATTGTTCTGTATCCTGCCGCCGCTGAGATTATAGCCGACGATGCCGCCGACCGTGTTCCGTCCGGTGACGGTGCAGTTTTTCTCGGTCGTGCAGTTTTCAATCGTGCCCGCCGTCCTGCCGCCGACATTCAGACCCGCGATACCGCCGATATAATCCTGCGTTGCGCTGCCCATGCTGCCGGAGAGCGTGCAGCCGCGGATGATGCCCTCGTTCAGACCGACCACGCCGCCCATGGCATTCAGACCGTTCATCGTGCCCTTGCTGGCACAGTGCTCTATCACATGATTCTCACCGTTGACGCCGATCACACCGCCGATGACGGAAACACGCAGCTCGCTGCTGCCCAGCTCATCGGAGAGCGCCTTCGCGGCATCCGTGTACTTCTGCGCCCGCAGATAGGATACCATATCCACACCGGTTTTCAGCTTGCTGTCCGGGAAGGTGTCCTCTGCCGGACGGTCAAAGCCGCCTGCATTCAGGCAGTCCTTAACGTACATCTTAGTCTGGGGTTCACAGTAGCCCACAATGCCGCCCGCATACGCATATGCGCGGATGGTCATGTTGTTGGAGGCGGTTTTCAGGCTGCCGTTGTTCTTTGCCGTGATAGTGATGGTGTGGTTATTCAGCGATGCCGCTTCCGTACCCGGCACATTGCCCGCCTGAATACCCGGCAGCAGTGCGCCAGTGCTAAGTGCCTCCCAAAAGCGCTTGCCGCCGAGGTTTTCCGCCGTGTAGGTGCGCTGATAACCGATCAGACCGCCGCAGAATGCCTCTGCAGTGACCGTGCCAAGGCTGTTATCGACCTTGAGACCGCTGACCGTGACATTCTCTCCCGGGTTGACCACATTTGCACCGATCGCACCGCCGACATAGTACCGTCCCTGCACACTGCTCGGCTTGATGGTCAGCTTCTTCTCGAGCAGCTCCGTCGAAGCATTCAGACCGACCAGACCGCCGACACAATCTCCGGTTGCGGCAACACGGCCGCCGATGAGCGTGTAATTGATGTCAATCGTGCCGTCCGTGTCGTTATAACCGACCAGACCGCCGACATAGTGCCTGCGATACCCGCCACACTCCGGTTGGAGACTGCGTTGTCCTTGTCGCTGAAGGTGATCGTGCCGCTGTTGTAGCCGGTCAGACCGCCCGCATAGCTGCCGACAGCTCCCCAGTCCGTGACACGCCTGTAGATCGCATTATTGGTGTCCGAAACATAGCTTGCACAGTTTATGATAGCCGCCTTGTTCTCATTTGCACCGCAAATACCGCCGATATACGCATTGTATCCCGCAGCGACACCTGTGTTGACGCAGTTTTTGATCGTCGAACCGCCTTTATTCTCACCGATGATGCCGCCGACATACGAATTGCCGATGACATAGCTTGCGTTAACGGTTGTTCTGGTGCCGTTTTCACTGAGCAGCGCCGTCTGCGTATCAGACTGATTCAGCGCACCGATGATGCCGCCAACATACTCGCTGCCAAGAACGTAGCCGTTTGCCTCAGTCTCGCAGTCATACAGCACACTTTGTTCGCCGTAGCCGACAATGCCGCCGACATATCTGCCGCGCAGCTTGTCTCTATCCTCCTGCTTATAGGTGTAGCCGTCCGCATATCCGGCACGGCTCCTGCATTCCGAAAGAGACGCATTATGCGCGTAGCCGACAATGCCGCCGATATAATGTCCTGCCAGCGAATGATCATCTGCGGCTGTGCTGCTGAGAATCAGACCCTCATTTTGGCAGTCAGCCATATCTTTTCCCGTGGCCTGATTCTTGCCGGAAAAATAGCCTGCAATGCCGCCAACCGAGCGATTGCCCGTTACAGCGGCGCTGTTGGTCAGGGTCTTGACTGCAGCACCGTTTGTTGTCAGGCTGCCCGCAATACCGCCGATACCGCGCGCAGTATCGCCGGTCGGCAGCGTACCGGTCACGGTACCCGATGCAGACAGCTTGATTACTGACTTAGAATCGCCGACCTCAATCACACCGGCCACACCGCCGATGCCCTGCGCGTTCGTGCTGCCCGCCAGATTAACATCGACAGCCGCACCTGTGACTTCGCTGTCTTTCAGGCTGCCGCTGCTGAAGCCGCAGACTGCGCCCACGCCCTTGAGGGAATCCGAAGTGACCTTGACCGACGGATTTGCGAGCTTGAGGTTGATGATACTGCCCTCGTTTTGCTGGAACAGGCCGAGGTATTCGCTGCCGCTGGCAACCGAATCCTCATCCAGCTTCAGGTTACTGATGGTGTTGCCGCCGGTGATAACACTGACGATGCGGTTCAGCAGACCGCCTGTGCCGTCCAGTGTCTGATTGCTGCGCAGCGCGGGGATACTCGGGAAGCCGATATCCTTGCCGGCGGAGACCGAAAGCGCGCCGCGGGCTGCCGTACCGTAAACCTTTACACTGTCGCTCGTCCAGTCCAGCGAACGTGCGGTAACGGCAAATACCGCCGCCGTATTCATATAACGGATATTGGACAGATGACGGAAGGTTTCGATCTCGCACCGGTTGTTATCCGACCGGGTGCCGTCACCGAAAAGCGTGTTCGCCTTATTGGATTCGATAGCGTCACTCTTTTGATATTCCTCACCGCCGGTGTTTTCTGCGTTCGGGTCCGGAAATACCTGCACGGCTGCGTAAACATTCAGCGGGGTTTCCAGACTGCCGCCGAAGCGCGTGATGCTGGTATCGCTGCTCTGCCGGAAGGCTGCTTCTTTGTTATCAGCGGACAGCTTATCCAGCTGGTCGTACAGCTTCGCATTCATCATACCGTCCAGCACAAGTGTTGCCCGCTTGTTGGTACGGTCGTATTCCACGGGGAAGGTATAATCCTTCGTCGCATTGTCCTCGGTCGTAACCGCAACCGACTGCGAACCCGTTTTTAAATTTCTGCCCGGAATATTGATCGACAGGAGCTACGCTTTGTCCTCACTGCTGTACAGCTTGACCTCGTAATAAACCTTATCCAGATCCTGATCCTTCACATTGCTCGACCAGTTCAGCGACAGGGTTTCACCATTTACCAGATTGATCGAGGTGATCTTCAGCTTGGTCGCATCCAGACTGACAGCATTGACTGCATCCTGAACCGAGTAATAGCCCAGCCGTTCTTCCCGGCGCGTATCGCGGTCGCGCTTGCTGTAATCAATATCCAGCCAGCTGCCGGACATATCCGCCGGTTTGCTGTCCTCATTCGATCCGTAGTACAGTCCCTTGCAGTTTGTGCCGTAGAAAACCGAATAAACCTGACCGCTTTCCACGTCGATTTCGATGCAGATTGCAGCATTCAGCACACTTTTATCGTAGGTATCCTGCGAAAGAAGCGCACCGACGAGCGCACCGTCACCCGACAACTCGCCTTCTGCGTATTCGCCTGCATCCAGACGAATGCCGTAAATACGACCGACCAGCTTTTTCCGGTCCTCATCCGACTCATCAAACGACTGATTCAGCGCGCCTTCCTTCTTCACCTTGCTGCAGAATGACTCCCATTCACCGCCGGTACGAAGGTAGGTCAGCTCGGATTCTGCCGACAGATACATGGTCTTAGCGTACGATTCATTCTTTCGGAACTGCGACAGATGGATATACCCCAGAAGGCTCGGTACAGCGATGGCAAACAGAATGCTCAGAATGACCAGCGTAACCACCAGCTCTACAAGAGTAAAGCCGCCTTTTCCGCACTTTTTGCGCTGCTGTGTCATATTCGCTGCCTCCTTCCCTTTGGATACAAGATAAACGGGTATACTGCCCAAATTTAGTCGTTTTATATTTTACCAACTCCTACGTTTTCTGTCAAGTATCGACACCGTTCAACTGCAATCTCCGCTGTTTTCGCTTATTTTCTCTGATATTTACCATGATTTTCATGCCACAAAAAAAGCTGCCGAAGCGAGCTTCGGCAGCCTTCTGCAATCTTTACGATTTCTGAATTAGAGGAAGATATACTTGAGTACGAACAGTACTGCCAGAACGTACATCAGCGGAGCAACCTTCTTGCCCTTGCCGGCTGCAACATTCAGCAGAACGTAGGAGATAACGCCCAGAGAGATACCCTCGGAGATGCTGTAGAACAGCGGCATAGCGATGATGGCGAGATAAGCCGGGATAGACTCGGTCAGGTTGTCCAGATCGAAGTTGATCTCGGTTACGGTGCCTACCATCAGGAAGCCGACCATGATCAGCGCCGGAGCGGTTGCGAAGGACGGGATGGCGGTGAAGATCGGTGCAAACAGCGTGGATACAAGGAACAGGATGCCGGTAACCAGAGCGGTCAGGCCGGTACGGCCGCCGACTGCAACGCCGGATGCGGACTCAACAAAGGTGGTGGTGGTGGAAGTACCCAGAATTGCACCTGCGGAGGTTGCAATCGAGTCTGCCAGCAGAGCGGGCTTGATGCCCGGCAACTTGCCGTCCTTATCGAGCATCTTCGCCTTGGTGGCAACACCGATCAGCGTGCCCAGAGTATCGAAAATATCAACGAACAGGAACGAGAAGATGACAACGATAAAGTTTACGA
>OLQV01002794.1_pt1 | contig 11052 bp, 9 predicted proteins | sample 1672371 | NCBI WGS metagenome assembly OLQV01 (sample SAMEA3136676, study PRJEB25190) | human gut metagenome
GCAGCCGCCGGAGCGGTGCTTAAGCCGTAAGGCGGGAATTGTGCGGTGTTGCCTTTATTTATAAAATGTTGGAATTGAATGGATGATTTCGTGTTACAGCTCCAAGACTCGACATCGCTTCATATTTAATTACCAACCTTTCGTATGGGTTTATAGGAATTATAAACCCCATTAACCCGTTTGTCAATAGGGTATTTTGATTTTTTTATTTTTTCAAAGGCTTGTTTTCCCATTAACCTTGTTATATACTAGGTATTAGAAAATACGGAGGATGATCCACTTATGATGGTATCAACAAAAGGGCGCTATGCCCTGCGCGTTATGATTGACCTGGCCGAGCACCAGAGCGAAGGCTATGTGCCGCTGAAAGAAATTGCAGCGCGCCAGGAGATCAGCGAAAAATATCTGGAAAGCATTTTAAAGGTGCTGGTCCAGCAGCGCTTTCTGGAAGGTCTGCGCGGCAAGGGCGGTGGCTACAAGCTGACCCGCGCGCCGGAAACGTACACCGTGGGCAGCATTCTGCGCCTGACGGAGGGCAGCCTGGCAACTGTTGCCTGCCTGGAAGAAGGTGCCCCTGCCTGCCCGCGCATGGCGGAATGCCGCACCTATCCGCTGTGGTACAAGCTGGACGGTATGATCAGCGAATACCTGGACAGCGTGACACTGGCCGACCTGATGCAGTACCCCGATGCGGGCAACGAATATGTGATCTGAGCAGATGCTCCGCCGTTTGGCAGGCGGGGCATCTGTTATTTTATGCCGCCAAACGACAGGGCCGGGGCGCAGCGGCAGCGCTCCGCTGCGCCGGACTCCTATATAGCCCTTATATATAAAGAAAAAGATAAAGCAAAAATCGCTTGATAATAAAATTACATGCGCAAAATACGTGCGAAAAAACCTTGTAAAATCAGAATACACAAAAATAAACATATGTTTACGTTACATTTTACAATAATGTGATATTTACAAAGCTAAAAATAAAACATATAATGCTAATTAGAATCAATGGGTTATGAGCAAACACTGCGGCGTGCTGTGCGCTGCAGGCCGGCCCAGCGGAATATAAAGAAGGAGGAACCCCCATGAAATACCTCAAGCAAATGCTGTGCGTGAGCATCTGCGGCGTTATGCTGGTAGCGGCAACCGGCTGTTCCGGCTCACTGACGGGCGGCAAGCGAATCATTCGCATTTCTCATGCACAGTCCGAAACCCACCCCGAGCATCTTGGCCTGCTCAAGTTCAAAGAATATGTGGAAGCCAACCTGGGCAATAAATACGAGGTTCAGATCTTCCCCAATGAGCTGCTTGGCTCTGCCCAGAAAGCCATCGAGCTGACCCAGACCGGCGCGATTGACTTTGTCGTGGCCGGTACCGCCAACCTGGAAACCTTTGCCGATGTGTACGAGATTTTCAGCATGCCCTACCTGTTCACCTCAGAAGAAGCTTACCATGCCGTCATGAATGATACCGATTACATGGAAAACGTGTATGATTCCACCGATGAAGCCGGTTTCCGCGTGATGACCTGGTATAATGCCGGTACCCGCAATTTCTATGCAACTACCCCCATTTATACCCCCGATGACCTGAAAGGTCTGAAGATCCGCGTGCAGCAGAGCCCCGCCAGCGTTAAGATGGTGCAGGCCTTTGGCGCTGCCGCCACTCCGCTGAGCTTCGGCGATGTGTACACAGCCATCCAGCAGCATGTTATTGACGGTGCAGAGAACAACGAGCTGGCCCTGACCAACAACAAGCACGGCGAAGTTGCCAAGTATTTCTCCTACACCAAGCACCAGATGGTGCCGGATATGCTGGTTGGCAACCTGAAATTCCTGAACAGCCTGTCCGATGAAGAGCTGGCTGTCTTCAAGGAGGCCGCCCGCCTTTCCACCGAGGAAGAACTTTCCTGCTGGGATGACCAGGTGGAGGAAGCCAAGCAGATCGCCGAGAATGATATGGGCGTGACCTTTATTGATGTGGATATCAGCGAGTTCAGCAATAAGGTCAGCAATGTGCAGCAGGAAATGCTGGATGCCAACCCGGATATCCAGGACCTGTATGACCATATCCAGGCCATCAATGCAGAATATGAGGAGGGCAGCGCACAATGAAATCTTTACATAAGTTCCGCCATGGGCTGGATACCGTCCTGAGCTGGGTCTGCGCCCTGCTGTTTGCCGCCATGGTCGTGGTTGGCACCTACCAGATCGTGACACGCTATTTCTTTGGCCGCCCCTCCACCGTTTCGGAAGAACTGCTGACCTACAGCTTTACCTGGATGGCCCTGCTTTCCAGCGCGCTGGTGTTTGGCAAGCGCGACCATATGCGGATGAGCTTTTTGGCCGATAAGATCACCGGCACCCCGCGCAAGGTGCTGGAGATCATCAGCGAATGCCTGGTCTTGCTGCTGGCTGCCGTTGTTATGCTGTACGGTGGTGTCAGCATCATGAAGCTGACCATGACCCAGGTCACAGCCTCTCTGGGCATCCCCATGGGCACGGTGTACACCGTTCTGCCGCTGTCCGGTGCTTTGATCGTGGTGTATTCGGTACTGAACATCATTGACCTTGCCACCGACAGCGTGGAAGAACACAGCTCCACCAGCGCAGAATGAGGAGGAAAACACAATGAACATTGCTCTTGTTTCCGGGCTGATCATCCTGATCCTGCTGGTCATTATGCTGATCGCAGGCGTGCCCATCGCGGTGGCGCTCGGCATTTCGTCCGTGGTTGCCATCCTGCCCATTATGGACCTTGAAGTCGCCGTTGTTACCGGCGCACAGCGCATTTTCTCCGGTATTTCCATGTTCAGCCTGCTGGCAATCCCGTTCTTTATCCTGGCCGGCAATATTATGAATAAAGGCGGCATTGCGGTCCGCCTGATCAACCTGGCCAAGCTCATCACCGGCCGCGCCCCTGGCGCCCTGGCACAGACCAACGTGATTGCCAACATGCTGTTTGGCGCAATCTCCGGCTCTGGCACGGCTGCTGCTTCCGCCATGGGTTCCATCATCGGCCCCATCGAAAAAGAAGAAGGCTATGACCCCAACTTCTCCGCTGCCGCCAACATTGCCACCGCCCCCACCGGTCTGCTGATCCCTCCCAGCAACGTTATGATCACCTTCTCGCTGGTGTCCGGCGGCACTTCAGTTGCCGCATTGTTCATGGCCGGCTACCTGCCCGGTATCCTGTGGGGTCTGGCCTGCATGATCGTAATCTACTTCTTTGCCAAAAAGCACGGCTACCGCAGCAAGACTTCCTTTACCTTTAAGGAGGCCATTCACACCATCTTGCAGGCTATCCCGGCGCTGCTGCTCATTATCATTGTCATCGGCGGCATCATCGGCGGTGTGTTCACCGCAACCGAAGGTTCCGTTGTGGCCGTTGTATACAGCCTGCTGCTCTCCCTGTTTGGCTATAAATCCATCAAACTGAAAGAAATCCCCAAGATCCTGCGCGAAAGTGCCGAGATGACCGGCATCATCATCTTCCTGATCGGCGTGTCCAGCATCATGTCTTGGGTCATGGCGTTCACCAACATTCCGTCCCTGGTGTCCAGCGCCCTGCTTTCCATCAGCAGCAACAGGTATGTGATCCTGTTCCTCATTAACATCATCCTGCTGGTGGTTGGCACCTTTATGGATATGACCCCTGCCTGCCTGATCTTTACCCCCATCTTTTTGCCGGTCTGCCAGGCTTTGGGCATGAACACCATCCATTTTGGCATCATGCTGATTTTCAACCTGTGCATCGGCACCATCACCCCGCCGGTCGGCACCACGCTGTTTGTCGGCGTTAAGGTCGGCGGCGTCAAGATCGAAACGGTGTTCAAACAGCTGATCACCTATTTTGCCGCGATTTTTGCTGTGCTGATGCTGGTTACCTATGTGCCGCAGATCAGCCTGGCTCTGCCCAGTTTGATGGGTTATGTGAAATAAAATGCGGTAACACGCCAATATGCTCTGCCCCGCCTGCCGGAACTCCGGCGGCGGGATTTTTTTTGCACTTTTTTGTTGGAAAGGGTTGACAGTAGGGGGCAGGACTGCTATAATACACACATACCAACCAGCCTAGTATGTTAAAGGAAATGCGCTGGTTGAGATTTTGAACGGAAGGGAGCACACAACAATGAACGCTATTTTTAACACTTTGCTGCGCGCAAACTTCCGCTGTGGCCGAATGTCACACTTCCGGGCTGTACAACAGGCTGGGGGCGTATCGGCACCGCTTTGGGGCCGAATGTGACCGCCCAGGCTTATAAAACAGGTAAGTACGCCCGGTAACCAGACGCATGCAGAAAATGCGGGGATACCGGGCATTTTTCTATCGAATCATTCCGAACAATTTGAGATATGAGAATTTGACCGCAAAATTTTGGAGGTAATTACAATGTCTGAGAACAAACTGCATTTTGAAACGCTTCAGCTCCATGTTGGCCAGGAAGAGGCCGATCCGGCTACCGGCGCCCGCGCCGTTCCCATCTATCAGACCACTTCTTACGTATTTAACAACTCTGCCCACGCAGCTGCCCGCTTTGGCCTGACCGATGCCGGCAACATTTACGGCCGTCTAACCAACCCCACCGAGGATGTGCTGGAAAAGCGCATCGCTGCCCTGGAAGGCGGCGTGGCTGGCCTGGCTGTTGCTTCCGGTGCTGCCGCTATCAGCTACACCATCCAGGCCCTGGCCCAGAACGGCGGCCATGTGGTTGCCCAGAAGACCATTTACGGCGGCAGCTACAACCTGCTGGAGCATACCCTGCCCAACTTTGGCATCACCGCTACCTTTGTGGATGCCCACAACCTGAAAGAGATCGAGGATGCCATCCAGGAGAACACCCGCCTGGTCTACCTGGAAACCCTGGGCAACCCCAACTCTGATATCCCCGATCTGGACGCTATCGCAGAGATCGCCCACAAGCACGGCCTACCCGTTGTTGTGGATAACACCTTCGGCACCCCGTACCTGATCCGCCCGCTGGAGCACGGCGCAGACATCGTTGTTCACTCCGCCACCAAGTTCATCGGCGGCCATGGTACCTCCCTGGGCGGCATCATCGTGGACGGCGGCAAGTTCGACTGGGCTGCTTCCGGCAACTATCCCGCCATTGCAGCACCCAACCCCAGCTACCACGGCATCAGCTTTGTGGACGCTGCCGGCCCGGCTGCTTTCGTAACCTATGTGCGTGCCATCCTGCTGCGTGATACCGGCGCTACCATCAGCCCGTTCAACGCATTCCTGTTGCTGCAGGGTGTTGAGACTCTGAGCCTGCGCGTGGAGCGCCATGCCGAGAACACCAAAAAGATCGTGGAATACCTTGCCAACCACCCGCAGGTGGAAAAGGTCAACCATCCCAGCCTGCCGGATCACCCGGATTATGCGCTGTACCAGAAGTACTTCCCCAACGGCGGTGCTTCCATCTTCACTTTCCAGATCAAGGGCGGTGTGAAGGAAGCTCATGCGTTCATCGACCACCTGAAGATCTTCAGCCTGCTGGCTAACGTTGCTGACGTTAAGAGCCTGGTCATCCACCCGGCCACCACCACCCACAGCCAGCTCAGCGAGCAGGAACTGCTGGACCAGGGCATCTACCAGAACACCATCCGCCTGTCCATCGGTACCGAGAATGCCGACGACCTGATCGCCGATCTGGAGCAGGCATTCCAGGCAGTCAAGGAGTAATCCTTCAATTTTCCCCAAAGCCTTTTCATCAAGCTTGTTTCCTCCAAGATGAGTTAGATCAAACAGAAAAAGTCTTGCTTCAATGATACAGCCCGTATTCCGCCCCAAGCAGCCGGAATACGGGCTGTATTTATACCTTAAATTATACTGTTTGTTATACAATGCGAACGCAAAACAAATCGTATAACTCAAGAAGCAACATTTTTTGCGCGCAGACCTCGTAAACCGGGCGGCAAAAACTGGACAGGGAACAGCTTTTTCGGTATAATGTAAAGATTACGAGATTTGTAAGGGAAAGTAAGGGTACAACATATGCTGCAAACGATCGCGGCTGTCAACCAGGCAGTCAACAATTTTATCTGGGGCGTTCCAGCCATGGTGTGCATCATCGGCGTGGGGCTGCTGCTCAGTGTGCGCACCGGCTTTATCCAGATCCGCAAATTCCCCTATGCCATCAAAACCACGATTGGCCGCATGTTCCGCAAGCGGGATGCTTCGGATGGTGCAATGACCCCCTTCCAGGCGGTGTGTACCGCGCTGGCGGCCACCGTGGGTACCGGCAACATTGCCGGTGTGGCGGGAGCTATTGCCATCGGCGGGCCGGGCGCGGTGTTCTGGATGTGGTGTTCCGCCCTGCTGGGCATGTGCACCAAATTTTCGGAGGTCACGCTGGCGGTACACTTCCGGGAGCGCAATGCCAATGGCGAGCTGGTGGGCGGCCCGATGTATTACATCAAAAATGGCCTTGCCAAACACTGGCGCTGGCTGGCCGCCATTTATGCTCTGTTCGGCGTGCTGACGGTGTTCGGCACCGGCAACGCCACGCAGGTCAACACCATTATCACCGCCATTGATGCCGCCCTGAACCAGTATGCCGTTGTGAGCGATAAAGCTATGGCAACCGTCAACCTGGTCATCGGCATTGTAGTGGCCATGCTGGTGGCGCTGGTGCTGCTGGGCGGCGTGAAGCGCATTGGCAGTGTCAGCGAAAAGCTGGTGCCCTTTATGGCGCTGACCTATGTGGTGCTGGCTCTGGGTGTGGTGCTGCTCAACCTGCCGCGTCTTCCGGAGGTGTTCACCTCCATTGTGGCGGGGGCGTTCAACCCGGCGGCCTTTACCGGCGGCGCAGTGGGCAGCTTGTTCCTGAGCATGCAGAAAGGTGTTTCCCGCGGAATATTTTCCAACGAAGCGGGCCTTGGCACCGGCTCCATTGCCCATGCCTGCGCTGACACCAAAAAGCCGGTCAAGCAGGGCGTGTTCGGCATCTTTGAAGTGTATTTGCCGATACCATTGTGATCTGTACCCTGACGGCGCTGGTCATCCTGTGCAGCGGCACGTCGGTCAATTACGGCCAGGCCGCCGGTGCGGAGCTGACCATCTCCGGCTTTACCCTCACCTATGGCGGCTGGGCATCGCTGTTCACGGCGGTGGCGCTGTGCTGCTTTGCATTTTCTACCATCATCGGCTGGGGGTTGTACGGCTCCCGCTGTATTGAGTATCTCTTCCACACCGACAAAGTGGTGCGGCCTTTCCTGGTCGTTTACTCCTTTGTTGCCATCCTGGGCGCTACCGTGGACCTGGGCCTGCTGTGGAGCATTGCGGATACCTTCAACGGCTTGATGTCCATCCCCAACCTGATCGCGCTGCTGCTGCTTTCCGGAACGGTGGTCAAGCTGGTGAAAGAGTTCTTTGCCAAAGAACCGCAGTAACCCCAAATAGTAAAACTCTAACAAAACACCTCCTGCACGCCCCGCCGCATTGCGGCATAGGGTAGTGCAGGAGGTGTTTTTATGCCAAGTGGAACCTTGCAAGTGTATACAGCACTGGCCGAAAACGCTGCGCCGCTGCCCGGCGTGACGGTGCTGGTGCTGAACGAAGCGGGAACACAGATTGCACGCCTGACCACCAACGATGTCGGTTCCGCCCCGGAACTGGTGCTGACTGCCCCGGACGAAGCCTACAGCCTGGATGAAGCCAACACCACGGTGCGCCCCTATGCGGTGTACCAGCTGCGGGCGGAGATGACTGGCTTCCAGACGATCGAACTGGAAGGGGTGCAGGTGTTTGCCGGGCAGCAGACGGTGGCGCGGCTGCAATTTTTGCCCGCTGCCCGCACCCTGCCCGAAGTGGAGCCGGAAACGATCCCAGAACACCCGCTGTTTGCCGGGAACGGCGGCAGCGGCCCGGCCCCCATCGGCCAGTGTGCCGATGCCCGCGTGCTGAGTGAGGTGGTGGTGCCGAAGAAAATTACCGTCCACCTGGCCCGCCCGGCGGTCAGCGCAGCAAACGTGACGGTCAGCTTCCAGGATTACATTGCCAATGTCGCATCCAGCGAGGTATACCCCACCTGGCCGGAGCAGGCGCTGCGGGCCAACATTCTGGCGCAGATCAGCCTGGCGCTGAACCGCATCTGGACCGAATGGTACCCCAGCCGGGGCTACAGCTTTAACATTACCAACTCGCCGGGGGTGGACCAGGCGTATGTGCGGGGGCGCACGGTGTTTGCCGTGATGGAGCGCCTGACTGCCGAGCTGTTCAACACCTATGTGCGCCGCACGGGGGACACCGAACCCTATTATACCGAGTATTGCGATGGCAAAAGCGTGACCTGCCCCGGCATGAAGCAATGGGGCACTGTGGACCGCGCCAAGGAGGGCAAAAGCGCCCTGGAAATTCTGCGGTATTACTATGGCAGCCGGGTGCAGCTGGTCACCACCAACAACATTGCGTCCATTCCGCAAAGCTACCCCGGCAGCCCCTTGCGCCGCGGCAGCACCGGCACCGCGGTCAACGTGCTGCAAAAACAGCTCTCCCGCATTGCCAAGGACTACCCGTCCTTCGGCAAACCGGCCATTACCGGAACGTTTGATGAAGCCACCGAGAACAGCGTGAAAAAGTTCCAGAAGCAGTTTTCCCTGACTGTGGACGGCGTGGTGGGCAAGGCGACCTGGTATAAGATCAGCTATATCTATGTCAGCGTCAAGGACCTTGCCGAGCTGACCAGCGAGGGTGAAACCTTTACCGGTGCCCAGAGCGCCGGGGCGTGGCCGGGAACCGTGCTGCGCCGCGGCAGTACCGGGCGAAGCGTGGAGCAGGTGCAGTTCTGGCTGTCCAGCCTGGCGCAGTTTGATTCCGATCTGCTGTCCGTCCGTGTGGATGGCAGCTTTGGCGCGGCCACGGAACGCGCGGTCAAGGCATTCCAGAAATCGGAGGGTTTGACACAGGACGGCGTGGTGGGCCAGACAACCTGGCAGGAACTGTACGCCGAGTGGGTGAACGCCCAGAGCGATGCCGGCGGCACCGCTTACCCTGGCACCGCTCTGCGCACCGGCAGCCGCGGAAACGCGGTGCGGCTGGTGCAGTTCTGGCTCAGACTGGCTGCAGAAAATTATACCGGCCTTTCCAACGTGACGGTGGACGGCAGCTTTGGCAGTGGCACCGCCAGTGCAGTGCGGGCGTTCCAGAGGCTGTTCGGCCTGACGGCAGACGGCGTGGTGGGGGCCGGGACCTGGGCCAAACTGAACGAGGTCGGCCTTGCCGTGGCCAACAACCTGGTGGGGCAGAACATTCAGCCCGGCCAGTTTGTGACAACCCTGCGGGAAGGCAGCACCGGCACCCCGGTGCGGGCGCTGCAATATAACCTGCGCCTGTTGGCCGCCTATTATCGGGATGTGCCCACAGTGACGGTGGACGGAACGTTCGGTGCAGCCACCCGCAGGGCGGTCATTGCCTGGCAGGAACACGCGGGCCTGACGGTGGATGGCGTGGTGGGGCGGCTGACCTGGCAGAGCATTTATGATTCCGCCCAACAGGTCAGCGCCAGCGGCCCCGCGGTGACAGTCCGCGCACCGGATCCCCCCGAAGAAACTCTGAAAGTGGGGGACAGCGGCCAGAAAATTCGCATCCTGTCCCAGATTTTGGAATTCTTGGCCCAGTTCCTGCCGGAAATCACCCCAAGCGGCCTGACGGATACCTTTGACGATGCCCTGGAAACCACCGTGCGCAGCGCCCAGCAGACGTTAGGCCGCACCGTGACCGGGGAAGTGACCCCGGCAGACTGGCTGGCGTTTTACCGCGCAGCGTTAAGCTTGGGGGCAGTCAACCCGGCATCCGCCGCGCCGGAACCGCAGGAGGTCTGGCCCGGTGCCGCCCTGACCCTTGGCAGCAGCGGCCCGGCGGTGCTGCAGGTGCAACAGTGGCTGAATGAGATCGCCGCGCAGGACTGCTCCGCCAGCTTTGTGCCCGAAACCGGCGAGTTTGACACCACCACCCAAACCGCCCTGGAAGCCTGGCAGATCGCCAATAACATCACCCCGCTGGGAGTAGTAGATGACAGCGTTTGGAAGCAGCTGAAAGCGGACGCGAATATTAGTTAGAAGTTAGGAGTTAGGGGTTAGGAGTTTAAGGTGCGGCTTACGCCGCGTTTTTGAATATTAACGCCATGAAAGCTTTAAGTCTTTCAGCAAAAACTTTCACCTCTCCCACTCCCTCAACTCCTAACTCCTCCTTCCTAACTCCTACTTCCTGACTGTTCCTTGATTCGAGAGAGGAGGCTACCCATGGCAAAGCTCTATGTTTACGACTCATACGAAAACCGTATGCTTGTATACAACAACCTGAACGAAAACGACCCGATGCCGTACAGTTATGGCAGCACGCTGAGCGTGCGGGAGTTCCGGGGGTCATCCAACGCGCGGGTGCTGTGGACCACAACGCGCGCAATGGAAGCATGGAATCTGACCCGCCGCCGGTATGGGGCGGGCATCCCGGTAGGGTATGCCTTCAAACGTATCTGGGAGGGCGGCCACGGCACGGCCAGCCAACACTATGCGGGCGTTGCCTTTGATGTGGGCCAGGGCACCAGCAGCGCCATCCGCCAACGCATCCACGCCGCCGCCACGGCCACAAGGGCCTGGGGTTATGTGGAGCCGCTTTCCATGACGCCCACCTGGGTGCACTTTGACCGCCGTTACGGTACCCCGGCTTGCTCCGGCACCACATCCGGATACCCCACCTGCCGCCGCGGCGATAAAAACACCTATGTGCTGATTCTGCAGGACGCCCTGAACGCCCTGGGCTACAGCACCAAAACGCTGGACGGCGCTTTTGGCCAGAACACTTATGCTGCCCTGCGCGCCGCCCAGCGCAGCTTCGGCCTGACAGCAGACGGGGTGTGCGGCTGCAACACCTGGAAAAAGCTGACCTCCGCCGTGGTGGGCATCGGCCGCACGAAAACCGTGATTGACTGAAATTCCGCCGCAGAATTTTGTAAAAAAAGCCTAGGCGAAAAAAGCGGAATGGACTATAATAAAAGCAAAGGCAACACCGCACAATTCCCGCCTTGCGGCTTAAGCACCGCTCCGGCAGCTG
>OLQV01002795.1_pt1 | contig 11050 bp, 12 predicted proteins | sample 1672371 | NCBI WGS metagenome assembly OLQV01 (sample SAMEA3136676, study PRJEB25190) | human gut metagenome
GCTGCCGGAGCGGTGCTTAAGCCGCAAGGCGGGAATTGTGCGGTGTTGCCTTAACATAGCGCCGCACAAACGGCATAACTTTGCCGCCCCTTTTACGGGGCGGCATTTTTTATTTGTTTTGTATGGTTCAAGGCAAACCCTGCTGCCTTGCGCCCGCGGGACATGCCGGGTTTGCTTTGTGCTTGAGGCGCATTCAGCGCTTGATTTGTTTGGGCTTCTCCGGTTCCATCGGCCAGGTGGCACGGGCGGCAAACAGCAGTTGGCCGGTACCGGGGTTATACTGCGGCACACGGCCATGCTCTGCCATGCTGAACCAGTCGGTAGGCGTCAAAATCACATGATCCAGCACATCAATGCCAACCTGGCCCAATGCCAGAATAATGGCCTGCGTGGCAAGCAGATCCGCATTGGAAGCCGCCGCCAAACCGGACGGATGGTTATGCGCCAGCACAACACAGGTACACTGGCTGGCAACGGCATCCCGCAACAGCTTATGGGTATCAAACTGCACGCGGTTGGGAATGCCCGATGCAATGTAAATTTCTTTGAGCGGGACATAATCGTCATTCATGGCGATCATATAAAACTCTTCCCGCTTAGGGTCGCTGAACAGCGGGCGGATATACTCACAGCACATCTCAGCGTTGCGCAGCTGAACAGGGTGTTCCTTGTGCTTTTGGATCTGGTAAAAGCGGGCAACATCCCGGAAGGAATGCAGCAGTCTTGCGCTGGCGGGGCCAATGCCCTGCACCTGCATCAATTCTTCCTCGCTGGCATCCAGCACTTGGCAAAATCCGCCAAAATGCTGGATCAGGCGGTGAGCCAAGGGGTTGGTATCCCGGCGCGGAATGGAAAAGTACAAAAGATATTCCAGCACCTCATGCGCGGCAAGGCTGGTTAAGCCATCGCGGGCAACGCGCTCCTGCATGCGGGCACGGTGCTCTTCATGGATCGAATTGGTGGTTTTCTTTTCCGGCATGGGCGCACATCCTTTACCTTTGGCTGTTCTTATTATATACTATTGTTTGAAGATTGCAAAGAGGATGTGACCCCCATGAAAAAGTTTATCGCAGGCGAAAACGAAAACGGCGTGCGGCTTTCCCGCTTTGTAGAAAGCGTGACCAGGGACATGCCGCGCAGCCTGCTGTATAAAAGTTTCCGCAACAAGCGCATTAAGGTGAACGGCAAGCGCGGTGAAGCGGACACCCGGCTGAGCAGCGGTGATGTGATCGAGCTGTATATCAACGATGAGTTCTTCCCCGAAAAGCCGGTGGTCCCGGCCAAAAAGCCGCCGCGCCGCCAGCCGCCGGTCAAGGTGATCTATCAGGACGAAAACATTGCGGTGCTGTACAAGCCCGCCCACCTGCTGTGCCACAGCGACCGCACCGGCGATGCCAACCTGGTGGATGCCTTTTGTGCCCAGCTGCAGGCCAGCGGCGAATATGACCCCAAGGCTGAAAACCGCTTTGCACCCGCCATCTGCAACCGGCTGGACCGCGGCACCGAGGGGCTTGTGATTGCCGCGAAAAAATACACGGCCCTGCGGGATATGAACGAGATCATCCGCAATGACTGGATGAAGAAAGAGTACCTGACCATTACCATCGGTGCCCCGCCGGCCGGGCGGCATGTTGCCTGGCTGCAGCACAGCGAAAAAGGCAACAAGGTGCGCATTCACGCCCATGAAAGCGAGGGGTACAAAAAAATCATCACCGATGTAACGGTGATCCGCTGCATTGGGCCGTTTGCGCTCTGCCGCATTGGACTGATTACCGGCCGCACGCACCAGATCCGTGCGCACCTGGCTTACCTGGGGCACCCGGTGCTGGGCGACATCAAGTACGGCAACCGTAACATGAACGAGAAATCCGGTTTTAAGACGCAGGCACTGTGTGCCCAGCGGCTGACGTTTGGCAATATTCCGGAGGAAAACACGCTGCACTATCTTTCCGGCAGGATCATCAAGCTGGCAGACCCGGAGATTGTAAAGCAGTTTGATGCGTTGGAGAGGAAGCCGGGACAGGAATAAAGGAGTGCCGTTGGGTTAGGATACGGTTGGTTCGCCGTTATTTATCGTCCGTAATCGTTTGTAGCTGTGTGCCCCTACTAGTGTGGTAATTCTAAAGCTTTACTTTTTATGATTTGGAGACTTTCTCTATTTGGCTTTGTTACGAAGCAACTCTAATTTTTTAGATAGAGCAAAAAGGTAAAGTTTCAGTCTTAACACACTACTACGGGGGTACGTTTTGGGCTTAGTTCCATGTGATATTTGAAATGCACACCCAAGTTATGCCTGACAAAAAAGCGAATATACAAAAACACCCGCAGGGATCGGCCAAGTGGCTTACACCTGCGGGTGTTGCTTATTGCTTATTCAGCGTAGCTGGAATCAGACCGGATGAGACTTGTTCTCATAGTCAGCATGCAGAGCGTCCACACCGTGCATACGGGCATTGCGCTTTTCGAAGAACTTGGGAGCAACCTGCGGGAACATAGCGTAGGTCAGAACGTCCTCTTCCTGGATGGCATACTTGGCAGCTTCGGCCTTCAGCTTGTCCATTTCGGGGGCAAGGGTATCAGCAAAGCGGCAGGTAATGGGCTCTTCGCCCTTCAGAATAAAGTCGCTGAATTCCTTCTTGATGGGAGCGGGAGTCTTGCCGTAATCGCCATGAACCAGGCCCTTGAACTCCTTGGTGACCATCTTGTAGCGCTCGCCCATGATGACGTTGAACACAGCCTGAGTGCCAACGATCTGGGAGGTCGGGGTGACCAGCGGCGGGTAGCCGGCATCCTCACGCACGCGGGGGATTTCGGCCAGAACTTCGTCCAGCTTATCTTCCTTGCCAGCGTCCTTGAGCTGCTTAAGCATGTTGGAGAACATGCCGCCCGGAACCTGATACAGCAGGGTGTTGGCATCAACGCCCAGGCTCTTCGGATTGATCTGGCCGTTGGCGATGTACTTTTCGCGCAGTTTGGCGAAGTAAGCACGCACAACGTTCAGCTGGTTCAGGTCAAGGCCGGTGTCATAATCGGTGCCCTGCAGGGCGGCGACCAGGCTTTCGGTCGGCATATGGGAAGTGCCCAGAGCCAGCGGGCTCATGGCGGTATCCACAATGTCAGCACCGGCTTCGATGCCCTTCAGGATGGACATGGAGGCCAGACCGGCGGTGTAATGGCTGTGGATGTCAATAGGGATGCTGACGGTCTTCTTCAGCTCGCTCACCAGCTCGGCGCAGGTGTAGGGCTTGAGCAGGCCTGCCATATCCTTGATGCAGATAGAGTCTGCGCCCATCTCTTCCAGGGTCTTGGCATACTTGGCAAAATACTCGTTGTTATGCACCGGGCTCAGGGTGTAGCTGATGCAGGCCTGAACATGTGCCTTTTCCTTGTTGGCTGCCTCGATGGCAGTCTTCAGGTTGCGGGGGTCGTTCAGAGCATCGAAAATACGGATCACATCAATGCCGTTGGCAACGCTCTTCTGTACAAAGTACTGAACGGCATCGTCAGCATAGGGGCGGTAGCCCAGCATGTTCTGGCCGCGGAACAGCATCTGCAGTTTCTGATGCGGCAGTTCTTTACGCAGGATGCGCAGACGCTCCCACGGATCTTCGTCCAGAAAGCGGATGCAGGAGTCAAACGTTGCGCCGCCCCAGCACTCCACAGAGAAGTACGGGATCTTGTCCATTTCGGGCAGGATGGGACGCATTTCATCCATCGTCATACGGGTGGCCAGCAAAGACTGATGCGCATCACGCAGAACGACTTCGGTAATCTTAACAGGTTTCTTAGCCAATCTCGTTCACCTCATTTTTTAACGTTCGGGATCGTTTACGCTTTATCAGCCCATGGTGTACAGCACATCGCCGGAGTTGACGGTATCGCCCTTGCGAACGTCAATGCTGGCAATGGTGCCGTCCTGCGGTGCGCTGATCTCGTTTTCCATCTTCATGGCTTCGAGGATCATGACAACATCGCCAGCCTTAACAGCAGCGCCTGCCTTGACCTTGATGTCCAGGATGGTGCCCGGCATGGGAGCGTTGACAGGAACAGAACCAGCGGCAGCGGGTGCGGCAGGTGCAGCAGCCGGAGCAGGTGCAGCGGCGGGTGCCGGAGCGGCAGCCGGGGCAGCAGGAGCAGCGCCGTTGGTGTTTTCTTCAACGGTAACGTTGTAAGCAACGCCGTTCACGGTAACAGTCAGGTTTTTCATAAAAAGGATCCTCCTTAAATATTACAGGGTGATGTTGCCGTGTTTCTTAGGCAAACGGGTGGTGCGCTTGGTGGCCAGCATATCCAGGGCCTGTGCGGCAGCAGCACGCACATCGGCAGCCTTTACAGCGGCATCGGCAGCGCCGTTGGCAACAGCGGCAACTGCGCTGCACTGCTCTGCCTTGTAGGCAGCAGCCTTCTGCTTGGTAGCCTGCTGGATGTTGTCAGAAGCAAAGATCTCGTCCTTGTACAGAACGGTAGCGGCGGTCTCCGGTGCCAGCGGGGCAACGGTGCAGCCGTCCACAGCAATACGCCAGTCAGCGGAAGCTGCAAAGACGGTGTAGATGGGGCCAACAGCCTCACCGGCAAGGATTGCGACCTTAACGGTGGTAGCTTCGGCATAAACGCCAGCCATACGGGCAGCCTGGCGGATGCCGCCAGCCTGGTCGTCGCCTTCGCTCTTGACAAAGCCTTCAGTGTTGACAACAGTCACAACGGGAATGCTGTAAGCATCGCACAGGCGTACAAAACGGGCTGCCTTAGCGGTGCACTTGTGGCACAGGGTACCCTTGGCGGTAGCAACGATACCGACAGCCTGGCCGTTGACGGAACCAAGTGCGGTATAGATGTTGCGGCCATAACCAGCGTACAGCTCGGTCAGGCTGCCTGCATCGGCAATAGCCTCGGCAGCGCTCTTGGCATCATACTTGACCAGGTTGAGCGCAGCGGCGGGAGCTTCGAAATCAAACACAGCGGGGCCAGCCAGGTTGTTGGCCGGCAACATACCCACAACGCGGGCAGCGGCGGAAGCTGCCTTGACGGCATCTTCTTCCACGATAGCGGCAACGCCTGCCTTGGCGGCAAACTCAGCAGAGCCGGCAGCCTTGACCTTGTCCTCTGCATTGAAAGGAGCGGTCAGGAACAGCTCAGCGTCAGCTGCCATGATGCAGACATCAGCTGCGGCGGCCTGCACAGCGCTGGTGCCGGCGCAGGTACCGGTAACAACGGCAACCTGAGGCACAACGCCGGAGATGCGGGCGATCTCAGCGGTCAGGCGGGAGTTTGCGTTCAGCAGCTCCAAGCCGCCTTCCAGCTTAGCGCCGGTAGAATTGTAGAACGTTACAACGGGATTGCCGGTCTCAGCGGCCATTTTCAGCACGCGAGTGGTTTTATCCAGATCTGCCGCGCCAACGGGTTCCCCGTTCTGGTAAACGGCATAAACGCTTTGGCCATTGGCACAGCCGAACGCTGCGCTGACGGCACCGTCAGTAAACAGAGGAGAATAGTTCCCCTCATCAAAAAATGCTGCAAGGATTGCTTCCTTGCCTGGCTTATTAGCTGCCATACATTGACCTCCTGTTTATTCAATGAGCAAGATGGTTATCATATGCCATATGGCTTTATTATACTACTTCGTCGAAAAGCAGACAAGTGGAAAGCGCCAAAAAGTTTTGCGTTTTGCCTTATTTTTCAGCTTTTTTTGCACGGTTTGCCCAAAATTATGACAAAGCCGCCCCTTGCGGAGCGGTTTGTTTGCATAGAATGTTGTGATTTAGCTTGCTTAGTCGTGCTTGATGGGGCCGGGGCGGCGGGCGGCGGCAGGGGCGGCTTTGCGGGCCGGGGCAGCCTTGAGCGCGGCATTGCGCAGGGCACTAATCTCGGATTTTTTCAGTTCGCGGTATTCGCCAGGCTGCAACATGCCCAGTTTGACCGGGCCTTCAGCGCTGCGCTTCAGGCGGATGACCTCCAGGCCGACTGCTTCGCACATGCGGCGGATCTGGCGGTTGCGGCCCTCGTGCAGGGTGATTTCCAACACCGTGCGGCCGGGTTCATCCACCACAACATGGATGACGGCGGGCTGGGTTTTTACACCATCGTCCAGCACAACGCCGCTGGACATTTTGACAACCTGTTCCTCGGTCGCGCGAGGGCGCACAGTAACGCGGTACAGCTTGCCCACGCCGCCGGAAGGATGAGTGAGCAGGTTGGCAAATGCGCCGTCATCCGTCAGCAGCAGCAAGCCTTCGCTGTCTTTATCCAGACGGCCGATGGGATACACACGGCGGTCCACGCCGGTGAGCAGATCCATAACGGTCTTGCGGCCGCGTTCGTCCGATGCGGTGGTAATATAGCCGCGGGGCTTGTTAAGCATCAGATAGGTATACTGGCGCTTGCGCACAATGCGCACGCTTTTGCCGTCAATGCTGACTTTATCAAAGTCGGGGTCCATCTTATCCCCCAGCGTGACCGGGTGGCCGTTGACCTTGACGCGGCCTTCATCAATCAATTTTTCTGCAGCGCGGCGGGAGCACACGCCCTGGTCCGAGAGTACTTTTTGAATCCGTTGTTCTGCCATGGTGTTCCTTTCCAATATCAGGGTAATATCCGCCGGGTGGATTTGCTTATATGATAATGTCCACCCGGCATTTCAGTTGAACAGCCCGCTTTGGGCCGGGTTCCGGTTGGGGAAAAATGAAATCTGTCCGCTTATTCCTGCGGGGTTTCGGGCTTGTCCTTTTTGATTAGGGCGCTGATGCGGTCCACAAGGTCCGGCAGAGCGTTGATAGCGCTGTCCACCGGGCTGACATGTTCCACCAGCTGGATGGTGCGCACATTGCCGCCGCTGATCACCAAAAACGCGATGGGTGCAATGGAAACGCCCGCGCCGGTGCCGCCGCCAAACATCTGCTTGTTGGTTTTTGCGCCAACATCAGAGCCGCCGGAGGCAAAGCCAAAGGTAACGCGGGAAATGGGGATGATGGTTGCTCCATCCACCGTGATCGGTTCGCCAATGATGGTATTGGCATCCACCAGCTGGCGGATTTTTTCCATGGTAACGCCCATCATGCCTTCAATCGGATGTTCTGCCATTATAAATTACCTCCCTGTTCTGTTTCAGGTGTATTGTATTTGGGGTGTTTTGGGGGCAGCAGCTGCGGGTCATGCCGGGCATGCCACACAAAGCACACCACTGTAACCAGTGCCAGCAGCGGGCAGAGCAGCAGTTTGAGCGAAACCACACGCTGCTGTTTGGCGCTGCCGGTGTAATCAGCCTCCAGCCAGAGCTGATCCGCCTGTATTTTAATGTGGTCCTGTGCGATTGCCAGGATGGTGTTGAGGGTGGTCAGCGTCTGGCCGTACAGGATGGCCGTTTCTGCGGCGGTCTCCCCTGTTATCGTCCAGATCACATTCAGCTTGCTGACGCGGAAGCCGCGCAGCAGCGGCCCCACACTGGCGCGCAGCACGCTGAACAGGTGCCGCACATAGCCAACAGGGTCCGCCCTGACTGCCGCTTTGATGCGGTCCACAAGGCCGGTATCTTCTTCCGGCTGTGGTTCCGCGGCAGGTGTTTCCGCTGCCGGGGCAGATTTTGGTTTTGGTACTGCCTGTTCCGACTGCGGGGATGTTTCCGGTGCTTTTGGTTTTCCCTGTTCCTTTTCAGCGGGCGGGGCCGGTTCTGCTTTTTGGGGTTCTTCCGGCGCTTTTGCGGGCTTTGCTTCCGTGGGTTCCGTCTGCTTTTCCATTGTAGGTTGTGCGGGCAGTTCCGCTTTTGCAGGCGGCGGGGTTGGCTTGGGCGGTGCGGCGGAAGTCGGCTCAGTTTTGGGCGTGTTCCCCTGCTTTGTCTCTGCCTTCGGTTCTGCCTTTTTTTCCTCTTCATCCGCTTTGCGCGGGTACAGGGTAAAGTGCAGCGGGCCGTAACACAGCTGTAAACGCAGGCCGCCGATATGGCTCCAACGGAAGTGAATGCCCGCAGGCAGCAGCAGCGCCAACAGCAAAAGCAAAAGCAGTGCCAGCAAAATCATGCCGATTATTTTTAGCACCATCAGCACAACCGCCAACACGGCGCTCATTGCAGTTCCTCCAGGGTTTGCTGCACCGGCAGTTCTTCTTCTTTCTGGGGGTCGTCATGCAGCGGGGGCAGGTCGGCCAGACTGCCAAGGCCGAACACCCGCAAAAAGGTATCCGTCACCCGGAACGCCACCGGCTTGCCGGGCAGATCCAGGCGGCCAGCTTCCTCAATCAGCCCGCGTTCCATCAGCTTGGACACGGTGGAAGAGGAATCTACGCCGCGCACCTGCTCGATGAAGCTGCGGCTGACCGGCTGGTTATAGGCGATAATAGCCAGAACTTCCAGCGCAGCGGGCGAAAGCGGCGCGTTGCGGCGGGTATCCAAAATGCGCTTGACCACCTCGCTATAATACGGGCGGGTCGCCATCTGCCAGCGGTCGCCGTCAAAATGCAGCAGCATCAGGCCGCTTTCGGTTTCATCATAGCGCTTTTGCAGCTTTTCCAGCAGGGTCAGCACCTCTGCCGGGTCGGCGCGCATGGCTTCGGCCAGGCGGTCGGTTTCCACCGGTTCGGCGTTGGCAAACAGCATGGCTTCTAGCATGCCAATTTTATTGCGCTGTGTGATCGGCATCGGCTGCGGCCTCCTTTCCTGTGGGTTGGTTTTGTTTGTTGCGCGGGCGGCGGGCGCGGTCCATCGTCAGGGTTCCGGTTTCATCCAGCCGCACACGCCCGGCGCGGATCAATTCCAGCAGCGCCAGGAACGTTGCCACATTGGTGCTGCGGCTTTCCTGCGGGCTGAACAGCTGGCCCATGCGGCACAGCGTACCTTTCAGCATACCGCGCAGCATGTGGGCCACACGGCTTGCCACCGATACGAACGGCGCGGTGACCAACGGTTCAAACCGCTCCTGGGTGGGCTTTTTGCGGCGCTGGCTGCGGCCCATCAGGCTGAACCACGCCTGCACCAGCCGGTCGGGATCCTGTTTGCGGGAATATTCCGCCGGGCCTTCCGGTTTTTGGGGCTGGCGCACCGCGGTGTACAAATCCCGCGCACGGCTGCCCAACTCCGCCGCCACCTGCTTGCAGGTGCTGTACTCGATCAGACGGCCGGTCAGCTCCGCTTTCATGCGTTCCGCTTCAGGGCTGCGTGGCAGCAACAGGGCGCTTTTCATCTGAACCAGGTGCGCGGCCATATCAATGAATTCGCTGGAGACTTCCAGCTTATCGGCCTGCATGGTCTGGATGGCGGCAGTATACTGCTCAATGAGTTCCATGATATTGATATCATAGAGGTTCATTTTATTTTTGCCAACCAGATAGAGCAGCAAATCCAGCGGACCTTCAAAATTATCTTCCTGTAGCCTAAAGGTAAGTGTTTCCATAAAACAGCGGATATCGTTCCTTACTTAAATTGAGATGTGCCATCAGGCAATGCCGAACAGCAGTTCCACAAAGCCGGTCAGGTTCAGCAGCAAACGCCACGCCGCGTTTACGCAGAGATTGAGCGGGGTGTTGAGCAGGCCAAAGAACACCAGAAGCAGCACAACGCCCATGATGTATTTTTCATACCGCATGGCCTGAAAATACAGTTTTTGCGGCAAGAACAGCAACACAATGCGGCTGCCGTCAAACGGCGGTACAGGGATCAGGTTGAACACGCCAAGGCTGATGTTCATGCTGATCAGAACATAAAGGAAATCCAGCACCAGCTGGGGCGCCGCGCCGCCGCAGGCATAATATACCACTTTATAGAGCAGCATGGCCGCATAGGCCAGCAAAAAGTTGGAGAGCGGCCCCGCCGCGGCGGAAACAGCCATCCCCCGTTTGGGATTTTTGAAGCGCGTGGGGTTGATGCCAACCGGCTTTGCCCACCCGACCCCGGCCGCAATCATGCACAAAGCGCCCAGCGGGTCAAAGTGGCGCAGCGGATTCATGGACAGGCGGCCCATATCCTTGGCGGTGGAATCGCCCAATTTCCAGCTGATAAGCGCGTGGGCGGATTCATGGAACGGGATGACGATCAGCATGGCCACGGCGCGCAGAGCGTAATAATACAGCTCCTGCGGGGAGATCACGCCATTGAGGGCAAAATGATTCATAAAAACCTCAGCATACCGCATAGCAGGCCACACAGGCACATACGGGTAATTATTTAAAGTATTATACCGTACAATCCGCCCCAAAACAAGGGCAGCGGGACACTTTGCGCCTGTTTTTGAAAAAATGTACCGTTTCTGCGGATTTTTTACGGATTTTTTCAAAAAGGGTATTGCATTTTGGCTTAAGATTTGCTATTATAGTACAGCTATGTTAAAGGAGGTGCAAGCAGAATGGCCAAATGTGCATGTTGTGGCAAGGGTGTCACTTTCGGCATCAAGGTTTCCCACTCCCATCGTCGGAGCAATCGTACCTGGAACCCCAACGTCAAGCGCGTGAAAGCGGTTGTGGATGGTTCCCCGAAGTATATCTACGCCTGCACCCGCTGCCTGCGTTCGGGTAAGGTTACCCGCGCGGTCTGATCAAGACGCAAAAAATTGCCGGTCACAGTTGGTGGCCGGCATTTTTGCGTGCTTTTTATAAGCGGGTTCCCGTTGCTGTCAGGGGCTGCCTTGGCAGTGCTTTTTTGATTTTTATCAGGATGTATCTGATCAGATACGCCTTAGGAGGTTGCTATGCTGCCAGCTGACCCAATCATCCTGCTCAGTTATATCAACACCCAGCTGCGGGATCATTACGCAAGCCTGGATGCCCTGTGTGCCGATCAGGATGCCGATAAGGATGCCATTTGCGCAAAACTGGCCGATGTTGGCTATGAATACAACGCCAGCCGCAACCAGTTTGTGTAACGGTGTTGATCACACCCACATGTTTTCGCACGGCACTTTGCCCCGCAAGGGGTAAGGTGCTGTTTTTTTGGGTAAACCGCAGCGCTGTTTGCTGCGCAAGGCACGCCTGAAAGCTACGGCAATACCGCATAATTCTAAGTGCCGATACGGCGAACGAGGTGCGGCAGATGCTAAGCCAAAAGCGCAGATAATACTGGATGCTGCAAAGG
>OLQV01002797.1_pt1 | contig 11039 bp, 10 predicted proteins | sample 1672371 | NCBI WGS metagenome assembly OLQV01 (sample SAMEA3136676, study PRJEB25190) | human gut metagenome
ATAACTTTTCTTTGAATTAGGACTTGACTTTTTAGCAGGTTTACTGCGGCGCAGGATTTGAATGCTATTGTAGATTCCCTTTAATATTTCCGCAAAGGTTTAACCCAAGCTCCAGTCCACAACTCCTGCAAATGCCCGTAGTGCAATTAGCGCACACTTTAGTCTGTTTCTCTCTAAATTTAGCAAAGCTCTCAGATTCCCAAGCTTCTTGTAATGAATGTTGTTTCAAATTAACAGAGAAGATGTCGTCTCCAATCCCAAAAGAGCAAGGAAATGCGATGCATCTGGAATTGATATACATAGAAAATCTGGCCGCTTCACAGAATTCGATGGACTCTATTGCAACACCTGGAGCAAATTTGTATATTGCTGGAGATCGTGAGTCTCGTACTCACCGCCAACGACAAAATTGTGCCGGACAGCCTGACCGTCGCGTGGTTCGCCGCGTGGACGGCAGAGCTTGCCCTGCTCGCCAATATCAAGATCAAAGGAAAGGACGATTGAAATGGACCTCTTGCTGAAAAAACTCGCGAACCTCCTGAGCGTGAAATCGCTCGTGACCATCGCGCTGACCATCACGTTCTGTGTGCTCACCATCCAGAACGCGATCCCTGAGAACTTCATGAACGTCTACACGATGGTCGTGACGTTCTATTTCGTCAAGCAGCTCAACACGGAGACGGACAATGGCGCAGGCAAGTGACGTCCTCGCCGTGGCGGTCAAAGAGATCGGCACGGTCGAGCAGAGCGGCAACCGGCAAAAGTACGGCAAGGCCTACGGCATGGACGGCGTGTACTGGTGCATGCAGTTCGTGTGGTGGTGCTTCCAGCAGGTGGACAAGTCGCTCTTTATGGACGGCGGCAAAACGGCCCCCTGCGGCGAGCTGATGCGCTGGGCGCAGGCACACGGGCAGTGGGTCACCACGGGCTACCGGCCCGGCGACGTGCTGATCTACGACTTCCTGGGCACGTCGTACAAGACCGACCATTGCGGCATCTGCGAGAGCGTCAGCGGGCAGTATGTCACCGCCATCGAGGGCAACACCTCCAACGGAAACACCGGCAGCCAGAGCAACGGCGACGGCGTGTATCGCCGCAAGCGCAAGCTCTCGCTGGTACTCGGCGCGTACCGCCCGAAGTACACGGACTACCGCGCGCAGCTCCAAAAGCGGGCGGGGTTGGAAGACAAGACGATGGACTACCTCGCGGCGTACAAGTACGGAGCGGACCTGATCCGCAAGCTGGCAACGATGAAACAATTTGCCCGATTCGGGCAAAATTCAAAAGGCTGTGTCCAGCGTGGGCACAGCCTTATCCATGACAACATTTTTGACAACAAAACTGTTCCAAAACATTCCGAAACAGCACAAAAGTTTCCGCTTCGACCCTATCTTCTGAGACAAAATTTTGGGTGCTGGGAAAACGAAAAAACCTTGAAACTACAGTAGTTTCAAGGTTTTTCTTGGCGCGGAAGAGAGGATTTGAACCTCCGCGGCGCTTTTTACACACCCTACTCCCTTAGCAGGGGAGCCCCTTCGGCCACTTGGGTACTTCCGCAAATGTCGAAATTCTTCAGCCGATGTTCCATTTGGCGGAGAGAGTGGGATTCGAACCCACGGATGCTTTCACATCGCCGGTTTTCAAGACCGGTGCTTTCAACCGCTCAGCCATCTCTCCATGCTTGTGAGGAGCCGGCTCACTCTCAAACGCAAGTGATATCTTAGCATATTGTGGGGGTACTTGTCAAGGAGAAAGCGCGAAATGTTTGCCGTAAATTAGAAAAACCTTTCGCGCGAAAAGAACTTCTCGGCAATGCTTGACCGTTCCGACGTTTTTCGATACAATACATCAATATTGTGTCCGCATGAATCCGCATGAAAGAGAAAAGGAGATCTGCCCATGCTCACCCCTCCCGAGATTGCCCGGAGCCTGCTCGCCGCCGGCGAAAGCAAGGCGCGACTGCCCTTTGGAAAGATGCTCCTGCTCGCCATATTGGCGGGAGCCTACATCGCGCTCGCGGGCGTCGGTGCGACGGCGGCCGCCGTGACGGTGGAGAGCGGCTCGCTTGCAAAGCTCCTTTCGGCCTGCGTGTTTCCCGCAGGACTTTCCATGGTGATCCTCGCGGGCAGCGAGCTTTTCACCGGCAACTGCCTGATGGTGATGGCCCTGCTGGAGCGCCGCATCACGCCCGCTCAGCTGCTGCGTAACTGGCTGACTGTCTACCTTGGCAATGCCATGGGCGGCGCGGCGGTGGCCGCGCTGGCGGTCTACAGCCACACGGCATCGCTTTTCGGCGATGGACTGGCGCGCTCGATGGTTTCCATCGCGGAGAGCAAGGCGGCGCTCGGAGCCGGAGACGCTTTCCTGCGCGGGGTCCTGTGCAATTTTCTGGTTTGCCTCGCGGTGTGGATGGCGGCAGCCTCCAAACGCGCGGAGGGGAAGGTCATCGCGCTCTTTTTCCCCATCCTGCTCTTTGTCCTCTGCGGCTATGAGCATTGCATCGCGAACCTGTACTACCTGCCCGCCGGTGCGTTTGCCGCGGCGGAGTACGGCATGGAAACGACGCTGACGCTTGCCGGATGTCTCAAAAACCTCGCGGCGGTGACGCTCGGGAACCTTGTCGGCGGCGCGGCGCTCGGAGTGGGCTACCGCTTCGCTTATCTCAAAGAATGATGCGCCGCCCCTGAAATAGTTTGCGCAGAAAACGAAAAAAGACACACCCCAAAGGTGAGTCCATGTCTATCATAGCACGGCGCCCTATGCAATGCAAGAGAAAATTTTTCTCTTGCAGCAATTTTGTGGACAGCGCCAACACATTGCCCGGATATTGGAAAAAGCTTGAACAATATGAAGTCTTGACGTCGGAAACTTGCAGAGGTAGAATCTATCCATATTTTTTGTAAATAAAAAACGAATAAGGAGGTTCGTAACGATGAGTGAAAAAGATCGTATTCCCGAGCTGTTTGGTTCGATGTCCTTTAATGAGGGAACGATGGAGCAGTATGTTCCGCATCAGGCGATGGAAGTCTGGCGCGACTGTCTGAAAAGCGGCAAGCCGCTGCCACTGACCGCCGCGAACGATATCGCCGAGGCCATGAAGACCTGGGCGCTGGAGCATGGCGCGACGCATTTTACCCATTGGTTTCAGCCCTTGACCGGCATCACCGCCGAAAAGCACGACAGCTTTATCAATCCCATCGGCGGCGGCAAGATCATCATGGACTTCTCCGGCAAGGAACTGGTGTGCGGCGAGCCCGACGCTTCGAGCTTCCCCTCCGGCGGCCTGCGCGCGACCTTTGAGGCGCGCGGCTACAGCGCATGGGACCCCACCGCCTTTGCCTTCATCAAGGACGGCAGCCTCTGCATCCCGACGGTGTTCTGCTCCTACGGCGGCGCGGCGCTGGACAAGAAGACCCCGCTGCTGCGCTCGAACGAGGCGGTTAGCCGCGAAGCGGTGAAGCTGCTGCATCTTTTCGACAGCCAGAAGGACGTCAGTAAGGTCACGCCGCAGGTCGGCCCCGAGCAGGAGTATTTCCTCATTGACCGCGAGCTGTACCTCAAGCGTGAGGATCTGCGGCTGTGCGGCCGCGCCCTCTTCGGCAGCAAGCCGCCCAAGGGCCAGGAGCTGGACGACCACTACTTCGGCGTCATCCGCCCGCGCGTGGCGGCCTTTATGAAGGAGCTGGACGAGGAGCTGTGGAAGCTCGGCGTGCTCTCCAAGACCAAGCACAACGAGGTCGCCCCCGGTCAGCACGAGATGGCTCCCATCTACTGCGACGCCAACACCGCCAACGATCAGAACCAGCTCGTCATGGAGACGATGAAGAAGGTCGCCGAGCGCCACGGTCTCGTCTGCCTGCTGCATGAAAAGCCCTTTGCCGGCGTCAACGGCTCCGGTAAGCACGTCAACTGGTCGCTCTCGACCGACACGGGCGAGAATCTGTTCTCCCCCGGCAAAACGCCCAGCCAGAACGCCGTGTTCCTGCTTTTCCTCGCCGCCTTTGTCAAGGGCGTGGACGAGTATCAGGAGCTGCTGCGCTGCTCCGTCGCCTTCGCGGGCAACGATCACCGTCTCGGCGCGCAGGAAGCGCCGCCGGCCATCATCTCCGTCTTCCTCGGCTCCGAGCTGCAGAGCATCATCGACGCCATCGTCGGTGAGAGCGACTATACCGAGACCGAGCGCAAGACGCTGCGCATCGGCGTGGACGTGCTGCCCTCCATCCCGCAGGACACCACCGACCGCAACCGTACCTCGCCCGTGGCCTTCACCGGCAACAAGTTCGAGTTCCGTATGCCCGGCTCCAGCCAGTCCATCGCCGGCCCTGTCACGGTGCTCAACACCATCATGGCGGAGGAGCTCAGCCGGTTCTACGCGGTGCTCAAGGAAGCGCCGGACTTCAACAAGGCGCTGCACGACCTTGTGCGCAAGGCGTTCATCGAGCATGGCCGCATCATCTTTAACGGCAACGGCTATGAGGAGGCGTGGGTCGAGGAGGCTGCGCGCCGCGGTCTTGCGAATCTGCGCAGCACCGCCGACGCCCTGCCGACCTATGTTCTGCCCAAGAACGTCGAACTGATGATGAAGCACGGCGTTTACACGAAGGAGGAAATGCTCTCCCGCCACGAGATCCACATGGAGAAGTACCGCAAGGTCATCCACATCGAAGCGGCCACCATGGTCGATATGGTCCAGCATGAGATCCTCAACGCCGCCTCCGAGTATGAGAGCAAGCTCTGCGAGACGATGCTGCGCAAGCACGAGGCCGCGCCTGAGCTGCCCTGCCACGTTGAGAAGTCGCTGGCCAACTCCATCGGCATCCTCAACGACAAGCTGCTCGAGCAGACCGTGACGCTCAAGACCGCGCTGGAGACCGCGCCCGTCGGCGCCTCCGGCGAAGAGGAGATGCGCTATTACCACGACGTTGTCGCCGCCGATATGGACGCGGTGCGCGATACCGTCGACCGTCTCGAGACGCTGACCGCCGGCAAGTACTGGCCGTATCCGACCTTCTACGATCTGCTTTTCTCTGTTTGATCCCCAAAAGGAACGCTCTTTGAGCGTTCCTTTTGAAATGATTTTTCCAATTTATTTGTGTTGTGGAGGAGAACATGAAGTACATTTTTGTCACCGGCGGCGTGGTGTCCGGCCTCGGCAAGGGCATCTGCGCGGCGTCGCTCGGCCGCCTGCTGAAGCAGTGCGGGCTGCGCGTGAAGAACCAGAAATTCGACCCCTATCTCAATGTGGACCCCGGCACGATGAGTCCCTACCAGCACGGCGAGGTCTTCGTCACCGACGACGGCGCGGAGACCGACCTGGACCTCGGCCACTACGAGCGCTTCGTGGATGAGGCGCTGAACGCGAACGCTTCCGTCTCCTCCGGCAAGGTCTACTGGAGCGTCCTCAACCGCGAGCGGCAGGGCGGCTACCTTGGCGGCACGGTGCAGATCATTCCGCACGTCACCGACGAGATCAAGAGCCGCGTCTACGCCATGGACGACGGCGAGACCGACGTGTGCATCACGGAGATCGGCGGCACGGTGGGCGACATCGAGAGCCAGCCGTTCCTTGAAGCGATCCGGCAGGTCGCGGCGGAAAAAGGGAGAGGAAACGTCCTCTTTATCCACGTTCCGCTCATCGTCTCCATCCCCGGCAGCGGCGAGCTCAAGAGCAAGCCCACGCAGCATTCCGTCAAGGAGCTGCTCTCCCTCGGCATCCAGCCGGATATCCTCGTCTGCCGCACGGACAGCCCGCTGCCCGACGATGTGCGCCATAAGATCGCGCTGTTCTGCAACGTCGAGCCGGAATGCGTGATCCCGAACGTCACGGCCTCCACGCTCTATGAGGTGCCGCTGCTGCTTGAGGACGCCGGCCTCTGCCGCGAGGTCTGCCGCAAGCTCGGCTTTGACTGCGGCGAGCCGGATATGAAGGCATGGACGGCGCTCGTCGAGAAGATCAAGCACGCGCACAAACAGGTGACCATCGCGCTCGTCGGCAAGTATACCGGTCTGCACGACGCTTATCTGAGCGTCGTTGAGTCGCTCTTCCACGCGGGCACGGCCTGCGACGCGCAGGTGACGATCCAATGGGTCGATTCCGAAACGCTGACGGCGGAGAATGTCGCCTCCGTTCTCGGCGGCTGCACGGGCGTGCTGGTGCCCGGCGGCTTCGGCGACCGCGGCATCGAGGGCATGATCCTCGCCGCGCAGTACGCGCGCGAGAACGGCGTGCCCTATCTCGGCATCTGCCTCGGTATGCAGATCGCCGTCATCGAGTTTGCGCGCCACGCCGTCGGCTGGGCCGACGCGCACAGCGCGGAGTTCTCCTCCCTCACCGCGCACCCGGTCATCGCGCTTCTGCCCGACCAGATCGGCGTGACCGCCAAGGGCGGCACAATGCGTCTCGGCAAATACCCCTGCGTGCTCGGCGAGGGCACGAAGGCGTATGCCGCCTACGGCACGCGCGAGATCTCCGAGCGTCACCGTCACCGCTACGAGTTCAATAACCTCTTCCGCGAGGAGCTTGAGCGCGCGGGCATGACCTTCTCCGGCACCTCGCCGGACGGCTCGCTCGTTGAGATCGCCGAGCTGAGCGAGCAGGATTGGTACGTCGGCTGCCAGTTCCACCCCGAATTCAAGAGCCGTCCTGACCGTCCGCACCCGCTCTTCACCGGCTTCGTCGCCGCAGCGCTGCGCAAGGCGGGCAAATAATAGCGAAGGGGCGGAGCCGTATGGCTCCGCCCTCTGCATGAAAAAAGAGAACCGCCGCGCGGTTCTCTTTTGCTGTATTCAGCGGTTTTTCAGACGCTTGTCGCACTTGGCGGCGAGCTTCGTACCGACGCTCTGGAAGAGCTGCACGAGCAGAATGAGCAGGATGACCGCCACGTACATCACGAGATATTTGTAGCGGTAGAAGCCGTAGTCGATGGCGATCTTGCCGAGACCGCCGCCGCCGATGATGCCGCTCATGGCCGAGTAGCCGAGGATGGTCGTGAGCGCGATGGTGAAGTTCTGCAGCAGAGAGGGGATGCTTTCGGGGATCATCACCTTGCAGATGATCTGCATGGGCGTCGCGCCCATGCTCTGCGCGGCCTCGATGATGTTGGGGTCCAGCTCACGCAGGCTGCTCTCGACGAGACGCGCGACGAACGGAAAGGCCGCGATGACGAGCGGAACGATGGTCGCCCTGGTGCCGACGGTCGTGCCGATGATGAGGCGCGAGAGCGGAAAGACCATGATCATCAGGATCAGGAACGGAATAGAGCGCAGCAGGTTGATAAGAACGTTCAGCACGCTCATCAGCCAGCGGGGAAGCGGCAGCACGCCGTCCCTTTCGCCCACCACGAGCAGCACGCCCAGCGGCAGACCGATCACGATGGCGAAGGCCGTGGAGAGAAGCGTAACATAGAAGGTTTCCCAGATGGCGGGGAGAAACTGCGTTTGCAGCGCTGCGGTCAGCTCCTCGATGGACTCGGGAGAGAAAAGATTACTGTACACCGACGCTCGCCTCCTCGACCTGAAGATTTTCGATCCCGCTCAGAAATTCCCACGCACGGTCAAACTGCGCCGCGGGGACGCCGAGCAGCATACTGCCGTAGATCTCCTCCGAGAGCTTCTGCGTGCTGGCGGAAATGACGTTGGCCGCGATGTTCTCCTCCGTCGCGAGGCGGGCCACCAGCGGGATCGAGGTGGTCTTTGCGCTGCGGAAGATGAGGCGGATGCGGCGCTCCTGCGTGGGATCGGACACCGTGACGTCTGCGCCGCCGGGGAAAACAAGGTGGCGCGCGGCGGCGGATTTCGGCGCGGAGAAGACGGTGGAAACGAGACCGTCCTCCACCACCTCGCCGTCGTCCAGAATGGCGACATGGTTGCACACGCTCTTCACAACGCTCATCTGGTGCGTGATGATGACGACCGTGATGCCGAGCTTTTTGTTGATGTCGCCGATGAGCTCAAGGATCTGGCGCGTCGTCTTGGGGTCGAGCGCGCTGGTCGCTTCGTCGCACAGCAGGACCTTGGGGTTCGTCGCCAGCGCGCGGGCAATGGCGACGCGCTGCTGCTGACCGCCGGAGAGCTGCGCGGGATAGGCCTTCGCCTTGTCGGGCAGGCCGACCGTCTCCAGAAGCTCCTGCGCGCGAGAAGCCGCCTCACGGCGGCTGACCCCGGCAAGCTCCATCGGGAAGCAGACATTATCCAGGCAGTTCCGCTGCATGAGCAGATTGAAGCGCTGGAAGATCATGGTAATGTCGCGCCGCGCAGCACGGAGCTGCGCGGGCGACATGGTATCCAAACGTTTTCCGTTGACGATGACCTCGCCGGAGGTGGGGCGCTCGAGCATATTGATGCAGCGCACCAGCGTGCTCTTGCCGGCGCCGCTCATGCCGATGATGCCGTAAACGTCACCGTCCGGAATGGTCAGGGAGATATCCTTGAGGGCTTCCACCCGCCCACCGGCGGTCTCAAAGACTTTGCTGACGTGCTTGAGTTCGATCAAGGAATTCTCCTCCTTTCTTTTATCTTACTTCAGGGCATCCAGCGTGGTCTGCTTGCCGCCGTAGAGACCCATGGGCTCGACGTGAATGGCAGCGACGGAGACGATGTGGGTGCCGTTTTCCTTGTTGAAATCATCAAGATAGGGGGTGTGCTGGAAGTAGTTGGCGTCCACGGTGCCGTCCTCCACGACGGTGTTGGGCACAACGTAGTCGTTGTAGGTCTGAATGTCGAGGGTGATGTCCTTTTCGGCAAGGATCTCCTTGGCGACCTCGAGGATCTCGGCGTGGGGCGTGGGGGAGGCGGCGACGGAGATGGTTTCGCCGGCGAGCGCGGCGTAGTCAACACTGGCGTCGTAGCCGTCGCCCGGATTCTCGACGGTGCTCACGACCGCACCGTCATACTTCTCGGCGATGTAATCGGCGACCTGCTGACTCTCGAGCGCGGCGACCAGAGCCTTGACCTTGTCGCTGGACTCGTTGCCTTCCTTGACGGCGAGGATATTGGCGTAAGCGGAGGCGGAGCCTTCAATGGCCAGAGAATCCTTGACAGGATTCAGACCGGCGTTGATGGCGTAGTTGGAGTTGATGACGGCGTAGTCCACATCCTTGAGGATGTTGGGGATTTGCGCGGCTTCGGTCTCAACGATCTCAACGTTGTGGGGATTCTCGGCGATGTCGTTCTTGGTGGCGGTGATGCCGGCGCCGTCCTTGAGCTTGATGATGCCGTTGGCTTCGAGCAGCAGCAGGGCGCGGGCTTCGTTGGTGGTGTCGTTGGGGACTGCGATCTGAATGGCGGCGTCGGCCTTTTTGCCGCAGCCGGAGAGAATACCGAGGGCGAGAACTGCCGCGAGGGCAAGAGAAATGAGCTTTTTCATGATTTTATTCTTCCTTTTCTTGATTTTAATATTATTTGAATGATTTTTGATGCGACGATCCGCGGTCACATTCGACCGCTCATGCGGGAACACGAACCATGCGGACACATTCGCTCTTTCAACAGCTTGAGCATCGTGTTTGACCTCCTTTGCTTGGGACGCTGTTAGTTATACACGATGCTTCACCATTTGTCCAATACGCTATGAGGATAATGAGTTATAGGCTCAAGCTATAGCATAGTGCGTTTCATATACTCCAATGGCATAATATCGAGACATATATTGACGATATGAACAAAACAGGAGGGTATCAGTTAGATAAACCGCCCTGTGCCGCGTGAAGAAATTCCTGTATTTTCTCGATATACAGCTTGCCGACGCTGCTGAGGATCTGGTTTTTCTTCACGATATAGCCGACCTTCATCACGCCGTTGATGGGGCTGTCGTCCGAAAGGGGAATGACGCGGTAGTCCCCGCCGTTGAGCTCCTCGCACACGATGCCCGAGCAGAGCGTGTAGCCGTAGAGCCCGACCATCAGGTTGACCATCGTGGCGCGGTCGTTGACCTTGACGGTCTGGGAGTAGTCGTTCATGGACGACAACTCCTCGGAGAAGTAGAAGGAGTCGTTGCCGCCCTGCTCAAAGGAGAGGAAGGGGTAGTCGCTCAGCTCCTCGCCGTGGATCTCCGTGCGGTCGGCGAGCGGGTGGTTTTTCCACAGAAAGACATAGGACTTGCAGTCCATCAGCTCGTGGAACTCAATGTCGTTCGCGCGGAGGATCTTCGTGATGACGTTGCGGTTGAAGTCGCTGAGGTAGAGGATGCCGATCTCGCTGCGCAGGCTTGCGACGTCGTCGATGACCTCGCGCGTCTTGCTCTCGCGGATGGCGAAATCGTATTTGGCGGTGTCGAAGCTCTTGGCCATCTCCACGAAAGCCTTGACCGCGAAGGAATAGTGCTGCGTCGTCACGCCGAACTTCTTTTTCAACTCGTTGGGATGCGCGTACTTCTCCGCCAGCGTCTCATACTGGTGGTAGACCTGACGGGCATAGTCGATGAACTCCTGCCCATCGTTCGTCAGCGTCACGCCGCGTCCGCTGCGGTGGAAGATGGTGATGCCGAGCTCACGCTCCAGCTCCTGCATCGCGCCGGTGAGCGAGGGCTGGGCGATGTAGAGCCGTTCCGCCGCCTTGTTCATCGAGCCGGTCTCTGAAATGACGATGGCATAGTGGAGCTGTTGGAGCGTCATGGGCGTATTCCTCCATGTACAGAATGAAGAAAGTATAGCATACGGGCGGACAAAATTCAAGCGCGGCGGGCGCTGCGCTTGAATTCCTACAAAGTATATGGTATTATAGAGAAAAAACATAAAAAACGGAAGGTGAGCCTATGCGTATCTCGACCAAGGGACGCTACGCGCTGCGCCTGATGCTCGACCTTGCGGAGCATCAGGGAGACGGCTGCGTATCGCTCAAGGACGTTGCCCAACGGCAGGATATCTCCAAAAAATACCTCGAGCAGATCGTTCCGACGCTCAGCCGTGCCGGCTTCCTGCTCACGAACCGCGGCTATCAGGGCGGCTACCGGCTGGCCCGCCGGCCGGAGGACTACACCGCGCGGGACATTCTGCGCCTGACCGAGGGAAGTCTTGCCCCCGTGGCCTGTCTGGACTGCGAGG
>OLQV01002803.1_pt1 | contig 11025 bp, 10 predicted proteins | sample 1672371 | NCBI WGS metagenome assembly OLQV01 (sample SAMEA3136676, study PRJEB25190) | human gut metagenome
AGGGCAAGATCGACTACATGGCACTGATCGGCGACAATCAGGTGCGCATGGCCAATATCTGCGCCTACACCGCCAACAGCATCAACGGCGTTTCCAAGCTGCACAGTGAGATCATCAAGGAGAGCGTTTTCCACGATTACTACCTGTTCAAGCCCAACGCCTTCAAGAACGTGACCAACGGCATTGCATACCGCCGCTGGCTGCTGGCCTCTAACCCCGGCCTGTGCAAGCTGCTGGACGAGACCATCGGCGACGGCTACAAGCACGATGCTTCCGATCTGACCAAGCTGAACAAGTACGCCGACGACAAGACCGTGCTGAAGAAGCTGAACGAGATCAAGCTGGCCAACAAGAAGGATTTTGCAAGTTATCTGGCAAAGAGCACCGGTCAGATCATCGACCCCAATTCCATCTTTGACTGCCAGGTCAAGCGTATGCACGAGTACAAGCGCCAGCACCTGAATGCGCTGAACATCGCTGCACAGTACCTGTACCTGAAGGAGAACCCCAACGCCGACTTCATCCCCAAGACCTACATCTTCGGCGCAAAGGCTGCTCCCGGCTACTACATGGCCAAGCAGATGATCCGCATGATCTGCAAGCTGGGCGACCTGATCAACAACGATCCCGCCGTGCGCGACAAGCTGCGCGTGGTGTATCTGGAAGAGTACTGCGTGTCCCTGAGCGAGCACCTGATGCCCGCTGCCGAGGTCTCTGAGCAGATCTCTCTGGCAGGCACCGAGGCTTCCGGTACCGGCAACATGAAGTTCATGCTGAACGGTGCCATCACGCTGGGCACTCTGGACGGTGCCAACGTCGAGATCGCCGATGCCGCCGGCAAGGAGAACGAGCTGATCTTCGGTATGCTGACGCCTGAGGTCAACAACCTCAAGCAGGTCGGCTATCACCCCAACGCCTTCATCATGGGCGACGATGTGGCCAACGCAGCCCTGAACTTCCTGGAGCGCGGCTGGAACGGTGAGAACTTCCACGAAGTCACCGAGAACCTGCGCAGCAGCGACCCGTACATGGTCATGGCCGACTTCAAGGATTACCGCCGTGCACAGGCTGACCTGCAGCGTCTGTATGCCGACCGTGAGGCCTGGGCCCGCATGAGCCTGAAGAACATCGCCAACAGCGGCATCTTCAGCGCCGACCGTTCCGTCCTGGATTACGCCCGCGACATCTGGAACGCACCTGTCGTGAAATAACCCTCTCAGTCAGCACTTCGTGCTGCCAGCTCCCCCGAAGTGGGAGCCATTGGCAGACGGGTAAAGCGCAGTTTCGCAGAAAACGTTCTGCGGCGCGGCTTTGCTTTAACCTCATGATACCAAAAGCTCCGGACTGTACAACGGCTCCGGAGCTTTTTTCGAGAAAGGAACGACCCGACTTGTCTTGCCTGTTCAACAGCTACGATCCCTATTTCAAGCAGCCCTTCGGTGCCGTGCGGGCCGGGCAGAGCGTCCGGCTCTCCCTCTGCATCCCCGAAGAACTCGGCTATGTGGACCCGCACCTCGTCCTTCAGAAAGAGGGCCGATTCGACGTGCCGGTATACTACCGGATGAACTTCAACGGCCAGACCCCCAAGCAGAACCACTTCTCGGTCGAAGTCACCCTCAACGACCCCGGCCTCTACTTCTACTATTTTGACCTCTACACCGACTTCCGCCGCATCGTGCGCGGGCCGGACAACTGCGGCATGGTCAGCTGGCAGGACGGTGAAAAATGGCAGATCACGGTCTACGATGCCGCCTTCGAGACGCCGGAGTCCATCAAAGGCAAAGTGTTCTACCAGATCTTCCCGGACCGCTTCTGCGAAGGGGTGGAGAACAAGCCCATGCCCTTCCCGGACCGCATCTATCAGGCCGACAAACACGCCGAGCCCTTCTGGCAGCCCCATGAGGTGGGCGGCCATCTGAACGAAGACTACTTCGGCGGCGACCTGAAGGGCATCCAGCTCAAGCTGCCCTACCTGCACGAGATGGGCGTGGATTTCCTCTACCTGAATCCCATCTTCGAGGCCCACTCCAACCACCGCTACAACACCGCCGACTACCTCAACGTAGACCCCCTGCTGGGCACCAACGAGGAGTTCGAGGCCCTGTGCGCCGAGGCGAAGAAGTACGGCATCGGCATCGTGCTGGACGGCGTGTTCAGCCACACCGGCTCCGACAGCCGCTATTTCAACCGCGAGGGCCGCTACGGCGAGGGCGGCGCTTACCGCGATCCCAGCTCCCCGTACCGCAGCTGGTACGATTTCGACCCGAAATACAAGGGCGGCTACCGCAGCTGGTGGGGCTTCGAGACCCTGCCCGAAGTCAACGAGGAGACCCCCTCTTACGTCGAATTCATCACCGGCGTGGGCGGCGTCATCGATACCTGGCTGCGGCGCGGTGCCGCCGGTTTCCGGCTGGATGTGGCCGACGAGCTGCCGGATGAGTTCATCGAACAGATCCGCACCGCCGTCAAGCGGGTCAGCCCCGAAAAGTTCCTGCTGGGCGAAGTCTGGGAGGATGCCACCACCAAATACGGCTTCAACCAGCGCCGCACCTACCTGCTGGGCAAGGGGCTGGACAGCGTGATGAACTATCCGTTCAAGAATGCCGTGCTGGATTTCGTCAAGGGCAAGCCCGCCGAGCAGGCTGCCAACGAGATCCTGACCATCTGCGAGCACTACCCTGCCCCCGCCATGGACACGGCGCTGAATTTCCTCTCCACCCACGACACCGAGCGCGCCCTGACCGTCATCGCCGACGAGCCTGCCAACGGCCGGGGCCGGGAATGGCAGAGCGGCCGCTGTGTGACCGGCGACGCCTATGAGGAGGGCCTGCTCCGGCTCCGGATGGCCTACGCCATCATCTACACTCTGCCGGGTGTGCCCTGCCTGTACTACGGCGACGAGATCGCCATGCAGGGCTACCGTGACCCGTTCAACCGGGCCTTCTTCCGCTGGGACGCCCACGAGCAGCGTCTGCGCCCCGTTCTGGCCCAGCTGGCCCAGCTGCGCCACACCTGCGAGGCGTTCCGCACCGGCAAGCTCAACGTCCTGCGGGCCGAGGGCGGCATCCTGCACTACCAGCGCATCGGCGAGGCGGAGACGGCGGAGATCATCGTCAACCGCACCGAACACATCATCGTGGAGACGCTGGCCAGCGGCAAAAGCACCGAAGTGAACCCCATGGGCTTCACCATCGTGGTGGAAGAGGTCGGCCACAACCCGAACCACAGCTACTACGATTATATTTAACCTTCAAGGAACAAGGCCCGTGGGATCGCAAGACCGCGGGCCTTGTTTTCTTAAATCAGGACATCTTGTAATCCCGCCCTCGTTATTATATAATAAACGAAAAGAGGCCCTTCGTCTCGTTTCCATCTGCAAGGGAGGGAGTATCTATGCCCATCGACCCCATCTTCTGGCTCATCGCAGCCATCGGCTTTCTGGTGCTGGAGGGAATGACCTTCAGCATGGTATCCATCTGGTTTGCAGCGGGCAGTGCGGCTGCTCTGCTGAGCTGCCTGTTCTGGCCGTCGTTCCGGGTGCAGGCGGTGGTGTTCACCGTGGTCAGCATCCTCTGCCTGGCGGCGTTCAAGCCGCTGGCCGACAAGCTGCGCCGGAAGCACACCCCCACCAACGGCGACCGCAGCCTTGGCCGCGAGGCAAAGGTCCTGACCCCGGTCTCCGCCGGGAAGACTGGCCGTGTCCGGCTGGACGGCGTGGACTGGAACGCCCGCTGCGCCACCCCCGGCGACGCACTGGAGCCGGGCCAGACCTGCCGTGTGACCGAGATCCACAGTACCCTGCTCATCGTGGAGCCTGTCCTGACCGAATCATCCACCCACTGAAAAAAGGAGCGTTCCTATGCCCATCATGCTGTTTGTGATCCTTGCACTGGTCTTCGTCATCCTTCTCATCGTCATCACCAACATCGTCATCGTGCCCCAGTCCATGACCTACGTCATTGAGCGGCTGGGCAGCTACTCCGACAGCTGGAGCGCCGGCCTGCACGTCAAGATCCCGTTCGTGGAGCGGGTGGCCAAAAAGGTCAGCCTGAAGGAGCAGGTCGCCGACTTCCCTCCCCAGCCGGTCATCACCCGCGACAACGTCACCATGCAGATCGACACCGTGGTCTTCTTCCAGGTCATGGATGCCAAGCTCTACACCTACGGCGTCAACCAGCCCATTGCGGCCATCGAGAGCCTGTCTGCCACCACCCTGCGCAACATCATCGGTGAAATGGAGCTGGACCACACCCTGACCAGCCGCGATGTCATCAACGGCAAGATCACGGCCATTCTGGACGAAGCCACCGATAAGTGGGGCATCAAGGTCAACCGCGTCGAGGTCAAGAACATCATCCCCCCGCGTGAGATCCAGGAGGCCATGGAAAAGCAGATGAAGGCCGAGCGCGAGAAGCGCGCCGTCATCCTGAAGGCCGACGGTGAAAAGCAGGCCGCCATCACCGCCGCCGAGGGCGAAAAGGAAGCCGCCATCCTCCGTGCTGACGCCGTCAAGCAGCAGCGCATCCTCGAAGCCGAGGGCGAGGCACAGGCCATCCTCGCGGTGCAGCAGGCCAACGCCGACGCCATCCGTCTGCTGAACGAGGCCATGCCCAGCGACAAGGTGCTGGCCATCCGCAGTCTGGAAGCGCTAGCCAAGGTCGCCAACGGCAAGGCCACCAAGATCATCATCCCGTCCGAGCTGCAGAACCTCGGCGGCGTGGTGCCCAGCATCAAAGAGCTGCTGACTGACCCGAAGGACGCAGAATAAGGAGCCTGTTTATGATCTACGATACCCTGAACAACCTGCCCAACTATCTGGGCATGAGCGAAAATCTGGATGTCGTCATTGAGTTCGTCATGGCGCGGGACATCAACAACCTCCCCGCCGGAAAGACCCGCATCCTCGGCGAGAAGGCCGTCGTCACAGTCAGCACCGTGACCCCGCAGCCTGGCGACAAGGCCCCCTTCGTCCGCCGGGACACCCACCTGACGCTGGAGACCGACCTCGAAGGCAGCGAGCTGTTTGAAGTCTCGCTGGGCGAGTTCAGCCCCACCAAACCCACCGACGAGGCTGCTGACATCACGGTCGGCAGTGCGGGCACCAGCATTGCCGGGATGCTCTGCGAAGGCCGCTTCGCCCTCTATCTGGCTGGGGAGCCGTACAAATCCGGCCTGAAGGCGCAGGGCTGCGGCAAGCTGAAAAAGGCCGTGTTCAGCATCGAGCTGGACGAGGACGACACTACAGAGTGAAAGGAACCATACCATGGGATTTCTTGCTGTTTTTATAGCCTGCCTGTTTGGCGTATTCATTTTTACCGTATTCGGCGGTTATTCCCTGTTGCTCTATTGCCAGCAGTCTCTGCTGATGGTCATACCGCCTGCGCTCGTGCTTTCTGTCCTTGTATGGGCGTTCATGAAAATGGATGATAAAATCACTGCTTTGCAGCATCGCGTCGATGAACTGGAAGCGGCACAGAAAGAATCCTCCGAAGCAATGAAGCCACAGTAAACCAAGCCCCCTCTACGCAGCGTAGGTTGCGCAGAGGGGTTTTCTATGCTATCCTGTCTGCAACGCAAACGAACAGGAGGAAACCATTATGAATACCTATGTGACCGGAAACACCATCCGACTGCTGCGAGAAGCCAAGGGCCTGACGCAGGCAGAGCTTGCCCGCCAGCTCCTGGTCAGCGCCAAAACGGTCTCCAAATGGGAGACCGCCAAGGGCCTGCCCGACATCTCCCTGCTGGAACCGCTGGCCGCTGCGCTGGGCGTGTCGGTGCTGGAACTGATGCAGGGCGAACCAGTGGTCAACCGAAACCGTGCCGCCAATCTGCTGCGTTCCAAGCTCTACGTCTGCCCCCTCTGCGGGAACGTACTTCACTCCACCGGTCAGGCCGTGGTGAGCTGCTGCGGCATCACGCTGCCCGCGTTGGATATCGCGGAGGCCGATGATGCCGACGAGAAGCACCAGCTGACCATTGAGCGGGTGGAAGATGAACTTTTCGTTACCCTGCACCACCCCATGGAGAAGGGCCACTTCATCTCCTTCATCGCCTATCTCACCGGCGACAAGCTCCAGCTTGTCAAGCTCTACCCGGAGGGCGAAGCCAGCTGCCGGTTCCCGCTGCGGGGCGCCGGGGTGCTCTATTTTTACTGCAACCGCCACGGCCTGATGAAAGCCCCAGACCTCCGCACGGCCACCCGCCGCACCCCGCCCCAGAAGATCCACCTGCGGGAGCCGGACGAGCGCGACCGCGAACAGGTCATGGCTTATCGGGAGGAATTTCTCGCCCTCGGCTCCCGGATGGACGGCACCTCGGCGCTGGACCAGTTCGACGATTTCGACGCCTGGCTGGCCCAGATTCGGAAACTGACCGACCCCCGCACGACGCCCGCCGGGCTTGTTCCTGCCACCGAATATCTGGCGCTGGACGAGCACGAACGCCTTGTGGGCATGACCAACCTGCGCCATCGCCTGAACGACTATCTGCTCACCTACGGCGGGCACATCGGCTACAGCGTCCGCCCCTCCGAGCGGCAGAACGGCTATGCCACCCAGATGCTCCGCCTGACGCTGGAACAGGCCAGAGCGCGCGGCATCGGGAAGGTGCGCATCTGCTGCGACCACTACAACGTCGCTTCCGCCAAAACCATCCGCGCCAACGGCGGCGTCCTCGAAGACGAACAGTTTGACCCGCAGGATGGAACCCTGACCCAGCGGTACTGGATCTCCAATAATTAAGAAAACCCTCTCCGTCAAAGCCTGTCGGCTTTGCCACCTCTCCCGAAGGGCGAGGTTTTGCTGTTGCGTTGTGTCAGCAGCAAAGCTCCCCCTTTGGGGGAGCTGGCATTGCGAAGCAATGACGGAGAGGGTCTTATATTATCAACCCAGATGGAACAGATCAATGAGAACGACCATGGCAAGGCCGTAGTAGACCACGACGGCCACCAGATCGTTGATGGTGGTGATGAGCGGGCCGGAGGCCACAGCGGGGTCGATGTGGATCTTGTGGAACAGCATGGGGATGACCGTGCCCACCAGGCTGGAAACGACCATGGCGATGATCAGCGCCACGCCGACACAGCCGGACAGCAGGAAGGCTTCGCCCCAGGTATACGCCTTGAAGAAATGGATGTAGCAGCCCAGGAAGCCCAGCGCCATCACAGCCAGCAGTGCGCCGTTCACCAGACCGACCCGCATCTCCTTCCAGAGCAGCTGGAGCTTTTTGGCGGTGGTCAGGTTCTCGTCCACCAGCACACGGATGGTCACGGCCAGCGACTGGGTGCCCACGTTGCCGGCCATGTCCAGCACCATGGACTGGAAGCAGATGACGATGGGCAGCACCGCCACCACCGACTCGAACGCACCGACGACCGAGGAGACGAGCATTCCGAGGAAGAGCAGGGCGATCAGCCAGGGCAGGCGCTTCTTCACGCTCTCGAAAACGCCCTCGTTCAAGTCTTCTTCGCTGGTCAGGCCGCCCAGTTTTGCGTAATCGTCGCCCATCTCGTCATCGACCAGTTCGACCACGTCGGACGAGGTGATGATGCCGACCAGCTTGCCCGCATCGTTCAGCACCGGGAGCGAGCGCTCGGCGTAGTCCACGATGCGGTCGATGCAGTCGCTGATCTTCTCGTGGTCGGTCACATAGGGGTACGACCGCGCGATGAGCTTTTCGAGCTGGTCGTCCGCGCGGGCAATGATAAGGTCTTTCAGGTCGATGGCACCATAGAACTTGTCGTTTTCGTCCACGACGTACAGGGTGGAGATGTTGTCGTTTTCTCCCGCCTGCTTCACCAGCTCGCTCATCGCCTGCCGGATGGTCATATTCTTCCGGATGGAGATGTAGTTGGTGGTCATGCTGCTGCCGATCTCATCCTCGCCGTAGGAGAGCAGCATCCGGACATCCTCAGCGGAGTCCCGGTCCAGCTGGCCGACGATCTTTGCCTTGTCCTCTTCTTCGAGGTCATCCAGCGCGTCCACCGCATCGTCCGAGTCCATGTTGGAGACGACTTTCGCCGCCTTTTCCGAGGGCAGCTCTTTCAGATACGGCTCTGCATCGTCGAGGTAGGAGAAGATCTCTGCCACCCGCTCGATGCCCAGCACCGGGTACAGCTTCTGGCGCTCGTCTGGCGTCAGCGCCGTCAGCGCATCGGCCAGGTCGTTTTCGTGGTAGTCGGAAAGCTTTTCCGCCAGCTCTGCCTGCGGCAGACCGCTGTGGATGAGGTTCAGGATCTCTTCCTGGTAATTCTTCTTCTGCATCTTGGTTCCCTTCCTGCCCATTCCGGGCATAAAAAATACACCGCGTCGGTCAAGCTCGACTCCTGCGGTGTATCATGGGCACATGCAGTTCAGGACGCGGCAGACTCATTCGCCTGGCCCGCATCGCAGGAGAAGCGTTGTTTGGGGTGATCCGTATGGTCACTGGACATGGAAATCAAACGCCTCCTGAAACTGAGATTTGCCGTTCGGCCTCGTTATGATACTACGGCCGGGCGGATTTTTCAAGCCCTTTTACAAAACTTTTACCGATTCTGAGCCGGATTTCAAGACATGATAAAACCGGAACGCATCGAAAGGCACGTTCCGGTTTTTGTCACTTTTTGTATTTTCCGTACCACGCCACCGATACCCGCCACGACACGGCATACAAGGCCAGAACCGCCAGCAGAAACGCCGCAGCCAGCCAGAGGGGTACAGGCAGCGGCACACTTCCCGTGCCGTTCTGCTGCAGTTCATCCATCAGGGCAATTCCTCCGCCCAGCATGGCCCCCATTCCTGCAAACATCAGCATGTACAGCATTCGGGCTTTTTCCGGACCAAAACGATAATACAGCGGAAGCATAATGCCATTCATCAGCAGTATCGCCAGCACGCCAAACTCCATCCAGATGCTAACCGGGGCATCTGGAAGCGGTTTTCCCAGCAGAACGATCACGCCGCATGACACGCCGCTCAGCCCAACGGAGACCGCTGCACAGATCACCCCGATAAGATATTTTTCCGCGACCTGAATTTTTCTGCTCATTGGCAAGGTCAGGCCGTACTCTGTCCACCCGCTGGAATGATCATATGCCAACAGGGAGACCGGCAGGATGCCCAGAAAAATGGCCGCATAGTTCATGGCAAAGGTAGACGCTCCCGATGCGCTCAGAGTCCAGATCACCAGAACAGCCAGAACTGTAAGGTACATCGTCTTCATGTTGCTTTTTATCTGGTACCAATCTTTTAATAATAAGCCCTTCATGCGTTCTTCTCCCCTTTCACCATCAATACAAACAGTTCCTCGATACTCACGGGCGTCAGGGCGCTTCCAGTGGGCACCCCGTCCCGTTTGACCAGCGCTTCGGCCCCGTAGGGTGTGACCCGCTGGCTGACCACGACGTCCGGAGCCAGCTCTTCCAGTTGAGCGGCAGTGCCGTGCCAGAGAGCGTACTCCTCCCGCAGCGTGTCCTTGTCCTCACAGAGCAGGAGCTTCCCCTTGTGCAGAAAGGCAATGGTATCGCAGAGCTTTTCCAAATCGCTGACGATGTGGGACGAGATCAAAATTGCATGGTTCTCATCCCGCACAAAGTCCAGCAGCAGATCGATGAGCTCATCCCGAACCACAGGGTCCAGGCCGCTGGTGGCTTCGTCCAGAAGCAGCAGCTTCGGATGGTGGGACAGTGCCACGGCAAGGCAGAGTTTCATCGTCATGCCGGTGGAGTATTCGTTATACTTTTTCTTAGCAGGCAGTTCAAAGCGCTTGCAAAATCCGGCATAGACCCCGGCGTCCCAATTGCGGTAGATGCCCGCCATCACCTTTCCCACCTGTTCGGCGGTCAGGCAGGTGGGGATGCCATCGCCGCTCAGCACCACGCCGATGTCCTCCTTGGTGCAGGGGGATGCTTCCAGGTCGTCTTTCCCCAGCACCCGGATGGTGCCGGACTCCGGTGGAAGTATTCCCAAAATCAGCTTCAGGGTCGTGCTCTTGCCCGCACCGTTCTCGCCGATGAGGCCGCAGACCGTGCCGCCGGGCAGGGTCAAATCAATAGGCCCCAGGGTGAAACCCGGATACGTTTTCTGTACGCCGTGCAGTTCCAGTGCGTTCATCTTCATTCCTCCCACAGCAGTTCCAACATTTCGACAAGGTCGTTCTTTGCCAGCCCGCAGGACGCCGCCAGCCGGACGGCCTCCGTCAGGTGCGATTCAATTTGCTTCAGATTCTCCTCCCGGAGCAGTTCCGTGTTTTTCGCCGCCACGAAGAAGCCTTTGGCCGGGATGGCATACAGAAAGCCCTCCTTTTCCAGCTCATCGTAGGCGCGTTTGGTCGTGATGACGCTGATGCGCAGGTCGCGCGCCAGCGCCCGGATGGACGGCAGCGCCTCGTCCGGCTGCAGATTACCGTTCAATATCTCATTTTTGATCTGGGTATAAATCTGGTCATAGATCGGTGCCCCGCTTTTGTTGTCGATAAAAAGATTCACATCGCTCCCCCCTCCGTCTTGTCTGTACATGTACAGTATATACAGTTGACACAGAGTTGTCAAGAGGCAACTGCAAAAAAGCAGCCGCTCCCAACGGGAACGGCTGCTTTGAGTTTTTCTTATGCAGTTCCTGCGAACGGCTCAGTAGGCCACGCCCCAATAGACCATAGCCTTGGCAGGCTTGCCGCAGCAGGGGCAGACATCGCTCAGGTGCTCCTGCGCGAAGGGCATGCAGCGGCTGGACAGACCTGCTTCTTCCTTCATCTTCATCTCGCAGGCCAGGTCGCCGCACCACATGGTCTTGATATAGCCGGTGTTGGCCTTGGCCAGCTCCTTGACCTCGTCCATGGTGGTGGCTGCCCAGGTGCGCTTTTCGCGGTTGGCCAGAGCGCGCTCGTACAGGTCCTTGCGCAGGGCCTCCAGCTGGGCCGGGATGGCCGTTTCCAGCTCGTCCAGAGAGACGAAGACCTTCTCGCGGGTGTCGCGGCGGACCAGAACGCACTGGTTCTTCTCCAGATCCTTGGGGCCGATCTCCAGGCGCAGGGGCACACCCTTCA
>OLQV01002805.1_pt1 | contig 11018 bp, 10 predicted proteins | sample 1672371 | NCBI WGS metagenome assembly OLQV01 (sample SAMEA3136676, study PRJEB25190) | human gut metagenome
GTATATTAAAGGAACAAGTCATACATTACTAAAAATTCACAGGGTCCTGTAACTAAATAAACCTAGATATTGGAATCCGATGTGTCATACATTACTAAAAATTCACAGGGTCCTGTAACGCCCTACCGTTTTCATAAAGACTCATTTCTGTCATACATTACTAAAAATTCACAGGGTCCTGTAACATCTATGTATCTCTATTAAGCTTACTGATAGTCATACATTACTAAAAATTCACAGGGTCCTGTAACTTCTGATTTAAGCATGATAAATAAAAGAAGTCATACATTACTAAAAATTCACAGGGTCCTGTAACATAGCAAATAAATGCCAAGAATAGCAGGCAGTCATACATTACTAAAAATTCACAGGGTCCTGTAACAACCAAGACCATCAAAAAGATGTTCAATTGGTCATACATTACTAAAAATTCACAGGGTCCTGTAACCTGATAACATAGGATTATCAAGGGTTTCTTGTCATACATTACTAAAAATTCACAGGGTCCTGTAACTAGAAGATGGGATAAGACCTCGAAACCAGAGTCATACATTACTAAAAATTCACAGGGTCCTGTAACCGATCTAGCTATACAAATAACAAAAAATAGTCATACATTACTAAAAATTCACAGGGTCCTGTAACGTTGAATTAATGCCTGCTATTCTTGGTATGTCATACATTACTAAAAATTCACAGGGTCCTGTAACTCTAGCAAAGCCCCTACTCCAGTACTTAACGTCATACATTACTAAAAATTCACAGGGTCCTGTAACATTATTCTGTTTATTTGGCTCTCCAACAGGGTCATACATTACTAAAAATTCACAGGGTCCTGTAACTGGTGCTGTTAATTTAAATGTAAAGTATAAGTCATACATTACTAAAAATTCACAGGGTCCTGTAACTCCTAACTTTTATTAAATAATAATGAACCGTCATACATTACTAAAAATTCACAGGGTCCTGTAACTAAAAAAATTACCTATCTTAGTACCTAAATGTCATACATTACTAAAAATTCACAGGGTCCTGTAACCAATTAATCTTTGCATGTATGCAATATAATGTCATACATTACTAAAAATTCACAGGGTCCTGTAACTACATTTTCATTGTACTAGTGAAGAATATGGTCATACATTACTAAAAATTCACAGGGTCCTGTAACACTCTCCAAATTACTATTATCTACCACTTCGTCATACATTACTAAAAATTCACAGGGTCCTGTAACGTATTGAAACTTGCTGTATTTCCATCAAATGTCATACATTACTAAAAATTCACAGGGTCCTGTAACTAAAAATATCTTGACATCTCGCGAATTGCGGTCATACATTACTAAAAATTCACAGGGTCCTGTAACATATAATTGACTATAAATTTATTGATTATGTCATACATTACTAAAAATTCACAGGGTCCTGTAACTTAAAATAAGTATAATTAATTTGACTTTTAGTCATACATTACTAAAAATTCACAGGGTCCTGTAACGAAAGACCTGTTTGTTGTAAAATATCTTTGTCATACATTACTAAAAATTCACAGGGTCCTGTAACAAATTGTGTCTTGTTTTTTTTGCTCTGTAGTCATACATTACTAAAAATTCACAGGGTCCTGTAACGAAAATCAAAGTCACTGGCTAAAGAGAGAGTCATACATTACTAAAAATTCACAGGGTCCTGTAACAGAATCTATCGGTACCATTAAAAAGGACATGTCATACATTACTAAAAATTCACAGGGTCCTGTAACTAAATATCTCGTCATAAACAATAATACAATGTCATACATTACTAAAAATTCACAGGGTCCTGTAACCAATTTATTATACCAACTAAGTGCTAGTTTGTCATACATTACTAAAAATTCACAGGGTCCTGTAACCTCAGGAATGGTTAGAGATAAACATAACTGTCATACATTACTAAAAATTCACAGGGTCCTGTAACGGTCTACCGAATCAATTTTAGTATTTAATGTCATACATTACTAAAAATTCACAGGGTCCTGTAACCTGAATTGTATGATACGTTCGAGCAAATTAGTCATACATTACTAAAAATTCACAGGGTCCTGTAACGGGAAAAACCGCTTAAAGTTAAAGTTGCAAGTCATACATTACTAAAAATTCACAGGGTCCTGTAACTTAAATAATTGTATTTGTGTACTATCGTATGTCATACATTACTAAAAATTCACAGGGTCTTGTAACCTCAAATTAATTATAGCATTTATCATTAAAAATTACAATATTTAATTATTTATTTAATAAATGTGGACTAATTTTGATGAATTTGATACAATTATATTGAGGTAAGGATATGGAAATAGTTGTAAATATAGATAATAAGAAAAATTTGATTAAATTAGATAAAAATGTTATTTTTTTTGGAAAGAATGGTAATTACAAAAACAAAGTAATTAATAGTATAACTAATGGATTATTAGGGAAAACAAAAAACATATTAATTGATGGTAAAAGTTATAATTGTAAAGATTTCAATGTTATAAATATTGATGAAGAAAATGATTTTTCTAATGAATTTAAATTTACTAAAAGCAATACACTAAAACAACTTATTTATAATGATGTTATAAATAAAATTAATGAAGAAAAAATAATTAAATATACTAATGAAATATTTGATGTAATTGATGATAAAGTTAATAATTTACTAAATAGAAAAGTTAATAAAAAAAGTGATAATAATATATCGTTTCAAATAGAAATACCTGATGTTAATTCAATTATAGATAAATTTACTAATATTTATATAGATAATATTTTACTTAGTAATAGTGAAATATCTAAATCTATGAAAAGAAAATTACTATATCAGTTATATTTTTTAGATATTAAAAAACTAAATGATAAGCCTACAATAGTTATAATTAATAACTTTGATGTATATTTAAATTCAAGTGAAATTATTAATTTGTTAAATACAATTAATAGTCTATCAAATGATAATTGTCATTTTATATTAAGTAGTTGTAATAATATATTTGATTATCTTGATATTGAAAAGTATAACATATATAAAGCCACTGATAAAATAATTAATTTTAATATCATCGAAGATGCAATTAAAACTTATTTATTAAAAAATGAATTTAATAAAATAAATGATAATATTTCTTTTAACGATTTTTATTTAAAAAATGAATCATTAATTACTAATGAAGAAATATTAAATATTAGAGATAACATTATTAATAAATACCCTACTTTAATTAGCAAGATATTAAATTCAGATAGTATAAAAGTAGTTTTGAGTAAGCCTAAAAATATTACATGTGAATATATTATTTGTAGTGATAAAAATAATCAAAATCTTTTTTTAGAAATATCTGATAAACTTATTGACTAAATAACATAAATAAGATATAATTAAATTGTCCTGAAAAAGTGGACATACATTACTAAAAGTTTACAGGTTTCTGTAATAAGGCATAATGCCTTAGGTTTGATCTAACCATAAAGATCACAAAAACAGGCTTTATGCCTGTTTTTCTATTACTCAAATATTAATAAACTTTCTATTGAAATATCTTCTTCAATAGATTTGGTACCTGAAAACATTATAATATTATTATATTGATTTTCTGTTACTTGAAGTAATCTAATGTTTCCAGTTTTAGGAGCATTTATCTTTAATCTATTTATATGTTTATTTAGGTCATCATTGTTTTTACATATTCTTGAATACACTGAATATTGCATCATTATAAAACCTTCATCTAATAAAAAATTTCTAAATTTTGTAGCTATTTTCTTTTCTTTATCTGTTATTACTGGTAAATCAAACATTACAATTACCCGCATAAATCTATTATTCATATATTATAATTGGTAAATCTAATTTTATTTCACCAGTAGAAAAAGATTTTATGTAACTTTTTATTAGAAGACTTATACTATATTCTATAGTATATTTTTTATTTTGATGCAAAACTTCTTTGTTTAATAAATTTATTAGTTTTTTTCTAAATTCAAAAGATAATGGTAATACTATATCATCTTTATTATCATATACAAATTTATCTATTACTGAACGATATGGTTCTAAAAAATCATAAGCAAGATTAAAGTTATTTATTTTTGAGTTGTGATGAATCCCTAAATAAGTATTTAAACCATATACTGCTAGATTTCTTATAATTGCACTTGCTAGTATTGTATATCCATAGTTAAGTGCTGCATTTATATTATCGTCATAGAATCTAATAAAATCGCTTCCAAATATACTTCTGAAATATATTTTTGCAGCTAGTCCTTCCCTATTCTTTGAATCACCATCTATTACTTCATTGATATATTCATTTAGTTTAGAGATTGGAAACTCTTCTTTGGAAGTCATTTCCAATACTCTAATACTATTTTCAATTTTTCTTTTAACTATTTGATTCCAAAATTCATTTTTAATACTATCATCAATTTCTAATTGATGGGTAAATACATCTAATTGTTTAAAATGATAATTATACGGATACATTATAGAAGTTGGTTCATGTTTTTCATCGCATACAATTAGTGATATAGCATTTTTTCCAAGTTCGGCAAGTAATCTAGTAGTAATAATAGTAGTTGAATCTTCAATTAAAATATAATTTATATCTTCAAGTGGAATTTTAGTACTTTGATTATCTTTATCAATAATTAATTGTTTGTCTTTAAAATGTAATTTTTCACTTTTTTTAATTATTACTTGTCTATACCCCACTTATTTCACCTAAAACACTTATTGATAATTTTTCTATTTCTTTAATAGTAGATATTGTAATAGTATACCTATCTCTCTGTTTACTAAAAATATTATTTTCATTGTAATCATTAACTATAATGTCATAGCCATCTCCGAGTTTACTTTTCACCTCTAACATGCCACTACTACAACCTACTACATATGCTACCGATTCTTTACCTTCTCTAGTAGTTATTTTTATTAAATCATTTTTATTTAATGTACAATACAAATTATAATTATTTACTATATCTGTATATGGAACAATTTTATTATTTTTTCCTTGTCCATAATCTAATTTTATATTAAAATTGTTATCAATTATATTGTTTTTTCTTAAAGTATTTATTTTTTTTATTTCGAGAATATCATAAGCAGCAAAGTATAATTTATCATCTTCTTCATCTTTAGATTTAAAAATGTCTATTTTATATATTCCGCCTTTTTCAACATTACTTTTATTTATCATATGACCAGTGTTTTTATATTCACTATATAATTTTATTTTCTTAATTTCTTTATGCTCTTTATCGTTTTTTGATACTGGATATTTATTTCCATTTGCTTTTAGTACTTCTTCTCCTGATTCATAATTTCCAAACCATTCTATTAATGTTTCGTATATATCTTTAGAACCACTTTCTTTATCTAAAATATTTTCTAAATCTTTTCGTTTTACTTTTTCAATAGGAGTTCTTAATGTCTTATATACTTTTTTATCATCATCTTTACCCATTTCTTTTATTCCATAATATGTCTCTTCATGCATTTTTCCTGATATTTTAGATTTTGCAATAGATGGTATTAATGTATGAACATTATCTATATCTTTTTTTGTGTATGTATTATATGACTGAAGATTCCATTTTAAAGTATCTAAATCTTGTTCATATACTCTTAACTTTGCTTCTTTATCAAAGTTTTCATATGGCAATGGAAATTCTAATCTACTTATGTTATGCTTATTATAATATATATGTTCTTCTTCTAATTGCTTTTTGATATAATCTTTTACATCTATATCTTTTACTTCACCAGTAATATCATCATAATATTCTCCAAGTATTTCTTTTGCATTTTCATAATTTAAGTTATTTAATTGATTTTTAGTCAATCCATCTATGTATCTACTAAATTTTTCATATAATGTTATTTTTTGCTGTAATGACGGTGTGATTGAAGCAATTACTAAAGCATCCATAGCATGATGTAGATGATTATCTCTATCTTTATTTATATCTTTTTTCATATCTTCTGGTAACCTATATGTTTTTGATATATAGCTATGAGTTAGTCTATTAAAACCCCATCTTGCCCTTAATTTAGCAGTAATAGCACCCGGATACATATTAACTTTTTCTACATTTAAATATGCTTTAATTAATGAAGATAATTCCCTACTTATATATTTAGTATCATTAAGATTTTGGTTTCTCATTTCTCTTTCAGTATCAAAATCTAATTTTTTTAATAAATAATTATCTTTCTTTTTCTGTGATATAGTTAAACTATTTATATATGCTTCATATTCATCCCATTTATCGGTTTTACCAAACCATTCATATGGTGTTCTATTTCCTTTTTCTTGATTTTCTTTAGTATATACCAATGTTTTATTTAAATAATTATCATTATAAGTCCTAGAATATGGTAATATATGATCTATTTGTACAATGTTATTTCCAAATAAATCTTCTATAGATATTTTTTTCATACTATAACCACAAAATTCATTTTGCTCTTTCCATAACTTATACTTTAACAAATCCGTACTTGATATCCTATCAGTACTAACAAACAATCCTAATTCTACCAAGTGATTTTTAATTTTTTCATTTTCTGCTTGCTTTTCTACATTGTTTTTTGTTATTTCATTTCTTTCTTGCCTTGACTTAGCTAGTTCCCTAGCAGTTTCTATATTAATTATTTTAGGCATTCCATATTTCTTAATAATTGAATTAATTACTTTTCTAGTTTGAGTAAGTGATCTAATAACTCTTTGATTAGTAATTGTATCATCAACATAAATAGGTACTAATAAATCTTTTTTCTCTTTATCACCATTTATATCAGAATGATTATATCCCAATATATTCATAGCCTTATCGTATGTATTTCCTTCATACATTATAGGAATTAATTTTTTTATTAATTCAGTAGACAACATTAAATGATCTTTAAAATTAGGCAGTAATTCTACAAAATTAATATCTTCAAATATGTCATCTATATTTTCTGATTCTTTAATTTTATTCAATATATCTTCATTTACTTTATAATTAGTACAATATAGAGCTATTTTATCAAGAAAATCTATATTATTTTTATATTCTTCCCAAATTTCTTTACTATAAGCTTTTATTATACTATCTTTTAGTGTATGATACCCCTTTAATTCAATTAATGTTTTGCTAAGCAATTTATCATTGTATAATTTATTATATAGTTCTTTATCTTCGCTTGATAACTCGTTAATGTTAATTTTAGTATCTTTCTTAATATTAAGTTTTTTTCTTAATTCTTCAATTAATTTAATATATTCTTTTTTAGATAAAGTTAAATCTTTAAAGTCAATATTATTTCCAATCATTTTTGTTAAATCTTTATATGATATACTCTTTTTTTCTTTAGATTTTTCTATTATGTTTTTAATTTCATTTTCTGATAGTTTTATATATTCACCATCATTTACTTTATATTTTAAATTAACTAATTTAGTTAATGCTACATATATCTCTGAAGAAAATGCTCTCTTTGGTGCCCTTGGATTACCATCAAAGTTACATTTACCAGTCATTCTCTCTATCAAATCTCCACCATATGGAGAATTTCCTCCTGGTCCTTTAGCATAACTTCTTCTAGAATTATATATTTCTAAATATTGATTTTTAAAATCTTCAGTAATCAAACCAAAGCTTATTTGACTATCTAAAACCATGTTAATTTCTTCCAAATACATTTCATTTGTTACAGATATTTTATAATCTCCAGGACTGTTTTTAATTTTGTTTTTAAACTTTTCATCTTTTATGTACATTTCCGATATAGTACGATAATTTTTTTCATTCATTATCTTTTCGTTTTCTTTAATAGCACTTAGTACTTTACCAGAATCGCTATCAGAAGCTTCTTCTCTATTTGATTTATATCCCCTTTTCTTTGCATAATGTACTAATATTATTGATAATTCTTCATTTGTTAATTTTCTATCTAATGCTTCAACTTTTAATTTGTATGGATTTGTATCATTGCTTTTATAATAATTGTTAATCATATTATCAAAAATTATGGATAATTCTTCATTCTTTTCAGAAACTATATTACTATTAATACTACCTTTTAAATATCCATTTTCATATAATAGATTTTTTACTCTATCTAATCTAAATTTTCTTCTTCTTGAAACCCTTCTGGCTCCCCTTTTTTCTCTTCTTTCTTTTGCTCTACTATCACCTGTTTTTTCTACTTCACCAGGAGTAAATATCCTACTACCAACATCAATTATTTTATATGGATTATTATTTTCATCCAATTCTAATAATCCCCATCCAACAGAAGATATTCCAATATCTAATCCCAATATGTAATTTTTTTTCATTTTACTACCTCTTTCTTAATTAGTTACATCTAAATAAATTGTACAAAATATTACCATTATTGTCAATATATTATTACTTAATAATAATATAAATTATTTTAATAATAATATAAAATCATCCAATATATCAAAATATATATCTATATTAGTTTTTTAATATTTTAGATATACAAGATTAACTAATAGTTAACAAAATAAATAACCAATTATATAATTGATTATTTATTACTAGTTCCATTAATAATGTTTAGTAAGAACATGAATGGCCAAAATAATAGATTAAGTATTAATTTCATTATATACCATGTTATTTTAAAAGGCCATAACAACAAATTTATTATCATACTTTTTACCTCCTTATATATTAACTAAATAATATTTTTTCACTTTTATACATCTTATTAATAAATATCATTAATAAGATTATATATATAATTGATGATATAATTGTAATTATAATAGAATTAATATTAATAGTACCAGTAAGTATTTCATTAACTACTATTGTATGATTAATAATAGGTATAAAAGCAAGAGCACCATTAATATTTATATTTAATAGTTCTAAAAACATTGGTACACAAGTTATTAGACTAATTGGTGTAAGAGCTGATTGAGCCTCTTTAAATGTTTTAGTAAAACTTGCTATAGTAATACATATACCTGATATAAAGAAAGTATAGAATATTAGAATTAAAACAATTAATGTTATTGTTTTAATGTTGATATTAAATATAACATTATCATATATTGTAAAAGTATTTTTAACATAATATAAAGATATTAGAGATAATAATATTCCTATCATAAGAGTAATTAAGCCAGACATAGATATTGCTAAATATTTACCTAACACTAGTTCTTTTCTGCTTATAGGAAAGGTAAGTATTGTTTCTAATGTTCCTCTTTCTTTTTCACCTGCTGTTGTATCAGTTGAAGTATAAATACTACTTAATGTTATAGACATTATTATAAAAGTAATAGCCATAAGAATTATTTGATTACCAAAGACAGATTCTCCTTTTATTTCATTAATATTATAATTAATATTATTATATACTTTATTTAAATCAATATTATTATCAATTAAATAACTTTGTCCTAAATAATTATTATAATTATCTAAGTAACTAACAATATATGAAATAGCCATACTACCATCTTCACTTTGGGTATTAGTATAAATATTATAATTGTTATTATCTTTAATTATATAAGATATTATTTTCTTTTTATCATAATCATTTTTTATATTATCAATATTATCATAATATATAATATCTAGTTCTTTACTTAATAATTCTTTCTCTATATTAGATAATGAATAATTAACTCCTACTACATATTTTTTATCTTCGTTATTAGTGGTTATTTCTTCATATATATATGACATTAATATTACAAATATTGGTATAAATAATGGAGTTAAAGCCATCATAAGTAATGATTTTTTGTCTCTTATTATTAGTTTTAATTCTTTTTTTAATGTTACTATAATATTATTCATGAGTACCTCCTGTTAAAACAAAGAAAGCATCTCTTAAATTATTAGTATTAGTTTTCTTTTTTATATTATTAGGAGTATCTATAATAATTATTTTACCATTATTCATAAGTACTACTCTATCACAAATACTTTCTGCTTCCTCCATATAATGAGTAGAATATAATATACATTTATTGTTTTCTTTTTCTTTTTTTATGGTATCTAATATTACTTTACTTGATATAATATCTAATCCACTAGTAGGTTCATCTAATATATAATATTTAGGACTATGTATTAAACACCTAGCTATACCTACTCTTTGGGTTTGTCCAGTAGATAATGATCCTATTCTTTGATATAAGAATGATGACATATCAAATGTTTTCGTTAAATATTCTATTCTATTTTTAATATCACTTTTATTCATACCATAATATTCACCACATATATTTAAAAATTCAAAAGTACTTAAATCTTTATATAATTTAGTATTACCAGTTAAAAAAGCTATTTCCTTTTTTATAGATAATTCATTATCTTTATAATTTAAATTATCAATTTTAATAGTGCCTTTAGTTGGTGTCATAATACCTGCTATCATCCTAAGTAATGTTGTTTTTCCAGCACCATTTGGGCCTAATATACCAAGTATTTCTCCTTCATAAGCATCAAATGTTATATCTTTATCAGCATAAAATTCTAACTTCTTTTTTTCTTTACTTTGTTTAATAAACTTTTTACTTATATTTTCTACTCTAATCATAATAATCCTCCTAGTTAATTATATAATATATTAATGATTATAGCAAGAATATAAGTAAAATTAAGAAAAGATAGTTTTTTAAACTATCTCTTTAATTTTCTTCTAATTTTACTACTTGCTATAGACATCTTCCAGTGCTATTTTTATTCCTTCTAAATTAGCACTTTTATATAGATTGTCTACTAACTTTCTCTTTGCAAAAAAGATATTATCTTCTTTGGTCATATTATATTTTCTTTCCATAGTAACACTTCCTATAATATAATTTTAACACACGATAATTATATTAACAATATTTATTACTTTTGCAGCAAAAATATTTTGCTTAAATAATTATTTTTCAATTCATTTACAAAAAAATATGACTATGCTATAATATATAACTACAAGGAGAGATATTATGAAAATTAGGGA
>OLQV01002820.1_pt1 | contig 10989 bp, 10 predicted proteins | sample 1672371 | NCBI WGS metagenome assembly OLQV01 (sample SAMEA3136676, study PRJEB25190) | human gut metagenome
TATTTCTTTAAAACTGAGGAGATAACACTTACCGTATGACTACAAAACGCATGACACGCATCGCCCTCTGCGCGGCCCTTCTCGCCCCCTGCGCATGGCTGTCGATACCCACTCAGCCCCCCTTCACCATGCAGACCTTCGGCGTTTTCCTGACGCTCCTGCTTCTGGGCGCAAGGGACGGGGCCATAGCCATAGGGCTGTACATACTGCTGGGCGCTATGGGCGCGCCGGTGTTTTCCGGCTTTAACGGCGGCATGGGGGCGCTTCTCGGGCCCACCGGCGGCTACATAGTTGGCTTTCTGCTCATATGCCCCATCTATGGCCTGCTCTGCCGCAATAAGGCGGGGCTTTGGGCTAAGGCGCTGGCGCTGTTCCTCGGCCTGCTGACCTGCTATGCCTTCGGCACCCTCTGGTTCGTAAAGGTTTACGGCGACACGAAGGGGCCCATAACGCTTCTTGCCGCCCTCTCCAAGTGCGTATTTCCCTTCATAGTGCCGGACCTCGCCAAGCTGGCGCTGGCTCTGTGGGCAGGGAAAAGGCTGGAAAAAATATAGGCAATAAAATAATGATCCCGCGGCAAAGCCGCGGGATATTTATTTTGTACTTCATCAATAAAAAGTTGCGACCTCCTGCTCGGGCTTTTCGGCGGGCTCCACTGAGATTATGTTTAGTACCGGGCCCTTGCGCCCGTAAAACTTGCTGAAGCGCAGCTCTATCTTTGCAGTCACCGTGCCCCAGGTGCGGTTCTTCAGCTTGTTTGCGTCCAGCCACTTGCATACGAGGCCGCTGTACTGTATGTCCTGCACGCAGCAGGTCATGACGTGACGGCCCGCCACGAACATGTTGTCGGGCATTTTGGCGTTTTTGGCTATGAGGGCCTTGAAGCGCACCGTCTTTCCCGAATACTTTTCCATCTCCTCGGACATGTCCCTGTACCAGAGGGCGTAGTCGCTGTCCTCTATGACTATGGGGTCGGCGTTCACGTCGAAGGGCAGGGGGTCTTCTATCTCGTCGTACTCTACCCTCCCGTCAGGGTACTCGTAGGCGATGTTCACACGGCGGGACACGCCGCGGATTACCTTGTGTATCTCCATCTTGTCAAGGTCCGGCGTGGCGCGGTTGAGCACTATGAGCTCGGCTGTCATCAGCTTGTCCACCATGAGGCTCCTCATGTTGGCGTTGTAGCTGAGGAAGCACCGGGCATCCGCAAACATGAACTCCTGATAGACTATCCAGTTTTCCGGCATGGCCTGAGCAAGGTCGTTCAGGTTCCACATGCCGTTGTACTCTATGAGCACCCGCTCGGCCTTTGCTTTTTTCGCCAGCTCGTTCAGGTAAGCGGCGTTTATCTGCTCCGGGGAATCTATCTCCTGTATCAGTATGTTCTTTCCGCCGCCAGGGAACCTTGAGGGGTCCAGCTCCTCAATGCCCTCCTCGCACTGCAAAAGCAGCGTCCTTTCGCCGGAATTGAACCTTTCGTCCTCCAACGTCTCCTGCATAAAGCGGGTCTTGCCCCCCTCCAGGAAGCCGGTGAACATGTATACTGGGATCTCCTTCATAAAGCGCTTACGTTCCCTTCATCAGACGCCGAACAGCTCGGAAAGCTCATGCTCGTTGAGCTTGGAGCCTATGACGCAGAGGCGGCCCATAACAGAAGCGGAGCCTGTGCGTATATTGCTCTCGCCGGGCACGTAGTCGAAGTGTATCCAGCAGCCCTCGCCCTTTACTATGCCCTTGGCGCGCAGCACGGCGCCGTACTTCTCCCCATCGTCCAGCGCCGCAAGGTCTGCCTTGAGTTCGTCCATGGTAAAGGTCTTGGGAGTCTCCACTCCCCAGCTGGTAAACACCTCATCGGCATGGTGATGGTGGTGATGGCACTCACATTCGGGATCGTCGCACTCCCCGCCGTCGTGATGGTGATGATGCTCATGCTCTTCGCCGTCATCGCCGTCGTGATGGTGATGTCCGCAGCACTCGTGCTCATCGTCGTCATCGTCGTGGTGGTGATGTCCGCAGCACTCGTGCTCATCGTCGTCATCGTCATGGTGGTGATGCTCATGCCGGCTCTCCTCCCTGAGAAGCTCAAGCTCTGCCTCAAGGGTGTTGCGCTTTTCCATGGCCTCCAGTATCTGGGCGCCTGTCAGCTCGCTCCAGGGGGTGACTATGAGGGAGGCATTCGGGTTGTGCTCCCGGAGAAGGGCTATATCGGTATTCAGCTTATCCGGGCTTATCTCGCCGGTGCGGCTGAGTATGATTGCGTTGGCGTGCTCTACCTGGTCGTTGAAGAACTCCCCGAAGTTCTTCATGTACATCTTGCACTTGTTTGCATCCACAACGGCCGTGAAGCTGTTGAGCTGCAGGGCGTCAGAGCCTACGTTCTGCACCGCCCGTATAACGTCGCTGAGCTTGCCCACGCCGGAGGGCTCTATAAGTATGCGGTCGGGGGCGTACTCGTCCACAACCTTCCTGAGTGCCTTGCCGAAGTCGCCTACCAGGCTGCAGCAGATGCAGCCGGAGTTCATCTCGGTAACCTCTATCCCGGCGTCCTGCATGAAGCCGCCGTCTATGCCTATCTCGCCGAATTCGTTCTCTATGAGCACCAGCCTTTCGCCCTTGTAGGCCTCGGCTATGAGCTTCTTTATAAGGGTGGTCTTGCCAGCGCCCAGAAAGCCGGAAAAAATATCAACCTTGGTCATTTGCTTTTACATCTCTTTCCCTAAGTTTTTCTTATTTGAAAAGGGCAGCCCCTTCCCAACTTTGTATTATAGACCAGCCCACGCCGATTATTCAAGCCGTTTTGCCCAACTTCACAGCCTGTTGACAATGTTTGGCGGATACGGGTATTATTTTTATATAAACACGCGAAAGGAGCCCCTGCCATGGATACCCCTCTGGAAGAAGTCACTTATACAGATAACATAAAGCTTTCCGACGACGGGCGCTCGGTGGTGATAAACGATCAGACGCTGCTGCCCAACAGGCTGGAATACATAGCGCTTACCACAAGAGAGGAGATGTTCGAGGCGATAGCCATGCTCCGCGTGCGCGGCGCTCCGGCAATAGGCATATGCGCGGGCTACTGCGCCTACTGCCTGGCCCTTCAGGCCCCCCACGATTCCTTCGACGATTTCTACGACCACTGGGTGGCGGACTGCCGCTATCTCAACGGCTCCCGCCCTACGGCGGTAAACCTCAGCTGGGCGCTGAACCGCATGCTGGACGCCGCTGAGGATCACCGGGATATGCCTGTGGAGGCGGTTCTTTCGGCGCTGAAGCGGGAGTGCCTTGCCATACACAGCGAGGATATGGAGATGTGCCGCAAAATATCCGAATACGGCCTTTCCCTCCTTCACGATGGGGACGGGGTACTGACCCACTGCAACGCGGGGCCCCTGGCCACCTCCCGCTACGGCACGGGGCAGGGGCCGCTGTTCCTTGCAAAGGAGCGTGGCATGGATATAAGGGTATTCGCGGACGAGACCAGGCCCCTCCTGCAGGGCGCCCGGCTTACGAGCTTTGAGCTGTACAACGCCGGCGTGGACGTCACCCTTATATGCGACAGCATGGCGTCAATAGTCATGAAAAACGGCTGGGTGCAGTGCTGCATGGTGGGCTGCGACAGGGTAGCCGCCAACGGCGACACAGCAAACAAAATAGGCACCAGCGGCGTAGCCATACTTGCAAAGCACTACGGCATACCCTTCTACGTGCTGGGCCCTACCTCCACCATAGATATGAGCTGCACCACAGGGGAGGACATAAATATCGAGCTCCGGGACGGGGAAGAGATCCGGAACAGATTCTTCGCGGAGCCCGTTGCGCTGCCCGATGTCAAGTGCTACAACCCCGCCTTCGATGTGACGGACAATTCGCTTATCTCCGCCATTATCACGGAAAAGGGCATATGCCGCCCGCCCTACTCCGAGAGCTTAAAGAAGCTTTTTGAGGATCAGCCCCTATAAGGCCCGTAAATACTCAAAAACCCCGGGGTTGATAAGGGGCCGCAGCCCCTTATGGCTTTATTCGGATTTGGCGACATGTGCGGCAAATCCGCAAAAGGCGCTTGCGTAGCAAGGCTTTCCCTGCATGAGGTGCTGGCCGCGCCATAGGCGCAAGCACCGAATGAGAAAACTCAAAAAAGTGGCGTTTAGCCACTTTTTTGACACTCTGAAGCGGCGTAAAGCCGCTTTTTTGAGTTTTTGCTTTTATAATCCCATCTCTTCCTTGACTTCCCTGAAGCACTTGACCGCGAAGTCAAGATCCTCCTTGGTATGGCCGGCGGAGATCTGGGTACGTATGCGGTCCCTGCCCTTGGGCACCACGGGATAGCAGAAGCCTACCACGTATACGCCCTTCTTGAGCATTCGGGCGGCGAACTCGTTGGCTACCTTGGGGTCATAGAGCATTACGGGCACTATGGGATGCTCGCCGGGCAGCAGGTCGAAGCCGCACTTTTCCATCTCGGCACGGAAGTAGCGGGCATTTTCGTGTACCTTGTCCCGGAGGGCGGTGCTCTCGGTCAGCATATCGATGGTCTTGCAGGCCGCGGCGCAGATAGCGGGGGCAACGGTATTTGAAAAGAGGTATGGACGGCTGCGCTGGCGGAGCAGGTCCACTATCTCCTGCCTTGCGGCGGTGTAGCCGCCGGAGGCCCCGCCCAGAGCCTTGCCCAGGGTACCGGTGATGATGTCCACCCGGCCTTCAACTCCGCAATACTCGGCGGTGCCGCGGCCGTGCTCGCCCATGAAGCCTACTGCGTGGCTGTCGTCCACCATTACCAACGCGTCAAACTCGTCGGCCAGGTCGCATATGCCCTTGAGGTTGGCTATGTAGCCGTCCATGGAGAACACGCCGTCGGTGGCGATGAGCTTTATCTTGCAGCCGGAATCCTTTGCGTCCTGAAGCTGGGCGCGAAGGTCTTCCATATTGTTGTTCTTATAGCGATACCTCTTGGCCTTGCAGAGGCGCACGCCGTCTATTATGGAGGCGTGGTTCAGCTCGTCGGATATCACGGCGTCCTCTGGGCCCAGCAGGGTCTCGAACAGGCCTCCGTTTGCGTCGAAGCAGGAGGAGTACAGTATGCAGTCGTCCATCTTTACGAAGTTGGCTATCTTATGCTCCAGCTCCTTGTGCAGCCCCTGAGTGCCGCAGATGAAGCGCACGGAGGAGAGGCCGAAGCCCCATTTGTCATAGCTGGCCTTTGCGGCCTCGATAAGCTCCTTGCTGTCGGAAAGGCCAAGGTAGTTGTTTGCGCACATGTTCAGCACGTTCTTCGCCTCGGTGGTGTCTATGCGCGCCTTCTGGGGGGTAGTGATTATGCGTTCGTTCTTATAGGTGCCGGATTCCCTGATGCTCTCCAGCATCTCGCCGTAATGCTTAAGTGCGGATTTCATATACTGTTCCTTTCTATGTTATTTTTTATTGCGGGATTCCCTTACTTTGTCCAGTCAAGCACTACCTTGCCGCTCCTGCCGCTGTTCATGGCCTCGAAGCCCTTGTCGAAATCGCGATAGTTGAAGCGGTGGGTAATCATGGGAGTCATGTCAAGGCCGCCCTCCACCATGGTTATCATCTTGTACCAGGTCTCGTACATCTTGCGGCCGTATACGCCCTGAAGGGTCAGGCTGTTCCAGATGACCTTGTTTATGTTTATCTCTATGTTGCCGGGGTGTATGCCCAGAAGGGCGATCTTGCCGCCGTTGCGCATGTTGTCTATCATGGTGTTCAGGGCCGCTACGTTGCCGCTCATCTCCAGGCCTACGTCAAAGCCCTCTACCATGTGCTGAGGCCCGAATATGCTCTCCAGCTTGTCGTGCGCTACGTTGACCGTGGCTGTGGCGCCCATCTTCCTTGCCATCTCCAGCCGGTAGTCGTTCACGTCGGTGACCACTACGCTGCGTGCGCCGTTGCGCCTGCAGATGGCGGTGGCCATCATGCCTATGGGGCCTGCGCCGGTGATGAGCACGTCCTCGCCTATCACATCGAACATGAGGGCGGTATGTGTGGCATTGCCCAGCGCGTCAAAGAAGGATACCACGTCCTCCGGGATACCATCGGGTATGGGCACCACATTGCTTGCCGGTATGCAGAGGTATTCCGCAAACGCGCCGTCACGGTTCACGCCCACACCCTTTGTGTGGCGGCAGTACTGACCGTTGCCGGCACGGCAGTTGCGGCAGTGGCCGCATACAATATGGCCTTCGCCGGATACTATCTGGCCTACGTGGTAGGCCGTTACGCCGGGGCCCAGCTCCGCTATCTCGCCCACGTACTCGTGGCCTATCACCATGGGGGGCTTTATGGTCTCCTGCGCCCACTGGTTCCAGTTGTAGATGTGTACGTCAGTGCCGCATATAGCGGTCTTGTGGATCTTGATAAGCACTTCGCCCATGCCGGGCACAGGCTTTGGTACCTGAGTCAGAACAAGCCCTTTTTCCGGTGCCGCTTTTACCAATGCGTCCATCATTTCCATTTTTTTGCCGCTCCTGTTTTATAAAATAAGATTTGCCGGGGAATTGACCTTCTCTGTGTCCGTATTCAAAGGACATCTAATAATAGTATATATCAAATTTTGCCGTTGTAAAGAGCTTATATCATGTTTTTCCATGTTCGTGTCCTGCGGACTGTTGTCTTTTTCGCGGCCACCTCAGGTTTACAAAGTCTTAATAGCGCAAAACGGCGACATGTGATATAATAGCCTTAAATATGGATACTCATTTCATTTCCCTACATTCTGAAAGGAGATATATAACAACATGGGTCTTTTACAGGCAGGAATAGGCGCGCTGAGCGGCGTACTGGCCGATCAGTGGCGCGAATACTTCTACTGCGACTCCATGCCGGAGAACGTCCTGATGACCAAGGGCGTAAAGCGCACGGGCAGCCGCAACGCCAACGCCAAGGGCGAGGACAACATCATCACCAACGGCTCCATTATCGCCGTAAACGAGGGCCAGTGCATGATGATCGTAGAGCAGGGCGCCATAGTGGAGTTCTCTGCGCAGGCGGGAGAATTCGTGTGGGACAATTCCACCGAGCCTTCCATATTCTACGGCAACCTTGGCGACAATCTCAAGTCCACCTGGGAGATATTGAAGAAGCGCTTCACCTTCGGCGCTAACCCGGCGAAGGACCAGCGTATCTATTACTTCAACACCAAGGAGATAATCGGCAACAAGTACGGCACCGCCAACCCCGTCCCCTTCCGGGTGGTATATAACAACATAGGCGCGGGACTGGAGCTTGAGGTATCCGTAAAGTGCTTCGGCGAATATTCCTATAAGATAACCAACCCCATGCTGTTCTACAAGAACGTATGCAGCAACGTCACCGACAGCTACACCCGGGACCGCATAGACTCCCAGATGCGCTCCGAGATGATGACCGCGCTCCAGCCCGCCTTCGCCCGCATCAGCGATATGGGCATAAAGTACAGCTCCCTCCCCGGCCACACCACAGAGCTGGCCCAGTGCCTGAACGAAGAGCTTTCCGCAAAGTGGCGGGATCTCCGCGGCATCGAGATGGTCTCCCTTGGCATCAGCTCCATCAAGGCCAGCGACGAGGACGAGCAGCGCATCAAAGAATTGCAGCAGAGCGCAGCCCTCAGGGATCCCACTATGGCGGCTGCATATCTGGCAAGCTCCCAGGGCGCGGCAATGCAGAATGCTGCCAAAAACGAGGGTGCAGGCGCATTCGCAGCCTTCGCCGGCATCAACATGGCTCAGGGCATGGGCGGCAACGTAGGAAACCTGTTCCAGATGGGTCAGCAGCAGCAGCAGTATCAGCAGCCAGCCCAGCAGCCCGTTCAGCAGGCGGCCCCTGCGGCGCCCGCAGCCAACGGTTGGAAGTGCGAGTGCGGCGCGGTGAACACCGGCAAGTTCTGCATGGAGTGCGGCAAGCCCCAGCCCAAGGCTGAAGGCTGGACCTGCACCAACTGCGGCGCGGTGAACAAGGGCAAGTTCTGCATGGAGTGCGGCGCGAAGAAGCCCGACTCCGCACCTCTTTACAAGTGCGACAAGTGCGGCTGGGAGCCCAGTGACCCCAAGAACCCGCCCAAGTTCTGCCCCCAGTGCGGCGACCCATTCAACGATAACGACGTAAAGAAGTAAAACGATGCTTTTTTCCACAGGGGGTGAGCCAGCTCGCTCCCTGTGTTTTGAATTTAAGCGAAAAACCGGTATAATAAAAATATACGGAGGAACGGGCAATGCGCCGCAAGGACAGAGAGATCACCGACATATGCGCAATATTGGAGCTTGTATCCGAGTGTAAGGTCTGCCGCCTCGCCATGACAGACGGCGGCGTCCCCTACATAGTGCCGCTGAACTACGGCTATGAGTACGCGGACGGCGCGCTGACCTTCTACTTTCACAGCGCCAAAGAGGGCCGCAAGCTGGAAATACTAAAAAAGAACCCCACGGTATGCCTCGAGCTGGACGGCCGGGGCGAGCTTATTGAAGACGCGAACCCCTGCGCCTATGGTTACACCTTCGCCAGCGTCATAGGTACCGGCAATGTGGAGTTCATAGAGTATACGGAAGAAAAAATATACGCCCTGAACAGGATAATGAAGCATCAGGCGGGCATAGAGGCGCCCTTCACCGCCAGTATGGCGGATGCCGTATGCCTGTATAAGATGACCACCAATGATTTCACCTGCAAGATAAGAGCAAAGTAATGTAACATACCATATATGCACATACAGATGAATTAACCGGCAGAAATGCTGTATAAATACTGATTTTATAAAATACACTCACGAAAGGCGCCATAAATGATACGCTGCGGCTTTGAGCAGAGTGCGGCCCTGATGGGCTGTACCTCTGTGCAGAACATCTTCATACTGGAGTACATGCCCAAGGCACCCGAGCTATACTGCAAGGTATACCTTTTCGGCCTTATGCAGTGCGGCTGCCGGAGGCTGGAAAACGCCGACCTCTGCGCGTCCCTCGGCATCGACAGCGCCAAGGCGGTGGAGGCCTTCTTATACTGGCAGGACATTGGCCTGCTGCGCATAGTGGAGCAGGAGCCGTTAAGCGTTGAATATTTATCCGTTCAGGCAGGGCCCGTCACCGGCGGCACCCGCAAGTACGCCCCGCTCGTTTCGGCGCTTCGTCAGGTATGCGGCGCGCGGGTGCTTACCCCCGGCGAGCTTTCAAAGATATACGATTGGATAGAGGTATTCGGCCTGGAGGAGGCGGCGGCAGTAATGCTTGTACGCCGCTGCATGGAGCTGAAGGGGCCCTCCGTCAAGATACAGTTCATGGACAAGATGGCCCGGGAATGGGCCAAAGAAGGGGTGCTTACCGCCGCAGACGCGGAGCAGCGCATAAAGCTGGACACCGAGCTTCAGGGCGGCGCAAAGGCCATACTTGCCCGCTGGCGCAAGGGACGCATGGCCACTGAGGACGAGCTTGCCCTGTATAAGAAATGGACCGAGGAATGGGGCATGACGCTGGACGAGATACTTTCCGCCTGCCCCGCCATGACCTCTTCAGATAAGCCCACCTTCGCATACCTGAACGCCATACTGGAGGGCATGCGCATGGAGGGAGGGGTGCAGGAGGCCATTAAGTCCGCCGCCCTCACCGAGGAGCTTGCCCGGGAGATTTATTCCCGCGCCGGGCTAAAGGGCGCGCCGGGGCGCAGGGAAAAGGAAGCGGTAAGCACATGGACGGTATCCTGGCACATGCAGCCGGAGGCGGTGCTGCTCTCAGCTGAACGCTCAGCAGGCTACAGCCACCCCTTCGACAGGACCCGCCGGCTCATAGAGCAGCTGCACGAAAAGGGCGTTACCACTCTGCAGCAGGCCAGGAAGGCCATAAAGGAGCTGGAAAAGCAGCCCGCCGCAGAGGGCGGCAAAAAGCAGCAATCCTCTTACTTTATGAACTACGGCCAGCGCAAATACTCCGACGAGGATCTAAAGAGCATCGGAATAACCCTCTTGGAGGACGAGGAGGACAAAAAATGAAGCCTACGCCGGAGCTGATATACGAATACAGAATGAGCCGCGAAAGGGCGGAGCGGGAGGCCGTGGAGCGCCGGGAGGCCGCATGTACGGCCATACCGAGGCTCAGGGAAATAGCCGACCAGCGCCGCCGTCTGGCCTTCGACACAGGGCTTATGATAATGCGGGGGGAGGACTCGTCTGAGCTTCGCAATAAAGTTGAGCAGCTGGACAAAGAAGAGCTGAATTTGCTTCTTTCGGCCGGTTTGCCGCCAGACCATATGTTGCCACACTATCGCTGTAAAGCCTGTAACGATACCGGTTATGTTGGGGATACGGTGAAAAAGCTCTGTCCCTGCATGAAAGCCCGCATTCTGGAAGAAATGTACGCCACATCGGGTATCGATACGCAACAGAGTTTCGCAATGTTTCGCTCCGACATATACCCGTGCGACCGCCAGAAGCGCATTGCCCTGAAGGCAAAGGAGCTGTGCCAGGGGTACGCCGCCTCCTTCCCAAAGTGCGACCCTATGGGGATACTGCTCATGGGCGGCACAGGCCTCGGCAAGAGCTACCTGCTAAACGCCATAGCTTTGGAGGTATCCTCCAGGGGCTACGACGTATACAAGGCCTCCGCCTACAACCTCATCAACGCCTTTATGGAGAGCATACGGGGCAGGGGCGAAAGTCCGGACATCCTCGGCCCTGATCTCATGATAATAGACGACCTGGGCACAGAGCCCATGATAAACTCCGTCACCCGGGAGACGCTGTTCTCCATCCTCAACGAGCGGCAGAGCGCCAGGAAGGCCACCCTTTGGGCCACCAACAGGAGCCTTGACGACATTCTCGCAAGCTACGGAGACAGATTCTTTTCCCGCCTCGTAGCGCCCCGGGAGACCATGGTGCTGCGGCTGGAGGGAGACGACCTCCGGCTCAGGCTCAAATAAAGCTTATTGCATTACGCTTATATATACCAGTCTGTCGAAAATTCCGGGGTTGATAAGGGGCCGCAGCCCCTTATGTTCAATCCGGCTCTGACG
>OLQV01002824.1_pt1 | contig 10984 bp, 9 predicted proteins | sample 1672371 | NCBI WGS metagenome assembly OLQV01 (sample SAMEA3136676, study PRJEB25190) | human gut metagenome
CAGTGACCGTCCGATTAACAGTCGGATGCTCTGCCAACTGAGCTACGCAGGAATGTGCTTCCTGTACGGAATTGCTTCCGTGCACAAGTCACATATATTACACGCTTCACGCGTCTTCGCAAATCGAGTGTCGCACCGCGTGTCGCGATATCACCATTCGAGTTCCGCGATGCCCATCGGATGCTCGTTGACATCGACAGCAGTGACCTTGCCATCATGCATGCGGATCACACGGTCCGCAATCGGCGCGATCGCCGAATTGTGGGTCACGATCACCACGGTTGCGCCTTTCTTACGGCTCATGTCCTGCAGAATCTGCAGCACCTGCTTGCCGGTGTTGTAGTCCAACGCGCCTGTCGGCTCGTCGCACAGCAGGATCTTCGGATTCTTCGCAACGGCTCGGGCGATGGCCACGCGCTGCTGTTCACCGCCGGAAAGCTGCGCGGGAAAATTGTCGACACGATCGCCGAGACCGACGTCTTCCAACACTTTGACGGCATCCTGCGCGTCGGAAACGATCTGCGAGGCGAGTTCGACGTTTTCCTTCGCGGTCAAATTCGCCACTAGATTGTAGAACTGGAACACGAAACCGATATCCGTTCTACGGTAGGCCGTCAACTGTTTCGGAGAGTAGTTGGAAATGTCGCGTCCGTCGATGACCACGCTGCCTTCGGAATTCGTGTCCATGCCGCCCAGAATGTTGAGCACCGTCGACTTGCCTGCGCCCGACGCGCCCAGAATGATGGCCAGTTCGCCCTTTTCAACGCCGAAGCTCACATCATCATTCGCGGTGATGGTGGTAGAACCCATTTGGTAACGCTTGTAACTGTGCCGCATTTCGATATATGCCATTTTGGTCTCCATTCCACGCTGAAAAATCCCTGACTCCCAATATTACGACTACAGTAGGGATTGTTGCCCATAAACGACGAGGAAGGGAACGTTATGAACATCGCCGACGACGCCGACCGTTTGCAAACACTGCTGTACAGTGCCTACGACTCCGATACCGTGCGCGACATGGAACGTCCGCTGCTTGACGACGGTGTGCCGCTGATGCGCATGGCCGCCTCGGCAGCGGCCCACGTGACCATGACGCTGCTCGACGACGAGGATCTCACCATCGAAGATGCGCGCGTGACCCTGCTTGTGGGCGCGGGAGACAATGGCGGCGACGGCCTGTACGCCGGCGCGGAATTAGCGAACGAAGGCGCGCACGTCACTGCGATCGCCGTGGGCCGCTCCCTGCACGAGGAGGCTTTCAGCGCGTTCGTGCACGCCGGAGGCCGCATTCTCGCACTCGACCCCGCCGCCGAAATCCCCGGATGCACCATGGGCTTCTCCGCAGGAGAGGCCGGAGAACGGCTGCAGGCCGCAGTAGAGTACGCCCAAGGCTCCCATGTGATCATCGACGCAATGACCGGCATTGGCGTAAGCGGCGCGTTGCGTGGCGTCGCAGGCGCTATCGCATCCTCCTTGGGATTCGATAGCAAACTACCCGACAGGCCCGCCTTACCGAACAATGAACCCTCCTCCGATCTGCCGCTTGTCGTGGCGATCGACACACCGTCCGGCGTTGGCGTGAATGATGGTTCGCTGCCGGGACCGTATATTCCGGCAGACGTGACGGTGACGTTCGGCGCGATGAAGCCGTGCGCGATGGTGCCGCCCGCCTCGTATGCATGCGGACACCTCACTTTGGTCGATTTCGGCTTCGATATCGATGATTGCGTTCCCGCGACCGAAATGACGGATGGCGATTTCGTAACGGATTCGATCCGTCTGCCGCAGCTTTCGGACGGCAAATATTCACGTGGAGTGGTCGGCTTAGTGACAGGTTCCGCACGTTACCCAGGTGCAGCCGTGTTGTCTTCCGCTGCCGCCGCACGAACCAACACAGGCATGGTACGTTATCTTGGACCACAACGCACGCAGGATATGGTGCTTTCCTCGTTGCCTGAGGCGGTGATCGGCAAGGGACACGTCCAATCGTGGGTGGTTGGCTCCGGCGTTCCCGCAGGCGATGACGAAGCGTCCGACTCCGACTTCCAGCGCAAAACCATAGCCGCGCTGCTGAAGCACTATGCGCTGCCGCAAGAAACCGACCTTGACGACGATGTCGATGCCAGGCATGCGAGCGCACTGGATATGCCACCAATCGTGGTGGACGCCGGAGCCTTGGATTTGCTACCAGATAAGGTGCCGGCTCAGGTGGTCGTCACCCCGCACGCCGGAGAGCTGGCCCGCATGCTGACTCGGCTGGGCGAAAACGAAGTCGGCGTCGACGAGGTGTGTTCACAGCCGCTTGCCTGCGCCCGTAAGCTCCGTGAGCTGACCGGCGCGACCGTGCTACTGAAGGGCGCGGTGACCATGGTGGTGGGCACTGATGGCGAGCGCAATGAGCGTGTGATTCTTTCCGGTCGCGCGCCGGCATGGATGTCTACCGCAGGATCGGGTGACGTGCTCGCCGGCATGTTGGGAGCCCTGCTCGCACAGCAGGACGACATGCTTGCTGAGGATCCAGCATTGGTTCCCGAGGTCGTGGCTGCCGGCGCCTACATGCATGGTCTTGCGGGAGCGATCGCATCGCAATCCGAACAGCGCGGATGGCATCGTCCGCAAATCTACGGTCATTCCAAAAAGCAGCATTTCGGAGAAATCGGCCATCCAATCATCGCCAGCGATATTATCGACAGTATTCAGCCCGCATTTTTACAATTACTTTAATTGTGCAACAAATTTACTGAATACCAGCCCCAACGTCGGTTACTTTGCGTTACACTGACGTTGCCAATCCGTATTTTGCAGGAAGGATTTTCATGACCTCCCCCAGTGCCAACGTCACCGATGTGGTCTTTGATTTTTGCGGCGTGCTCATCGACTGGCAGACGCGCGCATGCCTTGAAGGCAGGTACCCCCAAGTAGTTGTGGACCGTATTTGCGCAGATGATGATCCGTGCGGTTTCTACGATTATGAGGATCGTATGGACCATGGCGAAGATTTCGAAGATATTTATCCCGACGTGGTACGCGAGCAGGGTGAGGAGATCGCTGAAATTTTCCGCGATTACATCGAACGCTATGGCGATGCGCTCCCCCGCATGATTCCGGATATGGAACAGCTGCTTCGTGATTTGAAGGCTGCAGGCTACGGCGTGTGGGGGTTGACGAATTGGTCGCACGAGACGTTCCATTTTGCTTTCGAACGCTTCCCTCAGCTGGAGGAGTTGTTGCAGGGCACGGTGGTGTCTGGCGTGGAGAAGATGCACAAGCCAAATGCCGACATCTACGAACTGGCACTGAGCCGTTTCAATCTCAGGCCGGAATCCAGCGTGTTCTTCGACGACACCGCGAAGAACGTCACTGGCGCACAGGCCGTGGGTATGTATGCGTTCCGCTTTACTAACGCCGATCAGGCTCGCCGCGATCTGAAATCTTTGGGCATGGATTTCTGACTTTTTTTCAAAACGAACACTTGAATTAGCAAAGAGGGCGGATCACACGCATGTGAACCGCCCTCGACCATTGGACTGAAGAAATTCAGATTCGATTCCTTCACTGTTTGCAATTGGTTCTCCTGAGTCCGTTCATTAAACTTTTCCAGATTGCCAACGGTGTTTGTCAACGTTGCATATCGACTGGTTGTGTCGGAGCGTCAGCGTCCCAGTTGCTTTAACATCACTGCGAATTCCGGCTGCGGCGGAACAACAGGTAGCTGTACGCATAGGGAACGAGCGCCGCACAAATCGCTATCGCCACAATAATTGCAGCCATGAGCATGTCGCCCACAGGCACGACAGAGCTGACAACGCCCGCTACGACCCAATAACACTCCCAATACCATGAAAGAGATGCCACCTACACGCTGCGTACGCTTCCAATTGTTCTCATCAGCCAAAGCCCAAGGCGTTCTGATGCCGAAAGTGTAATTCTGGCGCATGCGCGGAAGGTAATTGCCTACGCCGACGAACAGCGCTCCCAGCACCACGCTGATGATAAGTCCAACAGGACCACCGGTAGCTGGGATCACACCGAATGCGGTGGCTTCGGTGAACCATGTGGCACCGCACATAATGAGCGTGAACGCGATGACGAATCCACGATACAGTCCGCTGGCCTTCATGTAGTTTTCTCCCTTGGGATCCATCTTCGGGATGACGAGGAAAAGTCCCAAGCACAGCAACGGCAATACATCAAGAATCAACGTTACGGCACGCGGGCCATAACCATTGACCGAACCATCGGCACCCCAATGAATCGGCACGTTTTCGGGAAGCCGACTATAGCAGGCAAGATGTGCGATGATGTTGACTACACACAGTGCAACAAGCACAATGCGCAGATTGCGTCCGATCGGAGCGATCTTCTCCCCCGAATCAGTCTTGTTCTTGTCTTTGGTATTGTTGATGTTGTTATCGAAAGCCTTTTTGAAATCGTTCAAGTTATTCCCGCACATAAGACCCTCCTTTATTTATTGTCTGCTTGATCATTCGCTTGATTGACGTTTCCATCGCTGTCCATGAATCCCATGAACCATCCGATCAGATCCTGCATCACCGTGGTGTTGAGACTGTAGATGATGTTCTGCCCGTGCCGTTCGTCGGTTACCAGTCCTGCGGTTTTCAACGTGGTCAGATGGTGGCTGATCGATGGTTTGCTCATGTTGAATTGTTCCGCGAGTTCACCAGCCGTCATGTCACGTTCGCGCAGTAATTCCAAAATGCGCCGTCGCGTGGGATCGGAGAGCGCCTTACCCGTGTGGTGGAGCAATGGTGCGCCCGGCATCTCACTTGACAGTCGCAAATTATGGAATCGTGGATATGTCATAACGACCAGTTCACGATGATTCGACCTGTTTTAACGGTTGTTCGATAGTGATATGGTTTACTGCTTCTGGTCGTAGGGCGGGTTGATCATGCGGTCACGCCAATAGTAGACGTCATCATGTTCGCCGATTTCTCGATACACCTTGCATGGCTGTCCGAATGCGACCACATTGGCGGGAATGTCCTTGATAACCAGCGAGCATGCGCCAATCACCGAATTGTCGCCAATGGTGACGCCGGGAAGCACGGTAACGTTGGCGCCCAACCACACATTACGGCCGATGACGACCGGCATCGAATACTGTGTGACCTTCTCGCGCAGGTCAGGACGAATCGGATGGCCGGTGGTAACGATAGTGCAGTTCGGGCCGATCATGGTATGTTCGCCGATATGCACTTCACCATCATCAACCAACGTGAGGTTGAAATTGGCGTAAGCGTGCGCACTGAAATACGTGTTGCATCCCCAATTGGCATGCAACGGCGGTTCGATATAAGCGTCCTCGCCGAATTCGCCAAGCAGTTGGCGTGCGATTTCGTTGCGTTGCGTCATTTGGCTGGGGCGGGTTGCGTTGAAGTCGTACAGCAGTTCCATCTGTTCCTGCTGCGCTTTGATCATCTCTTCGTCATCGCAGGTGTAAATCAGTCCGGAATTCATAGTGTCAAGCACTCGTTGCGGCACAGTCATGGCAGCCTCCTTGCAGTCGTTCACATTCCTTGTGATTATATATGAATCTGCCATATATAGGGAGTTACAGAGGCAACAAGACACGCCTTCGAAAACATGAGCAGAAGCGCGTCGCGTTCGTGGGTGGTGGGGTAGCATATTGTTGGTTTTGTCGTTTTGATTGTTAATCGCAAGTCAATAGTCGAAGGAGGATCATGACATATTCCAAGAATGCGCCGTTCCGCGCCGATGTGGTCGGTTCTTATCTGCGTCCGGACAAACTCAAGCAGGCTCGCGCAGATTATGCTGCAGGTATTATTGATGCCGCTGGGTTGAAGGCTGTCGAAGACAGGCTGATCGCTGATCTGGTTGCCAAGCAGAAGGCCGCCGGCCTGCATGTCATCACCGATGGTGAATTCCGTCGCGGCTGGTGGCATTTCGATTTCATGTGGGGCTTCAATGGCGTGGACCATGTCGCCGCCGCCCATCGCGTTGCCTTCCATGACGAGGTCACTCCCGCCGACACCGCCACGGTGACCGGCAAGCTCGACGGACACGATCATCCGTTCGTGGAGCATTTCAAGTTCGTCAAGCAGTTTGAAGATGACAATACCGTAGCTCGTCAGACCATGCCTTCCCCAGCGCAGACCCGTTTCGTGCTTACCGGCAACAAGAACGCCTACCCGTACGACGAGTTCTACAAGGATGACGACGAGCTGACCGCGGATATTGTGGCCGCATATCGTCAGGTCATCGCCGACCTGTATGCCGTCGGCTGCCGTAACGTGCAGTTCGACGATTGCACATGGACCCGCCTGTGCGACAAGAGCGTGCGTGAGCGTCTCGGCTGGAGCGACGAAGATGCGGCTCGCCTGCAGCAGGAGAATCTCGACGTGATCAACGCGGTGATCGCTGACCAGCCTGACGACCTGGTGATCAACACTCATATCTGCCGCGGTAATTTCCATTCCACGTGGCTGTCATCCGGCGGTTACGCTCCGGTCGCAGCCAAGCTGTTTGGCGAAGAGAACGTGGACGCCTACTATCTGGAGTTCGACGACGACCGTTCCGGTGACTTTGCGCCACTGGCTGAGGTTTCCGGTGATAAGCAGGTTGTGCTTGGCCTCGTCACCTCCAAGAGGTCGGAACTTGAAGATCCGGAAACGATCAAGGCTCGCATCTACGAAGCGGCCCAGTATGTGCCGTTGGAGCGTCTGTGCCTGTCCACACAATGCGGTTTTGCCTCCACTGAGGAAGGCAACAAGCTCACTGAGGAGCAGCAGTGGGCTAAGATCGCACTCGTAAGATCCATCGCCGAAGAAGTCTGGGGCGAATAATCCAAGCCAATGCCCGGTACGACCAGCTTATGCCATGGTCGCACCGGGCATTGTGTTATTCGATGATGTGGACGCGGAGCATTGGGCGAAACGTATAATACGGAACAGCAATCGCGAAATCATAACATCGCAGACAGGGGAAGCTATGAGAAAAGTGGCTTTTATTTGCGTGCATAATTCATGCCGCAGCCAGATTGCCGAAGCGTTGGGAAAGCATCTACGCGGAACCGATTGTGATTTTTATTCCGCAGGTGTGGAAACCAAGCCGCAGATCAATCAGGATGCCGTACGACTCATGAAAGAGCTTTACGGCATCGACATGGAGAAAACGCAATACTCCAAACTGATTTCGGATATTCCAAAACCTGATATCGCGATTTCCATGGGCTGCGACGTGGGATGTCCCTATATCGGCAAGGCTTTCGACGATAATTGGAATCTGCCAGATCCAACCGGGCAAAACGATGAGGCTTTCATTACTGTTATCCGTCACATCGAAGAGAACATCATGAAGCTCTAAAGGGTCTTGACCAGCATCCGTTCGATGCCAATCAAGACCCTTCCAAAGCATTTTAGGTGAACACCATCGTATTGCGGATGAAGGTGTCGGCATAGTCGTACGGATGGTCGGCGACTTCCACGGCACTGACCATGCCTCCCCGGCCGCCTCCGGCATATAACCCCTCCCCCAGAAAGGCTTGCCCAGCCAGTAACCCAACTCACACTCATCAACACGATCCGTCATATCGAAGTGGCCTGCAAGGAGAGTTTCGCTGTGAGTTGCGCGGCAAGGACGTAATACTGATGAAGACGATGCATGCGAAAGTGACGACTGGCCTGACTCACCTGTGAGCTTCGATGAAAAATACGTCCAGTGCAGGGCGTAAGTTCATAGCCAACACATAAAGCAGGGGGGCTCCCCTAACGGAGCTGAGATAGGCGAATGCCTGACCCTTTGAACCTGTTGGTTAACACCATCGTAGGGAGCGGAGAATGAGTGCCACAGCACACACGCATTGCCAGCGTCAATTGGCATCCGTAAGAGTCAACGCAACAGGCGCGTCAGCTAAACAGCCTGCATCGCGAAATCATTAATCGTAATTTCGTTTCCATCCCGTGTATCCAAGAATGCGGGCGTGTCAGCATACCCATTTACTGACGAATTCAAATTTTCCCAACCCAAAACAGCATAATCAAGGGGGAATCATGAACAATTATCCATATGCGTCGATGCGAGACAGCTTCGACCTGAGCGCCTATCTTGTGGTAGGACCGCAGGATTGCAAAGGCCGACCGATCACCGACGTTGTCGATGATGCGTTGCGCGGGGGCGCAAGCTTCATCCAACTTCGCGCCAAAGATGCTGATGCGAAGGATCTTACCGACATGGCGCGTGATATCGCGCAAATCATCGAAGACAACAATAAGTCGGATTCCGTGGCATTCGTAATCGACGACCGTGTGGACGTGGTCTGGCAGGCCCGCAGCAAAGGCATCAAGGTCGACGGCGTTCACATCGGACAGACCGATATGGAACCGCGCGAAGCCCGTGCACTGCTTGGCGAAGATGCCATCGTGGGATTGTCGGCGGAAACGGAAAGCCTGGTCAAACTCATCAACGAATTGCCCGACGGCTGCATCGACTATATCGGTGCTGCGCCGTTGCATGTTTCCGTCACCAAGCCGGAAGCGTCCGTAGGCGGCAATGACGGTTCCGGTCGCACGCTTGACGAAGAGCAGATCAACACTATTTGTTCAGCCAGTGGTTTTCCGGTAGTGGTAGGCGGTGGCGTGACCGCAGATGATATGGAAATGCTAGCGCATTCAAAGGCGGCAGGCTGGTTCGTGGTGTCCGCGATTGCAGGAGCCGATGATCCGGAAGCCACAACCCGCAATATGGTAGCGCGCTGGAAAGCCGTACGTAGCGACGCAAAGCACGGGTACGCACCACGCATGAAAGCCCAGAAAACAGCGGAAATCAACCCTGACAACACAGCCGACGGCGCATCCGGCGAAAAGAAGTTCACCAATGCGAAGGAAGCCAAGGCCGCATCCAAGCTCGCCAAGCAACAGCGTGTCGACATTGCCGCACGCGATTCCAAGCAGCGAGACAAAGCCCATATTCGTAAAACCACGCCGGTGCATTTCGAAAACGAATTCGGTTCCTACGATCTGCAAGTGCCGTACACCGAAATCAAACTGTCCGACACGCCTGGCGTCGGACCGAACGCACCATTCAAGGATTACAACACCGAAGGTCCGAAATGCGATCCGAAGGAGGGTCTCGCTCCCCTACGTCTGGACTGGATTCTTGACCGTGGAGACGTCGAGGAATATGAAGGACGTCGCCGCAATTTGGAAGATGACGGCAAACGCGCCATCAAACGTGGCAAGGCTTCCAAGGAATGGCGCGGCCGCCAGCATAAGCCGATGAAGGCCAAGGATCATCCGGTGACGCAAATGTGGTACGCACGCCACAACATCATCACACCGGAAATGCGCTATGTGGCGGAACGCGAGCATTGTAGCGTGGAACTGGTGCGCAGCGAACTGGCCGCAGGACGTGCCGTCATGCCTTGCAATATCAACCATCCCGAAGCCGAGCCCATGATCATCGGCTCGAAGTTCCTCACCAAGCTCAACGCCAATATGGGCAATTCGGCGGTCACTTCGTCTATTGACGAGGAGGTGGAGAAGCTCACGTGGGCCACCAAGTGGGGTGCCGACACTGTAATGGATCTGTCTACTGGCAACGACATTCACACCACTCGTGAATGGATTTTGCGCAACTCCCCCGTGCCGATTGGTACCGTGCCAATGTATCAGGCGCTCGAAAAGGTGGAGGATGATGCGTCCAAGCTCAGCTGGGAACTGTTCCGCGACACGGTGATCGAACAGTGCGAACAGGGCGTGGACTATATGACGATTCATGCCGGTGTGCTGCTGCGTTTCGTGCCGTTGACGGCGAACCGTATGACAGGCATCGTTTCGCGTGGCGGTTCGATCATGGCTGAATGGTGTTTGCAGCATCATCAGGAAAGCTTCCTGTATACGCATTTCGATGAATTGTGTGAGATCTTCGCCAAGTACGATGTGGCGTTCTCACTGGGTGATGGACTTCGTCCGGGATCGCTTGCCGATGCGAACGATGCAGCACAGTTTGCCGAACTGATGACTTTGGGCGAGCTTACCCAGCGTGCATGGGAACACGACGTGCAGGTGATGATCGAAGGGCCTGGCCATATTCCGTTCGACACCGTGCGCATGAACATCGAAATGGAAAAGGCGATCTGCAAGGACGCGCCGTTCTACACGCTTGGACCGCTCACCACTGACACCGCGCCCGGCTACGACCACATCACGTCGGCGATCGGCGGTGTGGAAATCGCCCGCTATGGCACTGCCATGCTGTGTTATGTGACACCGAAGGAACATCTTGGGTTGCCGAATAAGGACGATGTGAAGCAAGGTGTGATCGCATACAAAATCGCCTGCCATGCAGCTGATATCGCCAAGCATCATCCGCATGCCATCGACCGCGACAATGCCATGAGCAAGGCACGTTTCGAATTCCGTTGGCTCGACCAGTTCAACCTGAGCTACGATCCGGACACCGCCATCGCGTTCCATGATGATACTTTGCCGGCCGAGCCTGCGAAAATGGCGCATTTCTGTTCGATGTGCGGTCCAAAGTTCTGTTCCATGGCCATCAGCCAAAACATCCGCAAAAAATTCGGTAATGCCGAAGCGCAGGAGAAGCTCGTCGCCGACGCGCAAACCATCGCTGCCGGCATGCAAGCCATGAGCGAGCGCTTCCGCGAGCAGGGCGGCCATCTGTACCAGTAGACCAAACTGTAGTAGGTTTTTGTGACGAACGGGATTGTCTGGTGTGGCAGAAGGCCGGGCAATCCCTTTTTGTTGCTTGTATGGCGATACGGAGCACTCCGATAGAGGCACTCTTTTGAGTGTAAGCCTGACCCGTCAAGCCGGTCTGTCTCCATTGGGCGAATATCTGGCTGGTTTTGTCGAGCACGGTTTTGGTGGTTTCCAACTGTGTGCGGGCCTCGTCAATCTACACTTGCACAGAAACCAACTGGAATGATGCGGAGTCAATCTACGCTTGAGCGATGGAAAGCTGCGTCTGCGCGGTCACC
>OLQV01002831.1_pt1 | contig 10970 bp, 2 predicted proteins | sample 1672371 | NCBI WGS metagenome assembly OLQV01 (sample SAMEA3136676, study PRJEB25190) | human gut metagenome
AAAGATTTCAGAGTGTTCTGGAGCTTCTGAAATTCATAGACAGGATCTCAGGATACAGCCAGAAATTCCAGCCTGACCACAGAACAACAGACTATGCTTATAAAATATCAAAAAGCGAGGGAGGAGTAGAAGCATGAAGAAAAGGAGCAGACTAAGCAGAGCATTGTCCATATTGCTGGCAATGCTGATGATTCTCAGTAATTCTGCGATTACTACGTATGCGGATATTATTGGTGGAGTGTCACAGCAGAGCGCAGGCAGCCTGGAAGTGGAAGTTCAGGTGACGACCGACGGAACAACAATAGATACAAGTCACAGCGGAAGTATCTATATGTATTTACAAGGAGATAACAATCATCGTATTTTGAAGAAAGTTGATATCTCTAATGGAGTTGGCAGTGTAAGTGCGGATCAGTTATATGATCAGAATGGTCAGAATCCGTCTCCTGTTAATCCGAATGCGGATTATACAATCACATTTTTTGAATATACAGGAAATTCCCAACTTCAGGAAAATCAGAATTATGAGCACGTTCAACAGCATGAAAAAAAGAAAGTAGGAATTGGCGATTATACTCTTGGTGATTGTAAATTGATTACAATTCCATCTAGCGTTAGATCTGGAACAAAAGCAACGGTTGTTATGAAAGCTATGGGAACAACAGAGGCTTCCTATTCAGCTATTGACAGTGATCTTGGAGTTGCAAATGATTTTGGTGCATTTGTGAAAACTTTGAGCATTGGTGCGGATGTGGAAGCAACTTTGGCTGCCAATACAGTTGTATCATTAGGTCATAGCTATAATTTTAGTGATAATAACTATAAAGCTGTTAACAATAAAATTATTATTACAAAGACATTCACAGATAAAGATGGAAAACCTAAGGCAAATGCGAGTGTTACTTTGAAACTTTATAGAGATAAAGAACTGGTAGGAACACAGACTGTTACCACTGGTTCAGATGGTAAAGCGACTGCGGAATTCCAACATTTATTATATGGAAATTATACTTTTTATGAAGTAATTAACAATGAAGAAATAAAGGTAGATGGAAAAACAGAAGAAGGCATAAATGTTACATATACAGGAAATGCTGGAATCATTATTGAAAACAAAGGTTTTTCTAGTTATTCTTATTTCAATAATGTTGAAGTCAGTGGAAGTGATTTAAATTATGCCAGAGGTGGATTTGTTGTTCTGGATAATGCCTATGAAGCTCATAAGAATGACGATATGACAAATGCAAAAATTGAAAAAGCCGGAGAGAATGAGTTTCCACAAATTGATTTTGATACATATTTTTCAACAACATTACCTAATGCCTCAAAAAGTATTGCAGCAATGAAATCCAGTTCTGATGCGCAGGTATATTATGTTAAAGCCTCAGAACTGAAACATGATATGGATATATCCAGTAATGGGAATAAATATATTATCATGAATGTAGATATGTCTGACGTTGGCAGTGCATTTACATTACCAGGACAGTATAAAATAGATGGTACTGCAATTCAGGCAAATTTTGAAAATCAGAAAGAGTCTCAGATACTTTGGAATTTTTATGATTATAATACCGACAAAGTATATGAAGGAACAATTACTCAAGGCTCTAAAATGACAGGTATTATCCTTGCACCTAAATGTACAGTAAATGGAGCACCGGGAAACCTGGGTGGAACTGTTATTGCAGACACATATAATCATACAACCGGTGAAATTCATGGTGTTCGTCCGTATGTAGAGTCTCAGATTAAAAATGCTGCTGTAAAGAATTCTGAAAAAGAGACAAAAGAAGCAGTTGCAAATATTTATGTAAAGAAAACATTTGCAGATGGTGATGCAACACAAAAATTTAATTTTGTGTTAACTACAAAAAATAATGCTCCAGTGCCTGCAAATGGAACAAAGCTTAGTATTTCTCAGAGTGATGGAATAAAGAGCTTTGGAGAAATTAAATATACACAGGCTGGGACTTATACTTATACTATTACGGAGAAAAATGACGGTGCAGCAGGAGTTACATATGATGGAAACACCTGGACAGTAACTGTAAATGTGCCAGAAGACTTTAGTACTCCGACAGTAACCTATGTAAAAGATAAGAATACAACAAATACAACAGGTGCAGAATTTGTTAATACTTATACAGAGCAAAAAGGTAATCTGAGTATTAAAAAAGTTGCAGGAGCTAACACAAATCTGGAAGGAAAAACTTTCTATTTCAAAATAACAGGCCCCGACAACTACTCCGAAGTAAAAGAGTTGGTCTATGGAAACGGAAAAGATTCCATTACAATTTCAGATCTGAAACCAGGAGATTATACAGTAACAGAGGTAACAGACAGCAAAGGAACCACAGAAGTAAAGGGAAATCAGTCTTTCCCATATCAGGTATCTGGTGATGGAAAAATAACAGTAAAAGCAGGTCAGACCCCAGAAATTTCAGTTACCAACACTTCTGTTCTTGGAAAAATAAAAGTAACTAAAAAAGTAATCGGAAAAGAAAATTCAAAAGACAAATTCTATGTTGCATTATTTAAGGCAGACAAGGAGACAAAAGTTGACAATCAGCCTGTAAAAGAAATTACAGCTGGTCAGTCTGTGACATTTGAGAATCTTGTTCCTGGTACATATTATGTTTTTGAGACAGACGAAGATGGAAATAAACTTAAGGATACTGTAGTAAATGGATATATTATTCCAAAAGATGGAACAGAAACAACTATTATTAATGATCAAAAGTCAACTGTTCCAGAAGTAGGAGTAACATTGACAAACAAATGGCTGGAGACCAGCCTGAGTCTTGTCGGTGGAAAGACTCTTACTAATATTACAGAAGATCAGGCCCAGAAAGCTAATTTTACATTCTCTGTATATAAGAAGGGAACAAATTCCAATCCAGTTGCAACAGGAAGTTATAAAGCTGGAAAGATTGAGTTTACTTCAATAAGCTATAATCTGAAAGATCTTGGTGGAAGTTCTGAGAAGGTTTTTGAATATGAGATTAAAGAGGATATTCCATCAGATGCGGTTAATGGCGTAAAGAATCAGATTCACTATGATACAAAGATTATTCCAGCTGCAGTTACTGTTGCATTAAGTAGTGAAGAACTGAAAATAACAAAGGTAGAAGTAAATGGAAAAGAAATTACTTCTTCTAGTGGTATTTATGATTTTTCATCTGTAGTAGCATTTGAAAATTATATTGCCAATGGAACGGATGCAGTAGTTTCTGTAATAAAAAGGATTAATAACGGATATGTAATTTCCTGTGATAAGAAATTCCGCTTCACATTAAACAAAGCAGATAATGAGACGAACAGTGGCTATACAGATCCCCAATTTAATACGCCATTTACCTCATCTTCTGTAGAAATCACAGGTGCTGGAATAGTTGAGTTTGCTAAGATCTATTTTAATAAAGTAGGAGATTATCGTTATACATTAACGGAGGATAATCTTGCAGCTACTGGATATGAGGGATATCAGAAAGACAGTAGTATATATAATGTTACAATTCATGTAGAGGGGATCAATAATAAGCAGCTTACAGCAACTGTTTTTTATCAGAAAAATGGTGAAGACAGTTACGAGGCAGAGTTCAATAATACTTATACTGATACTGAAGCCGAAATAGAATTCACTGCAAAGAAAGTCTTGCCGGAGAGAAACTTGAAAGATAAAGAGTTCAAGTTTGAAGTTAAGGATGCAGATGGTAAAGTAGTGTCAGAAGGAAGCAACGATGTAACCGGAAAGATCACATTTAATAAGAAACTTCAGATCACCCTCGGTCAGATGCAGGGAGGAGAAGAAAAAGGCAATATCATTACCAAAGATTTCACGTATACAGTAAGTGAAAAAGATGGAAAAGATACAGCAATCAAGTACGATACACCAAAGAGTATCACAGTACATGCATCCTATGACAAGTTTACAGGAAAATTAAGCCTGAGCCTTGACGATGATGCAAAGGATGTGATCTTTACAAACCATTATGACACGAAAGCAGAAATTGCTTTTACAGCAAAGAAAGTCCTTCCAGAGAGAAACTTGAAAGATAAAGAGTTCAAGTTTGAAATTAAGGATGCAGCTGGTAAAGTAGTGTCAGAAGGAAGCAATGATGCAACCGGAAAGATCACATTTAATAAGAAACTTCAGATCACCCTCAGTCAGATGCAGGGAGGAAACGAAGAAGGAAATGTCGTAACCAAGGATTTCACTTATACAGTAAGTGAAAAAGAAGGAAATGATACAGCAATCGATTATGACCTTTCCGAGAAGAGCATCACAGTACATGCATCTTACAACAAGACAACAGGGGAATTGACCCTGAGTCTTGACAATAATGCAAAGAGCATTACCTTTACAAACCACTACGACACCAGCGCATCCATCGGTTTCAACGCAACCAAGAAACTGACAGGAAGGAAACTGGCAGACGGAGAGTTCACATTCACACTTGCAAGAGAAGATGGAACTCAGGAAGTGACAGCAGTCAACGACGCAGATGGAAACATCAGATTCAAAAATGATGCAATCAGAGTAACCCTTGCAGACATGCAGGATGCAGATGGTGGTTATGCAGCAGAGAAGATTTTCACATATCTGCTGACAGAGCAGACAGGAGCAGAAGGAAGCGGGCTGACTTACGACACAACTCCGAAGACAGTCAAAGTAAAAGCAACTTACGATAAGACAACAGGCGAACTTGCCCTTGCCCTTGATAAGGACAGCCAGAACATCACCATCACCAACAAATACACAGACAGCGATTCTGTAGCCCTGAACGGAGTGAAATATCTGGAAGGCCGCAGCCTGAAAAACGGAGAGTTCACATTCACAGTTACAGATAAAGCAGGAAATGAAGTAACAACAGGAACCAACAACGCAGTCGGACAGATCACATTCAGGGACAACCTGAAATACGATCTGGACGATCTGAGCGATGGAAACGGCGGATACCTGAAAGAGAAGACCTATACTTACAAAGTAAAGGAGAATCCAGGAACAGAAGAAGCCGTAACCTATGACAGCACAGTAAAGACAGTAGAAGTAAAAGTAACCCACAATGCAGAAAGCGGAAAAGTAACCGCAGAGCTGACCGACAAGTCCGAAGCCCTGATCTTCAAAAACAGCTACGACACCAGCGCATCCATCGAGCTCAACGGAACCAAAAACCTGACCGGAAGAACCCAGAAGGCAGGAGAGTTCCATTTCGAAGTAAAAGACAGCGCAGGAAACCTTGCAGCAACAGGAACCAATGATGCAGATGGAAACATCAACTTTGACAAAGCGATCCAGATCACTCTTGCAGACATGAAAGACGGAGAAGGATACGCAGAGTCCAGAGACTTCATCTACACAGTAACAGAGGTAAAAGGAAATGCAGAAGGAGTCACTTACGACAGCGAAGAGAAGACAGTCAAGATCCATGCAGCATATGACCTTGCAGAAGGAAAACTGACCCTGAGCATTGCAGACGACAGCCAGCCGATCAAGTTTACAAACAGCTATGATACCAAAGCAGAGATCGGAATCACAGCAAACAAAGTCCTTCCGGAACGCAGCCTGGAAGCTGGTGAGTTCAGTTTCGAGATCAAAGACAGCGCAGGAACAACAGTAGCAGAAGGAAGCAATGATGCAACTGGAAAGATCACATTTAATAAGAAACTTCAGATCACCCTCAGCCAGATGAAGGGCGGCAAAAAAGACGGCGATATCATTACCAAGGATTTCACTTATACAGTAAGTGAAAAAGAAGGAAATGATACAGCAATCGATTATGACCTTTCCGAGAAGAGCATCACAGTACATGCATCTTACAACAAGACAACAGGGGAATTGACCCTGAGTCTTGACAATAATGCAAAGAGCATTACCTTTACAAACCACTACGACACCAGCGCATCCATCGGTTTCAACGCAACCAAGAAACTGACAGGAAGGAAACTGGCAGACGGAGAGTTCACATTCACACTTGCAAGAGAAGATGGAACTCAGGAAGTGACAGCAGTCAACGACGCAGATGGAAACATCAGATTCAAAAATGATGCAATCAGAGTAACCCTTGCAGACATGCAGGATGCAGATGGTGGTTATGCAGCAGAGAAGATTTTCACATATCTGCTGACAGAGCAGACAGGAGCAGAAGGAAGCGGGCTGACTTACGACACAACTCCGAAGACAGTCAAAGTAAAAGCAACTTACGATAAGACAACAGGCGAACTTGCCCTTGCCCTTGATAAGGACAGCCAGAACATCACCATCACCAACAAATACACAGACAGCGATTCTGTAGCCCTGAACGGAGTGAAATATCTGGAAGGCCGCAGCCTGAAAAACGGAGAGTTCACATTCACAGTTACAGATAAAGCAGGAAATGAAGTAACAACAGGAACCAACAACGCAGTCGGACAGATCACATTCAGGGACAACCTGAAATACGATCTGGACGATCTGAGCGATGGAAACGGCGGATACCTGAAAGAGAAGACCTATACTTACAAAGTAAAGGAGAATCCAGGAACAGAAGAAGCCGTAACCTATGACAGCACAGTAAAGACAGTAGAAGTAAAAGTAACCCACAATGCAGAAAGCGGAAAAGTAACCGCAGAGCTGACCGACAAGTCCGAAGCCCTGATCTTCAAAAACAGCTACGACACCAGCGCATCCATCGAGCTCAACGGAACCAAAAACCTGACCGGAAGAACCCAGAAGGCAGGAGAGTTCCATTTCGAAGTAAAAGACAGCGCAGGAAACCTTGCAGCAACAGGAACCAATGATGCAGATGGAAACATCAACTTTGACAAAGCGATCCAGATCACTCTTGCAGACATGAAAGACGGAGAAGGATACGCAGAGTCCAGAGACTTCATCTACACAGTAAAAGAGGTAACTGGAAAAGCAGAGGGAGTAACCTACGACAGCGAAGAGAAGACAGTCAAGATCCATGCAGCATATGACCCGGCAGAAGGAAAACTGACCCTGAGTCTTGCAGACGACAGCCAGCCGATCAAGTTTACAAACAGATATCATGCAGCAGGACAACTTGTAATCAATGGTATCAAGTATGTAAATGGCGAAGAGTTGAATGCAGCACAGAAAAAAGTCCTCGCAGGTAACGTAGAATTCAAACTGGAAAGAGCAGAAGTAACAGATGGCCAGACAGGAGAATTCAAAGAAATTCAGACAGCCGCTCTTACAGAAGAGGGAACTTTCAGCTTTAAGACACAGAATTACACTGAGAAGAATGCTGGCAAGACCTATGTATATCAGATCAGTGAGTCCAAAGCAGATGCAGCAGGATTTGACATTGACAGCACTGTTTATACTTACACAGTATCTGTTGGCGACAACGGAGACGGAACACTGAACATTACAGCACTTGACGGAGATGGCAAACATGTCACAAGTCCGATCACAGTAACCTTCAACAACGAATACCACGCATCCGGCCAGGCACAGCTTAACGGAACCAAGACACTTCTCGGAAACCGCAGCGGTGATATCAAAGAAGGCGAGTTCACTTTCCAGGTACTGGACGAAGATGGAAATGAAGTAACAACAGGTAAGACACTTGCGGCAGATGAAACAGGCAAAGCACAGATCGCCTTTGAGCCGATCAGCTATACTGAGAAAAATGCAGGCAAGACATACACCTACACAGTACAAGAAGCAGCAGGTGAAGACAAGAATATCACATACGATACAACAATCTATGTGGTAACTGTAAAAGTAAGCGATAACCTTGACGGAACTCTGGAAACAGAAGTAACTTATCCGGAAGGCTTTGAGAATGGACTTACATTCACTAACAGCTATAAAGCATCCGGAGCAGCAACACTTAAAACAACCAAGACTCTGGAAGGACGTACAGCAGCTCTTGCTGCAAATGAGTTTGTATTCAGTCTCTACGAAGTAGCAGCAGACGGAACCAGGACACCGGTACTTGATAAAGACGAAAATCCGATGCGCGCATTCAATGACGCAGAAGGAAATGTAATATTTGGCGAGATCAGCTATACACAGGACGACCAGGGTACACACAATTACGAGATCGTAGAGGAAGCAGGAAATGATTCTGCAGTAACCTACGATAAGGAACCGGTTAAAGCAACTGTAACAGTTTCTGACAAAGACGGCAGCGGAGTTCTCAATGCAGAAGCTGTATATGAGAAAGACGGCCATACATCATTCAGAAATGAGTATCATGCAAATGGAAAGATTACATTTACAGGTCTTAAGAAACTTACAGGAAACCGTGCAGCAGAAATCAAAGACGGCGAATTTACTTTCACAGTCAAAGATGATGCAACCGGCGAAACTGTGGCAACCGGTAAGACAAAAGACGGTGGTGTGATCGAATTTACAGAGATATCCTACACAGAGAAGGACAAAGGCGAACACACTTACACAATTACAGAGAACAAAGGCAGCGACAGCAGTATTACTTACAGTGAGGAATCTGTAAAAGTAACAGTAGAAGTAACAGACAGCAATAACGGAGGCCTGGAAGCAACACCGACTTATCCGGAAGGCGGAGTAACATTTACAAATGCCTACAATGCAGCCGGCGAAGTTGTTCTGAAGGCATCCAAGACACTTGAGGGAAGTACTCTTGCAGCAGATCAGTTCAGTTTTGAACTGAAAGATGAGCAGGGCAATGTTCTTCAGACAAAGAAAAACGATGCTGACGGCAAAGTAACATTCGACAGTCTGAAGTACACAGAAAAGGATATTGATAAGACTTACACTTACACAGTATCTGAGGTGAACAACGATATTACAGGTGTGACCTATGACAATGATGTTTATACCGTAAAAGTTCAGATTACAGACAGCAAAGACAGCAACGGAACTCTGAATATTACGGAAACATCCGAGAAAGATGGCGATGTCGTTGAAGAAATAACATTTGCCAACACTTTTGCAGGAACTGTAAAACTGATAAAAACAAGTACAGAAGGCAGAACACTTCCGGGAGCAGAATTTGCACTTTATGCAAAAAATGACAAGGGAGAGTACGACCTTTATACTGCAGACAATGAAAAAGGACTTTACACAACAGATGCAAAAGGCCAGATCAATGTAGAGAACCTTCCGGCAGATGATTATTACTTTATTGAGACGGCAGCACCGGATGGATACAAGATCAGGAAAGCCGATGACGGATCTGATCAGAAGTACAGTTTCAAGATCGGCATCGAGGATGGCGATGCAGGTATTGTTGAAAATGCTAAAGTGAATGCGGAGCTTACAGTACAGAATGATATCAACGGAACAAACAGTATCACAGTAACCAAGAAGATCACATATATTGATCCGGATACTTTTGATGAGTTCGAGATGACGTGGCCGAAAGACCAGATCTTCTACGTAAACCTGTTTACAGATCCGGAAGGAACCATTCCGTACAGAACATCTACACCGAAAGCATTTACAGTATCTGAGAATTCTTCCGGAACAGCTACTTTCGAGAATGTTTCAAAAGGTACCTATTATGTATTTGAGACAGACGCAGAAGGAAACAGCATTCCGATGGATGAGGAGATGCTTGACAGCAATGGCAAACGTTATTCCGCAACAGTTGATGGTGATGGAACCAATCAGGTAGAACTGGATGTTAAGACAGATGCAGAAGAAGGAAAGATCAATCTGATCAACAGGTACTTCGATATGCCGGGAGGAGCCGCTTATAAGGGCTGGATCAACATTTCCAAGAATATCCTGAAAGGTACAGATCAGATTGACGTAGACGATACTTTCTATGCTGGAATCTTTACAAAGACAGAAGATGGAGAGTATGATCTTTACAGTGTTGTGACACTTGCCAACAATGACACAGTAAAAACAGAGGTAACACTTGGCGGTGAAAACGGTGATCAGCCGATTACCTACTATGTATATGAGACCGATGAGCAGGGCAACCGCATTGATCAGAATGAATTTGCATATACAGTAACAGGTGAAGGTGAGGTATCCCTGGATAAGAGCAACACAACTGCGGACATTACAATTACCAATACTTTGAGTGAGCAGTACAGTCTGTTGATCCGAAAAGTAGATGAGAATAAAGATGCTCTTGTTGGCGCACAGTTCCAGATTACAGATGGAAACGGAAATGTTACAGATACATGGACATCAACACTGGAAAATCATCCGGTTGTCCTGGAGCCTGGAACATATAAACTTTCCGAGCTTGTTGCTCCGGATGGATATAAACCAGGTAGTGAAGTAACGATCACAGTCGATGATGAGGGCGGCATTTCCATTGAATCTGAAGTGGATGGAGAAGCTGATTTTGATGAAGACGAAGATGGAATTCTGGATTATATAAACTATCCGGAAACAACCATTACACCGACAGCAACACCATCAGCGAAGACTACACCAACCGGAAACCAGACAACCTCCAGAACAAGTGTAAAAACTGGTGATGATACACCGATCGCACTTTACATTCTGCTTCTTGCAGTGGCCGCATGCGCAGCAGGCGGGGCAGTAACAGTAAGCAGAAAGAAAAGAAAAAACAAATAATACTAACTAAACAAGTAACAAGTTAAATGCAAAGCGGAATGCAGAGAACGCTTGGCAACAGAACCGGGGCGGCTTATCAAAAAGAGCTGCCCCGGTTTTTGACAGAAAATGTACAAATGCAAAAGATAAATCAAAAAAATATAATAAAAAACAGTTGACAAATCATGTACACCATGGTATCCTTTCAAAGTACGTAGCGAAAAGAAAGCAGAGTTCACTCTCACCTCAGCGTTTATGGAAACGACTCAGGTTAATATTGCACAGTACTGCGACGGATAGACTATCAGTGTGCAGGTGTAATTATTTGAAGTGTGGACATCTGTCTGCGCTTTTTTTGTGCAGGAAGAGATCCCGGCACAGTATTGAGAAAGAAAAAATTAATTCTATCATGTTCATGGAGGTGTACAACAATTAGCGGTTTAATGATTAACGA
>OLQV01002835.1_pt1 | contig 10963 bp, 9 predicted proteins | sample 1672371 | NCBI WGS metagenome assembly OLQV01 (sample SAMEA3136676, study PRJEB25190) | human gut metagenome
TAGGCAGAGATTAGCCCTGCCTTGAGTCTATATAAACAGAAAATCCGAAACTGTTACCGATGATAACAAGTTTCGGATTATTCTTTGCTGGTGGAGATGGCGGTAATCGAAACCGCGTCCGAATATACGCCTGCAACGCTTTCTACGCATATAGTTTGTCGCTGGGGGTTCCCCTCACGCTTCGCCGGCAAACAGACTGGGCGCTACGGTAGTTCCTAATTCCTGACGGGGGCCGGAACGCTCCTCCGTGCAAGTTCGCCACTAAACGACGCTCTCATCCCTGCCGTGGCCCTCAGAGCGAGAACGCTGGCTGCAATTAAGCAGCCAGAGCTACTGTTTTATGATTGTCAGTTCAATTTAAGGTGTTACTTTTTAAGCGGTGCAACTCCGCTATGCGCTTACGGTGCTTCTTTATACCCGTCGAAATCCTTTCATCCCCATTTTTATCTATATTTTGGTGCGGTTAGTCCCGCTGCCGATCCTTCAGTGCACGGTCAATGTCTCGCTGAGAGGCCTTTTTGGCAGCCACTGCCCGCTTATCATAGAGCTTTTTACCCTTGCACAGGCCGATCTCCAATTTGGCGCGGCCTTTGATAATATACAGCTGCAAGGGAATGACAGACAGCCCCTGCTGCTGGCTGTCTGCAGCCAGGCGGAGGATCTCTTTCTTATGCAGCAGCAGCCGCTTACGGCGCATAGGGTTCCGGTTGAAAATATTGCCGTGGTCGTAAGGGGAAATATGCACCCCTACGGCATACATTTGGCCCTCGTCAATGCTGCACCAGCTGTCTTTCAAATTCACTTTGCCTTGGCGAATGGACTTAATCTCCGTGCCGAAAAGCTCCAGTCCCGCCTCGTAAGTGTCCAGCACAAAATAGTCGTGGAACGCTTTTTTGTTGCGGGCAATCACTTGCTTTGCTTCTCCCAAAGCGCCCACTCCTTTCTGTTTTTGATTAAATCAGGCTGCGCCCCTCCAGGGCTCTGGACAGGGTAACCTCGTCGGCATACTCCAAATCTGCGCCCACCGGAACGCCGTAGGCCAGGCGGCTGACAGTAATGCCCATGGGCTTCAGCAGCCGGCTGATATACATAGCGGTGGCCTCGCCCTCTACGGTCGGATTGGTGGCCATAATGACCTCCTCCACCGTGCCGTCGTTCAGTCGCGCCAGCAGCTCCTTAATGCGGATCTGGTCCGGACCGATATTGTCCATAGGCGAGATGGCGCCGTGGAGTACATGGTAGGTGCCGTTATACTCGTGGGTGCGCTCAATGGCGGCCACATCCCGCGGATCCTCCACCACGCAGACCACGCTTTTGTCCCGGGCCGGGTTTTTGCAGATGGGGCAAAGCTCCTCCTCCGCCAGATTGCAGCAGATCTTGCACTGGTGGATCTTGGTATGGGCTTCGGTAATGGCGTCGGTAAAAGCCCGGGTTTCTTCGTCTGATAAACCCAGTACATAGAACGCCATGCGTTGGGCAGTCTTGTGACCAATGCCCTGCATACGCTCAAACTGGTCTACCAGATTTTGCAGTGCGGCTAAATTATATCGCATACCGCTTACCGATTAAAGACCGGGAATGTTCAGCCCGCCGGTAACGGTAGACAGCTCTTTTTCCGAGTCCTCGTCGATCTTGCGCATGGCCTCGTTAATGGCTGCCAGCAGCATATCCTCCAGCATTTCCACATCCTCCGGGTCTACCACTTCCGGGTTGATGCCGATGGCTTTGATTTCGTGCTTGCCGTTGGCGGTTACTTCCACCATGCCGCCGCCGGAAGAGACCACATATTCTTTCTCCTCCAGTTCGGCCTTTTTGGCCTCAATGTTCTCTTGCATCTTCTGGGCCTGGCGCAGCATGGACTGCATGTTCTGCGGTCCGCCGCCCATACCCTGGGGAAGTCTTGCTTTCATAGTATGCTCCTTTAATGTTCTTCGATTTGAATATGATTTTCCCGTGCTTTGCTCAGCAGGTCCTCTAACGGGTCCCGCCGGGGCGCTTGCTCGGTGGATTTTTTCTTAAACAAGCCCAGCTTGTAGTTGTGGCCGGTGAGCTCGTGGAGAGCCGCGCGAATGGCCTTGGCGTGGGTGGAGATCTTGATGAACTCCTTGATGGTGGGATTGGGACTGTCAATCAAGAAAAACTCGCCCCGGGTGTAACCCTGGGAGCCACTGAGCACGCCAAACAGGGCAATGTCTGTGCGGTGTAGAATTTCCATCAAATCCGCCCACTGCATAAACAGTTGTTGCTCGCTGTCCGCTGCGGGGGCGGGGGAAGGTGCCGCGGCTGCCGGTTCCGGAGGAACAGGCGGTTCAGGCTGTACAGGCGCAGGCTCCGGAACAGGTGCAGATACAGGTTCCGCAGAAGTCGCAGATACAGGCTCCGGCTCCGGCGCGGGTGCTGCCGCTGCGGGCGTGGGCTGCGGGGTGGGTGGCACAGTCGGTTGTGCCGGTGCAGGGCGCGCCGCCGGAGCGGGGGACTGCACGGTCTTGACCGGTGCGGCAGGCACGCCGTTTTGCACCGCTCGCTCCAAAGCGGACAGGCGCTGGTTGATGGCGTCCGAATCCGTCTCCAACTTGGGCTCGCACAGGCGGACAAAGGCCATTTCCATCTCAATCCGCGGGGTGGCGCCGCCCTTGATCTTTACCAAAGTAGACTGGAACAGGTCCAGCCCACGGAGAATTTGGGCCAGGGTAAACTGCCCGGCACTCTCCTCAATATGCTTGTATTCGTCATCGGTACAGATGATCAGCTCGCGGCTTTTCTTCACCGTTTTGACCATCATAAAGTTGCGGAAGTGATTGATCATCTCCACGCACAGCCGTTCCATATCATAGCTGTTCTCATGGAGCTGAGCCAGCTCCTCCACAGCGGCGCTGCTGTCCCGGGCCAGTACGGCGTCAGACAGGCGATAGAGCGCCTCGCGCCCGGCCAAACCGGCCACTTCGCTGACCAGCTGGGCAGTGATCTGCTTGCTGCGCCCGGCGCATTGATCTAAAATGGACAGGCCGTCTCGCAGGGCACCGTCTGCAATGCGGGCGATCAGGGTGGCAGCATCCGGCGCCAGTTCCATGCCCTCCAGTCCGGCCACCTGCTGCAAGCGCACCGCCATAGTCTCCGGTTGAATACGCTTAAAGTCAAAGCGCTGGCACCGGCTGAGAATGGTGGCAGGCAGCTTGTGTACTTCTGTGGTGGCTAAAATAAAGATCACATGGGCAGGCGGCTCCTCCAGTGTCTTGAGCAGGGCGTTGAATGCCCCGGTGGAGAGCATGTGCACCTCGTCGATAATGTAGACCCGGTACTTGCCGCGGGTGGGGGTGTAGTTGACCTCCTCCCGCAGGTCGCGGATATTGTCTACGCCGTTGTTGGAGGCGGCGTCGATCTCTACCACATCGTAGATGGTGCCGCTGTCCAGTCCTTTACAGATCTCGCATGCGTTGCAAGGCTCGCCGTCCACAGCGTTGGGACAGTTCACCGCCTTGGCCAAGATTTTGGCGCAGGTGGTTTTGCCGGTGCCGCGGGAGCCGGTAAACAGATAGGCGTGGGAAATGCGACCCTCTTTGATCTCGTTTTTCAGCGTGGAGGTCACATGGTCCTGGCCGTACACATCGGCAAAGACCCGCGGGCGGTATTTACGATATAAAACCTGGTACATAGGGACCTCCTGAATAATGAAAAAGGCAGAGCCGCCATAGGGTATAATGTAACGTACAGACTGGTCTGCGGCGCACAGAAACATCCACTTATTGCTGCTCGGTTCCCCGCCTGACAAGGTTCGTAGCATCCCGTCGCACAGGGCCCATACGCTACATTATAAACTATGGGCAGTGCTCTGCCTTTTGTGCATTACAGTATAGCACAGATCTACTCTGAAATCAATACCTTTTCGATCGCGCCGTAATAAATGGCGTGAAAATCGTTTTGCGCATAGTTCTGCATAATGCCGGAGTCCAGAAACTGGGACGGCTCAAATGCGCTGACCGCCACCTTGCGGCACACCAACACCAGCTTGGCCTCCTCAAAGTAAGGGGCTTTTTCGTAGTAGCAAGGCGTCAGGCCGGTGGCCTCTACCTTGTTGATCTCCCGCCCGCTTTTGCTGCCGCACAGGCGCAGGGCGTCCTTGTACTGCTCCGGGTAAAAGCTCAGGGTAAAGTAGTTGTTCTCGTCCAAAAACTTCTTTGTATAGCGCTGGGGTCGAATATAAATGGTGGCCATATCCTTGCCCCACAGCTCGCCGATACCGCCCCAGCTGACGGTCATGGTGCCCAGCGCATCGCCGCGCCCGGCGGTGACCAGCGCCCATTCGTCAGCCAGCAGGTGGACCAGATTCTCTTTTACTTCGCGAATATCAATTTCTTTCATTGCCATAAAATTACACCTCATTTATATTATAGCATAAAGTCCGTTTTATGCAAGGGAAAGGCGGTGAAAAAGAAAAGCGGCGCTCCCATGAGCACCGCCGTCTTCTATGATTTTTACAGCTTCAGCAGTTTTTTGGCGTTGTTGTAGAATACATCCTCCTGCTCCTTCTCCGTCAGGCCGCTGGTGAGCACCTTTTGGATCTCCACCGAGGGGTGATGGAAGGGGGAGTCAATGCCGAACATAATGCGATCGGTGCCTACGGTTTTGTAGGCCTCGGCAATCTTGCAGCCCATGGGCATACCGCTCATTTCTAGATACAGGTTGGGATAGCGTTTGGCCATCTTAATGGCGGCGTCGATATACACCCCATGGCCGTGGCCCATGTGGATCATGGTTACCGGTACATCCGGGTATTGCTCGGCCAGCAGGGCAATGCTCCAAGGCAGGGAATAGGGCGGGTGGCCGCAGTGGATAAACACTGGGATCTTGTGCTCCCGGGCAAAGTCCATTACCGGGTACACCACTGGATCGTCAGCCACAAAGCTGTCAAACAGGGGCTGCATTTTAATGCCCATAAAGCCCTCGTCGCACACATAGTGGTGCAGCTTTTCCGGTACATTGTCCAGCAGGGGATTGACCCATACAAAGGGCACGATCTTGTCCGGGTATTTGTGGAACGCCTTGGCCACCGTGTCGTTGTCCTGAAAGGACGCGCCGGTGAGAAAGGTCTTTTCAATTTCGTACTCGTCCATTTGCTCCAGCAGCTTCTCTGCGGTAAAGGCCACGCCGGCCCAGCCGCCAAAGGAACCGATATGAGAATGTGCGTCTATCTTCTTCACGCCGCTTTAGCCTCCTTACCTGCGCCGCCGGCCATACGCTGCAATTTGGCACCTGCGCCGCTCTTGGTTAAAATCACGACCAGTACACCGGCAACCGCAATGCCTACGGCGGTCTGGATCGCCAGCTCCGGCAGGGTGGTCAGTGCGTAGGTCTTGTCATACATCAGCACCTTTGCCAGGGTGTATGCGCCGATCTGGAACGCACCGCCTGCAACGGCACCTACGCCGTAGCCCAGCAGGCTGCGGTGCATGGCTTTTTCTGCGATCAGGCAGCAGATGGCCACGGCCAGGAATTTGATGATAAAGGTGGGAGCCATCCAGGCGGCATAGCCCAGGGCCAGATCGGCCAGGCAGGCGCCCAAACCGGCAGCGGGGGCTGCCTTTTTGCCGCCCAGCAGCCAGGCGGCCAGGAAGATCATCATATCGCCCAAGTGGGTGTAGCCGGTGCCCAGGGGGATCTTGAAGGTGAATGTGAATACAAACACCAGTGCGGCCATCACGGCGGTAAAGGTGATGTAACGGACATTGACTTTTTTAGACTGTTGCATACAAAGTCTCCTTTTCTTTTAAGATGTGTCTATTTTACGACCGGGGTGTCCTCTTTTCAATATACAAAATACAGAAAAATTCCGTGTACAGTTGGCCAAGGGTTGACATTGGCCGCCCGGTGTGCTACCATACCCGGACAAACGGATGTTGTGTATAGTATAGTAATAAATAAAAGGAGACGCGGATATGGAGCAAAAGAACGCCCTGTTTGAGCAAATGCCGGTGCGTAAGGCTTTCTTTAAGCTGGCGCTGCCGGTGGTGCTGAGTATGGTGGTGTCGCTGGTGTACAATATGGTGGACACCTATTTTATCGCCAAAACCGGCAATGCCCACCTGGTGGCCGGTGTGGCGCTGGGTTCGCCGGTGTTTACCCTGATGATCGCCGTGGGCGATATTTTCGGCCTGGGTGGCAGTTCGTTTATCTCCCGCTTGTTTGGCCAAAAGCGGGACCAGGACGGCAAGCGACTGAGCGTGTTTTGCTTTTACGGTGCGTTGTTTACCGGCGTGGGCATTACGGCACTGCTGTTGCTTTTGCGTACGCCGCTGCTGACGGCGCTGGGCGCCCAGGCAGACACGGTGCAGTACGCCCGGGATTATTATACCTGGATCGCCGTCGGCGCGCCGTTTATCATTTTGTCCTTCACCCCGTGTAACCAGCTGCGTACCGAGGGATTTGCCAACGCGTCCATGATCGGCTCTGTTTTGGGCGCTGTGGTGAATATTGTGCTGGATCCGGTGTTGATCTTTGGCTGCAAGCTGGGGGCTGCCGGCGCGGCCATTGCCACGGTGATCGGCTATGTGTTTACGGATCTGTACTATGTGTGGTTCCTGATACGGCGCAGCCGCCATTTGTCTGTGAATATTCGTCTGCTGCGAGTGAGCCGCCGGGAGGTGGGTCAGGTGTTTGCCATCGGTATTCCGGCTTCCATTACCAATATTGCCCAGAGCTTTTGTGTGCTGATTACCAACCGGTTTTTGGTGCCTTACGGTACGGATAAGGTGGCGGCCATGGGCATTGCGCTGAAGGTGAGTATGATCGCCGTGCTGGTGCTCATCGGCTTTGCTTTTGGGGTGCAGCCGCTGGTCGGCTACAATTACGGCGCCCAGAATTACCGGCGGCTGCGCCAGGTGCTGCGCTTTTCTTACCAGTTTACGATTGGGCTGGGTTTGGTACTAACTGTGATTGTCTTTGCTGCTGCGCCGCTGCTGATCCGCCTGTTTATGCAGGACGGCAGCGTGTACGACCTGGGGGTTGCTATGCTGCGGCGGTTGTTGCTGGGCACCGCATTTTATGCCTTTACCCTGGTGACCACCTGTGCTTTCCAGGCCACCGGCAAGGCGGTGGGCGCCTTCGTGCTGTCCATCAGCGGTCAGGGCGTGATCTACGGTCTTGTCATTTGGGCACTGAGTAGCATTTGGGGCTATGATGGAGTGATTGTTACCCAGCCGGTGGCAGATGTGCTCACCTGTCTGCTGGCGGTGGTGCTGTATTTCACCTCCCTTCATCGAGTCATTCGCAAGGGCGTGGCGGAACAAAGGGAACCTTAAATCGCGTGTTTACATTTTATTCATAGATTGTTAACGAATTAGACAAAAATAGACATCGTTCCTATGGTAAAGTTAAAGTATCGTATTATGCGAGGGCAAATTGGTCTTTGCATGCCTGTTGCTGCATAAATTTTGCTGTGCAGGATAGGCTGCCTTTGGGAGAGGGTAGCGGCGTGCCGCTGTGGACCGATGCGCTATAGGAAAGGGGTATTTTTATGGATCTGAAACACATTATTGATCAAAAAGACCACTATGCGGACTACATGGTGGATGAGATCACCCACATTTGCCGGGATTTTGAAAAGCGCGAGCCTGGCTCTAAGGGTGAGCAGCAGGCCTGTGAATACATGGCCCAGGTGCTGAAGAAAGACTGCGGCTGCCAGCGGGCAGATGTGGAGTCCTTTAAGGAGAACCCCGGCTCGTTCTTTGGTTGGATTTATTTTACCATCACCTTTGTGTTGGCGGCCATTGTTTGCTTTTTCTTCTGCCCACTGTTGTCTGCGGTGCTGATTGTTGTGGGTCTGTTCATTGTATTTATGCAGTTTGGTCTGTACAAAAAGCTGGTTGACCGCTGCTTCCCGGAAAAGACCGGCCATAATGTAACGGCTGTGAAGCAGTGCACCGGCGAAGTGAAGCGCCGCATTTTCTTTAACGGTCACCCGGACGCGGCCTGGGAGTGGCCGGTGAACTACAAGCTGGGCGGCATAGGCTTTGAGGGTCACGCCATCATCTGCGGCGTAGGTGCTGTGTACTACTTGGTGCTGTCCATTATGTATATGGCACAGAACGGCCTGACCTTCGCCGCCATTGATCCCCATACCGGCCTGTTTAAGGCGGCCATGTGGGGGCTGCTGTTTGTGCCGTTCTTAGTGGGACTGTACTGGATGTGGAACAAGAACCGCATTGTAGACGGCGCCAACGATAACTTGTCCGGCTGCTATATGGGCATTGCTGTGATGAAGGCGTTGCAGGACGCCGGTATTACCCTGGAGAACACGGAAGTGGGCGTGATCCTGTCCGGCTCCGAAGAGGCCGGTCTGCGGGGCGCTAAGGCATGGTGTGAGCAGCACAAGGGCGAGTTTGACGATGTGCCCACCTTCATTTTCTCTTACGACACCATTCACGATCCCAAGTTCCTGATGACCAACTATCGGGATCTGAACGGCACCGTGAAGGCAGATAAAGATGTGTCCGACCTGTTTATGGAGGCAGCCGCCGCCATTCATGTGCCCTGTAAGAAGGGCTGGGTGCCCCCGCTGGGCGGCGCTACCGACTCTGCGGCCTTTGCCCAGGTTCCGTGCCACCGGCGTTACCGGTTTGAACCACAAGCTGGAGGACTATTACCACACCCGCCGGGACACCTACGACAATATGAACAAAGAGGGTCTGGCCGGCTGCTTTGCCGTCAGCGTAAAGGCGCTGGAGATGTTTGATAACGGTGCCAAGCAGTAAGTCTATACATATCTTATAAGAGAGAACGCCTGTTCCGTTTGGTGCAGGCGTTTCCTTTTTTCTTTGTCAAAGTTCATTCTTGACAAGGGCAATTGAATTTGCTAAAATAAGCACCATCGAGTAGCAAAAAAGCGTAAGTCCGGATCGGACTTGCGCTTTTTTTGTTTGCCGATTTTGGCAAAGGAGGTAATGATTTATGCCAAAAACAAAAGGACAGGGTTTGGTGTTTGGAATTTTGATGTCCGTAACCATGGCCTACGGAATGGAAGTGTACAATGTAGCGCTGAAAAGCGGCGTTTTGCAGCATGTGGGCGGCTTCAGCGATATGCGCAATACCGTGTTTTTAGGTGCGCTGAAGGAAGCGTCCTTTATGTGGCTCTTTGTGTTTTTATTTTCTAACCTGTGGGGTAATCGGCTGGGTGCCAAGCTGGCTGCCAAACTGGTCAGCCCCCAAGACAGCCCGTTTTTGCAAATGCTGTCCCGTTCCTGCTGTACGGTACTGGTTATGTGCCCTACAATGAGCCTGGTGGCGGCTGTGTTATTTCAAGTGATTTTGGGCCATCAACCGGCGCTGCAGTTGCCTGCTATGTGGGTAGGTACTGTGTTGAAAAACTTTCCTATGGCGCTGCTCTGGAATCTGTTTGCAGCCGGACCGGTAAGTCGTGCGCTGTTGCGGCAAATTTTTCATAAGCATGGGGAGGCAGATTAATGGAAGACAAAGAAAAGCTGTGGACCAAAGATTTTGTTTTGGTTATCATTATCAATTTTTTGGTGTTTTTGAATCACCTGATGATCCTGTCAACCTTTCCGTTTTTTATTGAGCGTTTGGGATATTCGGACACGGTATCCGGCGCCTGCGCTACGGCATTTTCGCTGGTTGCCGTGTTGGCACGGCCGTTTGTGGGGTGGCTGCTGGACACTGGCCGCCGCCGGGTGCTGCTGGGTGTGGGGCTGATTGGCATGGCACTGATGCCTATGGGGTATCTGGTGATTTATACGGCACTGGCTTCTCTTGCTTTGGCGATTCTGCTGCGTATGGTACATGGGCTGTCGCTGGCGTGTGCGAATACCTCTACCTCTACGATGGCCACGGATATTTTGCCTTGCTCCCGCTTTTCGGAGGGTATGGGTATGTTTGGTATGGCTACGGCGTTGGCCACTGCCTGCGCACCGGCTATCGGTGAAGCGCTGATGAAGCGGGGATTTGGCGCGCTGTTCGGCGTGGCTGCCGGTTGTATGGTGCTGTCTTTGGTGTTGCTGTTCTGTTTGCGTACCAAGCCGCTGCCGCGGATAAAAAAACCGCTGCGCCCGGGCGATTTAGTAGAACCGTCGGCTTTGCCGGCGTCTGTGGTTGTGTTGATTTTTTTGTTGACTTATGGTGCGCTGGAAAATTATATTTTGAAGTTTGCTGCCGCACAGCCCGGAATTACCGTGTCCGGCGGACTGTTCTTTACGGTTATGGCGGTACTGCTGTTTCTCTCTCGTGTGACAATCGGCAAATTGGCGGACAAACGGGGCGAGGCGCTGTTTGTGTATAGCTGCAACGGGCTGATGTTGGCGGCGTTGCTGCTGTTGGCACTGGTGCCGGGGAATGTTACCTTTTTAATAGCGGCGGCGCTGTCCGGCTATGCCTTTGGCGGCATTGAACCGGCGCTTCAATCTATGGCGGTACATACGGCACCGCCGCAACGGCGAGGCGCTGCCAACTCCACCTTCCTGTGTGCCTATGATATCGGAATCGGCCTCGGCGGCGGTTTGGCCGGCTTGCTGATTGATCGGGTGGGCTATGGCTCTATGTTTGGCGTAATCGCCGTGGCCAATGTGCTGTCTGTGGCGGTATATGTACTGTGGGGGCGGCGGCATGCGTCCTCTATGACCCGTGCCATCTGTGCCGGCGAAAAAAAGTAAGCGAATACAAACAAAAACCGGTCGGGACCTGATGGTCTCGACCGGTTTGTGATTTAGGTGTTATTCCTGGGTGGGCTTTTCTTTACCCGGAGCGCCGCAGCACTTTTTGTACTTCTTGCCGCTGCCGCAGGGGCAGGGATCGTTGGGGCCTACCTTCTTGCCCTTACGCACGGTGGTGTGGGTGGCGGTATCGTCCCCACCGGCAGAGGTGGCAGTGACCTTAGCCACGGCCTTGCGCTCTACATCTTCCCGGCGACGGGGCACCAGGGTCAGCAACATGCGCACGGTGTTCTCCCGAATGGCGGCGG
>OLQV01002839.1_pt1 | contig 10953 bp, 9 predicted proteins | sample 1672371 | NCBI WGS metagenome assembly OLQV01 (sample SAMEA3136676, study PRJEB25190) | human gut metagenome
GTCCTCTGCTCTTTTCTTTGAACGGGCGAAAGAAAATCCGGATATTAAAATTGTGCTCGTTTGGCCAGGGCAGTACCGGAGTGAGGCTTTCCTCTGCGATCCCACTGTTGCACTTGAGAAGATCCGATAAGCAGCATTGTATTCCTCGGAACATCTACAATGCTGTGCGAGCCAGTCTGTCATCGCCTTTCAGGCCGCAATCAAAGTAAGAAAAAGCACGCCTGCCAAGCAGACGTGCTTTTCATTTTGTGTCAGGGGTTTTGGCTTTTCAGCGTCTTCCGCCGAAGCCGCCTCCGCGGCCACCGCCAAATCCGCCGCTGCGACCTCCACCGAAGCCACCGCCGCGGCTGCCGCCAAAGCCGCCGAAGCTGCCGCCTCCGCCGAAACCGCCCCCGCGGCTGCTGCCGCCGAAGCCACCGAAGTTTCCGCTGCCAAAGCCGCCTCCGCGGCCGCTGCTGCCGAATCCGCCGAAGGAATTACCGGAACCGCCCGAGGGCCGTCTCGGCTGCTGGGGCGGGCGGCGATTACCGCCGGAGGAGCTGCCGCTGCGCGGCGGTCTGGGTCCGCCCTGCGGAGGACGGGGGCCGCCCGAACGGGGCGGATGCGGGCCGCGCGGGGGACGGCGCCCCCAGAAGATGGGGTGATACATCACCGTCGGCACGCCCATGCCGGGCATCATGTAGCGGCGGCGATAGCGGTTGTAGCGCATCCGGTCGAGCCAGATCCAGATGAGGAACAGCAGCACGAGCAGCATGATGAACAGCACCGCCGTGCCCGCGTCGTCCTGCGCGGTCTGATCCTGCTGGTACTGCTGGCTCAGCTCCACGTGGAGCTGGGAGCAGAGCTCCTGCACCGCGGCGTCATAATCGCTCTTCTGCACGCCGCTTTCCATGCAGGAGGCGACAAAGCTCTGCGAAAGGCCGCTGAGCAGATCGTAGAAGTTGCCGCTCGCGAGCAGATAGTAGTCCTGCTGCTGTTTTGCGATGACCAAGATCGCATCATTTTCCGCAAGCTGCATCTCGATGGCGTAATCATACGCCGCATTCTCTATGTCGTTTGCGGATTCGGTCGTGACGACGGCCATGATGCTGCCAAACATCTTGTCCCAGTTGGCGTTGTAGAGGCCGATAGCCTCCTCAGTCTTGTCGGAAAGAACACCGGCATCATCGCGCACATACTGCGTAAAGGCCGCCGTGGAAAGCGAGGGATCGAGCTTCTCCCCGCCCTCCGGCGTAGAGACGGCGGGCGCCTTGTGCAGTCCCCACGCACTGGATGCGACGATCGCCAGAATCAGCACGACGATGGCGACGCCGCGTTTTTGAAAGAATTTCATATGCTTCTCCTATCCGGAGCATCTCAGCTTCTCAGCTCCATGAGCTTCTGCTTCAGCTCGCCTTCGATGCGGCCGAGCTCGACCTCCGCTTCCTTGCGCTTCTGCGCGCCCTCGCGCTGGATATTCACGACCTCGTCGAGCGTGGAGACGAGCTGCTCGTTCGTGTGCTGCAGCGTCTCGATATCGACGATGCTGCGCTCGGCCTCCTTTGCCGTGGCGATGGTGCCCATCTTGAGCATATCGGCATTCTTCTTGAGCAGCTCATTCGTCGTCTGCGCCACGGCGCTCTGCGCGGCCGTGGCCTGACGGCTGTGCTCCATGCCGAGCGCGAGCACCATCTGGCTCTTCCAGAGGGGGATGGTATTGACGAGCGAGGACTGGATCTTTTCGACCATCAGCGTGTCGTTGTTCTGGAGAAGTCTCGTCTGCGGGCCCATCTGGAGCGAGACCATGCGCGTGAGCTCCAAGTCGTGCAGCTTCTTTTCAAAGCGCTCGCACTTCTGCGCGTAGTCGTTGTAGGCCTGCGCATCCTCGGCAAGGCCGCTCGCCTCCGCTTTCTTGCGCAGCTCCTCGAGCTCGCCGGAGCGGATCTCGGCCAGACGCTTTTTGCCCGCGATGATATACATGGTCAGTTCTTTGTAGTACTTGAGGTTCAGCTCATACATCTGGTCGAGCATCGCGATGTCCTTCATCAGCGTGACCTGATGCTTTTCAAGCTCAGAAACAATGCGGTTCACGCTCGTCTCGGCCTTGCCGTACTGCGCGCGCATCAGCTCGAGCTTGTCCTTCTGCTTGTGGAACAGGCCTGCGAAGCCCTTCTTCTCCTCCTGGCCGAAGCCCTTGACCTCGACGACGAGGTTCGAAAGCGTCTCGCCCACCTCGCCAAGATCCTTGTTGCGCACGGAGGACAGTGCATTTTCCGAGAATGTCGCGACGCTCTTCTGCGCGGCCACGCCGTAGTTGAGCACGAGGTTCGTATCCGTGATGTCAATCTTTTTCGCAAAATCGTCAACGGCTTTCTTCTCCTGCTCGGTGAGCATGCTCTCATCGACCTTGACGGGCTCGACTTCCTTTTTCTCCGTCTCGGGCGCGGCGGGCGCTTCGGGCGTGAGCGTCAGCTCAGGAACGGCTTCCTGCGCCGCTTCGGTGGGGTTCAGGGTCAGCTCGGGCATCATGTTGTCGCTCATATCATTTCTCCTCCGTATTTTGGCTTTGAGTTTGTTCTTTTTCGTGCTTTTTGATGCGCTGGATGCGGCGCAGGCACAGCAGCGTGGCCAACGCCCAGATCAGCGCGGAATAGTAAAGCGTATCCCTGTGCAGATGCAGCGCGCCGATAATGCTTGTCACACACATGATGGCAAAGATTGCACAGAAGATCGGGTCGAGCCACACGCCCTTGAGGCGCTTCATGATCCATGCGTTCACCTTGGCGTTGAACGCCATCACTTTCTTTCGCATCGCTTACTCCTTTATAGCTCGAGCTTGATGTCGTCCTGCGAGGCGGTCGCCGTGCCGGACTCGGCATGCAGCTCACCGTCGTCCTCACTGAGCCCCTCGCGCTTCATCATGTTTTCAAGCACCGTGATGTCGGTGGAAATATCCATCGCCTCGCTGCCGAAGAGCATATCGAGCTGCTTTTCAAAGGCGGCGACGATGGTACTCATCATGCTCTCCACACGCTGCATGGTGTTATCGATATTCTCACCGTTCACACCCTGCGCGCCCATGCGGTCATAGGCATTCAGGAGCTTGAGCGTGGTGGGCAGATAGTAGTCCATAAATTTGCGGATCTGCGGCAGCTTTTTGGGGTCTGCCTTGACCTGCGCGAAGATCTTCGCGCTCAAATCCTCGAGCCGATCGATGTCGGCAGAGATCTTCGCGTCCTTGATGGAATCATTCAGACGCTTCATCTCGGAGATGGCAAGATTGCCGTCCCGGATCATCTTGTCAAGCTCCGGATTCCCAGTGGTCTCCTCCTTTTTCGGCGGGTCAGGCACAGTGACCTCCACAGTGCCGCACACGGCGTTCATAATGAAGAACACCACCCCCGACACGACCGCCACAAAGAGGAAATGCGGTACGCGGTAGAGCGGGAACAGCAGCGCATAAATGACCCATGTTCCCGCCGCGGCATAATAGGGAACGGTGGATCTGCGTTTGACGGTTGCCAAGGCGATCGCCTCCTGTTTTCATAAATATTTTGGCTGATATATGATATCACATCGCATCAGCGCGGTCAAGCAAAGCAAGCGCTTGAAACATTGCAATATCGCACTTTTTACAAAAGAAGGCGGCGTCCGGTCCAGGGCGCCGCCTTCTTGCAAAATACTGCGTTTTTCTTATTCGTTTCGGATGGCTTCGAGCGCCGAGATCTTGACCGCCTTGTTCGCGGGCTGATAGCCGGACACCAGTCCGACCAGCACCGAGAACACCAGCGCGAAAATCACGAGCTCCGGCTTGATGACAGACGTGCGCACCACGCCTTCGCCGCCGATGAGCGCCTGCTTGATAAGCTCCCACGTGACGCCCCCGCCGCCGAACGCGCCGAACGAGAACAGATTGATGATGACGGATATGATGAAGCTGAAAATAAGCCCCAAAATGCCGCCGAGAAGGCCGATGCTGCCCGCCTCCATGAGGAACATCGCGCGGATATCGCGCACATAGCAGCCGAGCGCCTTCATAATGCCGATCTCCTTCGTGCGCTCGGAGATGGACATGATCATCGTGTTCGTGATGCCGATGGCCGCGACCAGAAGCGAGATCGCACCGAGGCCACCAAGCATCAACTCGATTTGGCGGGTCTGCTTGTTGAGCTCGTCGCGCATGCTCTGCATAGAATACGTACTGTAGCCCAAGTCCTTGATGGACTGCTCCACATCCGACACGGCGTCGAGACTCTCAGCCTTGACGTTGATGCTTGAATACTCGAACTTCGTGTCGGTCTTGCCGGTCAGGTCCTGAATAAGCGCTTTGAGCGCATTGATGTCCATCATCACGCCGTCGCTCGTCTCATAGCCCTTTCCCCGGTCCTCCTTCAGCACACCGACGACCTTTAGCTCGACCTCGTAAGGCGTGGGCTCGGTGCCCGTACCGTTGTCATACGGTGTGAGTACCATGGTGATGCTCGTCTTGAGCGGGTCAAAGAACGGGTCGGGGACCTTTTCCGTGTCGATATTGCCGTTTTCGTCCCAGATATATCGGTCGACATAATTTCTGCCGTCAGGCATGAGCGTATCGAAGAAGTTATAGGCAAAATACTGGCCCACGACCACCTCGTCGCTGCTTTCTGGGTAGCGGCCCGCGACCAGCTCATAACCCATGTCCTCAAGGGCGCTCGAGTCAATGCCGGCAAAATCGACCCAGTTGGCCGTGTAGCGACCGTTGATGCCCGCCTTAAACGAAATGTTGTAATCGTCGAGGCTTGCCTTGGGCATGACGGCCTTGACGCCCGCGATCTCATGAAAGCTCTCGACCGCCTTGTCGTCAAGCTTGCTCTCCGTCTGCGTGCCGGTGCTCTGGTTGTAGCCGCGGTAGACCTCGATGATGGAGAGGTCGCCCATATTTTTGAGCATCTGGTCGTACGACTCCTGCATGCCCGCGCCGATGGAGACCATCACGATGATGGACGTGCAGCCGATGAACACGCCCAGCACCGTTAAAACCGTACGTCCTTTGCGCCGTGACAGGCTGTCAAAGCACATCTTGAAGATGTCTGCGAATCTCATTTTTTCTGCTCCTCAGCACCCGTGGCCGCAGTCTCTTTGCTTTCAGACGCCGCGGCTTCCGCTGCCTCCTGCTTCTCCTCGGCGAGCTCCTCTTCGTCCCACTTGTCCCAGAGCGCCTGCTCGGCCTTCTGCTTGGCCTTCTTCTTGCGGATGCGCAGCACGATGAGAAGGACGATAAGCGCAGCAACCACCGCGATGATGACGTACTTCCACGGGAAGGTGCTTGCCGGCTCGGGGTCGATCATGCCGGGATCGTCCATGCCGGGGTCGGCCGGCTCGTAGGCCATGGCCTCGACCGTCGCTTCAAAGACGCGCTCTTTCGTGTTGCCGTTGGAATCCTCGTAGGTGATGACGATCTTGACCTGATTCTCGCCCTCCAGCTGCGGGGTCACGGCAAAAGCGATGGTGCCGTTCTTGCCGCCGTCGATCGTGCCGACGCGCTGATAGGCCGTCGGCGTGTCGATATCGCCGGAGATGGTCGCCTCAACGTTGTTGATGGCGCTCTTTCCCTTGTTGACATAGTCGATCGTCAGGCTCGTCTCCTCGCCGACATAGCCGGTGTAGGAGCTTGTAGGCTCGCTCATTTCAAAGCGGTCGGGCTGGTAAAGAGGAACGCTCAGCGACAGCGTGGCGTTGCCCGACTTTCTTGCGTTCTGGTCGACGTATTCATAGGTCACGTCGATCTTGACGTCCTGCGCGCTGGCGCTGATGAGCTGCGCGGCCTTCATCGGCACGGTGACGGTCTTGCTGCCGCTCGCGGCGACAGATTCAAAGTAGAACGTGTTCGTCGAGCCGTTGAGCATCAGGTCCTGTCCGCCGGTGACGGTGACCATGACGTTTTCGATCTTGATGGTCTTGCTGGTGTTCATGAACGAGAAGCTCACGTTCGTGCTCGAGCCTGCCGCGACGGACGAACCGCCATAGTTGTACTTCGAGAGGATGACAATGGGCGTGGGGCTCGCAATGGTCTCCTCGTCCTTCGTATCCTTGGTAACGGTGGAGAGAACGTTCACGCTGCCGCTGGCGCTGCCGCCGGTGAGCTGCGTGCCATTGTCGTAGTAGAACGACAGCGTGGCGTCAATCGTCTGCATCTGGGATTCGATCTTGTCGGGCGCCTTGACCGTCACAGTGACAGCCGTGTCGCGGCCCGCGCGGATATCGTCGAGCATGTAGTCCTGACTGCCCATGATGAGAAGCGAGCCGGAGGATTTGAGCGTCAGGATGGGGTCACGCATGGCGGTCGTGCCGGCGTTCTGGATGTAGACGGTGATGGTCTTCGTCTGGCCCGCGGCGATGGCCGTGGACATACCGTCAGAGTTGAAAACGGCGCGCGGCTCTGGAATCGTTTCCGGCGTCGGCTCGGGCTCCGGCTTCGGCTCGGTGTAGGGCACGCACTCACGGATGGGCGAAACGCTGTTGTTGGACTGATAGCCACCATTGACGATAGGTTTTCCTGCCTCGTCCGTTGCGCCGTCATAGTAAATGGTAAAGTTGAGCGCCTTATTTGTGTCGCCGGTATAGGTAAGATTATCGAATGTCACTTCATATGAACCGTAAGAGCCTTTTTTAATGACATCTGCCGTGCCGCCCTGAAAGCTGTCAAGGCCTCGCACAACACGAATGCTATCGCTTCTGCCGTCCGTGCGTGACAAATAGACCGTAATGCTCACCGTGTCGCCGGTCTCGATACTGCTGCGGCTCGCCTCATAGCCGGTAATCAAAAACGTCGGCTCTTTGGTCTGAGGCACCGATGTCTCCTCCCCAGGTTTACTTCCAACGTCTGCCTTGGCAACATTCGTGTTTGGCAGCAGCGCCGCGCACAGCACAAAGGCAAGGCAGAGCGAGAGCAGGGATCTTGAAATGCGTTTCATGTTCGATTTCCTCCGTTATTCGATGTAAGGTGCGGCGTCGATCTCCGCCTTGACCTGATTTTCTACGTTGCTGACGATCCTGCCGTCGATGAGCGTGACGATGCGGTCGGCATACTCGGTCATCTCCGGATCGTGAGAGACGAGCACGATCGTCTGGTGGAAGCGCTTGGCAAAGCCGCGGATCATGTGCATGACCTCTTTCGTCGTCCTTGTGTCGAGGTTGCCGGTCGGCTCGTCGGCGAACACGACCTCGGGGTGCGTGACGAATGCGCGCGCAATGCCCACGCGCTGCTGCTGTCCGCCGGACATCTGGTTCGGAAAGTGGTCCATGCGGTCCTTCAGCCCCACGCGGCAGAGCATTTTCTTTGCCTCAAGCAGCCGCACGTCCGGGTCGATGCCCTTGAACATCAGCGGCATGGCCACGTTTTCCGCCGCCGTCAGCTCCGGCAGCAGGTTGTAGGACTGGAAGACGAAGCCGATGTGCTTCTGGCGAAAGGCCGCGAGCTGATTTTCGTTGAGCTGTGAGATCGGCACGCCGCCGATGCGCACCACGCCGCGCGTGGGCTTTTCGAGTCCCGCCAACTGGTTGAGCAGCGTCGATTTGCCGCTGCCGGACGTGCCGAAAATACAGCACACCTCGCCCCGCGGGATGTCGAGGTCAATATTGTGCAGTGCGACCACGTGCTCCTGCCCCATCATGTACACCTTTCGGAGCTTTCGCACCGAAATGACGGGCTTCTGGTCATTTGCCATCGCAGTTTCTCCTCAATTTTAATCTTGGGTCCATTATAATCTCATCTTATGAGGAAGTCGTTACAATCAGGCGCGATTTGGTTACAAATTATTTAAGAGTTCCTTAATTCTCGCGCCGAGCCTCTTTCCTGTATTATTTAGACGGAATTTATCGAAAAATGTTTCATCCTTTTTGAAAAAAACGGCAGACTTTTTTGAAGTCCGCCGTTTTTTAAGTTCATGCCGTTTTAGTTCAGCGGCACGTCGGGCACGACGTAGACCGTCATCTCTTCGCCATTTGTGTCGATGGACACGGTGTCGTCGATGGGCTGCGTCAGCGCCGCGTCGGCATAGAGAAGATTGCCGGTGCTGCTCACAAACGTGACATAAGTGCCGCGCTTGATGGAGATCTCCTGCGTCTCCTCGTCCGCCGCGCCGGGGTTATAAACAAGCGTCAGCGCGCAGACCTCATCGCTGTTGAAGGCCTCGGCCGCCAGCTCCTTGTCCGGCAGATAGGACTCGCCATAGCTCCAGTCATAGAGCGTCGTGCCGAGGACGGATGCCTCACCGCTCTCATCCTTGCTGTAATCTGTCACGGACTTGGCAAGAAGCTCGCCCGTCGCGGGGTCGACATAGTAGAGGGTCGTAAAGTAGTAGTCCGGCATGTCGTTGTAGGTTGTGGTGGTCGAGATCACCACTGCGCCGTCCTGCTCGCTCTGATCGTCGATGGTCTCGACCGAGCCGTCGTCCTGCAATTCGCCGCAGGCGGGCAGCATCGCCTGAATGTAGCTCTCATACTCGCCGCTCGGGTAGCAGTTCATATTCAGGCGGCCGTCGCTTTCCATTTTGCTGAGATACACGCCGTTTCCCTCGATCGACAGGCAGGCCTGAGCGAAGAATTCATCCTCGCCCACGGGGCTGTCGGCGGTGTAGCTGTAGTGCGAGGCCAGCAGCAGGTTTCCCTTATCATCGCGCGTATACTGCACCTTGGCTGTGTAGGTTTCTTTGCTGTCCTGGTCGGTGCCCTGAATGCTCACGGTCACCGTGTCGTGATCTTCGAGCAGCTTTTCGGGAATGTTGTCCGCGCGCACCTGCTCGAGCGAAATTTCCTTTGGCTCGTCGGCGTTTTTATCGTTGTTGTTCGTATCTCCGCCCTGCGTGCCGCAGCCCGCGAGCAGGCTCACGACACAAAGCGCGCCAATGCTTGCTTTCTTCCAGTTTTTCATCTTAGTTTCCTCCTTATTTGGACGCGGGCTCGCGCCCGCATTCTAAAGCTTTTTTAATGGTTTTCTTCCAGCGGCACGATGTAGACCGTCGCACTCTCGCCGCTCGTGTCGACGCCGTCGTAGAAGTCGATGGGCTTGGTCAGCTCCCTGTCCGCATAAAGCGCGAGATCCGCACTGTCGAGGAAGAGGATGCGCGTGCCATGCGCCACGCGGATCTCGCTGACGCTCCAGCCGTTCTCCCCGACGTCCCAGCCCTTCTCCGAGCCCGGCGCGGGATAGAAGTACGTCAGATCGCAGACGTCCTCCGTGCTGTCCGTCGAAAACAGAACCTCGTTCATCACATTGCGTTCTGCTTGATAAGGCTCGTCGTAGCTCCAGCGGTAGCGCGTTGTATGTAGTTTGGATACCTCGCCGCTTTCCTTTTTGATGTAGTCGGTCACCGACGCTTCTAACACCTCATTCGTCGCAGGGTCAATGTGGTAGAGCGCCGTGTAGTAATCGCCATCGGAAGACAGATAGCGCGCGGTGACGGAGAGCAGCAGCTCACCGTCCTGCTCGCTGCAGCTGTCGACCGACTGCTCCACGTCCTCTTCCAAAGCAGGGCATCGGGGGATCATGTCGAGAACGTACTGTTCATACTTTCCCTCAAGGTAGATGCTCAGGCTCAGATCCTCGGTGCTGTCGCTCTCCATACGCGCGGCATCCATCGCTCCGTTCGCCTGACCCCATAGCTTGGCTTTGCCGCTGGTGCTGTTTTCGGTGTACTGGCAATGATACCAGGCCAGCACCTCATCCACAACGCAGGTGTACTGAAACTTCGCCGTACGGGTCACAGCGTCATTTTGATCATTCTCCTGCACGGTCACGGTCACCGTGTCGTGCTTTTCGAGCAGCGAGCGCTGATCGTTCGCAGCCCGTAACTGCTCGACCGTGATCTGCGGCTCATCGGCACTGTCGTCATCACTCAGCCCGCAGTCGCCTCCGCAGCCTGCAAGTAAGCTCGCAGCGCATAAAGCAACGGTGACGGCTCTCTTCCAGCTTTTCATGGTGTGCTCTCCTCTCTCATCTCCCGTCAGTCTTGATCGACGCTTTTCACATAGACGGTCATGCTTTCGCCGTCCGGCCACTCGATCTCAGGGGTTTGATACTCCTGCGTCATGGCGGCGTCGTAGTAAAGCATGACGCCCTTACCACTCTCTGGGGAAAAGTACGCTGCGCTCGGCACGGTAAAGTGCTGCTCGTGCTCCTGCGCGGTGCCCGGGTCCCACACGAGCGTGATTTCATGCTTGGGAACATCGTCCGACAGCATCAGCGCGTAGAGGTCTTCCTCCGGCTCGTAGGGGCGGTCATAGTCAAAGGTGTACTGCACGGTTCCGTAGCAAACATCTTTGCCGCTCTCATTCGTTGCGTACAGCTCCATTCGGGCGCTCAGCAGGTCATCGGAGGTCGGATCGACGCAGTACCGCTCGAGCGAATACGCATCGTCGTCATCGCCGCCGATCAAGCGTGTCCTGATCTCAAACACGAGCTGGCCGTCCTGCTCATACGGCTCTTCGACCTCCACCGTGATGCCGTCACCGGCTACGGGCAAAAACGGTTCCCGCGCGGTACTTTCTTCGTACCACTCATCCGTTCCGCAGGCGATCACACTGGCAATTCGAGCGCTGCCGTCATCATTTGTTCCAGCGATAATGCACATACCGTCCGGCACTTCATCCAGGCAGACATTCACGCTATAAATATCGTCTGCGCCGTACTCATCATAATACCAGCCGTGGCTCCAGCTTTGCAGCCGGCCTTCTTCGTCGCGCGTGTACTGGTCAGTGCTCTTGACGTCCTGACCGCCGTTGCTGCTGTCTGTGCTCTCCCGTACAATAGTCACCACCTTGTGCCGTTCAAGCAGCGCGGAGATCTTATTCCTCTCACAGATGTCTTCGTAGGTGATCTGCAGCTCGTCGGCGCTGTCGTCATCGTCAAGCCCGCAGTCGCCTCCGCAGCCCGCGAGCAGCAGCACGGCGGCGAGCGCAAGGGCGCTCATCGGTCCCCAGCGGTTCATTTTGTTT
>OLQV01002840.1_pt1 | contig 10946 bp, 8 predicted proteins | sample 1672371 | NCBI WGS metagenome assembly OLQV01 (sample SAMEA3136676, study PRJEB25190) | human gut metagenome
TGAACGAGCCGATGGCGCGGAACAGCGGGTTGGCCAGCACGACCATCACCGCGCCGATGATGGCGATCACCAGGTCTCCTGAACCAGTGAGCGTGCCGACCGCGGCCGAGGCCCACAAGGTGGCCGCCGTATTGAGGCCGGATACGGACGCGCCGTGCTTCAGAATCACGCCGGCACCCAGGAAGCCGATGCCGGAGGCCACCTGCGCGGCCACGCGTGTCGGGTCTCCGCTGCTGCCGCCCGCCACGGCCATCTCGCTGACCAGCACGAACAGGGTGGATCCCAATGCCACCAGCGCGTTGGTGCGGATGCCGGCGCTTCGGGCGCGCAACTGGCGTTCGAGCCCTATCAGTGCGCCCAATGCCGTGCCAAGCACGATGCGTACGGTGCAGTCGAGAATAACGGCCAGAGAAAACGTGGTGAACATGAGGATTCACCTCCTGAAAAAAGGCGTCAGGAACTTCCCGCACACCCTACAGCGCCAACCCGCCTCCCGCAACTGCGTCGCCGCGTTCGGGTGGTTCGAGCTCCGTGCGGTGAGCGGGCCGCGGCCGTATGATGGAAGCGCGGGTGGTCCGGGATTTTCTGCATACGGCGGGAGGCGTCATGGTTCCTATTGAGCACGTGTACGAACAGATTCGTACGTTCGCCGCTGATGCCGGCGCTCGCAAGGTCGTGCTGTTCGGTTCTCGCGCAAAGGGTGTGAACCGGCCTAAAAGCGATATCGATCTTGCCGTGGCCGGTTGCCCCGATTTCAATCGCTTGGAGCAGAACCTTCAGGACAATCTGTGGTCACTGCTTAAAGTTGATGTCATTAATCTGGATGAGCCGATTTCTTCATCGCTGAGGGCGGAGATTGAGCGTAGCGGAAAGGTATTGTATGAAAAAATATGAGAATTACGTTTCCGCACTGAAGTCGCTGCGCAAGGCTCCCGAACAGGATCTCAGCAATGATTTCATCCAGAGCGGCATCATTGACAAGTTCGAGTTGCAGTTTGAGCTTGGTTGGAAACTGTTCAAGGCGCTGCTGGCTTATGAGGGAGACCCTGTTTCCGCTTCCGGTTCTCCGCGAGATGTGCTCAAAACCGCTTTCCAATATTACGATTTCATGGACGAATCGTTGTGGCTGCGTATGCTGCGCGATCGCAATGATTCTGCTCATATCTACGATGAGGAACGCGCCCGGCGTCTTGTAGATGCCATCATCGTTGATTACATCCCCGAATTTGAGCGTGTGAATCAGGGGTTGGTCGTTCGTTACGGCGAAGCATTGAACGATTAGCGCGGGTGACATTAATGGCACTGGGCACGCTGGGCATTGGCGAACAAATCAATGGGGTGAACCTCGGCAACTGGCTGGTACTGGAAAAGTGGATGAAGCCGGGGATTTTTGCCGCCAGCGGCGAAGCGGACGAGATCTGGCTGCATCGGGCTACGGAGTCTGCTGAGTTGGAGGCTCTGCTGACGCGGCATCGCGACACGTATATCACTGAAGCTGATTTTCGGAACATTGCCGCGCATGGCTGCAATCTGGTGCGTATTCCTGTGCCGTATTTTATCTTCGGGGATGTGTCCGGTCATCCGGGCTGCATCGAGTACTTGGACAGGGCGTTCGACTGGGCTGAGCGTACCGGTCTCAAGATTCTTATCGACCTGCACACGGTGCCCGGCTCACAGAACGGATTCGACAACGGCGGCCTCACCGGCGTGGTGCGCTGGCATCATAGCCCGCGAGCGGTCGCCTATGCGTTGAATGTGCTGGCCTGTCTGGCTCGCCGGTATCGCGATCGCACGGCGCTGTTCGGTATCGAGGTGCTGAATGAGCCGATCGATTGGTTGACGTATGCTACGTCGTCATCGAGCAGGCAGGCAAAGGATAACTTTGAAGCACGGAGGAGTGGGCCGATTCCAATGGTGTTCCTCAAGCGTTTCTACCGTGAGTCGTATCGCCGGTTGCGCCCGATTTTGGCCGAGAACCAAGTCATTGTGTTCCATGACGGCTTCCGACTGGGCCGTTGGCGGGACTGGTTTGTGCGCGAGGGCATGCGGGGCGTCATGCTCGATACGCATATCTATCTGATCATGGCCGAACATTTTCCGCTATTCCGTATGATTCCGGAGCGATGGATGATGAGCTGTTATAGGCTATTCGTGCGCTGGAATGAACGCCGTATCCGCCGAGCAGCGCGCTATACGCCAGTGATCGTGGGGGAGTGGTGTGTGGCCAACAATCTGGTAAATCGGATGATCGCTAAGCATTCGGGCGATGGCGGTCGCTCCGAGGAAAACGCTATGCACAGTGCATCAATCAGAGGCTCTATTTACCGCGAGGTTGCCGCCATGCAGCGCAAAGCGTGGAGCGTATCCGCCGGGCAGATTTATTGGAGCTACCAATTACGTGGTAATCGTGATTTCTTGCCTACCATCGACCCACAATCCGACACGTCACGCCTCGACCCTTGGGATTTCACTCACGTCTGGCATGCTGGTTGGATGGTGTAATGAGAACGAAATTGCTCTCTGGTGGCATGATTCGAGCCAATTGTGTAAGGTAGAGAATGAGCTTCGTGACCCGGCCTATCCTTTGCGGCGGGGTGGGTTGCGGGTTCGAGATGAGAAGTCAGCTGCCGCTGGCACTTGATTCGTCCGCGCGGACGAATACCGCGAAAGCAGGGTGCCTAGCCCAGTGGCTGGGTGATACGGTTGGGCCAACCGAAGCCACTACCGATTCCACTTCGAAAGTAGTGGATGATAGTCATGCAGAAGACTGTAAAACATGGCTTTTCATCTCAGGAGGGACATCTGGCTCAGATGTCCCTCCCTTATTTTTCGGCAAAGGGGGAGCCGTGAATATAACGAAGACAAAGGAGTATGCATTGGCGCAAGCCCATGCTGCGGCTCTCCTGTATCATGAGCGACTTGAAGGCCGTTCAATAAAAATTCACTGTGAAGATGATCTGACTCTTGCCATTGTTTGGGACTCGGGAAATTTCGCTCATCTATGTGGCTTGGATTATTATCTGGATGATTCCAAGCGATGTCGTCTTCCTCCTAGAAAGCTCTATGAGGATTTGCTTAGGGGACGCAGAATCTCACCTAAGCGAGTGAGTCCTCATGGTGATGTGCAATGGTTGAAGAAGAAGGCAGATGTCCTGACCGATGCCATGGATATGTCAAAGGTGACACATGTCGTAGTGCCGGGCAATAGCAGGATCGTACTGTACGCAGGCAATGAGGTCTGGTGCATCGGTCTCGGGCGTATGCGTGATGGGCGGTATTATCCGCAACCGTTGGTAAAGAAATCTTTCGATGAAGTGCGGAAAACGGGTACCGTCACACATATCGTGGCCGCAGTCGAAACGATGGGGCTATAGCCCGAATGAAAGGCCGGCTCAGCGGTAGCCGTTCCAGTGGGGGCGAGGGAACAGGATGTTCTCGTACTGGGACCAGCTGGACATGAAGTCGATGTCTGGCTCGCCAAGCCAGCGGGATTGCAAGCCCTCCATGGCCGAGCCGACGCACATCGACAGCAACCCGATCTTCTGCGGGGTGTTATATTCGGGCGGCAGCTTCCACGGATAGCTGCCGATCTGCGCGCGCAGCCGTCCGCCACGCTGGGCGTAGTACTCGTGCGCCGGGTGATTGGGGTCGATGGCTTCGGCACGCAGCACCAGATACAGCTGTGTGAGTTGCGGGCGTTTCATGGTGTCCTCGGCGATGGTCCGGTAATACTCGGGCATCAGCAGAGGAGAAAGCTCCCGCTGTTCGGGCGTAAGCGCAAGTTTGCTCTGAATGTAGTCTCCGGCTTCGCTGGAATCTTCGTATCGACGCAGCACCAGCATCAGCAGCCCGTTCTTGTTCTTGACGTATTTGAGCAGCCCGGCCTGCGTGATGCCGACGCGATCGGAGACCTCCTGGATGGTCATGCCGTAATAGCCGCGCTCGGCCACCACTTCGGTGGCGGCATCGGTGATCGCCTTGAGGCGTTCTTCTCCGCGCGTTCCCATGGCATGTCTCCTTTCGTCCGGCTTTGGATGGTCCGCGCCCGGCGGCCCAACTGCGATATGAGCCATGATAGCCGTCATCCCGGCGTGTCTCGCATTGACACGCTAGAAAGTAAGTAGTAACTTACCTAATAACAAAAGTAAGTACTTGCTTACCTTTGGTTCGCCGGTCAGATTCAATGATGGAACCGACCCGGCGCACGCAGGAGGAAACAACAGCGAACATGGAGGTTCGAATGTCCACCCAAACCAAGTCGTCCAGCCGCCCTTGGCTGGTGTTCATCGGCTGCTGCGTATTGTCCCTGGTCGGATTCGGCCTGATCGTCAACACGCCTGGCCTGTACTTCACCGTCCTCGGCGAGACACTGAACGTCTCGCGCACGCAGATCGCATTGGCCTCGTCGATCATGGCTATCGCCGGCGCCGTGACCATGCTGTTCGCGGGCAAGGTCATGAAGATGCTCGATTCACGCATCCTGATCAGCGTGTGCATCGCGGGCGTCGCCGCCCTGTTCCTCGCCCAGTCCTTCTTCAACGCGGTCTGGCAGTTCTACATCTCATTCGCGCTGATGGGCATTCTCTACGTCATCCCGATTTCCCTGGCCCCCAGCGTGCTGCTCGCCAACTGGTTCGAAAGCAAGCTCGGCATGGTGATGGGCATCGCCCTTGGCCTGTCCGGCATCGGCGGCACCATCTTCAACCCCGTCGTCTCCTGGTTCATCACCAATCTCGGATGGCAGACCTCCTACCGCCTAACCGCACTGATCCTCGTTATCTGCATCCTGCCGTTCTCCCTGCTGGTGTTCAAGTTCCGCCCCGACGAAGCCAAGGGCGAGCAGGCCTACGGCCATAGCGTCTCCGCTGCCGTCGCCGATGCCGCCCAGGCCGCCGGCGCCCACGCATCCGGCCATGGCGGCGTAGCCGAACAGCGCGATGACGCCCAGGCCGCCGGCGAGCTGCCCGGCATCGAATCCAAGAAGGCCTACCGCACCCCGACGTTCGTGCTGCTGGTGCTCGTCTCCGTGCTCCTGCAGATTGTGGCCGCGCTGGTCCAGCACGTCTCCAGCCATGAAATCGCCCATGGCCTGACGCTGGAACAGGGCGCACTGGTCGTCTCCGGCATCATGTTCGGCGCCGCGATTGGCAAGGCCACCATCGGCATCCTCCTCGACTATCTCAAGCCGGAACTGACCATCGTCATCTACTCCGCGATCGGCCTCGCCGGCTGGGGTCTCATGGCCGTCGCCACCACGCCCACCCCGGCCATCGCCGCCGGCTTCATGGCCGGACTCGGCCAAGGCGTCGTGCTCGTCGCCCTGCCGTGGGTCATCCGCAAGTCCTTCGGCCAGCGCGATTACAGCGAGATCCTGTCCATCGTCTCCATGTTTGGCGCGGTCGCCTCCGCCATCGCCGTCACCGCGCATGGCGCCGTGTTCGACGCTACCGGCTCCTATGTGCCGTCGCTGGTCGGCAATATGGCCCTGTACGTGGTCGCCGCGGCCTGCATGGTCATCGGATTCCGTATGCGCCCGTTCAAGGAAATCACGAAGCAGGCCAAGTGAGGCCGGGCAAAACCGATTCCAGACAAACGTATATATAAGGAGTATTCATGAGTGACGCAGACGACTTCATGACCCGATATCTCAACAACATCACCAGCCAGTACGAATCCTCCCGATTCAAGCCGGAATACGAGCCGGCCGAGCCCGAAACAACCAAGGTCACCTGCCGCGACGGCGTCGAGCTGACGGTCGACATCTTCCGCCCGGCCACTCCCGGCCCGTACCCGACCATCGTGGTGCGTTGCCCCTACCCGCAGCAGGTCGAGCTGTGGAAGCTGCACGGCGAACATCTCAATCGGCGCGGCTACGCGATGGTGTGCGAATGGTGCCGCGGCACCTACACCTCCGGCGGCACGTGGGAACCGAACGTCAACGAGCGCAACGACGGTGCCGACCTGCTCGCCTGGTGCGAACATCAGGACTGGATCGACGTGATCGGCCTGTGGGGCACCTCGTACCTGTCCCTGACCTGCTGGACCGTGGCGGACATCACCACGCCGAAGGTGGCCTCCATCTGCGCCAACCACTACGGCACCGACCGGTTCGCCTCCGCCTACCAAAAGGGCTCCTTCCGCTGTGACGTGCTCACCGCCTGGGCCATGCAGAACGCCGGATATCCGGTCGACGCCGATTACATGAAATCCGCCCTCCACCTGCCGCAGATGAGCGTGGACGAGGACATGTGGGGCGGCCGCCTTGACTGGTATCGTGACTGGATCAGCCACCCCAAGGGCGCCGACGCCTACTGGGGTGAGGGATTCTGGGGACTGCTCAAGTCCATCCCCTCCAAGGTCAAGGTGCCGATGTTCATCCACGAGGGCTGGTTCGACCACCACCTCGGCAGCGCCCTAACCGGGTACGCCGCGCTGAACGAGCAGGTCAAGGAACACTCCTGGCTGCGCATCGGCTGCTGGAACCACTACTTCCTCAATCCGCTGGAAGGACTGGAACCGAAGCATCTCGACGCCGCCGAAGTGCCGGCCGCGCTCGAATGGTTCGACCTGACCCTGAAGCGGAAGCAGACCCCCATGCGGCAGGTCGAGTACTACGAGATCGGCAGCGATTCCTGGCATGTCGCCGACTCCTGGCCGCTGCCGTCCGCAGGCGCCGACGAAGTCAGGCTCTATCTCAAGTCCGGCGAACTGACGGCCGAAGCTCCGCAAGCCGCGAGCGCCGCCGAATACGACTATGATCCGGCCAACCCGGTCATGACCCGAGGCGGCGAGGCCCTGCTCACCACGATGGACGAGATTGGCGCACGCATCCAGCCGGAACCCGGGTGGCGCGATGACGTCATCACGTTCGAATCCGAGCCGCTGGACCATGACCTGCACATCCAAGGCGCGATTAGTGTGGACCTGTACGTCTCATCCAGCGCTCCGGACACCGCCTTCACGGCCAAGCTCATGTGCGTGGACCCGGACGGCACCGCGCGCAACTACCGAACTTCCATCACCACGATCGGGCTGGATACGCCGGACGCCGCGCCGTACAAGCCGGGCGAAATCCGCCGCGTGAGCATCGACATGTGGGGCATCTGCTGGATGGTGCCCGCCGGGTCGCGCATCCGCTGCGATATCTCGTCTTCCGATTTCCCGCAATACTCCGTACACACCAACCACGCTGGACTGTGGAGCGAACAGACCGGCACGCAGGTGGCCCACCAGACCATTCACATGGGCGGCGCCACGCCGTCCGCCATCGTGCTGCCGGTGCGTGGCTGAGATACGGTTTCGATAACGATTGAAAGGAACGACAATGATCAGTCAGGAAGCGCGCGACCTGTTCGCCGCCAACGTGAAGGCCATGACCGCCGGGGACGCGGCGCATCTCGCCTCCCAGTTGCTGCCGGACGATGTGAGCCGATTGAAGGACATCGCTTATGTGCATGATGGCGACGCCGCGCATCTGCTGGACATCTACACTCTCGCGGATGCGGAGGAAGGCGCGGCTCTGCCCGTCATCGTGGACTTCCACGGCGGCGGCCTGTATTACGGCAACAAGGAGAACAACGAATGCCGTGACATGTTGCTCGCCCGCCAAGGGTTCGCCGTGGTGAACGCCAACTACCGGCTGGTGCCCTCGGTGAGTTTCCCCGCCCAGCTGGCCGATGCGATGGCCGTGCTCGATTGGATTCGCGACCATGGCGCCGAATACGGCCTGGACGCCGAGCGCGTCTGCGTGACCGGCGATTCGGCCGGCGGCGCCTTGGCCCTGTACCTCTGCGCGGCCAACGGTTCGACGCAGCTGGCCGGCGCCTTGGGCCTGTGGCAGTCCGGCATCGAGGTGCACGCCCTGGTGGTGACCTCCGGCATGTTCCGTTTGCAGGGCGGCGTGCACGCCAATGCGCTGAGCTATTACATGGAGGGCTACCTGCAGACGCCCGCCGACCACATCAAGGTCAACCCCTATCTCGATCTGGACAAGCTCATCGTGGACGGCGATGTGCCGCCGATCTACATGATCACCAGCGTGGAGGATTTCATCGCCGACAACACCTACGAACTGGCACGCATTCTGCACGCCCGGCATAAGGACCATGCGATGAGCGTATGGCCCAAGGGTCGCGAGCGGGTGCTGGGCCATGTGTTCAACATCGTCCAGGCCGGCGATCCCGAAGCGGGCGAGGCACATCAGGTGATTTGCGATATCGCCGACTACTGCAAGCGCTATATCTGATCGCCGTTCGTGCGGCCGAACCAACAGTGGGGGTGTTCTATCAGTGTGGAACACCCCCACTCTGCGTGGTGAGAAGCGTTATGCGGGATCACAGCCGCAACTGCAGCCAAAGTGCTCAGCGATACCCGTCCCACAGGGGCAGGGGCATCAGCACGTCCTCGCAGTCGGCCCACATGGTATTGAGATTTTGGCCGGGGGTGCGCAGCCAGCGCAGCTGAAGGCCGTCCATCATCGAGAACCCGGCCTGCAGCACATGCTCGACATTGACGCCTTCCGGCACGGCCCAGTTGATATTGAGCGCCATGGTGACCGTGCGGCGCTCGCGGTCGGCGAAGTAATCGTGCGCGGGATGGGCCGGGTCAAGTGCCTCGGTGCTCAGCGTGGAGAACATGTGCACCAGCGCGGGCCGCTTGTTGTTCACCGCCACCACCTGACGCCACATGTCCGCGATGAGCGGGCGCTCCTGGGCGACCATCGCGGCATTGATCGACTCGGTGACCCGGTCGTATTCCTCGGTCAGCGCCAGCTTGAGCAGTCCCTCCTTGCTGCCCACGTAATGCAGCACGCCGGCCTTGGTGAGCCCCACTTCGGTGGCGATGCGTTGCAACGACGTGCCGTAATAGCCAAGCTTGCCGAACGATTCGACGGCGGCGTCGAGAATCGCGGTGCGGCGATCGGTATCGGTGGGGGAGGGGGCGTTCATACAGGCAACCTTACGGTCGGTTAGTAGTGGTTCCAAATGATTTCGGCGTGTTGTGTCGGAGATTTTGATAATCTACCTACCAACCGGTTGGTCGAGAAAAAACGACGACTGAGGTTCGTGGAGGAACCTCAGCCAACGTTCCAAACCAACAGCAACCCTACTGGGCCGGAAACGACACACAACGACGAACACAACACGACAACGAAACAACGCAACAACAACCGCACAACCTAAGGAAAGGGGCAACATGAGCGAGTCCACCTACCCGTCCGTCAAGGATCTGACCCTGGAAGAGAAGGCATCCCTCACCTCCGGCGGCGACGCCTGGCATCTGCAGGGCGTGGAGTCCAAAGGCATCCCAGGCTACATGATCACTGACGGTCCTCACGGTCTGAGGAAGTCCCTGGCCTCCAGCGCCGGTGAGACCGACCTTGACGACTCCGTGCCCGCCACCTGCTTCCCGCCGGCCGCCGGCTTGTCCAGCTCTTGGAATCCTGAGCTCATTCACAAGGTTGGTGAGGCGATGGCTGAGGAGTGCATTCAAGAAAAGGTGGCTGTGATTCTTGGCCCCGGCGTCAATATCAAGCGCAACCCGCTCGGCGGTCGCTGCTTCGAATACTGGTCCGAAGACCCGTACTTGGCCGGTCATGAGGCCATCGGCATTGTTGAAGGCGTGCAGTCCAAGGGCGTGGGCACGTCGCTCAAGCACTTCGCCGCCAACAATCAGGAAAGCGACCGTCTGCGCGTCGATGCCCGCATCAGCCCGCGCGCCCTGCGTGAGATCTACTTCCCGGCCTTCGAACACATCGTCAAGAAGGCCCAGCCGTGGACCATCATGTGCTCCTACAACCGCATCAACGGCGTGCATTCCGCACAAAACCATTGGCTGCTGACCGACGTGCTGCGCGACGAATGGGGCTTCGAGGGCATCGTCATGTCCGACTGGGGCGCCGATCATGACCGTGGGGCCTCCCTGAATGCAGGCCTGAATCTGGAAATGCCGCCGAGCTACACCGACGACCAGATTGTCTACGCCGTCCGCGACGGCCGAATCACCCCCGCCCAGCTCGATCGTATGGCTCAGGGCATGATTGACTTGGTAAACAAGACCCGCGCTGCAATGAGCGTCGACAATTACCGTTTCGATGTGGACGCCCACGATGAAGTCGCCCATCAGGCCGCTATTGAATCCATTGTGATGCTCAAGAACGATGATGCGATTCTGCCGCTGAACGCCGGTCCAGTCGCCAATCCGTCCGCCATGCCCCAGAAGATCGCCGTTATCGGCGAATTCGCCCGCACCCCGCGCTACCAGGGCGGCGGCTCCTCCCACATCACCCCCACCAAGATGACTAGCTTCCTCGACACGCTCGCCGAGCGCGGCATCAAGGCCGACTTCGCCCCCGGCTTCACGCTCGATCTGGAACCGGCCGACCCGGCCCTCGAATCCGAAGCCGTGGAAACCGCCAAGAACGCCGACGTTGTCCTCATGTTCCTGGGCCTGCCGGAAGCCGCGGAATCCGAGGGCTTCGACCGCGACACCCTCGACATGCCCGCCAAGCAGATCGCCCTGCTCGAACAGGTCGCCGCCGCGAACCAGAACGTCGTGGTCGTACTGTCCAACGGTTCCGTGGTCTCCGTGGCCCCGTGGGCCAAGAACGCCAAGGGCATCCTCGAATCCTGGCTGCTCGGCCAGTCCGGTGGCCCGGCGCTTGCCGACGTGATTTTCGGCCAGGTCAGCCCGTCCGGCAAGCTCGCCCAGTCCATTCCGCTGGACATCAACGATGACCCGAGCATGACGAACTGGCCGGGCGAGGAGGGCCACGTCGACTACGGCGAGGGCGTATTCGTCGGTTACCGCTACTACGACACCTACGGCAAGGCTGTGGACTATCCGTTCGGCTACGGCCTGAGCTACGCCACGTTCGAGATCGCCGACGTCACCGCCGCCAAGACCGGCGCGAACACCGCCACCGTGACCGCCACCGTGACCAACAC
>OLQV01002843.1_pt1 | contig 10943 bp, 9 predicted proteins | sample 1672371 | NCBI WGS metagenome assembly OLQV01 (sample SAMEA3136676, study PRJEB25190) | human gut metagenome
CTCCCCGTTGAAAGCACTGCCGCGATAACGAGCGGCGCACGTCTGCCCCTACTGCTGCGCATGCAGGTTCAGGGAGCGGCTCACGGGTGTTCTTCGGGCTTCGTTTTCTGCGCGGTTTCCAGCACCCCGCGCTCTCTGCAAGAAAAACCTGAGGCCTTACTTTTCCCGGTCAACGCTTTTATTGTCTGCATTGTATCACGGGTTTTTGTCCGTGTCAACACAGCAGGCGCATTTTTTTGCAGGCTGTTCTTCCGTTGCGGACGGTGCCGCGTTCTGCGCGCAATGACGGCACAGCCCGTACAGCACACTGCCCTCACATTGCAGGGTAAAGCCGTGCTCCGCCATCAGGTGAGCGCGCACCTCATCCATAAAATGGCAGTCCAAGTGATAGATGCGCCCGCACTGCACGCACTTGAGGTGCAGGTGCTCCCGGCAATGGCGTCCCTCGTCCACATACTGGAACACCGCCCGCTCGCCTTTATCGGCTACATATTTCATAATGCGCTGCTCGCCCGCCAGCTTGTCCAGATAACGGTATACAGTGGTGGGGTTGGGGCTTGCGCCCTGCGCCTCCAGATGCTCCAGAATGTTGGAGGCGCTTACTGCGTGCTGACGGTTGTTGATGAGGTAGTCTAAGATGAGTTGCCGGGTGCGGGTGTTGTAGCCATCGCTTCGTGCCATGAGAGTTTCGGTCCTTTCCGGTGTAGATGTGTTGTTTTTTACCTCTATTGTAGCACAGTTTGCGCTTGGATGCAAAAGAAGCGGGCGGAAAGTGGGGCTGTTTGGCGACAAGCACAAAAAACATTGTAAAAAGTAGCAAAATCGAGGCGTAATCTTTGTATAAAACGGAAAACAAGCCAAAGTTAAGCAAAAAGTCTTGTAAAAAATGCCCTAATGTGAAATAATATACTGGATAAAGTGGTTGGATTGCAGCCGGGATACAAGCTGGCTGAACATGGAGAAGAAGAAGCCGGCAGCGGTGGGTTTGCGCTGCCGGTTCGGACGTTTTTGGAGAAGAAGAATAGGAGAGTGTGCTTATGAAAGAGCAGGACGCACAGGCAAAGCTCAGCCTGAAGCTGCAAGCGTACCAGTACCTCAAAACCAAGATCTTGAACTGCGAGTACCGCCCCAACGAGTTTTTGAATGAGCAGAAACTCTGCGCCGAGATGGGCAACATCAGCCGCACCCCCATGCGGGATGCGCTGGGGCGTCTGGAGCAGGAGGGGCTGATCACCATTCTGCCCAAAAAGGGTCTGATGGTCTCCGGCATCACCGAAGAGGACGTGCACAGCATGTTTGAGATGCGTCTTTTGGTGGAGCCCTACGCCCTGCGTACTTACGGCAATGCCATCCCCCGGGAGCAGCTGGAGGCCTACGCCGAGCTGATGCACCACAGCGAGCGCATCGAGGACTTCTGCAAGTCGGACGACGACTTCCACGAGCTGCTGATGAGCACCCTGCCCAACAAGTATCTGCGCTCTGCCTACGACCGCATCACCGGCCTGAACACCCGTTTCCGCATCATGACCGGCAAGGTGAGCATGATCAATCAGGAGCAGACCTGTGAGGAGCACCTGCAGATCCTGGATGCCGCCCTGTCCGAGGACTGGGACGGCGCAGCCATGGCGCTGCAGCACCATCTGGAACTGGCCCGCGATAAGGCCGAGGGCGTCATCAAGGTCATCCGCCTGTGGTAAAAGAATAAAAGTGAAAAGGTCTGCTGCACCGCACGGTGCAGCAGACCTTTTTCGCTTTTACGAGAAGGAACACAGCATAGAAGGAAGTCTCCCTCAGATAAGGTGGTTTTCAAGACAGTAATGATAGACCCCGTCCTCTTCCACAGAGCGGCAGAGGACGGCAGCTCTGGCCTTGACCTCCTCGAGCGCGTTTCCCATGGCGACACCTGTGCCGACTGCTTCCAGCATTTCAATGTCGTTTCGTCCGTCCCCAAAGGCAATGGCTTCGGACTTTGAAAATCCATAATGCGCCAAGACCGCCCTTACAGCGTTTCCCTTACCGCAGGAGAGCGGAATAATATCTACTGCCTTGTCCCACCATGCGGTGATCTGTGTGGCGTGCGTCCCCTGTAAGATCTGTGTGTATTCGGCGCTGTTGCAGGAGCACATGATCTGATAGATCTCCTCCTCGCACAGCGCATCAAAATGCTCGGAAATCACCAGCTTTTCGCTGCCAAAGGAAAAGTATTGTGCCAGATCGGGGTCTGTCCCGTTTGTTACGATAAAGTGTTCGTTGCTGATAGCAGCTGCCCGGTGCATCTGCTTCAGATTTTGCAGAATTCTGTGTTTGTCGTCAGCGTCCAGCGGATTTTTGAAGAGCACGGTATCCTTACTGCGGACATAGGAGCCGTTGAAGGTCAGCCAGATATCAAAATCGACACCTTCAAAATGCGGGATGGAGAGATAGCCTCTGCCGGTCGCCATGCACAACAAGACCCCGTTTGCCTGCAGCTGCTGTAAAGCCTGCACAGTTTTGGGGGATGGCTCTTTGCTGCCCAGCTTGAGCAAGGTTCCATCTACATCAAAAAACGCAATTTTTATCATACGACACCTCTGGTAAAAATTTTTTATTTCTCCACCTTGCTCAGCAGGATGCGGTCATTATCCAGATTTTTGCCCGCGTTCTCGCGGAACTTTTCCAGCAAATCGTCCACGGTCATCTTGCTGCGCTCTGCGCCCTTTACGTCAAACACGATGCGCCCGGCGTCCATCATCAGGGTGCGGTTGCCCAGCTCCAGCGCCTGATGCATATTGTGGGTCACCATCAGGCAGGTGATTTTTTTCTCGGCCACGATGCTCTTGGTCAGCGCCAGCACCTTTTCGGCGGTGGCGGGGTCCAGCGCGGCGGTGTGCTCGTCCAGCAGCAGCAGCTTGGGGGTGACAAGGGTAGCCATGAGCAGGGTAAGCGCCTGCCGCTGCCCGCCGGAGAGCAGCCCCACCGGCTGCTTCATGCGGTCCTCCAGCCCCATGTCCAGCAACGCCAGCTTTTCGCGGAAGAGCGCCTTATCCTTGCGGGAGATGCGGGAGAAGATGGCGTTGGGCGCAGTGCCTGCCCGCAGGTAGGCCAGCGCCAGATTTTCCTCAATGGTCATGTTGGGCGCAGTGCCCTTGAGCGGGTCCTGGAACAGATGTCCGATGACCTTGCTGCGCTGGTGCTCCGGCGCAAAGGTGATGTCCTGCCCGCCCAGCAGAATGCTGCCCTCGTCGGCGATAAAGCCGCCGGTGATGGCATTGAACAGGGTGGATTTGCCCGCGCCGTTGGAGCCTACGATGGTGGCAAAATCTCCGGCCTCCATCTGCAGGCTCACCCCATTTAGCGCCACCTTTTCGTTGACGGTGCCGGGGTTAAAGGTCTTGTGCAGGTCGTTCAGCTGCAGCATTTCCATGTTACTGTCCCTCCCTGTTGGTCACGGTGCGGCGGGCACGGGCAGCGTGCCGGCGCTTTTCAAAGGCGAAGTGCTCCCGGATGGCGGGCATGGAGATGGCCACTGCCACAATGATGGCGGAAACCAGCTTCATGGCGGCGGCGGGCACGTTGAACCGCAGTGCCACCGCCACGATAAAGCGGTACAGGCAGCTGCCGAACACCACGCCCAGAATGCGGCGCAGCATGGTGCGTTTGCCCACCAGCGTCTCGCCGATGATGAGGGAAGCCAGTGCAATGGTCACCATGCCGGTGCCCACGTTGATATCGCAGCTTTTCTGGTACTGTGCCAGCAGCCCGCCGGACAGCGCACACAATGCACCGGACACGCATAGACCCACCGTGATGGTAAAGGCGGGGTTGATGCTGGAGGCACGCACCATGGCGGCGTTATCGCCGGTGGCGCGGATGGAAAGCCCCAGCCGCGTGCCCAGAAAACCCAGCATCGCCGCGCAGGCGATGGCAATGATAACTGCTGCCAGCGCCAGCTTGTACCAGCTGCCCAGAAAGCCCAGCGAATTTTTTGCCATGGAGAAGATGGTAGGGGTCTTGACCAGCGACATGGTGGAGGAGAAGCCCATCACCGCCAGATTGATGGTGTACAGGCCGGTGTTGACGATGATACCGGCCATGATGCTTTCCACCCCGAGCCTTGTCTGCAAAAAGGCGGTGACAAAGCCGGAGCACACCCCCGCAGCCATGGCTGCCGCCAGCGCAAGGATGGGGTGGCCGGTCAGTGCTACCTGACAGGCCACGGCGCAGCCCAGCGTAAAGCAGCCATCGGTGGAAAGGTCGGCAATATTCAGGATGGAGTAGCTGAGAAACAGCGCCAACGCCACCAGTCCGTAGATGCAGCCCAGCTCCAGCGCTGTCTGCAAAACGTTGAGGGAAAAGATACTCGCCAGCATGGTGTATGCTCCTTTTATGTTATTTTGAATGCGCGCCGCATTGTTCTGCGGAGTACGACAAACGCATTTTCACGGGAGAGGGGAACCACTTTCCCCAGAACCGCCAAAAGCTCTCCCTTGCGGGAGAGCCGGAAAAACCGTCAGGCTTTGACGGAGCGGGGCGCTCAGGAGAAGTTCTCGGCGGTGGTCACCTCGGTGATCTCGGTGCAGTAGGGCTTGAAAGCTTCCTTCAGGGCAGCCAGATCCAAGCCCAGAGCCTCGGCGGTCTCGGTGTTGATGGTGACGATGCCGTTATCAAAGGTCTGGTAGGGCAGGTCTGCGGGGGTCTTGCCGTCGCACAGCAGCTGGCTGACCATATCGGCGGTAGCTTCGCCCAGCTGGACGTAGTCCACGCCGTAGCCCACCAGTGCACCGTTCAGCGCAAAGCTGTCGGCACCGGTGTAGTGCTGCACACCGGCCTCGATGAAGCTCTCATAGATGGAAAGCTCGGCGGTCATGATGGTGTTGTCGGTGGGGGTGAACACGGCCTTGACCCCAGCGGCGACCAGTGCTTCGGCAGCCATCTGCACCTCGGCGGTGGTGGTGCCGTTCTTTTCCACCACCTTGATGCCGTTCTTCTCGCAGAAGGCCTTGGCGTCCGCAATGGCCTGGGTGGAGGCATCCTGACTCAGGTCGTACAGCAGACCGATGGTATCGATGCCGGGGTTTGCCGCCACGATCAGGTTCATGATGGCGTCGGTGTTCAGGGCATCGGAGGTGCCGGTGATATTCTCCTCGCCGTCAAATCCGGCGGCGGCAGGGTCGGTCACAGCGGAGTAGACCACCGGGATGTCGGTGTCCTCCACAGCGGCCAGCATGGTAGCGGCGGTGGGGGTGGCCACTGCCACGATCACGTCCACGCCGTCAGCCACAAGGTCTGCACCGATCTGGTTCAGGTTGGACTGGTCGGCCTGTGCGTTGGCATAGTAATCGGCGTAGTCAAAGGTGACACCCTTCTCCTTGCCGATGGCGTCCAGACGGCTCTCCACAGATTCTACGATCTGGTTGAGGGAAGCGTGGTCCACATAGTTGACGATGCCCACCTTGAAGGTCTCGCCAGTGGCAGCGGCGCTGCCGGAAGCCGCTGCGGAGGAGGAGACCACTGCACTGGAGACAGTGCTGGAAGCAGCACTGCCGCAGCCGGTCAGTGCCATGGCAGAAACAGCAGAAGCGGCCAGAGCGGCCTTCAGGAAGCTGCGGCGGGAGATCATGTTCAGGTTTTTCATAGTGGTAACTCCTTTCCCGGAGCGGGCGGCAAATCAAAAGACCCGCTCCCTTTGCGGGACGGGTCTTAAAACAAAACGACCCTGTCCCTGTGTGTTATCCACAAGGACAGGATCGGTAAATACGATTCTGCGGTGCCACCTTGCTTGCTCTGCATCCAATACAGCAGAGCCACTCACGGAGAGCCAACACTCCCCTGTCCTGTAACGGAGACTTCCGTCCAAAGCTACTGGGGCTTGCGCCCGTTTGCCCGGCCCTCGGCGGCCCACGAAACTCTGCCCCGCTTTCGCCCGTTTGCACTGTCCGGGCTCACTGCAGATGCGCTGTGCAGGTTCTCTTCCGCCTCATCGGTTTGATTGCATTATACACTTTATCTTCGTAAAGTCAAGAGGGATTTTTAAATTTTTATTTTTTGGCCCGGTCAAAGTCATTCTTCTGCCGGGGCACCGGTGCTGCGGCGCTTGCGGCGCACAAAGTAGGCAACGTACACCACCCACACCGGGATGGCCACTGCGGTCACCACCCGGCTGGCAGAAAGCCCGGCGGCCTGATACACAAAGTCGATGCTGCTTGCGCCCGCCGGGCAGAGCACCGCCATCAGTCCCTCGTCCACACGCAGGATGTCGGCCTTTTCGCCGTTGACATAGGCGGTAAAGCCGTCATCGTAGGGCACGGAGAAAAAGACGAGGTTTTGTTTTTCCAGCGTGATCTCGGCATGGAAGCCCGCGTTGTTCATCTGGAACACCGAGCAGCTGTGGGCGCGGCGGTCGGCGCAGTCCTGCGTGTAGCTGTCGTAGTGCAGGTCGTCCAGCATCGCGTCCGGCAGCTCGGTCAGGTACTGACCGTATGCCTTTACGTCCTCGTCCTCCAGCACCAGCGCCCGCAGCAGCAGATTGGAGCGCAGGGTCTTGACCGAGGCCTCATAGGTAGTCTTGGTCACATAGTAGTCGTAGGTAAAGCCCATGGGAACGTAGTTATCGTTGTGGTACAGCGTGTAGCCGTCCACGTCGGCAAGATAGGTCCAGCCCGCGTCTGCCTCGTCCTCAAAGCTTTCGCGCTTTTCCGGGGTGGTAATGAGGTACTCCACGCTCAACAGGCCGCGCAGGGCGTAGTTTGCGATCTCCGGCTCGCTGCGCACGTCCCGCTTGACCCCCAGCCCCGGGTAGAAGCTGAGGATGCTGGGAGCCGCCGTGCTGCCGAAGTATTGCAGGCAGCTCTTATCCAGCCACATCCCGATGTTGTCGTGGATCTTGTAGGTGTCGATGCGATAGTCGCCCTCCGGCAGGTCGTTTTTCAGCAGCAGGGCGTTAGTGTCCTGCTCCACAAGGTCGCTGTCGGTGTGCCACTGGCCGAACTTGCCAATGCCGATGTGCACCATGCTGAACACGCAGGCAAACACCAGCACCGCCGCCGTCATGCGCTGGGCAAAGCGGCTGTTCTGCCGCCATATGCCGCAGAGGTAGCGGTACAGTGCAAGCCCCAGCAGACCAAAGCCCAGCACGACAAAGAACTGTTCCGGGTTCTTCAGCACGCCGAAGGACCATGTCCCGGTGGTATCGTCCCGCACGGGCACCACCGCAAACACCAGCGTAGCCAGCATGATCCAGCCGATGCCCCGGGCGGGGGCGTCCAGATCAACATCCGGGTCCTCCAGCGCGTTCACGGTCATGGCGGCAAGGATGAGGGTGGGCATATAGTACCAGCGTGCGTAGTAGCTGGAGTTGAGGGCATAGAAGGCGCTGTTCAGCACCGGCACCAGCGCGCACACGGCGCACACTGCCACGATGCGCTTTTTGCTGTCGGCCTTGCGGCTGCGCCAGTAGGCCATGGCACCAGCCAGACTGCACAGGGGCAGGTAGGCCGTCATGCTCGTCCACTTGATCACGCCCTCCGACCACACCGAGGTGAGGTAAGGGGAGTCCGGCGGCAGGATCCAGCTGAGCAGGATAGCCAGATACTGCTGCACCTTGGCGTAGGTCAAAAAGCCCCAGCCGGAGGAAAGGTCAATGGTGCGCGGGTTCTGCAGCAGACTGAGCACCGCCGGGAACAGCAGCAGACAGCCCATGGCAACGCCCAGCACGCTCTCCCACAAAAGATGCCCGAACTTGCGCCCGGTCAGCCGGAAGTCCTTGGCAGTCAGTTTGCACACAAAGTAGATACACAGGAAAATGACCTGTCCCACAAAGAAGAAGTAGTTGTTGAGCAGATTCACCGCCACCCAGAAGGCGAACAGGCCGTGACGGTTTTCATAAATGGCCTCGTCCAGCGCCCAGAGCAGATAGGGGAACAGCGCCACCACATCCACAAAGTGGTTGAAGAACACGTTGTACACCGCAAAGCCGGAAAGCGCGTACAGGCAGGCACCCAGCACCGCGTAGTTCTCGTTTTTGACGTAGCGGCGCAGATACAGGAACGCGCCGCCGCCCGCCACGCCGAACTTGAGCACCAGCAGCGGCACCATCATATAGGGCAGCCAGCTCTGCGGCAGCAGCACCGACAGCCAGAAGAACGGCGAGCCGTACAGGTAGAAGGAGTAGGCGTTCATCACCCCGCTGCCAAGGTCGGTCGCCCACGAAAAGGTATTGCGCGGCGCACCGGCAAAGGCACTGTCCGGGTAACCTGCGCCCTTGACGAAGCCGTTCATATACCGGTAAAAGGTGATCTGCTGGCTGTTAAAATCGCCTGCATAGTGGAAAAAGCCGCCGTCAAGAATGTAGAACGGCAAAAAGAAGATGGCCGCCGTCAGGGCGCACAGCCCCACCGCCTGCCAGAATTTTTTATGGCTCTGCCCCCTTGGGGTGAGCAGCCGTGGTTTTTTGAACTTTTCCATAGCGTTCCTCTTTCTCCGCGCACCGGCGCGGAAGTGGATTTGATGTCACCTTGTAGTATAGCACGGCGGCGCGCAAGAAAAAAGGGCTTGACAAGCGCACACGGGGCGGGTATGGTGAAGAAAAGGAGGCGTATTGCCATGCTGTATCCCTTCAGCGCCCTGCTGGCGCGCATGAAGTATATTACCCGGTGGAGCCTGATGCACTCCACCCGGGCGGAATCCCTCAGCGAGCACACCTGCGACACCGCGCTGCTGGCGCACCTGCTGTGTCTCATCGCCAAGCACTACACCGGCACGCCCTGCCGCCCCGAGGTGGTGGCAGTGGCGGCACTGTACCACGACGCGCCGGAGATCATTACCGGAGATATGCCCACGCCGGTCAAGTACCACTCCCCGGCGCTGCGGGACGCTTACAAGGCACTGGAGACTGAGAGCGTGCGCTCCATGGCGGCTCTGCTGCCCGCAGAGCTGGCCGCAGAGCTGACCCCCTGCATGGACGGCAGTGCCCTGACGGCAGAGGAGCATCGTCTGCTCAAGGCTGCCGACCGGCTGAGTGCCCTCATCAAATGCACCGAGGAGCAGCGCAGCGGCAACCACGAATTTGACGCCGCACTCACGCAGCAGCGCGCCGCGCTGCAGGCCATGCAATGCCCGGAGGCCGACTGGTTTTTGGAGCACTGCCTGCCCTGCTACACCCAGAATCTGGACGAGCTGACGAAGCCGTAAAAAAATACAATGCCGGACAGCCCACAGGCTACCCGGCATTGCTCTGCTTCGGGTCAAATTACGGGAACGGTACTTCCCGCACATCGTCAGGGTCCAGCCCGGCTTTGCGCTGCTCTTCAAACACGGCGGCGATCAGCTCGTCCAAGTCCTCTAAATGGGTCAGGGTGCAGCAGTAGCGGCGCAGGGCGGCAGCGCCCTTCAGCCCCTTCATGTAGTGCATGGTCTGGGCGCGTGCCTGCGGCATGGCCACAAACTCGCCCTTCTGCTCTACCATCTCCTCCACCTGACGGCGCAGCGCGTTCATCCGCGCCTGCAGGTTTGGCTCCTTGGGGGCGGGCAGACCCTCCAGCGCGGCGTTCACCCGCTCAAACAGCCACGGGTCGCCCAGTGCGCTCCGGGCGATCATCACGCCGTCGCAGTGCGTCTGCCGCACCATGCGCAGCGCGTCCTCGGCGCAGTGGATATCGCCGTTGCCCAGCACTGGCACCTTTACCGCATCCTTTACCCGGGCGATGATCTCCGGGTCGATGCCCGGGGTGTACATCTGCTCCCGGGTGCGGGCGTGCACCGCCACCAATGCCGCGCCCGCCTGCTCGCAGGCCTTGGCGCATTCCACGGCGGTGATGTGGTCGGCATCCCAGCCCTTGCGCATCTTTACGGTAACAGGGTGCTTGGTGTGCGCCACCACCTGCTCCACGATGCGCCCGCAGCGGTCGGGGTCCAGCATCAGCTTGCTGCCCGCCCCGCCGGAAACGATCTTAGGGGCAGGGCAGCCCATGTTGATGTCCACAAAGTCAAATTCGTACTGCTCAATGGCGGCGGTGGCCTCGCCCATGATCTCCGGCACCTCGCCGAAGATCTGCACTCCATAGGGTGCGCCGTTGGGCGCTGCCTTCAGCAGGCTGACGGTCTTATGGTCGCCGTACACCAGCGCCCGGCTGGACACCATCTCGCTGACGGTAAAGCCCGCGCCGTGCTCTGCCATCAGGCGGCGGCAGGGGGCATCCGTGAAGCCCGCCATGGGGCCGAACACTGCCTTGTGGGGCAGCGTGATATTGCCAAGTTTCAAAGGTTCCATTGTCTTCCTCGTATTTCAAATTGATTTGCTGCAGGTTGCGCTGCATCCTATTGTATCATATTTTTTTGCCTTATGGTATACTTGCTGCAGGAGGAGCGGCGGGCCGTGCCAAAATTCCCGCCGCAAAAGAGAGCTATGGAATATCGCAACTGGAAAAACGCCCCGGTCCGCACCTCGCTGCTGGGCTATGGGTGTATGCGCTTTCCCACCACACCGGAGGGCAGGATCGACGAGCCCCGGGCCGAAGCCCTGCTCAACGCCGCCCGGGACGCGGGCGTCAACTACTTTGACACCGCCTACCCCTACCACGGCGGTGAGAGCGAGCCCTTTGTAGGCCGGGTCATTGCCAAATGGCCCCGGGAAAGTTTTTACCTGGCCACCAAACTGCCCCTGTGGCAGTGCAAGAGCTTGGACGAGGCCAAGCGCATTTTTGCCGACCAGCAAAAGCGGCTGGGCGTGGACTATTTTGATTTTTACCTGATGCACTCCCTGCACAAGGCCCGCTACGACGAGGCCAAGGCCCTGGGCATCGTGGACTGGCTCTGGGAGCAGAAAGCCGCCGGCACCATCCGCAGCCTGGGCTTCTCCTGCCACGATCATTCGGCGGGCTTTGAGCACATCCTGCGGGATCAGCCCTGGGATTTCTGCCAGCTGCAATACAACTATCTGGACACGGATGACCGCGCCGAGGAGATCT
>OLQV01002848.1_pt1 | contig 10922 bp, 6 predicted proteins | sample 1672371 | NCBI WGS metagenome assembly OLQV01 (sample SAMEA3136676, study PRJEB25190) | human gut metagenome
GCTGGCGGGCGTCGATGTCCCCGAGACCGCCAAAATCCTCATCGGCGAAGTGACCTCCACCGATCTCTCCGAAGCCTTTGCCCACGAGAAGCTGTCCCCCGTGCTTGCCATGTACCGGGCGTCCGACTTCACCGACGCCATGAACAAGGCGGACACCCTTGTCAAGGATGGCGGCTACGGCCACACAGCTTCCGTCTATCTGGACACGGTGAGCGGGAAGGAGAAGCTGGACGCCTTTGCGGAGAAAATGAAAGCCTGCCGCATTCTGGTGAATACTCCGTCCTCCCACGGCGGCATCGGCGACCTGTACAACTTCAAGCTGGCTCCCTCCCTGACGCTGGGCTGCGGCTCCTGGGGCGGCAACTCCGTTTCCGAGAACGTGGGCATCAAGCACCTGCTGAACATCAAGACTGTGGCAATTAGGAGGGAGAACATGCTCTGGTTCCGTGCGCCTGAAAAGGTTTATTTCAAGAAGGGCTGCCTGCCGGTAGCTTTGGCCGAGCTGAAAAATTACAAGAAGGCATTCATCGTCACCGACGCGTTCCTGTACCAGAACGGCTACACGAAGCCGGTGGAGGAGAAGCTGGACGCTATGGGGATCACCCACACCACCTTCTACAACGTAGCTCCCGATCCCACCCTTGCCTGTGCCAGAGAGGGCGCGGCGCAGATGGCAGCCTTCAAGCCCGACCTGATCCTCGCCATTGGCGGCGGCTCCGCCATGGACGCGGGCAAGATCATGTGGGTGCTGTATGAGCATCCCGAGGCGGATTTCCAGGACATGGCCATGCGCTTTGTGGACATCCGCAAGCGTGTCTACACCTTCCCCAAGATGGGCGAAAAGGCGTATTTCGTCGCCATCCCCACCACCGCCGGTACCGGCTCCGAGGTGACTCCCTTCGCCGTCATCACCGATGAAACCACCGGCGTCAAGTACCCGCTGGCGGACTACGAGCTGCTGCCGAAGATGGCGATTGTGGACGCTGACATGATGATGTCCGCGCCGAAGGGCTTGACCTCCGCCTCCGGTATCGACGCGCTGACCCACGCGCTGGAAGCCTACGCCTCCATGCTGGCGACAGACTTCACCGACGGTCTGGCGAAGCAGGCGGCTCAGCTGATTTTCGAGTATCTGCCCGCGTGCTACGACAACGGTCAGAACGAGCCGGTTGCCCGCGAAAAGATGGGCAACGCCGCCACGATGGCTGGCATGGCGTTCGCGAACGCGTTCCTCGGCGTCTGCCACTCCATGGCGCACAAGCTGGGCGCGTTCCATCACCTGCCGCACGGCATCGCCAACGCGCTGCTGATTGAGCTGGTCATCCGCTACAACAGCGCCGAAGTTCCCACGAAGATGGGCACCTTCCCGCAGTACGCCTATCCGCACACGAAGCGCCGCTACGCTGAATTCGGCGAGTACCTCGGCTTCAAGGGTGCGAATGACGACGAGACGGTGGAGAACCTGATTCGCAACATCCATGCCCTGAAGGAGCGCGTCGGCATCAAGAATACGATCCGCGACTACGGTGTGGACGAAGAGAAGTTCCTCGCGACGCTGGACGAAATGTCCGAGCAGGCGTTCGACGACCAGTGCACCGGCGCGAACCCGCGCTACCCGCTCATCAGCGAAATCAAGGAAATGTATCTGAAGGCGTACTACGGCGAGTAATGCGCCATTCTCCCCGGCTTGGCAGGAATGCTTCTGCTGGGCCGGGCATTTTTGAGCACAAAAAATTTTGTCCGCTTGCAGGAATGTCGTATTTGGGCGGCGAATAGATATTCAGGACAAATATCGGACTTTGCGGGGCGCCCCAATCAGCGCTCGGGCAAGCATGATAACGTGCTCAACTCAATCGCGAAAAGGGAGTCCAGAGGGTCACAGACCCTTTGGCAGGTCAAGGGCAGCGCCCTTGCGCCTCTCCCCCCCAATAAACATGAACCATATAGAAGGAGGTTTCCCTATGGATTTGACGCATGTGATTGCCGAGCGGGAAAATAAGAAGATTTACCGCGACGGCGCCAAGGCCATCAAGGTGTTTGCCGAAGGGTACAGCAAGGCGGACATTCTGAACGAAGCGCTGAACACGGCGCGCGTGGAAGAGACGGGTCTGCCGATTCCGAAGCTCCTTGCTGTTGACACGGTGAACGGTCAGTGGGCGATTACGACGGAGTTCGTTGAAGGCGACACGCTGGCGGCGCTGATGGCGGCGCATCCGGAAAAGGAAGACGAGTACCTGAACCTGTTTGTTGACATTCAGATGAAGGTTCACGCCTGCACCTGCCCGATGCTCAACAGCCTGACCGAGAAGATGCAGCGCAAGATTTCCGCCACCGACCTCGACGCGACCACCCGCTACGAGCTGCACACCCGCTTGGCGAGTATGCACGTCCACAAGAAGGTCTGCCACGGCGACTTCAACCCGTCCAACATCATCATCGCCCCCGACGGACAGTGGTACATCCTCGACTGGTCGCACGCCACACAGGGCAACGCGTCCGCTGATGTTGCCCGCACCTACCTGCTCTTCGTCCTCGAAGGCAAGGAAGCGCTGGCGGAAAAGTACCTCTCCCTCTTCTGCAAGAAGAGCGACACCGCCAAGCAGTACGTCCAGCAGTGGATTCCGATCGTCGCCGCGAGCCAGTCCCTCAAGGGCAAGCCCGAAGAGCGCGACCTGCTCATCCGCTGGGCAAGCGTTTGCGAATACGAATAATCATCAAAGGGACTGGCTTCGGTCAGTCCCTTTTCTTGTGGGGAGATGGGAGCCTGCCATGTAACCATTTCCCCGCATTTGTTGAAATCTGCCACATTTGCAATTTTCCCTATGTAACCAACTTTTCATCCTCTTTTTTTCGTGGTATCATTATTATAAGAAGGGGGAATTTGCCCTTTTCAAACTTATCTGCCGCGATTGCTTGTCAACCGCCTCCACAATCAGCATGAATGAATTATACACGGCAAATATTGCTCTCAGCGTCTTCGCCATGGCGATTATGCTCTTCTCCCTGCGCGGCGACATCAGCCAATCCAAGATCCGAAACCTGCTCTGCGGCGGCCTGTACGCCACCATCGCCATTTGCGCGCTGTGTGAGTGGTCGGGCGTGCAGATGGATGGCACGCCGCCCGCGCTGATTCCGCTGCATATCGCCGTCAAGACCATCGAACTTTCGCTTGCGCCGCTAATCGGTCTGTTCGCGGGCTGCGTTATCCATCCCTGCCCGCGGAAAGTGGTACACAGGCTGCTGTGCCTTGCGGGCTTCCACGCGCTGCTGGTGCTGCTCTCGGCGTTCACAGGGCTGATATTCTATGTCGATGGGCAGAATTTCTATCACCACGGGTTGCTCTACGTGCTCTACATGCTCGCCTACGGGGGCAGCATGGTGTTCTTCCTCGTGCAGATTTGGTTCGCCTGCCGCGCCTATCAGTACACCGGCGGCACACAGCTGATGCTCGCGACGCTGTTCGTGCTGTTAGGGCTGATGGTGCAGCTGTTCCTGCCGATGGTCAAAATCGACTGGATTACCATCAGCTGCGGTGCGCTGATGATGTCGAAATTCTCCAGCGACATGGTACTGCAAACCGACGGGCTGACGCAGCTTGTCAACCGCTTGGGCTACGAGCATTATCTGGCGCGCCTGCGCGTTCCTGCCACCATCCTGATGTTCGACGTTGACCGCTTCAAGGACGTCAACGACTGCCATGGGCACTTGATGGGCGACGCCTGCCTGCGGACGATTGCCGGCTGCATCCGCCGCGCGTACGGGAATTACGGGACGTGCTTCCGCATCGGCGGCGACGAGTTCTGCGTGATACTGACGCGGCGGAACGCGCAATACAACACCATGACGGAGATTTTCCAGCACCTGATGGATGCGGCGCGGGCGGAGAATCCGGTTCTGCCGATGGTATCGGTGGGCTGTTCGCATTTTAATCCGTCGACGGATGAGTTGGCGGAGTCCTTGGCGCGGGCGGATGCGCGGATGTATCAGAATAAGGAAGCGCATAGATAAACACAGCCGCGACGAGTGAATATGCTCGTCGCGGCTGATTTTTATTCACCTGTATCCACCGCAGTGTTGGCAGTAGCGCACTTCCTTCGGGTTTTCTAAGCCGCAATACTTGCATGTCCAGTAGTCTGCTAACGGCGTCATTTCCGAAAGCGATTTGATTGTGCAGTTACTGTTACTGCTATTTCTATTTCTATTGCTACTGCTATTGCTACTGCTACTGCTACTGCGCGGCAGATAGTTGTCGTTTTTATCTTTTACAAGTTTTTTCTCTATATTTTCTAATGCTGCACGCAGTTCCAAATCAGGCAAAGCAGCAATGAGGATGTAGCCGAAGATGCCAAAGATAATGCACACGGCAATCCAGTTCCCTTTGCTGTACCCCTTCTGCTCAGCAATGCCGCCCGCATACATTGCAAATGCAACGTTGATTGCAATTGCAACCAAAGCAATCACAAAACCCATGTTTCTCAACCTCCTTGTGTGTATCGTATCCGTTTTTTCTCTATTTGTCAAGCATTTTCCTCAATTTTCACATATTTTTTCTGCAATGAAAAATCCGAATGCAAAAACCACGCATTCCACATTCGGAGTGCGTGCTTTTGTTGATATTACCGATTCACATACGCGTCGATTTCGTTCCGGCTGGAGATTTGCAGCTTCTCAAAGATGCTCTCCATGTACGACTTCACCGTGTTGACGGAAATGCCCATCAGCGCGGCGATTTCCTTGTTGCTGCGACCCTTCGCGGCAAGCATGGCAATCGAAAACTCGTAGGGTGTGAGCGCGTCGGTCACCTGCAGCGTCGACACGGGGTTGTGAATTTTCATCCACCCGCGGCTGAAGCGGTAGACCGACTGCACAATCTTGTTGTACGTTTCCGGATCCTGCTTGCGCAGCGCGCGCTCCACCTGCCCCTGCAAAATGCCGTGATGCTCCACAAACGGGTGGATGTACCCCTCGCGGCTGGCGATGCTCCACGCGGCGTCGAACTTCTGCTCCGCGCGTTCATCCTGCTTCAGGCTCATGCAAATCATGCACAGGACGATGTTGAGGTAGATGCTGTCAATGGGGTAGCGCGTGCCCGCCATCAGCAGGGCGGATTCGGCAATGCCCATCGCGTGTTCGTATTCGCGCCGGATGTAGAGCGCGTGGGCGATGGCGTACATGGCGAAATACTGCATTCCGGGCGGAAGAATACCGATAGCGGGGCGGATAGGCGTCAGGTCGAGCTTCTCGGAGTGGAAGAACACGCTGATGAGCGCGTCGGTAATGCTGCTGTACAGCCGCCACGAATCATCGTTTGCGCGCTGCCCGTCCCGCTGAATCATTTCGAGATTCCGGCGGCACTTGGCGGCATCCCCCGTCTGCAGCATCGCCATCGTGTTGGTAATCAGCGCGGACAGGCGGATTTCGGGGCACTTGCTCGTCAGGTATTTCTCGCTGATTTCGCGGGCTTCCTCGTGCTCATCGCGGAAATAGTGGTGCAGGGCGCGGGCGATGTCGCGTTCCTCCTCGTCGTTCATGGTCAGCAGGAGATTTTGGAAGCCGTTGTCGCACGGGCGGGAAATCAGCGGCATATAGCACTTGGCCATCCGCGGGGGGATTTTTTCCTGCCCGCGCTGCCCGCTCTTGCGCAAATCCGCCGGATGCGGCGTATTCGCCGGAATCAGCCACCCGCCCGATTTCCGGATTGCCCCCTGAATCCGCCCGGTATTCAGGTAGTAATTCACCATGCGGATGGAAACGCCCCACAGCTCCGCTATTTCCTTTACGCTGAGGTAGTCCAATGCGCAGCCCCTCCTTGTTCTCCTTGTTTACGCTTACGGAATTGGCTCCCAAAGCATGGTCGCCGTTCGATTGCCATACGAGCCCTTGGGCAGCATGTAGGAGCGCGGCGTTCCTTCTACGCCGTCGATTTTCCAGCCTACAAAGGTATAGCCCGGGAGGTAGTAGGACGGTTCTTCTTCCGGTACCCCGAAATAAACGCTGTTGTTGATGGTGTATTGAACCCAATTATATGCTTTGCCGTGGCTCACGTAGGTAATGGTGTACGTCGCCACACGCCACTCCGCCTTGTAAATGCGGTCGCCGGTTGAGCCTTTGGGGATAATCATCGGCGTTGAAGGGAACTGACCGCTGCCATCGAGGACCCAGCCGGAAAATTCGTAGCCCGGACGGTCGGGAGGGATGGGCAGGGTGACGGAATCCTCCACGGTGTAGGGTATCGAAGCTATGACTGCGCCGCCGTTCGTGACCAGTGTGATGGTGTATCTGATCACCTTCCAGTTTGCGGTATACGCCTTGTTCCCCGTCGAACCCTTCGGAATTTTGACGCTTGTCTGCGGCGTCGTGATGTCCTCGCCCGTCCAGCCGACAAACTCGTAGCCGTTGCGGGTCGGGGTTGGCAGCTCGAACTCCTCATCCGTTATGGTGTAAACCACCTTTTCTTGACCGCTGCCGCCGTCCAAATCCATGGTGATGGTGTACTCCGCCAAACGCCACTCCGCCTTGTAATGGAGGTCGCCGGTTGTGCCAGGGTAAATAATGAGCGGCGTGAAAGGGAGCATACCGCTGCCATCGAGGGTCCAGCCGGCAAATTCGTAGCCCGGACGGAGAATGTAAGGCAGGGTGAAGAGATCCTCCACGGTGTATTTTATCGGAGACACGACTGGGCCGCCGTTCGTGTCCAGTGTGATGGTGTATTCAATCACCTGCCAGTTCGCGGTGTAAGTGCGGTCACCCGTGCTTCCCTGCGGGATTTCAATGGTTTTCTGCGGTTCGGTGATGCCCTCGCCCGTCCAGCCGAGGAAGATGTAGCCCGTGCGAACCGGGGTCGGCAGCTGGAACGCTTCCGATTCCACCGTGTACTGGATGGGACGGATCGGATCACCGCCTGCCGTGTCCATCGTGACGGTATAAAGCTTGTCCGCCGTCAGCGTCAAGGTCAGCGGCGCGTAGGGCATGAGGAAGGAAAGCGCGTCGTTCCCCTCGCTGATGCTCAGGGAAACAGCCGGGTCGCTCAGGGAAGCGTGGATGCCGCGATAGCCCGTTGCGGGCTGCATCGTGACCGACACCAGCTCGCCGGCGCAGCACAGCAGGTCGTTGCCTTCGGCAGCGCGGTCGCTGTCCCAGACAACGTTCTGCGCGTCGATAGTCGTGCGCTGTGTGTCCGCCGTCCACGTCAGCGTAACGATGCGCCTTTCTTCGCGGCCTGTTACGGTCAGGAATGCGTTGGTTTTTTCGCCGCGCAGTCCCGTCAGGTGAATGAGGGCACGCTCGTCCGCGCCGAAGTCGCTGCGCTTGAACTGCGTCACCCACTCGCCGCGCTCCTTATCGAAGGTGAAGCTCGCCACGGCGCCGCTGCGCAGGGTCAGGCTCGGCGTGAAGTAATCCGGGCGCGCGCCGCTGATGCGAACGCGGTAGGTGATGCGCCCGTCCTGCTCGCCATAGCGGTAGACGTACACCGGGAATTCCGCTACCAGCGTGCTGTCAACCGTCAGCGGGAACACAACATCGCCCTCGCGGGAAAGATAGACATAATTTTCCGCCACAGCAAAGCAGGATTCGCCGCCATTCAGGCGGTAGACCTTGCTCCACGGGTCTGCGCTGCGCATTTCCGGCAGCAGCACATACTGCTCCTGCAAATCCGGATACTTCTCCGCAAACGCCGCCTCGATGCTGTCCATCATGTTGACCGCGCCCATCGGGCAGCTGTCGCCCGTGTACTGCACCGTCGTTTCGGTCAGCAGCGCGCCGTCCCAATCCGCCGTTTCCAGCTGCATGTCCTTGGCGCTCTGGTCAACAAGGCGGAAGCGCACGGTCAGGCTGATTTTCTTCTCCACCTTCAGCTCGCTGCCCATATGCAGCTGCTGCCCCGGCACAAGCGCGTTCTTGCCCGGATTCAGCACAATATCGCCCGTCGGCAGCGGGTCATCCGTCAGGTTCACGAGGTTCGTCGCAATCCCGATATCGAGATTCATCGGCTTGTCCACCACGATGGTGGAGCGGACATTGCCCTCGCCGTTCAGCGACACATTCCCCGATGCGCCCAGAATCAGCTCCTGAACATCTGCCGCCGCGCCGATGTTCAGCCGTACGTCCTCGTCCGACAGCACATACAGGCGGTCGATTTTGCCGGACGGCAGATTGGCGTTCAGCCCGCCGAGAACCAGCAGATTGCCGTTCATTTCCGGCGCATTGAACTCCATGTCGCCCAGATGGTCAAAAATCGCGTCGCCGATGAAGGACTCCGGCGGCTGCGTGTCCTTTTTCAACACGGTGATGCCAAATCGCCCGATGTTCTCCTGAAACGCCGGGTCATCCCAGTCCGTATTGTCCCATATGCCAGCGCCGATTTCTTTCGCCAGCCGCTCCAGCGCCGAGTCCTTGCCCTGTGGTGTCTGGTTCTTGTTGATGGTGTTCAGTGTGTTCAGCGCACTCATGTTGTTTTCCACAATCATGGCCGCCGATGCTGTACCCGCCCAAATGATGCTGCATAAGAGCAGGAAAATGGTGCTCCATCGTGCGATTCGCTTCATGCTTCTTCCTCCTTGCTGATAGCTTCCGCGGGCTTTTTTCCCATAGAAATCGCCCTTCTGGTTTCAGTATACCATCGGCAAGCGCTGTTTGCCACCGCCATTCAATGGATTAATTGGACGTTTCCCTGCCCTTTTCCTGCTGAAAATTCCTGCATTCACGCAGGTTTCCCGTCAATTCACGCATGTTTTCCGCCGAATGTACCTTTCCAAGGCAGGAAATATCGGTTGCCAAGGATGGCAAAGTACATCTTTCCAACATACGAAAAAAGGCGAACCGGTTTTGAAGCCGATTCGCCCGTGGATTTGTCCAAACTTGGATGGAATTACTTGGCGACGGTGCAGTGCATGAAGTACTTGTAGCCCAGCGGGTTGGAGAAGAAGCCCTGCACGGAGTCGTCGAGCATGTAGATGTCGGTGTAGTAGTACAGCGGCACGATGCAGCCGGTATTCATCAGCATATCTTCCGCGATGTGCATCATGGCATAACGGTTCGTGCTGTTGGTGCAGCTCTTGATAGCAGAAATCAGCACGTCATAGGTTTCCGCCCAAGTGCCATTCTCCACCTTCACGTCGTAGCCGTAGGGGGTCAGGTCGAGGTTGTAGATCTTCAGATCCGCATTCGCGCCCTTGCCGAACTGCACGTCGTTGTTGCCGGAGCCGGTCACCCACATGTCGAGGAAGCAGATCGGGTCGTTGTAGTCGGCAATCCAGCCATTGCGGGCAATGGAGTAGTCGCCGGACTTACGGGTGTTCAGGAAGGTGTTCCATTCCTGGTTGGTCAGGTTCATGGTGATGCCGACCGCAGAAACCGCGCTCTGGAGGTATTCGCCAATCGCCTTGTGGGCTTCGGAGGTGTTGTAGAGGTAGGTCAGGGACGGGAAGTTGGTGAAGACGCCGTTCTCCTCGTCGTAGGTGTAATACTTCTTCAGGGTCTCAACCGCCTTGTCGAAGTTCGCCATGTAGACGTCTTCGTCGTCGGTCACGTCGTAGTAGCCGGTGATGCCTTCCACATGGCCCGCGTTCTTGTAGAACTCAGAGCCGTCCGCATCGGTCATGCCCATAGGAACGAAGCTGGACGCAGGCACCTGACCCGCCTGACCGATTTCTTCAACGATGTAGTTGCGGTCGAACAGCAGGCCAATCGCCCGACGGACTTCTGCGCGCGCCGCTTCCGCTTCTTCGGGGGTCATGTTCGCGAGCACGTCAGCGGGCAGGATTTCTTCGTTGATGTTCCAGCAGACATAGTAGGTACCAATCTGGCCGGCAATAACGAATTCCGTCGGATACTGTTCCTTCAGGGAAGCGATTTCAGAGGTGGGAACGTCGTCGATCAGCTGCCAGTCGCCCTTCTGGAAGTTCGCCAGCATGTTGTTCGCGTCGTCGGAGAGGTAGAAGTCCAGCTCGTCCATCGTGACCTTGTCCACCGCATGATAGTAGGGGTTCTTGGTCAGGGTGATCTTGCTGTTGTGTTCCCACGCGGTCATGGTGTACGGGCCATTGCCGATGTAGGTGGAAGGATCGGTCGCCCACGCTTCGTTGGCGACGACGTCCTCACGCACGGGCATGTACGCCGGGAAGGCGAGCAGCTCGTTCCAGTAGGCAACGGGGTTGTTCAGGGTAACGGTCAGGGTCTTGTTGTCCACGGCGGTCACAGCGAGGTTTTCCGCCTTGGGGTCGGAGCCGTCCGCAGTGTAGCCCTTGATGACTTCAAACATGTAGCCATAGTCCGCGCCCAGCTCGGAGGAAGCAGCGCGCTTCCACGCGAACTCGAAGTCCTTGGCGGTCAAATCCTTGCCGTCGGACCACTTCAGGCCGTCAACGAGCGTGTAGGTGTACGTCACCGTGCCGTCGTCATTGACCACCGGATCCGGCAGTTCCACCGCGCAGTCCGGCAGGATTTCCAGCTTGCCGTCGTCGGTCTGCGCCCAAGTGGACAGGCCTGCGAACAGGTGAGCGACCATCGTCGCGCCGTCCACAGCGGAGTTCAGCGCCGGGTCAAGCGTATCAGGCTCGGACGCGATGCAGACAGCCATGTACGTCTTGCCGTCTTCGGCGACAGCGCACAGGGTTCAGGTCACCATCATTGCGATGGCGAGCAGGAGAGCAGTCAGCTTCTTCATGAAAAAACCTCCCTTAATATTCTGTGACAGCCTTGCTTTTCGTAGACTGTCTGTATCAAAAATGCGTGTTGACGCATCCTTGAAGCAATTTTTTTGCGCGGATAAACACGCGGGCACACTATGCCAGTGTCACCAACTCAATCGCGAAAAGGGTGTCGAGAGGGTCGAAGACCCTTCGCGGGTGCAGGGCAGAGCCCTGCCGGAGTCCAGAGGCAGAGCCTCTGGTGCCTCCCCATTATCCCTTGATGCCGCTTGC